>Ga0194128_10011025_pt1 | contig 10582 bp, 11 predicted proteins | sample TA2KigCa65mmetaG_FD_148650 | JGI IMG/M metagenome (GOLD analysis project Ga0194128, IMG submission 148650) | Freshwater microbial communities from Lake Tanganyika, Tanzania - TA2015037 Kigoma Deep Cast 65m | ecosystem: Environmental > Aquatic > Freshwater > Lake | place: Tanzania: Lake...
GTTATTCAGTATAGAGGTGCTGACACATCCTGGCGCGACGAATGGGTAGAGTTTACGAATGCAATTAAAGATAACAGAAACCCTCTTGGTAGCGGCGTTGATGGGCTAAGGGCAATGCGCGCCGGGTTAGCTGCCTACGAAGCTCAACGATTACGGCGAGTGATTGATATTGGTGAGTGCTAATGAGTTTATGCCTTGTCACGGGGTCGTATGGATTTATTGGCTCTAATTTAGTCAAGCATTTACTGGGCCTGGGTAGGACCGTTGTCGCTTTAGGTAAAGGTATAAGCAACTCTGAAGATATTGAGTGCATACGTAATAATGAGTCAAGACTCTTGATTCCAATTTTTGGATCTATTTTAGACCAGAGTCTAATACGCGAAATATTTAAAACATACAAATTCGACACAGTATATCATCTTGCCGGCCAGAGCTCTCCGCCTTTGTCTTGGTCGCAGCCATTACAGACAATGGAAATCAATTTTAATGGTAGCGTTAACATATTAAGTGGAGCCATCGAGGCGGCCAGAACACCATCAATAGTTCTAGTTAGTTCTAGTGCTATTTATGCACCACAGAAAAATGCAACGCCAATTAAAGAGAGCGCGGAATGCAAGCCTGTGACGCCATATGGAGTTTCAAAACTAGCTATGGATCAGCTTGCTAGTATTTATACCGCTGTCTATGGAATGAGAGTCATCAGTGCCAGGCCATTTTTTATCATAGGACCAGGAAAATTAAATGACGTATGTTCTGATTGGGCAAGGAATATAGTTCGGATAGAGCGGGGCGAATTAAATTGGCTACCCGTAGGACTTATCGAAGGAATCGCAAGAGATTTCTTGTCGGTCTCAGATGCTGTCAGCGCACTAATAACAATTTCAGAAAAAGGCGTCTCGGGGGAGGCCTATAACATTTGCTCTGGCGAGGCTGTTTCTCTCAGTAATATACTTGAAATATTAAAGAATGATACACGCACTACCATCGTTACCCGAATTGATGATTCTAAAACTAGGCCCATTGAAGAATCTATTAAGGTTGGAAATAATGATAAATTATCATCTTTAGGATGGACCAGGAAAGACAATATTAAGCAAACTATAGTCGATATCTTAAATTATTGGCGCTTAAAAATGTAATCAAAGTTTCCAAGAAAATTAATTATAAATCGTTTAAATAATACAAAACAGATGGGGTAGTCTGCCGACAAAGCCCTCCTGCGATTTCCTAAATAGTGTCTATCGCCCATGTCATTCGCTTTCAGTGGCAATCATTTTCCCGCCCCATGGTGAGTGCCTAAAGGTCGTTCTGGCAGCGTGGATTGCTCGCTCCCTGTCGCTTAGTGTCACGCCCGATAACTTACCCAGAATGCACTCTCAAGGCTTAAACACGGGTTCGAATCCCGTTGGGACCACCACACCTTCCTTTGATCTTTCGGTGAGTTGGCGACTTTTTTGTCGAGAGTCACCTCATCGGCCGGTTGTCCATAGGACAAGCCATAGGACAAAAGCGCGGTTTGGAGGAGGGTCACGGCCTGCCGAAGCTGTTGATTCCAGCCGTAGCCGCCGTGGGAATAGCGGGCTGTCATGGCTTCACTGCCCAGTGAGTCTCCGGGTGCCCCACGCAGCCGATGCCCTAGCAGGGCGGCGCGTACCTCGAGCGGCACCCCGAGGTTCTGGAGCCAAGTGGTAAAGGTATGGCGCAGATCGTGGAAATGGAGGTCCTGTATCTTGGCCTCCATGCACATTCGCCGCCAGAAGGTCCCAAACGCGGCGGCATTCCATCGCCTGAAGATCCTGCCGTCCATGTGCATAATCTCGCTTCTGAGAGCCTCGTAGGCGGTTTGGTTGAGGGGTATTTCACGAGGTGTCTGCTTGAGGCGGCTTCGTGCAGGGGGGAGAATTAGCCACCACCCGTCATCCTGCTTCCGCATCCAGGTTCGTTCTATTTCCAAAATCTTGGCTTCTCGAAGTCCGGTATTCAGTGCAACGGTCACGATCCGCCAAAACTCATTGGGGTCGTATTCGTGTCGGCCAATCGCCTTAAGTCGGCGTTTTTCGGCTACCTGCTTGATGGCCGTTAGCTCATTCATTGAGGCCACGCGTTCCCGGTTTGCCACATCGGGGAGCGTAACGCGTTTGAGCCGATTTTTGTCGAGTTTATCGTAGTCAACGGCCAGGTTGAGGATCCGCATGAACACGGTCCACTCACGGCGGATCGTCCACGGTGCGGCCTTCGCATTCAAACGGGCGGTGATAAGGGACAATCCATCCTCAGCGATCAGGGAGTCTAGCCGGCGATCGCCGAAGCGCGGAAGTAAGTGCAATGCGATTACAGATTCTGGGCGACGCAGATCGAATCGCTTCTTAACGTGCATGGTCTGCCAGAAGATTGGCAAAAACTCTTTGAGGGTGGGGGAGGTAAAGGGGCCGGAGTTCCGCTTGGCCTCGCCTTGCTGAATCTTGGCGATCAGAGCGATAGCCCGTCGTTCAGCTTCCTCTTTGGTGAGGTTGTAGCCAAGGAGGGGGCGGTACCGTTTCCCCTTCCAGCGCACGTACAGGTCAAAGGCGATCCCTGTTTTCGTCTGCCGAGTGGTAATGGTGTAGGTCATGCTATCTACCGATAGCGAGCGTTACGATGATATACAGGCTGCGCGGACATATCCACGACAATAGATGTGTCTTCTGGGGTGGGCGCGTGCGTGGCCAATGGCTTCTCCATAGCTGTTTTATTCAAACTGCCGAGGCGCCCTTGTTTCAGCCAAGCCAATAACTCTGAGCGGAGGAATCGTATCTGTCGTGATCCTGGTAAACGATGGCGAGGAATGTCGGGCCGCTGGTAGAGCGTGGACCTCGAAAGGCGAAGGAACATGGCCGCTTCTTCGAGGGTCATAATTTCAGGAACTGGCCGATCCATCGTCATTTTGACATAGGTTTCGTGGTAATCGGGACAGTGGGACACCCTATATAGGAAAGTGTCCGTCCCACTTTCCTTTCCAGGACAGTCCCAGGACGATTCGGGACAGTGTCCCGCTTCCTAAACGGCTGCCCAAGTTCCTTCCCTTTTCCCATCCACCGGTAAACTGACCCAGTCGCGACCCTTATAGCGGTTCAGAGTGCGTCTCACGCTGTCAGGATCAGCCGATACGGCGTCGGCGATAATCTGCACCGTGCGCCCTTCATGGTCGGACAGGAACCTCTTAATTCTCTCTCGCAGCGAAAGGCCGCGGGCCAGTTCCGGCTCTTCAGTTGGGTCGCAAGAGTCAAAGCGGGCCTGCACGTCTGTAATCGTCAGGGTATAGCCGAGCGGGGGCAGCCGGCGGCCGAGATTGTTTTTCCTGTGGTACAAGGCGATGGTCCGCTGGTCAGACTCCGGCTCAGACGCCAATCGGACTTCCCAGATCGACCGAGCCAGGTTGTAGTAGTAGACGCTGCCGTAGGGCGTTCGGGATTTCTCCTCATCACTTGGCTTGGCGACATGGCCGATAAGGAGGCTGGCGCAGCCGAGAGATCCCAGCGCGCCGAAAAAGGCCACGGGATCAGACGACCGTTCAATTTCCCCGCCCGTAGCAGGGCCCAGTGAGTCTACAATGACAATGCCGATGTCTCGTTCGTGAATCTCCCGACGTATCTCGGCGGAACAGGAAACGAGCGGTAGGTGCATCGCTCGATGAAGTGGGGCCTTGGTCAATTCAGGATGCCCGGCGCGGAGTTGTCGTACGCGAGCTCGCATCTCCGGCGCCCGCATTTCCCAATCGAGATAGAGCACGTTGTGCCCGACAGGGGCCACGGCCAAGTTGCTGCTGATGCCACCGCTCGCCAACAGGCAGGCGACATACAGGGCGAAGAATGATTTACCGGATTCGCCAGGACCGTACAGTAAGGTGGGGTGTCGATCGTAGAGGAGCGGGTTGCAGACGAAGTAAGCCGGCGCATCCATCTCTTGGGGTTCTAGGCTTTCGGCGGGCGTGCCCTGGCGGTGAGCGGCGACGGTCCGGACGCACACAGTTTCCACCACGGTATTCCATTCTGGTCCTGTGTGCAGATCGGCCAGGTGTTTGACGAGGTTTTTCCGTATCTGCAGGCTGGATAAATTGACTTGGACTTGGGTCAGCAGAAGATTCTGGCCGCGCACGTCTGCTCGCACGGTCAGCTCTGCGTGCAGGCTTCCGCCGCGTTCACTCAATCGATCCACGGACACAATGATGGCCCACTGTATCCAGGTGAAGGTATAGCCTTCAGGGTGCGCGTCAACCGTCAGATCGGTCCCGAGTTTATTTTGTTTTGCCAACATGGTCCTCTTGCACACCGAGATAGGCAGCCGGCGCCCCGTTTCGATTCTGGCGAACGTCGAGTAGACGCTGCAGGTTCGCATTCTCCTGTTCAACTCTTGCGCAGCGGCCTTCCCAATTGCGGGCCGAGCTTTTCCAGCCGGCCAACTCCTGCCGCAGCGCATCAATGACCTGATCGCGGACCAAAGGTGGAACGGGCGAAGGTTGGCTGCTTTGGCGACGGCGGGGCTTCCCTCTAAACCAGATGCTCTCGGGATAATAAGAGCGGCTGCTGGGAAAATCCCAATCAACAGCTTGTTGACGCTCGCTATATGTGCGAGTAGAATCCATTCGTTCCCAACTTCGATTTTGCCGCTGCGCCCGGAGCCCCGCCAAGGAAACCGGCCAGCGGTTTCTTTACGCTCTCAATCGCCCGCGATGCGCTGAACGTTCCCCCCGTTACCGCACCTACGACAAGATCTTCTCGATTCGTCGTCGTCCACGAATGGCCAGCCGGAACAGAGACGAGGCTGGCGCCTGCAGGACCTGGGCGAGTCGCTTACGCTCATTCTGGGTTGGCTCTATCAAGCCACGTTCGAGCATGCTGTACCTACCTTGGGACATTTCACAGTCACGGCTGACCTCCCACTGCGATAACCCTTTTGACATTCGGAACAGTTTTATTTTGAACATCGCACCCTCTTCAGATTGGTGATTCATTATTTGCATATATCGACTATACAGTAGGACTATGCTTGGATGAGTATTACGAATACTGGCGCACTATTCGTAATACTCAGGGCTAGATCATGCCCTTGGAGAATGAGGGGAAAGAGGAATCAGGAAAGGTGAGCGGGAGATTTCAAGAGTTCTATTGCAGTTCTGTCACCATCCGCGTGGTCTTTGTTAGGGCACGCCTGACGGCATTGTAAGTGGCTCCATATGGGTTGGACACGTGAGGAGCAGAAGTCAGTAGCTGATTTGCGATCTCTTTTACTGAATGACCCTTGTGGGCCAGGTCATAGACCTGCCAAATATCAATAACTGTCATAGGCTTCCTTCGGTGGATTTTGTTCTTGGGAAGCATGGTCTGATAGTATTTCAGAAAGCCCTTTACCTCTCTGGATAGTTCTCTCTCTGTCCTGGTCACGTCAACGATCATGCACAGGTGTTTGCCGCCTTTATACCGCATCTTCCCCTTACCCACTCTACCTCTGAAAGACTCGTAGTCAGCCTCAAGCCACAGCGGGTCATATCCGGAAACCAGGTCACCAATTATCGTCTGCCTGTTGTTATCGAATGGATTTATTACTGTAATAATCCTCACGTCATCAAGTGGATTACTCCCTCGTGGTCTGTCCCATTTTCCAAGCGGGGTTTCTGGAAGGGGAGGGAAAGGAGTGTGCAGCTTCCATCTCTTTCGCATTACTATTTCATGAGCGTTCAGCGATTTCAGATCATCAGTGATAGTCTTCTTCTTGCTTTGCTTCACGCGCATAATCAGACGGCGCCACTCTATATAGTCTTTTTTGTAACCCGAAGCTCTTCGTATCGCCTCGATTCGATCCCGGATCTCTGATGGACCGGGTCCTTCTGATCCCATGTTCTTCCCTCCTGCAGACGATCGACCCATCGCTAAAGTACGTGCCGTTCAGACACTTCAACGTGGCCGTTGCTTGCCCAATCGCGATGTACGCCGGAAAGACAACGGCGGGCAGACTGCCACCCGCAACGCCCAGCACTAGACTGGCAACGGGCGGCTGTCTGGCGTTTCTCGATCAGGATGACCTCAGGGAGCCAACGTTGAAATCCTTCAAATGCCAAGCCGCAATAACGATCTTCACAAAAAACGCTTCTTCCGGCTCTGCCTGTTTTGTTCGCCACCAATCAGCCACGCCAAGAACCTATCGATCAAACCTGGAGCGAACAGGTTGAGGGTGAAAAATACTTTTCTTCTGAAAGGTTGCGCCATGACCTCCCGGCGGGGACGCCCGACTACCGACACGATGCGTCCCGCAACTCGCTCCGGACTCTCGATCGGTCCCACTAACCCGCTGTGGCGGGGCGTGCGCCGTTCCGTCACGTCGAAGAACTCGGTGCGCGTCGCGCCAGGGCAGATCAAACTGACATGAATACCGGTATCCAGCAACTCGACCCGCAGGGACTCGGTAAATCCGACCATCGCGAACTTCGATGCACAATAGGCTCCAATGTAGGGAGACCCCCTCCGCCCAGCCGTCGAAGCCACGTTCACGATATGGCCGGATCCTTGATGGCGCATGAACGGGAGCGCCGCTTTCACGGCATAAAACGGCCCTCGCAAATTGGTCGCTAACAAGCGATCGAGGTCCTGCGCAGTGGTCTGCTCGATTGTCGCAAATAAGCCGATTCCGGCGTTATTGATGAGCACATCAAGTCGTCCGAAATGGGCCACGCAGGCCTCGACGGCCTTTTGAACGGCATCGGCATCGGTCACATCGCACGGAAGTGCGACCGCCTGCCCCCCCCGGCTACGAATCTCTGCTGCGATGGCTTCGAGGCGGTCAGCCCGTCGCGCAACCAGCCCCAGGTGCCCCCCCCTTTTTGCCATCGCAAAGGCAGTCGCCTGTCCGATGCCGCTCGAAGCTCCAGTAATCACGACAGCTGGGTTTCGAACTGTTCTTATCGGCATTATCGATCTAGCAGAAAAGATGCGGTGGTGGCCGAGGTGCCCCCCCTCGTTATCATAAAAATACACCCGGCACGCGAATTTCCAGGTATACGTCCGTCAAAGGCCCCCGTGCCATTAGGCGATTCCCGATCTGCTTGGACCCGTGGAGCCCCACCTCATTCGATACGGTCGAAGACGGCGCTAGCCCGACTAAAGACCTGTGACACACGCTTTTGGCTTTCCTCGAATCAAGCACGCGGCAACTATGACCAAGCCGATACTATACCAAAGCTCTATAAAAAGAGGATACCGTGTGCTTGTCACCTTGAAATACAAAGAAGATAGCCATGGCTGTTGAGACAACTGCGTGTTTTCAACAAATAGGTATTCCCCCGTATTGCTTGCAGGGGCCCTGGTAGAAGACGGGAGGCACGGCGACCAGGATCACGCCGCCGGCTGGTTCATGAGGCCAGCCGTTTGCCCCCCAAGGAAGCCTGTCAAATTCTTTCAGCCTTTGCAAGCCATGTTTGGGGATGCCACGTCACGGATGGCGTTGAAGTGGGGGTGCCGAGGATGCGCCGAGGATGCGCTCTACCCCTGTCATCGACTCCACAGAATCCACATCCCCCAAGGCAGATTAGACAGCCGCCCTTAAAGGGAACATGCGCATCCTCGCTTCACTACAAACCTCACTGTGGGCAGCCCGCCTTCCGCATGGCTTTCATTAGGGAAATTCGTTAGACTTTCCTGGCGCGTGGATCAAAATAATGTTCCCGGCACCTGTTTTTCCTCACTCACAGCAAAGGGGGACTATTCCCCTAAGTTACTCTCGAGCGCCTTATGGGTCTTAGCCAACGAGGAGAAGACGAATAAGACGTGGCAACCGGGGCAAATGAATTCCTTCCGAGTGTTCAGTTCCGTCTGGCGACACTGAGCTTGCCGAGCGGCTTCACAGCACGCGGGTTGGCATTAGGTCACGGAAACCCGGCACTAGAACTCGTAGCTGTCACAACGACCGCTCAACCTCGCATTGAGGATCTGCGCCAACTGTGGAAGGCGCGGCACGCTGGACGCGCTGCACCAGTGGTGGTTGCAGCTGCCTACTGCGGTAAGGTGGCCGTATGTGGCCCCCTGGGTGAGCCACCTACAATCTATTTTGATCTGGACGCCGGTGGATCTATGAATTGATTGAGAAGCGCGTGCAAAGTGATAACCGCTTGGCGCCTTATCGCAGACGCCTCGTCGCAGTCGCCGGATCCAGAGGCGGCGATGACACGTCGAGGGAAAACGCCATTTTCGGGTTCGCGCCAGTGTCCTCGGAGGCTCCTGTTGGCCGTGATGCTGACCGCTTCGACCTAATGCTGTCAACTGACGTGCTCGCCGAAGGCGTAAACCTTCAACAATGTCGCAACGTCATCAACTTCGATCTGCCGTGGAATCCAATGCGGCTAGTGCAGCGGCATGGTCGAATCGACCGCATCGGGAGTCCACATAAGGCCGTTTACATGCGAACTTTCTTTCCGGAACAAGGGCTCGATCGCCTGCTCAAGCTGGAGGAGCGCATTCGCAAGAAACTTGCGCAAGCCGCAGCCTCCGTCGGCTTAGATGGGGCTCCGATTGTGGGGGCGGCGGTACGCGACGCCTCGTTTACCGAAACAAAAGAGGAAATCGAGCGGTTACGGCGAGAGGAGGCCGAAATCTTTGAGCGCGGCGGTACGCAATCCGCTGCGCAGACCGGAGAGGAATATCGGCAGGAGTTGCGCAAAGCGCTCGCCACGATGCGCGAAGAGATCGAATCCATCCCGTGGAAAGCCGGCTCCGGCATGCGCAAGGGCAATAAATCGGGTCATGCCTTTGCAGCTATGATCGACGAGCGGCTGTACCTTCGGTTCGTGCCGCTGAATGAAACAGAACCGATCATCGAAGAGCAAGGCTCCGTGCTGCGGCTGGTCGAGGCGACGCCTGAGACGCCGATCCTCTTATCCGATGCAATGCGCGAGGCTGCCTTTCCTGCTTGGGAAAAGGCACGTCAAAGCATGTACAAAGCGTGGATGAAGGAAACCGACCCAGCCAATCTCCAGCCGCGGCTACGACCGCTGAATCGCCAAGTTGCCGAACACTTGCGAGAAACACCACCTGACAACCTGAGCGACGATGAGATTGCTAAGGCTCTCGACGCGGTTGAATCTCCATGGAGTCGTCGCGAGGAGAATGCCATGCGGCAGATCTTCGAGGCCGACCACAGTAACGCGCTTGAGCGATCGAAAGCATTGATCGCAGAAATCAAACGGCTTGGTATTGAGCCGTTCAAGACCCCCGATCCGCTTCCGCCAATCCATCCAGATGACGTCCACATGGTGGCTTGGATGGCGATAGAAGCGGAGAAAGGAAATGAATCATGATTGTGGAGTTGAATGATGATAAAGCTTTTTAAGGTTTTTTCTAAGATCCTTTATAAAATTTTAGGAATATCGAGGATTCCATTTTATAGATATCCAATAACAAGAAGGGGATTCAAAAGATTTTATAAGTTAGTGGCCACGCTGACAGGCAGAGATATTTCTGACCCCAAGGTCAGATTTTCTTCAGGCCCAGAGAAAATTCTTGAGAAACTCGAAGAAACAGGGTTCTTTGTTGCTAACCCACAAGATTATTCAATTCAGTTTCAGGAAGCCTTAAAAAAAGCTATGAGCGCAGCTTCCAGACTGATTGATGATGATGTGTCAAAGCTAGTCGGGGGTAAAAAGTACCTTTTGAATCTGGACCTCGCAAAAGCACCGAAGACAGAAGTTCAAACCATGTATAACTTTTTTTGTCGACCAGAAATTGAGTCGCTTGCCTCTGCCTATCTGGGAGAGAAGGCGCTTATGGTTGAGCTTAAGGTACTCCTATCCCCCATAATAGAGCTTCCATATTACGATGGATCACAGTTGTGGCACTCTGATTTTGATGATGTTTCAAACTTAAAGCTTTTTGTATTCTTGGAAGATGTGACAGAAGATTCTGGACCTTTAGAGGTGCTAAATAAGTCTTTGACCGGTCACCTGATGAAAAGTTGGGGGTACCTTTGGGGGAAGCGGGGCGTTTCGCACAATGATGCGATTGTACCATTGGAGCACAAACATAAATCAATTAGCTTAGTTGGGAGAGCTGGAAGCATTGCTTTTGTTGATACCGTACAGTGCCTTCATCGCGGTTCTAGAAATCCGAAGCGTACTAGAAAAATTTTGTATGCAACTTTCAATAGCCGGTCTTCATTCAGATTCCCTCCTCACCATTGGATCTTAGGAAAAAGATTTGCGGGATCTTGGGTAAGCCCTTTACTGACGCTAGATCCTGATAAGAAATTCCTGACAGATCTTGCCATCAACTCATGATCAATAGTACACTTTATTTGTGAAAACTTATTACTTACGGAGTCACGAAAACGCTGTCTTCTAATTCAATAAAAACAAATACGTAGAAGTGTCTGTTTGATAAGACTTTTAGAAACATCCTCTTTCAGTGTGTTTCGGCGATAAACAAGACCAATTTTCCTTTTGTCCGCTTCAGTTTTTCCGTTACTTTTTTGACCATTTCCTTTAATTGAGACTGAAGGATTTCTTCCTTTAAGTTAGAATCCAGAACTACAACACCATCAACTCTACTTCTCAACCTCGTCA
>Ga0194128_10011027_pt1 | contig 10580 bp, 10 predicted proteins | sample TA2KigCa65mmetaG_FD_148650 | JGI IMG/M metagenome (GOLD analysis project Ga0194128, IMG submission 148650) | Freshwater microbial communities from Lake Tanganyika, Tanzania - TA2015037 Kigoma Deep Cast 65m | ecosystem: Environmental > Aquatic > Freshwater > Lake | place: Tanzania: Lake...
GCGCGAGGCCGATGTCGATCTGGTCGCCTTCGACAAAGATGGGACGCTGATCGATTTCTACCATCTGTGGGGCCGCAAAGCGCGGCTGGCGGTCGAAGCGGTGGTCGCCGATGTCGGCGCCGAAGCCGATCTGGCCGCGCGCCTTTACCGCTCCATCGGTTACGACCCGGCCAGCGGATTGGCGGCCGCCGACGGGCCGCTCGCCATCTCCTCGATGCCAAAGCTCTACACGATATGTGCCGTCGTGCTCTATCAGCATGGGCTGAATTGGCACCATGCCGAAGCGGTCGCGCGCCGCGCCTTTGCCGCCGCGCTCGGCGCGATCCCCACCGCCGATCTGGTCAAGCCGCTGGGACAAATCCAGCGGCTGTTTCGCAAACTGACCGAGGCGGGGGCGCGCGTCGCCATCGTCACCGGCGACGACCGCGACGCGACCGAGGCGACCATGGCCCTGATGGGCCTCGACGGTTACGTTTCCGCCCTGGTTTGCGGCAACGACCCGATCCCCAACAAGCCCGCGCCCGACGCCCTGCTCCATCTCGGTCGGCATTTTGGGGTCGCCCCGGGCCGTATCGCGATGGTCGGCGACACGGTGGGCGATCTGTCGACCGGCACCGCCGCCGGCGCCGGTTGCCGCATCGGCGTGTTGAGCGGCGCCGGCCGCCAGGACGAGCTGGCACCCCACGCCGACGCGCTGATCGCCAACGTCGACGACATTCGGGTGTTGGCCTGAGCGCCGCCCTATGTCGCTTTTTGACAAGAGTTTGTCCCAGCAGAGCCAGTGAAATCGGCGTCCAACCGCCAAGATAGCGGCGAAAGATCAAGGGAGATATGCGTGGCCGACGACAACGGGGGCGATCTCGATCTCAACAGCCTGGAAACGCCGGAACTGGTCGAGCAGATGCACGACGATCTCTATGACGGTTTGGCCGCGGAGATCGCGCAAGGAACACAGATCCTGCTCGATCGCGGCTGGCCGGCCGACAAGGTGCTGAACGAAGCCCTGGTCGAGGGAATGCGCATCGTCGGCGTCGATTTCCGCGACGGCATCCTGTTCGTGCCGGAAGTGCTGCTGGCCGCCAATGCGATGAAAAAGGGCATGGAACTGTTGCGCCCGCTGCTCGCCGCCTGCGACGCCGAACCCATCGGCAAAGTGGTGATCGGCACGGTCAAAGGCGACGTTCATGACATCGGCAAGAACCTGGTTGCGATGATGCTGGAAGGCGCCGGCTTCGAGGTGATCGACATCGGCATCAACAATCGGGTCGAGAACTATCTCAAGGCGCTGGAAGAGCACCGGCCCGACATCCTCGGCATGTCGGCGCTGCTGACAACCACCATGCCCTACATGAAGGTGGTTATCGACACGCTGAAGGAAAAGGGACTGCGTGACGATTACATCGTCATGGTCGGCGGCGCGCCGCTGAACGAAACCTTCGGCAAAGCGGTCGGCGCCGACGCTTACTGCCGCGACGCGGCGATGGCGGTGGAGATGGCAAAGAGCCTGATCGCAGAACGTCGTCAAGCCCCGTCGCTGCGCCGCCTGGCCAGCGCCTGATGTCCCCGCCGAGCGGCAGGCGAAGGGGTCGTGGCCTCGCTTAAGCGTTGGTCGACGCGTCACGCGAACGGGCTCGAAGCGCTTTATCGCCGCTTCGAGGCCGGGTTTGTCGCGCTCAATCCCTTGTGGCGGCGGTTTGGGTTCGAGCGGGCCGAGGGGCCGGTGGTGGCCGTCGAACAGGCAGCCAAGGGCTTGCTGTTCGATTGCCGCATGTGCGGGCAATGCGCCTTGTCGGCGACCGGCATGACCTGCTCGATGGTTTGTCCGAAGAACCTGCGCAACGGCCCTTGCGGCGGCGTCCGCCAAGACGGGCATTGCGAGGTCGACCCGGACATGGTCTGCGTTTGGACCGAAGCTTGGACCGGCGCACAAACCATGCGCGACGGGGTCGCGCGGATTTGCGAGGCGCAGCCGCCGCTCGACTGGCGGCTTGCCGGCCGCTCGTCCTGGCTGGCGGTGGCACGGCGCGCGGCAGGCACGAACTGAGATGATTTTCGCCGACGAACCAGAGCCCGGCCTGCCCCTGCCGATCCGACCCGGCCATGTCTCGCCGGGACGATTGGAACGCGTCCTGCGCGCCGGCGCCTTCACTGTCACCACCGAATTGGCCCCGCCGGATTCGGCCGATCCGGAGGAGGTCTATCGCCGCGCCCGGATTTTCGACGGCTATGTCGACGCCATCAACGCCACCGACGGCAGCGGGGCGCACTGCCACATGTCCAGCGTCGCCGTCTGCGCATTGTTGACACGCGTCGGCTATTCGCCGGTCATGCAGATCTCCTGCCGTGACCGCAACCGCATCGCCATTCAGGGCGAGATTCTGGGCGGCGCCGCAATGGGGGTCGCCAACATTCTGTGCCTGACCGGCGACGGGGTGCAATCGGGCGACCACCCGCAGGCCAAACCGGTCTTCGATCTCGACTCGATTTCGCTCTTGTCTATCGCCCGCGTCTTGCGCGACGAAGCGCATTTCGAGAGCGGCCGCAAGCTGACGGCGGCGCCGAAGATCTTCATCGGCGCGGCCGAGAATCCCTTCGCCCCGCCGCTCGATTGGCGGCCGCTCCGCCTGGCCAAAAAGGTCGCGGCCGGCGCGCAATTCGTTCAGACCCAATATTGCTTCGACGTCCCGCGCCTGCGCAGCTTCATGGCGCGGATCGACGATCTCGGGCTGTTGGACAAGGTCTTCGTCGTGGTCGGCGTCGGGCCTCTCGGTTCGGCCAAGACCGCGCAATGGATGCGAACCCACGTTCCCGGCGTCCATATTCCGGACAGCATCGTCGACCGCCTGAGCGGCGCGCAGAACCAGCGACGAGAAGGCCGCGACATCTGCGTGGAGTTGATTCAACAGATTCGCAAGATCAAGGGGACTAGCGGCGTCCATGTCATGGCCTATCGCCAGGAGGAAGCGGTCGCCGAAGTGATCGACCGGTGCGGCGTGCTGGCTGGACGCACCCCCTGGTATCCCGACCGCGACCGAAGCCGACAACCCAAAGAGGCGATGCAATGACCGATACCGTTTTGAGTTCAGCGACCAAGGAAGTGGTGATCGGCTTCGAACGTCCCTTCGTCATCATCGGCGAGCGAATCAATCCGACCGGCCGCAAGGTCCTGGCCGAGGAAATGGCGCGCGGCGATTTCACTCGCGTCGAGAAAGACACCGTCGACCAGATGGCGGCGGGCGCGACGATGCTCGACGTCAATGCCGGCATTCCGCTGGCCGACGAACCGGCGATCTTGGCGCAAACGGTCCAATTGGTGCAGTCGATCACCGATGCGCCGTTGTCGATCGATTCGTCCATCGTTGCCGCGCTGGCGGCGGGCTTGGCTGTCTACAAGGGCAAGGCACTGGTCAATTCGGTTACCGGCGAGGAAGAGCGTTTGGAGGAAGTGCTGCCGCTGGTCAAGAAATACGGTGCCGCGGTGGTGGCGATCTCAAACGACGAAACCGGCATCTCCGAAGATCCCGACGTCCGCTTCGCCGTCGCCAAGAAGATCGTCGAGCGCGCTGCCGATCACGGCATCCCTGCCGCCGATGTGGTGGTCGATCCGCTGGTAATGCCGGTCGGCGCCATCAATCAGGCGGGCGTGCAGGCCTTCCGGTTGATTCGCCGCCTGCGCGAGGATTTGAAGGTCAACACGACCTGCGGCGCCTCCAACATCTCCTTCGGTCTGCCGGCGCGCCAAGGCATCAATGCGGCGTTCTTGAGCATGGCGATCGGCGCGGGCATGACCTCGGCGATCACCAATCCCTGTCACGCCGAGACGATCTCGGCGGTGATGGGAGCCGACGTGATGATGGGCCACGATCCCAACTGTGCCCGCTGGATCAGGCGGTTTCGCGATCCGGCAGCACCGGGCGCCGAACCGGCCGGCGGCCGGCGCGAAGGCCGACGCCGCCGCGGCTAGCGGCGATCCAACGCCGCCAGGTCTTCGGCCGCTGCGGTCAGCGCCGCCACCAGATAAGGCGCGAACGAGCGCACCACCTCGATGCGGAAACTCGAAGCGCCTCGCCGCCATAGAACGATCTCGACCTTGGCGTAGAGGGTGCGAGAGACCTTGCCCACCGGAAACGCCGCGAGCGACAGGTTCTGCGGGCAGTGCGAGGCCAGCACCGCGTCGGCCCTGCGACCTGCCAGATCGAGTCCGACGAACTTGTCGCCGACCTCGACTGCCGCCCCATCCGATCCGGCACCGAAATCGACCGGCGCGGCGCCGAGTTCCGCCAACGCCAGGATTTCGTCCGGTCCGAGCCAAAACGCCGCGCGCGAACCGGCAACGGTTGCACGCAGCCGCTGGGGTCTTGCCAGTCCCAGTGCGGCGCAAAGCCCGTCCAACGCGGCGTCGGGTCCGCGCAACGTCCAGCGCTCGGCCCGCTCTGTTTGCGTCAAGGCGGCAACATCGGCAAAGGCCGGCAGCATCAACCCTACGGTTGCGGTCGACGGCTCGACGCGGCGCTCAACCATTGACGCGCTCCCCCTTGGGATCGACGAAAACCGGCTCGACGAGCGTGACCGAAACCGATCCGCCCGGCATCGGCACATGGAGCTTGGTGCCAAGGCGATTGCGGCCGTCGGCAACCAGCGCCAGAGCGATGGATCGTCCGGCGTTGGAACTGTAGTACGCGGACGTGACATGACCCAGCGCCTCCGTGCCGATCGGCGCGTTGACCATGGCCACGATCTGCGCGCCCTCCTCCAGCACGATCGCTGGATTGTCGGTCAGCAGTCCAACCATCTGCGGCCGCCCCGCCGCCGCCAGGTCCGTCCGACTGAGCGAGCGCTTGCCGACGAAATCTCCCTTGCCTTTGCCGAATGCCCAACTCAGCCCGACATCGTCGGGCGTGACCGTGCCGTCGGTTTCCTGACCGACGATGATGAAGCCCTTCTCGGCCCGCAGCACATGCAGGCTTTCGGTGCCATAGGCGCAACCGCCGTACTTTTCGACCTGTTCCCAGATCGCTTCCCACACCGCGCGGCCGTAGTCGGCGGGCACGTTGACCTCGTAGCCCAGTTCGCCGGTAAAGCTGACGCGGAACAGCTTCATCTTGACACCGCAAATCCGACCCTCGGCATAGGCCATATGCGACAGCGCCTTTGGCGCGAGATCGACGCCCTCGATCAGCGGCGCAAGCACTTCGCGCGCTTTCGGTCCCTGCACCGCAATCACCGCCCATTGCTCGGTGGTCGAGGTCAGCCAGACCTTGAGGTCGGGCCATTCCGTTTGCAGATAGTCCTCCATCATATGGAGGACGCGCGGCGCGCCGCCGGTGGTGGTGGTGACATGGAAGCGATCCGGCGCGACGCGGGCGATGACGCCGTCGTCAATCACATAGCCGGCTTCGTTCAGCATGATGCCATAGCGGCAGCGCCCTGGTGCCAGCTTCCTCCAGCTGTTGACGTACATGCGTTCCAGAAACTCGGCCGCATCCGGACCGACAACTTCGATTTTGCCCAGCGTCGACGCGTCGAGCATCCCGACGCTTTGGCGAACGGTCCGGCATTCGCGCGCCACCGCCTGATGCATGTCCTCGCCCGGCTTGGGGAAGTAGCGCGCGCGCTTCCAGGTGCCGACGTCTTCGAACACGGCACCCTGCGCCTGGGCCCAACCGTCGATGGGCGTGCGGCGGATCGGATCGAACTGGTCACCGCGCCCGATGCCGGCAAAACTGCCAAAACTGACCGGAGTGTAGGGCATGCGGAACGTGGTCAGCCCCACTGCCGGAACCGGTTTGCCGAGATTGCTAGCGACGATAGCCAGGGCATTTAGATTCGAGGTCTTGCCCTGATCGGTCGCCATGCCGGTGGTGGTGAAGCGTTTGACGTGCTCGATCGAGACCATGCCTTCCTGGTTGGCAAGCAGCAGATCGCGCGCCGAAACGTCGTTCTGGAAATCGACGAACGCTTTGCCGCGGCGCGGATCTCCCGCGAACGGCACCCGCCCGACCATGCCGGTGAGATCGAGCGCCGGCTCAGCCACCGCGGGCGTCACATCGACGGTCGGCGGCGCGCCGAGAGCCGCCAGCGCCGCGTCGGCGCCCGAGCGGATCGCCGCCCTCAACCCGAACTTGCCAGCGCAGGCTCCGGCCGATATCGGCCCCCCGGCGCGGGCGACCGGCAGGAAGGCTTTGGCCTCCTCGCTCCACGCCACTTTGCCACGCGCCTGCGAATGCAGGTGAACCGATGGGGTCCAGCCGCCCGACATCAACAAGGTGTCGCAAGCCAGTTGTCGCGCCATGGCGCCGGTTTGCCCGTTGCGGTCGACGGAACGAATCTCGACAGAGTTGAGCCGAAGCCCGCCGCGGCTGCCGGTCACCGCTGCCCCCACGCTGACCGCAATGTTGCGCGCGCGCAGCGGCGCCGACAGCGCTTCGGCTACATTGCTGCGCAGATCGATCAATTCGACGACATTGCCGCCGGCCTCGGCCAGGGCCAGCGCCGTCGGGTAGGCGCTGTCGCAAGCAGTAAACAGCACGATCCGCCGCCCCGGCATCACGCCCCAGCGCTGCAGGTAGGTTTGCGCCGCGCCGGCAAGCATGATCCCCGGCCGGTCGTTGTCGACGAACACCAGCGGCCGCTCGATCGCACCGGTGGCGACCACGACCCGCCCGGCGCGGACCTGCCACAGCCGTTCGCGCGGCAGAGCCGGATTGCGGCAACGTGCGGCGTCTTCGATGGTTTCGCACAGGCCGACAAAGTCATGCGGAAAATAGCCAAAGGCCTGGGTGCGGGTGAGCAACTGCACGTTGTCGCGCCCGCGCAGCCGCGCCACGACATCGGCCGCCCAATCTCGCGCGGCACGGCCCTCGATCTCGGCCTGCGCTTCCGACAGCAGCCAACCGCCGAATTCTGCCTGTTCGTCGCAAAGGATGACTTGTGCACCGGAATTCGCCGCTGTCTCGGCCGCCGCCAACCCGGCGGCGCCGCCGCCGATCACCAACAGATCGCAATAGGCGAACATCGATGCATAGCGGTCGGGGTCCGGCTCGGTCGGCGGACTGCCCAGTCCCGCGGCGGCGCGAATCGCCGGCTCGAACAGCTGCCGCCAAACCCAGTTGCCGCCCGCAGCTTTCGGACCCATGAAGGTCTTGTAGTAGAAGCCCGCCATGAACAAGGGCGAGAGCCAGTTGTTGATCGCGCCGACATCGAAATCGAGCGACGGCCAACGGTTCTGGCTTTCCGCCACCAGCCCGTCGAACAGTTCGACCTGTGTGGCGCGCAGATTCGGCGTGAAGCCGCCGGTCGGGCCGAACGCGCCAACCAGCGCGTTGGGCTCTTCCGCGCCGGCCGAGACGATGCCGCGCGGGCGGTGATATTTGAACGAGCGCCCGAACAGCCCGACGCCGTTGGCGAGCAGTGCCGACGCCAGCGTGTCGCCCTGATGCCCGACATAGTCGCGCCCATCGAAGCGGAAGCGGACCGTCCTTTCGCGCTTGAGCGCGCTGCCGCCGCTGATGCGATAGGACGCGCTCACGCCTCGCGCTCCCGCAGCATCCGTTCGATATCGGGTTTAGGTTCGCCGGCCTTGTAGGTCAGCAGAATGCGGTCGTCGACGCTGTGGCGGACGGCGTTGAAAAACCGTCCGCAGCCATGCACATGCCGCCAGCGTTCCGCATGCCAGCCTTTGGGATTGTCGCGGGTATAGAGGAAATCGGCCCATTGCCGGTCGTCAACCCTGTCCGGTTCGTCCGGTCGGGCGATATGCGCCTCGCCGGCATTGCGGAACTCGATTTCCGGGCGGTCTTCTTCACAATAGGGGCAACGGATATTCAGCATCTGCCCCTCAATGCGCCACGCCGGCTGCGGCCGCTTCGTCGATCAGTCGCCCGGTGCGAAACCGTTCCATCGAGAATGGCGCGGCGATGGGGTGAGGCACGCCCTTGGCGATCGTCGCGGCAAATACTTCGCCCGAGCCCGGCGTCGCCTTGAACCCGCCGGTGCCCCAGCCGCAATTCACGAACAGGCCAGGTACCGGGGTCAGGCCGACGATCGGCGAGCGGTCGACGGTAACGTCGACGATCCCGCCCCAATTGCGCAACATCCGCATCCGACGGAAGGCCGGAAACAGGTCCGAGATCGCTTCGAGCGTATGAGTCGAAATATGGAGCGCGCCGGTTTGGGCATAGGAGAGATACTGATCGGTGCCGGAGCCGATCACCAACTCGCCCTTGTCCGATTGCGAGATATAGGCATGGACGCCGTTCGACATCACGACACAGGGCAGAACCGGCTTGACCGGCTCCGACACCAACGCCTGCAACGTGTAGCTTTCGAGCGGCATACGAACGTCGGCCATCGCCATGACGTGGCTGGTATGGCCGGCGGCGACCACGCCGATCTTCGGTGCAGCGATGGCGCCGCGCGTGGTCTCGACCCCCGTCACCGCGCCGTCCGGCCCGCGACGGATGGCCGTCACTTCGCAATTTTGGATGATGTCGACACCCAGCCGGTCGGCGGCGCGGGCGAACCCCCAGGCGACCGCATCGTGGCGCGCGGTACCGCCGCGGCGTTGCAGCGACGCGCCGAGCACCGGATAGCGCAGGCTAGGCGAGATATTGAGCGGTGGACAAAATTCCTTGGTCTGCGCGGGGGTCAGCCATTCGTTGTCGATGCCGGACAAGCGATTGGCGTGGACGTGACGCTTGACGATCTGAATGTCGTGGACCGAATGGGCCAACGTCAGAACGCCGCGAGCGGAATACATCACGTTGTAATTCAGTTCGTGCGACAGATCCTGCCACAGCTTCATGGCATGTTCGTAGATGCCTTGCGATTCCTGCCACAGATAGTTCGAGCGGACGATGGTGGTGTTGCGCCCGGTATTGCCGCCGCCGAGCCAGCCTTTTTCCAGCACCGCCACCCGGTTCACGCCATAGCGGCTGGCGAGATAATAGGCGGTGGCAAGCCCATGCCCGCCGGCGCCGACGACGATGGCCTCGTAGGACGGCTTGGGCGCCGGATCGCGCCATTGCGCCGGCCAGCCGGTTTGCCCCGACAGGCTGCCGCGCAGCAAATTGCCGATATGATAGCGCACCGACGAAACCCACCTCGCTCCGCCCCGACCGCGATCCGCCGCAGCCGGCGCGTCGGCACTAAAGCATGGGCCGGAGCGCTTCACCAAGGGCGCGATGCGCCATGATTTTGCCTCTTTGCGTCATGCCGGCGACGGCGTTTCGGGCGAAAACAATTGCGATAGCGCCGACGCATGGCTGCAAGTGCATGGTGCGGTTCGAGCCGCCCCGGCATTGCCGGAGGCTCCAACTCCAGCGTAGGTGGCGCTATGCTGAGCAAGGCGACGGGGCCGAATCATTGCCGCGACGCCGCGCCGGCCCGATACGAGTCGACCAAGCATGAGCACGCCCGCCAAGATCCTCTTCATCCACCAGAACTTCCCCGGCCAATACCGCCATCTGGCAGCCGCGCTGGCCGCGCGCGGGCACGAGGTCCGCGCACTGTCGATCCGCGACAACCCCGCGCTTCCCGGCGTGACCCGCCACCTCTATGCGCCCGTGCGCGGCACGACGCTTGCCGCGCACCCCTGGGCGCAGGACTTCGAGACCAAGGTGCTGCGCGCCGACGCCTGCGCGCAGGCAGGGACCACGATTCACGCCGTCACCGATCACGGCTGAACTGCTGGACGAGTGGTGGACGGCCGCCACTACCCGCGAAGCGCGCGTCGAGGCGCTCGGTTACCTAAAGGCTATGTGGGAAGGCGCCTGCAGCCAGATGGAACAGGCCGGACACCGCGGCATGATCGGCTGGGATCGCGTAGTCGAGTTCCTAGCGGGCAATGAATTACCGCTGCCGACTTGACGTTGGAAGAAGCTATTTCAGCGCGAGGCACTGCATCGAGACCTCCTCACCGGGCTATGCCGCCGGTCACGGGCCCACCTCGCCGGATGAGCCATTCCCCGAACCGGACCGCCCGTTAGGCCGCCGGCCGATACTCCCGGATATCCTCGAGAACCCGACGGAATTCGGGGTTGGGAGCTAGGCACATGGTGCGATATGTGTCTAGGAACCGCAACCAACTTGCATGCGTGCGCCGATTGACCATCAGGTCGAATGGCGAACGCAATGTAAAATCGAGCTTTTTCCCCTTCAGCGACAGGTTCGAAAAGGCAAAGGCGATCAACTCGCGCTTTTGCTCGGTTTTCGAACGCTCGAAGATGTCGGCTGCGCGCGAAGCCACGGAAATCAACGTTTCCAGCGTGGTTCTGAACTCGTCCTGACCCTTGCCATGCTGCTCGATTCGCAGCCTGTGCTCCTGCTGTCGCTGCTTCAGCTCAGTCGCCTTTCTGTCGTACTCACCCTGCGTAATCCACCGGGGTCCCTATGCGGAGGGCGCACTTCCACCAGGGCAATCGACCCCATCAGGGACCTGTGCGTGTAATTCCCGTGAAAGCCCGCAGAGAATGCGAAGGACGACTCGGGACAGGACGGGTAGCGCGGAAGCCCCGATTCTTGGCCTAAATCGTTGCTGGGGTGGGCTAAACGGGCTATGCAGACACCCGTAGATATTTGTG
>Ga0194128_10011029_pt1 | contig 10578 bp, 9 predicted proteins | sample TA2KigCa65mmetaG_FD_148650 | JGI IMG/M metagenome (GOLD analysis project Ga0194128, IMG submission 148650) | Freshwater microbial communities from Lake Tanganyika, Tanzania - TA2015037 Kigoma Deep Cast 65m | ecosystem: Environmental > Aquatic > Freshwater > Lake | place: Tanzania: Lake...
GCGGTGCAGGCGGCCAGCTCGGGGCACCCCGGCATGCCGATGGGCATGGCCGAGATCGCGGTGGCGCTGTGGGGGCGCCACCACAGCCACAACCCGGGCAATCCCGCCTGGCCCAACCGCGACCGCTTCGTGCTCTCCAACGGCCACGGCTCGATGCTGCTCTACAGCCTGCTGCACCTGACCGGCTACGGCCTGCCGATGGCGGAACTGAAGCGCTTCCGTCAACTGGGATCGAAGACCCCCGGCCACCCGGAATACGGCTGCGCCCCGGGGGTGGAGACCACCACCGGGCCCCTTGGGCAGGGCATCGCCAATGCGGTCGGCATGGCCATTGCCGAGAAGCTGCTCGCGGCCGAGTTCAACCGTCCCGGCCTGGCGCTGGTGGACCACCGCACTTGGGTGTTCCTGGGCGACGGTTGCATGATGGAAGGGGTGTCGCACGAGGCCTGCGCGCTCGCCGGCACGCTGGGCCTGGGCAAGCTGATCGCGATCTACGATGACAACGGCATCTCGATCGATTCCGAGAAGGGCCAGATCCGGCAGTGGTATACCGACGACGTGCGCCGGCGCTTCGAGGCCTACGGCTGGCAGGTGATCGCGAAGGTGGACGGCCACGACGTGGAGGCGGTGGACCGCGCCATCCGCAAGGCGAAGCGGGAACGCGCCAGGCCGACGCTGATCTGCGCCCGGACCATCATCGGCAAGGGCGCCCCGACCAAGGCCAACACCGGCGGCGCGCACGGCGCGCCGCTGGGCGAGAAGGAGGTGGCGGCAACGCGCGAGGCGATCGGCTGGAAGCACCCGCCGTTCGAGATTCCGGAGGGCGTCGCCCGCACCTGGGATGCCCGCGAGCGCGGCCAGCGCGCCGAGCGCCGCTGGAGGCGGGTGCAGGCCGCCTACGCGCGGCAGTATCCCTCCGAGGCCGAGGCCTTCGGGCGCCGCATGGCGGGCGAGCTGCCGCGCGACTTCCAGGAGCGCGTGCGTGCGCTGCTGGAGCACACCCTGAACGCGGGCGAGACCATCGCCACCCGCAAGGCATCGCAGAACGTGCTGGAAGCCCTTAAGCCCGCGCTGCCCGAGCTGGTGGGCGGCTCGGCGGACCTGACCGGCTCGAACCTCACCCTGGTGAAGGCCTCCAGGGTGGTCGGCCCGGCCGGGGGCGGCAACTACCTGTTCTACGGCGTGCGCGAGTTCGGCATGGCCGCGATCATGAACGGCCTGGCTTTGCACGGCGGCCTGATCCCGTACGGCGGCACTTTCCTCGTCTTCTCCGACTACGCGCGCAACGCGCTGCGCATGGCGGCGCTCATGCGACAGCGCGTGGCCTACGTCTTCACCCACGACTCCATCGGCCTGGGCGAGGACGGGCCGACGCACCAGCCGGTGGAGCACGCGGCGAGCCTGCGCCTGATCCCCAACCTGGATGTCTGGCGCCCCTGCGACAGCGTCGAGACCGTGCTGGCATGGGCCGCGGCGCTGGAGCGGCGCGACGGGCCGAGCGCGCTGCTGCTGTCGCGGCAGAACCTGCCGATGCTGACCAAGGAGACACGCGGGCAGACCGATGGCATCCGCCGCGGCGGCTATGTCCTTGCCGACGCCCCATTCGCCAAGGCGGTGGTCATCGCCACCGGCTCGGAGGTTCAGCTGGCGCTGGCGGCGGCAAAGCTGCTCGATTTCCCGGTGCGCGTGGTGTCGATGCCCTCGAGCACGGTGTTCGATCGGCAGGACGCGGCGTGGCGCGAGGCGGTGTTGCCCAGGGGCCTGCCGCGGGTCGCGGTCGAGGCGGGCGTCACCGATGGCTGGCGCAAGTACGTCGGGCTGGACGGGGCGGTGGTCGGCATCAACCGCTTCGGCGAGTCCGCGCCTGCGCCGGAACTGTTCAAGCACTTCGGTTTCACGCCGGAGAACGTCGCAACTGTAGTCAGGAGCATACTGAAATGACGATCAAGGTAGCCATCAACGGCTTCGGCCGCATCGGCCGCAACATCCTGCGTGCCTCCTTCGAGAGCGCGCGCAAGCACGACCTGCAGTTCGTCGCGGTCAACGACCTGGGCGAGGCCAAGACCAACGCGCACCTGCTCAAGTACGACACCGCGCACGGCCGCTTCAAGGGCGCCGTCGAGGTCAGCGGCAACGTCATGAAGGTCAACGGCCAGGACATCCAGGTGGTGGCCGAGCGCGATCCGGCGAAGCTGCCCTGGAAGGCGCTGGGCGTGGACATCGTGCTGGAGTGCACCGGCCTGTTCACCAGCAAGGCGAAGGCCGGCGCCCACCTTGCGGCCGGCGCGCGCAAGGTGATCATCTCCGCGCCCGGCGACAAGGACGTGGACCGCACCGTAGTCTACGGCGTCAACCACGGCGAGCTGAAGGGCTCCGACAGCGTGATCTCCAACGCCTCCTGCACCACCAACTGCCTGGCGCCGCTGGTGAAGGCGCTGGATGACCGCATCGGCGTGGTCTGCGGCCTGATGACCACGGTGCACGCCTACACCAATGACCAGGTGCTGACGGATGTCTACCACTCGGACCTGCGGCGCGCGCGCTCGGCCTCGCAGAACATGATCCCGACCAAGACCGGCGCCGCCGCTGCGGTGGGCCTGGTGCTGCCGCACCTGAGCGGCAAGCTGGACGGCTATGCCATCCGCGTCCCGACCATCAACGTCTCGGTGGTGGACCTTTCCTTCGTCGCCAAGAAGGCGACCACGGCCGAGGAGGTGAACGCGGCGCTGAGGCAGGCCGCCGAGTCCGACCTCAAGGGCATCCTGGAGTACGCCACCGAGCCGCTGGTGTCCTCGGACTTCAACCACAACCCGGCCAGTTCCGTCGTCGATTCGCTGCTCACCAAGGTCTGCGGCGGCACCTTGGTGAAGGTGGCCAGCTGGTACGACAACGAGTGGGGCTTCTCCAACCGGATGCTGGACGTCGCCGTCGCGCTGGACAACGCCAGCTAGGCATGAAGTTCAAGCGGCTGGCCGACCTCGAGCTGCGGGGGCTGCGGGTCTTCATCCGCGCCGATCTCAACGTGCCGCAGGACGCCTGCGGCGCGATCACCGACGACACCCGCATCCGCGCCTCGGTGCCCGGGATCCGCCTGGCGCTGGACAAGGGCGCCGCGGTGATGGTGACCTCGCACCTCGGGCGGCCGAAGGAGGGCGTGTTCGACGCCCGCGATTCGCTGGCGCCGGTGGCCAAGCGCCTGGCCGAACTGCTCGGGCGGGAGGTAAAGCTGCTGCCCGACTGGGTCGGCGGCGTCGCGGTGCGGCCGGGCGAGGTGGTGCTGCTCGAGAACTGCCGCTTCAACCTCGGCGAGAAGGCCGACGACGAGGCCCTGTCGAGGAAAATCGCCGCGCTGTGCGACCTCTACGTCAACGACGCCTTCGGCACCGCGCACCGCGCCGAGGCCACCACGCACGGCGTGGCGCGCTTCGCCAAGCTCGCCTGCGCCGGCCCGCTGATGGCCGCCGAACTGGATGCGCTGACCAGGGCGCTGCACGATCCGAAGCGCCCGCTGGTGGCGATCGTCGCCGGCTCCAAGGTCTCCACCAAGCTCACCATCCTCGCCGCGCTGGCGAAGAGGGTGGACCGCCTGATCGTGGGCGGCGGCATCCTGAACACCTTTCTGCTGGCAAAGGGCCATGCGGTCGGCAAGTCGCTGGCCGAGGCCGGCCTGGTCGGGGAGGCGAGGAAGATCATGGCGGCGACCGATGTGCCGCTGCCCGAGGACGTGGTGGTGGCGGGCGAGATGTCGGCGCGCGCGCGCGAATCGGTCACCGGGCCCGACGGCGTCGCGGCCGATGACATGATCCTGGACATCGGGCCGAAGAGCGCCGCGGCGCTGGCGAGGATCCTCGCCGAGGCCGGCACCATCGTCTGGAACGGCCCGGTGGGGGTGTTCGAGATCGACCAGTTCGCCAGGGGCACCCGGGCCATCGCGCACGCCATCGCCGGGTCGAAGGCCTTTTCCATCGCCGGCGGCGGCGACACCATCGCCGCGATCAACAAGTTCGGCGTCGCGCCGAAGATCGACTACATCTGCACCGCGGGCGGGGCGTTCCTGGAGTTTCTGGAGGGCAAGAGGCTGCCGGCGGTGGCGGCGCTCGAGGCGCGCGCGTAGCGCGATTAACGAGAGGCGTTCTTCAAAGCCCCCGGCAGCCCGGCGATCTCCTGCGGGATCGCCATCGCGGCGCGATCGGCCCGCGCCAGCGACGCCAGCGTGCGCGCCACCACACTCTCCTGCGGCATGGTGACCCCGTAGAAGAGGGGCGTGTCGCCCTTGAACACCGCCAGCGTCGGGAAGGTCTCGATCTCGATGTCGCCCACCAGCGCGCTGTCGTCCTCGACGTCCAGCCAGACGAACTTCGCGCCCGCGTTGTCCTTCGCCAGCTTGTCGAAGGTGTCGCGGAACTCGCCGCAGGTCTTGCACCATGCGGCGCACAGGCAGGCGACAAGCAGCGCCTCGGGGTTGCCCTGATCCGTCATCACGCGATGATACACTTTGAAAAATGCTCCGCAGCACCAAGATCGTCGCCACCCTCGGGCCCGCCTCCTCCGATCCCGCCGTGCTCGAGCGCATGGTGCGCGCCGGCGTCGACGTGGTGCGCCTGAACTTCTCCCACGGCACCGCCGACGATCACCTGGCGCGCGCGGACCTGATCAATGAGATCTCGCGCAAGACCGGGCGCACCGTCGGCATCATGTGCGACCTGCAGGGCCCCAAGATCCGCGTCGGCAAGTTCCGCGACGGCAAGATCACGCTGCAAAAGGGGCAGTCCTTCGTGCTGGATGCCGGCTGCGAGCTGGGCGACGAGCAGCGCGCCGGGCTGGACTACAAGGAGCTGCCGCGCGACCTCGCCGAGGGCGCGGTGCTGCTGCTGGACGACGGCAAGATCGTGCTCGAGGTCATCGAGGTGCGCGGCGACAAAGTCCAAACCGTGGTCCGACACGGCGGCGTGCTGTCCAACAACCAGGGCATCAACCGCCAGGGCGGCGGCCTCACCGCGCCGGCGCTCACGCCCAAGGACACCGAGGACATCCGCACCGCCGCGCGGCTGAAAGCGGACTACCTTGCGGTGTCCTTCCCCAAGTCCGGCGCCGACATGCACCGGGCGGGGGAGCTGATGCGCGCCTCCGGCGGCAAGGCCTTCCTGATCGCCAAGATCGAGCGCGCCGAGGCGGTGATCGAGCCCGCGCTGAAGCAGATCCTGAACGCCTGCGACGGCATCATGGTGGCGCGCGGCGACCTCGCGGTCGAGGTGGGCGACGCCTCGGTGCCGGCGCTGCAGAAGAAGATGATCCGCATGGCGCGCGAGATGAACAAGCTCACCATCACCGCCACCCAGATGATGGAATCCATGATCGCCAGCCCGGTGCCCACGCGCGCCGAGGTCTCCGACGTCGCCAACGCGGTGCTCGACGGCACCGACGCGGTGATGCTGTCGGCGGAGTCCGCCAGCGGGCGCTACCCGGTGGAGGCGATCGAGGCCATGGACCGGATCTGCATCGAGGCCGAGCAGTCCATGCCGCTCAACCTGGAGCGGGACTTTCTCAACCGCGTCTTCACGCGCGTCGACCAGTCGATCGCCATGGCCGGACTGTTCACCGCCTTCCACCTCAGGGTGAAGGCGATCGCCACGCTGACCGAGTCGGGCTCCACCGCGCTGTGGATGTCGCGCCTGAACTGCGGTGTGCCGATCTACGCCCTGACCTCGCAGACGGCGACGCGCTACCGCTGTTCGCTGTTCCGCGACGTCTATCCGCTGATGGTGAAGTACGTCGGCCACGACCGCGAGCAGCTGCTCGCCGAGGCCGAGAAGGTGCTGGTGGAGAACGGCGCGGTCGGGGATGGCGACCTGATCGTGCTCACCATCGGCGAGCCGATCGGCAAGGCCGGCGGCACCAACACCATGAAAATCGTCAAAGTCGGGGAGCACCGGAAAAAATGAACGCAGTGACGCCCAAGGCCGCCAACCACGCCGCGCTGCCGCCCATGGCATCGCGCTTCGTCGAGGTCGCCAGCCTGCCCTGGGAGCCGACGCGCTTCCCCGGCGTGGACACCAAGGTGCTGATGATGGAGCCCGCCAGCGGCGTGATGACGGTGCTGATGCGCATGGCCCCGGGGGCGAAGCTGCCCGACCACGAGCATGCGCTGATCGAGCAGACCTACGTGCTGGAGGGAAGCCTGGTGTGCGCCGAGGGCGAGTGCAAGGCGGGCGAGTTCGTCTGGCGCCCTGCCGGCAGCCGCCATGAAGCCTGGGGCGGCCCGCAGGGCGGGCTGATGCTGGCCATCTTCCAGATCCCGAACAAGTTCTTCGAGGCCGACGGCCGCCAGACCGATCTCCTCGGCCAGGACTGGGACGCGGCCTGGGCAAAGGCGCTGTTCCGCTGAAGCGCGCGCGCGTGGTCCGGATGCATTCGCACTTCGCCGGCATGCTGCAGGGCGTGCTGCAGCGCGGCGCGCCTGCGCCGAGCATGTAACCCAATGCTTAACTCCCGCCCACCGAGATTCCGCGTCACGTCGGTTGAGCTGTTCGAGCGCGACGTACGGTTGCGGATGCCGTTCCGCTTCGGCGTGGTGACGCTGTCGGCGGCGCCGCAGGCCTTCGCCAGGGCGCGCATCCGGATCGAGGGCGGGGCCGCGGGCGGCGGGCAGGCCGTGGGCGCGGCGGCGGAGATGCTGGTGCCGAAGTGGTTCGACAAGGACCCGGCGCTGACCAACGAGGACAACATCGGGCAGTTGCGGGGATCGCTGCGCAGCGCGCGCGAGGCCTACCTTGCGCACGAGCCGCGCAGCGCGTGGGCGCACTCCTCGCCGGGCAGGGGCCTGGTGGAGAACTTCGGCCCGGCGCTGCTCGACCGCGCCCTGCTCGATGCGCTGTGCCGGGCCCGCGGCGTTTCGTTCCAGGATGCGGTGAGGTCGAACCTCATCGGCGCCGGCGAGTTCGAAGGCATGGACTTGCCCGGGTTTTTCTCCGGACTGTCGCAGGGCAGGGCCATCGCCGCGCGCCACACCGTCGGCCTGCTGGATCCGATCACGGCCGCCGACCTCAAGCAGCGCGCCGGAGACGGCCTGCCCGAGACCCTGGAGGAGGTGGTGGCGCGCTACGGCCAGCGCTGGTTCAAGCTCAAGGTGGGCGGCAACCTGAAGGCGGATCTTGAGCGTCTCGCCGCCATCGCCTCGGTGCTGGACCGAATCGCCGAGCCTTACCGCGCCTCGCTCGACGGCAACGAGCAGTACGAGGAGATGGGTGCGGTGGCCGAGCTCTGGTCGGCGATGTCCGCCGCAATGTGCACCGACATTCGCCTGAGGCGGCTGGTGGACAGCATCGCGTTCATCGAGCAGCCGGTGAAGCGGGACAAGGCCCTTCAGACCAGGGTGAGCGGCGTCGGCAAGCCGGTGATCATCGACGAGTCGGACGACGCCCTGGACGCCTTCCCGCGCGCCAAGGCCATGGGCTACCGGGGCGTCTCCTCGAAGAGCTGCAAGGGCCTGTACAAGTCGCTGGTGAACGCGGCCCGCTGCAAGGCCTGGGGTGGCGAGTACTTCATGACCGGCGAGGATCTGACCATCCAGCCGGGGCTGGCGCTGCAGCAGGACCTGGCGCTGGTGTCGCTGCTCGGCCTCACCCACGCCGAGCGCAACGGCCACCACTACGTGAACGGCATGGCGGAGCTGCCGGAATCGGAGCAAGCTGCGTTTCTGGCGGCGCATCCGGACCTGTACGAGCGCAGCCAGGGCGCGGTGCGGCCGCGGATCGCCGGCGGGGAGCTGGAAATCGGCTCGCTCGACTGCGTCGGCTTTGCCAGCGCCGCCATGCCCGACTGGCGTTCCATGCGGAGCCTGCAATGACGATGAACTTCCGCCTGATCGCGACCGACCACTCCGGGGTGCTGGGGGCCCTGCGATGCCGGGTTCGCGCCCATCGCGTTCGACCTCGACAGCGTCGAGGAGGCGATGAAGCAGGCGCTGCGGCACGGCGCCACCGCGGTCGCCCAACCCTGCGAGATCAACGCCGGCCCGAACCAGGGCCGGCGCATCGGGTACCTCCGCCCCTGGGACGGCATCACCATCGAGTTCATGGAGGGAAAATCATGACCAGAGCCCTGCTTGCCATCGCGCTTTCGTTGTGTTCCGCACTGGCCGCCGCGCAGGCCTTCCCGGCCAAGCCGGTCACGCTGCTCATCACCTTCCCGCCCGGCGGTCCGACCGACCTTGCCGGCCGGGCGCTCGCCGAGGCGACCTCGAAGTACCTCGGCCAGCCGGTGGTGGTGGAGAACCGGCCCGGCGCGACCGGGACCCTCGGTGCGGCCGCGCTGGTGAACGCACGGCCCGACGGCTACACCGTGAGCATGATCCCGATCACCGCGCTGCGGCTGCCGCACATGGAGAACGTGGCCTTCGATCCGATGAAGGACATCGGCTACGTGATGGGCGTCTCCGGCTACGTGTTCGCGGTGATCGTGCGCGCCGACGCGCCCTGGAGGAGCATGGCGGACCTGGTCGCGGCGGCGAAGGCCAGGCCCGGAGAGATCAGCTACGGCTCGCACGGCATCGGCGGCACGGTGCACCTTGCCACCGAGGAGTTCTCCGCCGCGCAGGGCATCAAGCTCAACCACATCCCCTACAAGGGCAGCGCGGACATGTTGACCGCGATGCTGGGCGGGCACCTGAACGTCGCGGTGGACTCCACCGGCGCGGTACCGCATGTGGCGGCGGGCCGCGCGCGCGCGCTCGCGGTGTTCACCGACAAGCGCGCCGCGGTCTGGCCGGAGGTGCCCACCATGACGGAGCTGGGCTACGGCATCGTCTCCACCAGCCCCTACGGCATTGGCGTGCCGGCGGCCACGCCGCCGGCGGTGGTGAAGGCCTTGCACGACGCCTTCAAGAAGGGTCTGGAGGACCCGATTCACACCAAGATGCTGGAGCGGTACAACCAGCCGCTGTGGTACCTGTCCTCCGAGGACTACACCAAGTGGGCGCGCGAGCAGTACGAGAAGGAGCGCGCCATCATCGAGCGCCTCGGCCTGACGAAGAAGAAGTAGGCGGCGTGGCACCGAAGCGCATCGGCATCATCATGCACGGCGTCACCGGGCGCATGGGCATGAACCAGCACCTGGTGCGCTCCATCCTGGCCATCCGCAGGCAGGGCGGCGTGGCGCTGAAGGACGGCACGCGCCTGATGCCCGACCCGGTCCTGATCGGCCGCAACCCGGACAAGATCCGGGCGCTGGCCGCGGAGCACGGCGTCGCGCGCTGGGGCACGGACCTGGGGCAGGCGCTGCAGTCTGAGGCCGACAGCGTGTTCTTCGACGCCGCCTCCACCCAACTGCGGCCCGGGCTCCTCAAGCAGGCGATCGCGGCCGGCAAGCACCTCTATTGCGAGAAGCCGGTGTCCACCACGCTTGCCGAGGCCATGGATCTCTACCAGGCGGCCAAGAAGGCAAAGGTGAAGCACGGCGTGGTGCAGGACAAGCTGTGGCTGCCCGGGATGCTGAAGCTGGCCAAGCTGCGCGACCAGGGCTTCTTCGGCCGCATCCTGTCGGTGCGCGGCGAGTTCGGCTACTGGGTGTTCGAAGGCGATCCTGCCCGCAACCGTCCCGCCCAGCGCCCGTCCTGGAACTACCGCAAGCAGGACGGCGGCGGCATCATCCTCGACATGCTGTGCCACTGGCGCTACCTGCTGGACAACCTGTTCGGCGAAGTCGAGGCGCTGTCCTGCCTGGGCGCAACGCACATCCCGCAGCGCTGGGATGAAGCCGGCAAGAGGTACAGGGCGACGGCGGATGATGCGGCCTACGCCAGCTTTCGCCTCAAGGGCAACGTCATCGCCCACTTCAATTCGTCCTGGACGGTGCGCGTGCGCCGCGACGAGCTGCTCACGCTGCAGGTGGACGGCACCGAGGGCAGTGCAGTGGCGGGCTTGCGCGGCTGCCGCATCCAGTCCTATGCCGACACGCCCAAGCCCGTCTGGAACCCGGACATCCCGCAGCCGATCGACTTTTACGCCGGCTGGAAGGAGCTGCCGGAGGAGGACACCGACAATGCCTTCAAGGCGCAGTGGGAACTGTTCCTGCGCCATGTCGCCGGCGAATCGAAGACCTTTCGCTGGGGCCTGCTGGAGGGCGCCAAGGGCGTGCAGCTGGCGGAACTGGGCCTGAAGAGCTGGAAGCAGAGGAAGTGGCTGGACGTGCCGAAGATCAAGCCATGAAGCGCGATGTGGTCTTGACGATCGCGCTTCCCGCCGCAGGCGGCAAGCGCGAAACCTATTCGGTTCGTGAACCACGGGCGTTTGCGAAACCCTCAAAGCCCTTCACCCGCGTCGCCTACGCCGCGGCGCATGTCGTCGCCGATCCCCTCTCCACCAAGGATCCCTGGCTCGAGGCGGCGATCGACTGGGAGGCGACGCTCGCCTACCGCCGGCACCTGTGGTCCTGGGGCTTCGGCATCGCCGAGTCCATGGACACCGCGCAGCGCGGCATGGGACTGGACTGGACCAATTCGCTGGAGCTGGTGCGCCGCACGCTGGCCGAAGCCGGCCCCGGACAGGTCGTCGCTTCCGGGGCGGGCACCGATCACCTGCC
>Ga0194128_10011036_pt1 | contig 10575 bp, 10 predicted proteins | sample TA2KigCa65mmetaG_FD_148650 | JGI IMG/M metagenome (GOLD analysis project Ga0194128, IMG submission 148650) | Freshwater microbial communities from Lake Tanganyika, Tanzania - TA2015037 Kigoma Deep Cast 65m | ecosystem: Environmental > Aquatic > Freshwater > Lake | place: Tanzania: Lake...
AGGTCGCAGGATCTTGTCGGCGAGATGGCGCGGTGTGTACGACTCCGGCGCGACGGCCGCGGCGGCCGGCGCGAGCGAAGTCCCGCACTCCACGCAGAACTTCGCCCCCGCCGCGACCGCGTAACCGCAGGATGGACACCCGGACGGCAGGCGCTGTCCGCACTCGAGGCAGAACTTCGCGGCCGGCGGGTTGTCGTGACGACAGCGGGGACACGGCATGGACGTGCCCATTATCGCGCCCGCGTCGAGTGACCGTGCCCTGACGCGCCGTCGCCCACGCCGCTCATTGACATGGGGAGGAAATCTCACCCATGATGCCTGCCGTGAAGAAGCGGATCGTGCTCTGTCTCGACGGGACCTGGAACCAGGTCAGTGATCCTCGCAAGGTCACCAACGTCGTCCGGCTCGCCCAGGCCGTTCGGCCGCTCGCCGCCGACGGCACCCCCCAGGTCGTGTACTACAACTCGGGCGTCGGCACGGGCGATGCGCTCGACAAGCTGCTCGGCGGCGTCGTCGGACGCGGGCTGCGCGCGAACGTCAAGCGGGCCTACGCGTTCCTGAGCCTCAACTACGAGCCCGGAGACGAGATCTACGTGTTCGGCTTCTCGCGCGGCGCCTACACCGCGCGCGCGGTGGCCGGTGTCGTCTGCGCCTCGGGCATCCTGAGAAAGGAGCACTTCGACAACTTCGAGGTCGCGTGGAACTTCTATCGCCAGCCGCCGACGGCCCGGCGGACAGGTGGAACGAAGGCCGTCGCCGCGTACCGGCAGAACGAGCGCAAGCTGCATACGGCCGCCCGGGTCCGCTGTGTGGGCGTGTGGGACACCGTTGGATCCTACGGCGTGCCCGCCGGCATCGGCCTCGGCGCCTTCGCCCGCTACTTCACGTCGTGGATGCGCGGGTTCCACGACCGGCAGATCAGCGACCAGGTCGACATCGGCCTGCACGCGATGGCGCTGGACGAATGCCGCCGTCCGTTCGCGCCGACGTTCTGGACCGCGCCGCCGGCGAAGCCGCCGAAGGCCCACGTCGAGCAGGTGTGGTTCGCGGGGGTGCATTCCAACGTCGGCGGCGGCTACGAGGACGCGCGGCTCGCCGACGTCGCGCTCAACTGGATGATCGCCCGGGTCATGGCGCTGGGGCGCGAGAAGTTCCAGAGCACGCTCGACTTCGACACGGCGTTCCTCAAGGATCGCACCACGCCGTCGTGGCAGGGGACCCAGTACCGTTCCGAGCGTCGCTGGCCGATCAGCCGCCTGTTCCCATATCGCCGGCAGGTCTTCGGCGGACCAGCGGCGAAGACCGGCGAGGTTCCGATCAACGAGCGGATCCACTGGAGCGTGCAGAGCCGGCTGGAGCAGCCCGCCGCGGTCGACGGCGCGGGCGAGCGCTCCTACCTGCCGGTGAACGTGCGGCGCCCGGTGGACGGCGCGCTGATCGCGTCGATCACCCCGGAAGAAGAGCTGCTCGGGTCGTAGGGCGCACCTTACTTCTTCACGTGCGGGCAGCCGCCCTCGTGGAGCGGCCGGAACGCCTGCTCGCCCGGGATCGTCGCCACGATCTTCGCGAGGTCCCAGTCGCCCTTCGACTCCTCGGGCGCCTTCGCCTGCATCAGGTACATGTCGCGGATGACGCGGCCGTCCTCGCGGATGCGGCCGTTCTTCGTCATGAAGTCGTTGATCGGCAGCTCGCGCATCTTGGCCATGACGGCCTTCGCCTCGTCGGTGCCCGCGGCCTTCACGGCCTTGAGGTAGTGCATGGTCGCGCCGTACGTGCCCGCCTGGATCATCGTGGGCGGCATGCCGCGCTCTTTCTGGAACCGGTCGCTGAACGCGCGCGCGTCGGGATTCATGTCCCAGTAGAACGGGCTCGCCATCAGCAGGCCCTGCGCGACCTTGAGGCCGAGGGCTCTGACCTCGGGGTACTGGATCAGCGGCGCGGCGATGCGCTGCCCGCCCCGGTCGAGCCCGAACTCCCGCGCCTGCTTGATCGCGTTGGTGATGTCGGCGCCGCCGTTCGCCATCACGATGACCTTCGCCTTCGAGGACTGCGCCTGGAGGAGGAACGACGAGAAGTCGGCGTTGTTCAGCGGGTGACGCGCGGAGCCGACCACCTTGCCGCCCGCGGCCTTCACGAACTCGGCGCCGTTCTGCTCGAGCGCGAGCCCGAACGCGTAGTCGACCGTGATGTAGAAGAACGTGTCGGCGCCCTGCTTCGCGATCGCGTTGATGATGGTCTTGCTCTGCCCGTAGGTGTCGTAGACCCAGTGCACGGTGAGGGGCGAGCACGACTTGCCGGTGAGCTCCGCCGTCGCCGCGCCCGTGGGGAGGAAGATCCGGTTCTTCTGCTCGGCGAGCTTCACCACGCCGAGCGCGATCGCGGAGTGCGGCACCCCGATGATCATGTCGACGTTCTCCTGGTCGAACCACTGCCGCGCGATGCCGACGCCGATGTCGACCTTGCTCTGCATGTCGGCGGCGACCATCTCGATCGGCTTGCCGAGCACGGTGCCGCCGAAGTCGGCGATCGCCATCTTCACGGCGAGCACGTCGCCGGGGCCGGTGTTGTCGGCGTAGGGGCCGGTCATGTCGTCGAGGACGCCAATCTTCACCGCGCGGTCCTGGGCGGCGGCTGGGCTGAAGGGTAGGGCAAGGGTGGCGACGATGGCGACGGCGAGCACGAGCAGGCGCATGAGCGTCCTCCTATCGGAGCGGTGGCCGCATAGTACGCCCGGCGCACCGCTTACGTGGCGAGTGCGTACGCGCGGTCGATGAGACGGACGACGGGCACGAGGTCGTGCACGCTGACGAGCGGCGGCGCGCCGCGCCGCCAGCGGTCGAGGATGTCGCGCAGCGCCAGCTTCGCGAGCGGCTCCGCGAGCGGCACCGCTTCGTCGCTCGCGCCGTCGCGCGTGTGCCACCGGAGCACGTCGTCGCGCTCGACGAGGATGCCGTCGCTGCCCGCGAGCTTCGACTCGCCGTCCGTGCCCTGGCGCGGGAACAGGTTGCCGATCTCCACGGTGCCGATCACGCCGCTCGCCGAGCGCAGGAGCACCGATGCGTAGTCGTCCACCGGGGCGCCGAGCCCCTGGCGGCTCACCTGCGCGCCCGTGACTTCGGCGGGGCCGCCCACGAGCGCCAGAAAGAGGTCGAGGCCGTGGTTGCCGAGGTTGCGCAGGCACCCGCCGCCCGCGATCGCGGGATCGAGCATCCAGCCCGCGCCCCACGCGGGATAGCGCGCCGAGCTCGGGCGGTTCAGACGGAAGTAGAAGTGCGAGAGCGTCCCGAAGCGCCCTTCGTCGCGCAGCCGCGTCGCGCGCGCGTAGAACGGGCTGTACCGCTGGATCAGGGGGACCGCGACGAACGCGCCCTTGGCGGCCGCCTGCGCGGCGACGCGCTCGACCTCCCCCGCGTGGAGGCCCATCGGCTTCTCCATGAGGAACGGGTAGCCCGCGTCGATCAGGTGGCTCGCGATCGCGGCCATGTCCTTGTGGCGGCCGAGCGCGATCACGAAGTCCGGGCGGGTACGCGCGAGCATGTCGGCGTAGTCGGTGAAGACGGGCGCCCCGCCGAGCTCGGTCGCGCGATGGCGCGCGATCGCCTCGTCCGGGTCCTGCACGCCGACCAGCTCGCAGCCGTCGAGGTCGCGCAGGTGCCGCAGGTAGGCGGAGTCGTAGAGCGAGTGCCAGTGGCTGACGCCGATCGCGGCGATGCGTGCGGTCACGGAAGGCTCCTCAGACGAAAGTGAGCGGCTCGACGTGCGCCTCGCCGCGGGCGAAGCGTGCCATGTCGAGCGGGGTCGCGTCCATCGTGACCGCGCGGCCGTGCACGAGCAGCTCCGCCATGAGCTGCCCGGCGATCGGGCCGTGCATGAACCCGTGGCCGCTGAAGCCGGCGATGACGTGCAGGCCGGGCACGCCGGGCACCGCGCTCACGATGCCGGTCTGGTCGGGCGTCATCTCGTAGAGGCCGGCCCACGCGCGCATGAGCGCGGCATCCGCCAGCGCGGGCGCGCGATGTACCGCGCGGGCGATGACGCCGGGCTCGAGCGAGCGGTCGACGGTCGTGTCGAAGCGCGCCGGCTCGTCGGGACGTCCGTGGCCGAGCAGCAGGCCCGGCCCCTCGCGCCGCATCGAGAAGTTCCGGTGCGGGTCGATGACGAACGGCGTCGCGGCGGGGATGCGATCGGTCGGGAACGGCGCGGTCATCCACTTGTGCCGCCGATGCGGGCGCACGGGAATGTCCACCCCGGCGAGCGTGCCGACGACTCCCGACCAGGCGCCGGTGGCGATGACCACGCGCGGCGCCTGCACTTCGCCGTGCGCGGTGGCGACGCCCGTCACGGCGTCGCCGCGACGCACGAAGCCGCGGACTTCCTGCTGCTGCTCGATGACGACGCCGAGCTCGCGTGCGCGGGCGGCGATCGCGGTCGTGCAGAGGTACGGATCGGCGTAGCCGTCGCGCGGCGTCCACGTGGCGCCGAGCAGGTCGTCGGTGTTGAGGTACGGGCACAGCGCGCGCGTCCCCGCCGCGTCGAGCAGCTCGACGGCGACCCCGAGGCTCTGCTGCAGCGCCACGCTACGACGCGCGACGGCGAGCTCCTCCTCGGTGGCGACCAGGATCAGGTAGCCGTGCTGGCGGAAGTTCGGATCGACGCCGAACTCGTCCGCGAAGCGCTCGTACGTCTGGATCGCGTGCGTGGTGAGCTCGATGCCGAGGCGATTGCCGTACTGGTGGCGGATGCCGCCGCTCGCGAGCGCGGTGGAGCCGGAGCAGACGGTGTCGCGCTCCAGCACCACGACGCGACCCGCGCCGAGGCGCGCGAGGTGATAGGCGGTGCTCACGCCCATGATCCCGCCCCCGACAATGACGACGTCCGCCGTTCGGGTCATCGCGCGGAGCAGGGTATCATCGGGGCGACGTGAGACGCGCGCTCGCCGCGGTGCTGTGCGGGATCCTCCTGTGGTGCACGCCAGGGGCCCTCGCGTCCGACGAGGCCTTCACGCGGCTGCGTCGCCTCGCCACCACGAGGCCGTCCGGCCCGCAGGGCCCCGTCGTCACCCATCTCCTCGGGCTCACCGGCCCGCGGGAGCGCCTCGAGATGCACCAGATCAAGGCGGCGGCCGGCGAGGACATGCACTACTTCAACGTGGCGGCCGACGGGTCCGGTCGCACGGTCCTGTTCAGCCGGCTCGGCGCGGACGTGTTCGCGTTCGTCGTCGACGCGCAGATGAACGCGACGGCGGCGGCGGTGCGCCGCGGCGGCGGCCCGTGGACCGCCGCCGCGGTGGAGAGCATCCGGCCACAGCTGCAGCAGCAGCTCGGCTTCTGGATGGACTGGGCGCTCCGCGATGCGGACCGCCGTGGGGGTCGTGCCGGCTATTAGTACCCGCTGACGTACGGCAGCTTCTTCGCCGTCGCCTCGATCCGGTCGCCCGCCTCCAGCAGCACGGCTGTCGAGTCCCACTGGCCGTTCACGAGCTGGTTGCGCGGGCCGTCGGGCACCGTCGCCTTGATCACGCGGTCGCCGAAGCGCACTTCCTGCTTCTCGACGTCCACGCTGAGGGGCGTCTGCGGCGACCGGCTGATCTCCTTCTGCAGCCACTCGAGGTCCGCCTGGCTCACGCGCAGGCACGGGATGCCCAGCATCACGCAGTTGCCGAAGAAGATCTCGCCGAAGCTGCCGCCCACGATCGCGCGGATGCCCCAGCGCATCAGCGCCTGCGGCGCGTGCTCGCGGGAGCTGCCGCAGCCGAAGTTCTGGCCGACCACCAGGACCGACGCGCCCTTGTACGCGGGCGAGTTGAACGGGTGCTCGGGGTTCGCCTTCTTCGCGTCCTCGAAGGCGTGCTCGCCCATGTTGGCGAACGTCACTTCCTTCAGGAAGCGCGCGGGGATGATGCGGTCGGTGTCGATGTCGTTGCCGGTGACGGGGATGCCGCGCCCGGCGATCTGCTTGCGCGCGTAGGTGGCGTTGCTGCTGCTCATCGAAGGATCTCCCTCACGTCGGCGACGGCGCCGGTGATCGCCGCCGCGGCGACCATGGCGGGGCTCATCAGGAGCGTGCGGCCCGTCGGCGAGCCCTGCCGGCCGATGAAGTTGCGGTTGCTGGAGGAGGCGCTCATCTCGCGCCCCACGAGCTGGTCCGGATTCATGCCGAGGCACATCGAGCACCCGGCCTTGCGCCACTCGAAGCCGGCCTGGCGGAAGATCTCGTGGAGGCCTTCCGCTTCCGCCTCCTTCGCGACCTGCTGCGAGCCCGGCACGATCAGCGCGCGCACGTGCTTGGCGACCTTGCCCTTCTTCGCGACCTCCGCGGCGGCGCGCAGGTCGGAGAGGCGGCCGTTGGTGCACGAGCCCACGAACGCGACGTCGATCTTCGCGCCCTTGATCGGCTGGCCCGCCTTGAAGTCCATGTGCGAGAGCGCCTCGCGGTACGTCGGGCGCTCGTCCTCCGGCGCCGACTCCGGGGTCGGGATCGACTGGCTGACGCCGACCGACATGCCGGGCGTGATGCCCCACGTGACCACCGGCTCGATGGAGCCGCCGGCGATCGTCTTCACGTCGTCGAAGCTCGCGCCCGGCTCCGTGGCGACCGTCTTCCACTGCGCGACCGCGCGGTCGAACGCCGCGCCCTGCGGCGCGTACTGGCGCCCGCGCAGGTAGTCGTAGGTCGTCTGGTCCGGGTTGACGTAGCCGAAGCGCGCGCCCCCCTCGATCGACATGTTGCAGACGGTGAGGCGCTCTTCCATCGTCATGCGGTCGATCACCGGGCCCGCGTACTCGTACGCGTAGCCCACGCCGCCCTTCACGCCCAGCACGTTGATGATCCAGAGGATCACGTCCTTGGCGTAGACGCCCGGCGCGAGCGCGCCGTCCACGCGCACCTGGCGCAGCTTCGGCTTCGCCATCGCGAGGCACTGCGTGGCGAGCACGTCGCGCACCTGCGTGGTGCCGATGCCGAAGGCGATCGCGCCGACCGCGCCGTGCGTGGCGGTGTGGCTGTCGCCGCACGCGATCGTCATGCCCGGCTGCGTGAGGCCGAGCTCCGGCCCGATGACGTGCACGATGCCCTGCTTGCCCGTCGCCATGTCGAAGAGCGGCAGGCCGAACTCCTTCATGTTGCGGAACATGTGCTCGGCCATCTCTTCGGCGAGCGGATCCGCGTAGGGCCGGGTCTGGTCGGTCGTCGGGATGATGTGGTCCAGCGTGCCGAACGTGCGCTCCGGCATGCGGACCTTCAGCTTGGCGTCCTTCAGCATCTGGAACGCCTGCGGGGTCGTGACCTCGTGGATCAGGTGCAGGCCGATGAGGAGCTGCGTCTGCCCGGACGGCAGCGTCCGGACCGTGTGCGCCTCCCAGACCTTGTCGAGCAGCGTGCGCGCCATGGAGCCTCCTTCTTCGTCGGACGCCGTATCGTGCCCGAGGCGGACTGTGTAGTCGAGTGAAACGTTCTGCACTGAATGTAAAGTTGTGCTTGATGATCGACGCCGCGCTCTTCCCGGCGCTGGAGACGCTGCTCGCGGTGGCCCGCACGGGCTCGGTGGCCGCCGCCGCCCGCCAGCGTCACATCACCTCGTCGGCGGTGAGCCAGCAGATCCGCCGGCTCGAAGCGCACTTCGGCTTCAAGCTGTTCGAGCGCGCCGGGCGCGGCGTGCGCCTCACCGCCGCGGGGGAGGCGGCGCTGCCCATCGTGCGCGCGCTCTGGAGCGAAGCGGAGTCCGCGTTCGGGCAGCTCGCGGAGCTGAGCGGCCGCCCCGCCACGACGCTTCGCGTGGCCGCCAGCGACTATCTCGGCAAGGGCCTGCTCGCGCCGGTCCTGCGCGATCTGCTCGACGCCGATCCGCCGGTGCGCTTCGAGATCGTCACCACGTACTCACGCGCCGGCGTCCGGCTGGTGGCCGGCGGCGACGTCGAGCTCGCGGTGGTGACGGGGCAGGAGGCGCCGCGCGGGCTCGAGAGCCGGCACCTGTTCGATCAGCCGTTCGTGTGGGTCGGCCCGCGGCGCGGCCGGCGCGACCCCACGCCGCTCACCGAGCGGCTGCGCGGCGAGCCGGTGCTGCGGCTGGCCGCGGAGAGCCGCGGCCGTGCCGTGCTCGACGCGTACCTGGCGGAGCATCGCATTCGGCCCGTGTCCACGATCGACGTGCCGAGCGTCTCGCTGCTGTTGTCCTACGTGTCGGGCGGCCTCGGCATCGGCCTCGTGCCGGCGCTCGCGCTCTCCGAGGCGCCCGCGGATCGCGTGGTGAGCGCGCCCGCGCGCGTATCGGCGCTGCCCGTGAGCCTCTTGTGGCGGGCGACGGCGCGGCGTCAACCGGCGCTGGCACGGCTCATCGCGTTGCTCGGAAGTGCGGGCGCCCGCATCGGGGCGAAGCTGGCGCGGGGCAGCGGGTAGCGCGAGCGGTCAGGCGGCGATGTCGTTGGTCTCGGCCACGCCGAGTGTCATGCGTTCATTGGCGCAGATACAGCAGAGCCCGCGGCGGAGCCCGAAGCGATGGCTCTCGGCGAGCAGCGCGATCCGCGTGCGGGCTCTCTGAGCGCTCAGCCGGGCGCGGGCGGCGAGGCAGGGAGGACACACGCGGTGCGGCGCCGCTGTAAGAAGCACCAACGCGAGGACGTCGCCGTCGTAAGCCATGGGCCGCACTGCCGCATTTGCCGTGCCGCTGAGCCGGGCTTACCGCGTGGCGAGGCCTGCCCGATAATCCGCGCGCTCCAGCACGGCCGAAACCAGCGATCCCAGCACGAGCCCCCAGAACGCCGCGCTCACGTTGAAGATCGTGAGCTGCGAGGCGGTCACGATGAACGTCACCGTCGCGCCGAGCGTGTGGCGTCCCTGGAAGCCCTGCGTGAACGCCTGCTGCAGCACGCCGAGCATCGCGAGCCCGCCCAGCGCGGCGATGAACGCGCCCGGCAGCGCGAGCCCGAGGCTCGAGACCGTTGCCGCGAAGAGCGCGAAGAGGAACGCCAGCACCGCGAAGACGACCGCGCTCACCCAGCGGTGCGCGGTCGCGCCCGAGAGATTGATGATGCCGGTCACCGGGCCCGTGAGGCAGACGGGCACCGCGCCGAGCAGGCCGCTCACGATCGAGCCGAGGCCGCACGCCGTCGTGATCGCGCGTTCAGGCGGGTGGTACCCCGCGCTGCGCAGGTAGGCAATACCTTGCGAGTTCTGGATGCCGATCACGCTCGCGGTGAGCGGCAGCACCAGCTCGGCGATCGCGCGCACGGTGAACGACGGCGCGTAGACGTTCGGCAGCGCGATGCTCCACGTGAGCGGACGCTGCAGCGCGGCGCCCGGCTCGAGCGCGATCGCGAGCGCGCCCGCGATGAGCGCCGCGACCACCGGCGGCGCGTAGCGGCCGACCGCAGGCACGATCGATGCCAGCACGTACGCGAGCACCATGGCGGCGGCGATGACGAAGCGGTCGCTGAACGCGTGGACGAGGCCGACGCCGATCGGGAAGAACATCGCGGCCACCATCGCCATGATGACGGGCGCCGGCACGTAGGCCATGAGCCGTTGCGCGAGCCCGCTCACGCCGAGCACGGCCATGACGACGCCGGTGACGATGTAGGCGCCGATCACTTCCTCGAAGGGCAGACGCTCGAGGGCGGCGCCCGCGATGACGGCGCCGGGGATGCTCCACGCGAGCACGAGCGGCTGGCGCCAGGCGACGCTGAAGCCGAACGTGATGATCGCGCCGATGCCGTACGAGGCCGCCACCCACGAGAACAGCTCGGCGTCGCTCAGCCTGCCGCGCGCCGCCGCGGCGAGCAGGATCGCCATCGGCCCGGTGGTCGCGAACAGGAACCCGACGACGCCGTTGCCGACCGTGTGCTGATCGAGCCTCACGCTCGCCCTTATACTCCAGCGATGGCCGACCTCCACGACCTCTCGATCGCCGAGCTCTCCGCGCGCATCGCCGCGCGCACGCTCTCGCCCGTCGAGCTGACCGACGCGCTGATCGCGCGCATCGAGCAGCTCGACCCGCAGCTGCGCGCGTTCATCACCCCGACGTTCGAGCTGGCGCGACAGCAGGCGCGGGCGGCGGAAGCCGAGATCGCGGCCGGTAAGTCGCGCGGGCCGCTGCACGGGATTCCCTTCGGGCTGAAAGACATCTACGACACGAAGGGCATCCTGACGTCCGCGCACTCGAAGGTCTTCATCGACCGGGTGCCCGCGGAAGACGCCACCGCGACCGCGAAGCTCCGGGAGGCCGGCGCGGTGTTGATGGGGAAGCTCGCCACGCACGAGATGGCCCACGCCGGCCCGTCGTGGGACCTGCCGTGGCCGCCCGCGCGCAACCCGTGGAACCTCGCGCACTTCACCGGCGGCTCGTCGACCGGCTCGGGCGCCGCGGTGGCGGCGGGCCTGCTCCCGATGGCGCTCGGCTCGGACACGGGCGGCTCGATCCGCGGGCCGGCGTCGCTCTGCGGCGTGGCCGGGCTCATGCCGACGTTCGGGCTGGTGAGCCGCGCGGGCGTCATCACCAACTCGTACACGTTCGATCACTGCGGGCCGCTGGCGCGCACGGTCGGCGATTGCGCGCTCGTGCTCCAGGCGCTCGCCGGCTAC
>Ga0194128_10011049_pt1 | contig 10568 bp, 12 predicted proteins | sample TA2KigCa65mmetaG_FD_148650 | JGI IMG/M metagenome (GOLD analysis project Ga0194128, IMG submission 148650) | Freshwater microbial communities from Lake Tanganyika, Tanzania - TA2015037 Kigoma Deep Cast 65m | ecosystem: Environmental > Aquatic > Freshwater > Lake | place: Tanzania: Lake...
CGATTCGATCTTCCGAAAATACTCAAAGCAATTTTCAAAATGCCATTGGTCATTGCCCATAGCGGCCCAGGCATCATAGTCTTCCGGCACACCCCGGAGGAAGACCTGGCCGTTAATGGCGCTTGAGCCACCGGTCACCTTGCCCCGTGGCACCATCATGGGTGGCGCTTGGTCGGTGGCTTTGCCCATGAACTGCCAGTTATGGTCACTGACCATAATATCGGTGGCCGTTGCATAGCCATGCTTGACCTCATCTGGCAAAGTCTCCAGAGTGGGATAATCAGGCCCTGCCTCCAACAACAACACCGAGCGCTGTGGGTCCTCGCTCAGGCGGGTAGCCACAATGGCGCCGGCGGAACCAGCCCCCAACACAATGTAATCGTACTTCATCAGACAGTCCTCCGGAGACAGTAACGGCTATGACAGCGCTGTACAGCGCTGAGACAGTGCCATGGTTTCATGTCCCCTCTCCGCCTGGGAGAGAGCGAGGGCACCAGGGGGGCATCATATCGAGGGAGCAGCAAGGCGTCAACCGGTATGGGACCGAAAGGTTACCGGCTGGCGCTCCGGTTGTGTGCAGAGGCTTTCCAGCACCGTTTGCAACGTGTCGAGTAGCCGTACTATCGTGGTCTCCTGGAACAGCGCTGTCTTGTACAGGCAGGTGAGCTCCAAACTGGAGGCCCGTTCGCGCCACGTGAACACGAGGTCGAACGTGGTGAGTGAGACGCCGGGCGGCTCGAGACTTTGCTCGAGCGTTTCAAACGTGAGCACACCAGCAGTAAGTTGCTGCGGCCACAGCGCGGGATGCTGCTGCCACTGGCGTTACCAGGCTGCGACATCGATATATTGCACCGGCAGCGCTGGTAGCTGCACTGGCTGCGCCGTGACGTACGCGGTGTACAGGAGCACCAGCTCCCGCACCAATACTCCCAGGGACCAACCATCACTGATACTGTGGTGTACGGTGAAGAGGACGTAGTGTTCCTGGTCATCAATGTGCACCAGGTCAAGCGCGAAGAGTGGTCCTTGCGCCATGGTGAGGGGACGTTCACTGGCCTCCTGCAAGAGCGCCTGGGCTTCTGCCACCCGCGCGGTGGCAGGACGCGTGCGCAGATCACGCACCGTCAGTGGCAGGGGGAAGGTGGGGATAACTACCTGGAGTAGTTGATCCGCCAGGCTTGTAAACGTGGTCCGCAAGCTTTCATGGCGTTGTACCAGCGTCTGCAGGCTGTGCTGCAAGGCTCCGACATCGAGAACGCCTCGCAGGCGGAGCAGATAAGGGATGGTAAAAAGGGCAGATCAGGAAGCAAGTGGGCGAAAAACCAGAAATGTGCCTGCGCAATAGAGGCAGGCATAGGACCAGTGCGTGGCAGTGCGACCGGACCATCCGAGGCTGCTCTCTGCGTGATGGCTTGCCCAGTTGCCAGGTGTTCGGCGATACCAGCAACCGTTGGTGTCGTAAAAAACTGTACCAGCGAAACAGTGCCTGCGGCCATGTCTTGCACACGCGCCAGCATATGCATGGCGAGCAGCGAGTGGCCACCCAGCTCAAAGAAATCATCGTGCACGCCGATTTGCGGACACTTCAGGAGCTCTTCCCAGAGGCGTACGACCTGCTGTTCCACGGGGGTGCGTGGCGCTACATACCGCTCTGGGGTAGCGCGCGCGAGCAGAGACGGCGCTGGCAGGTGCTGACGATCGATTTTGCCACTTGGGGTCAATGGTAATGTGGTCAGCATGACAAAAAGCGTTGGCACCATGGTAGGCGGGAGGCGTTGGGTAAGAAAGCGTCGGAGTTCCCGGTGCGTAGGCTCCGCAGCCTCGCCAGGCACTACATAGGCGACCAGTTGTGGCGTGGTAGAGTGCGCCTCGTGCAAGAGCACCACGGCGTCTTGCACCATCGGATGCTGTCGCAGGGCCGCTTCAATCTCCCCGAGTTCGATGCGAATGCCGTGCCACTTGATCTGATGATCAAGCCGTCCCAGATAGAGCAGTGTGCCATCCGGTTGATAGCGTACCAGCTCCCCGGTCTTATAGAGGCATGTTCCTGGTGTGTCACTGAAAGGATTGGGGAGGAACCGTGCTGCAGTGAGTGCCGGTTGCCCCCAGTAACCATGCGTGAGGCTGGCCCCGCCGACATAGAGTTCTCCAGGGAGCCCCAGAGGGACTGGTTGCATATGGGTATCCAACACATACACCTGGGTATTCGCAATAGGCCGTCCAATGGGCACGCCAGGCAGCCGCATCCATGATGGCCACGTCTGGCCCGGCCGCCACACCGACCGAACCGCGCTTGCGCGGACGAGGTGGCAGGGGATTGCAGGCAATCAAGTTGGTCTCCGTCATACCATAGGAGCCCAGCACCGGCACCTGAAAGGTCTGTTCCAGGGCTGTCTCGACGTGTTGCGGCAAGGTCGCAGCACCAGCACGAATGAAGCGCAATGGACAACGGGGGATACAGAGAGGATAGACAGACGGCACGCCAGCCGTCCCTGGACTCACGCCCACGCCTCCAGGAGGGTCTGGGCCTCCTGGAGATCTAACGTCTCCCAGCCTTCACGAAAGCCGCGATACACATCACCCAGCAGGGTGCGGGCTGCCTGCAGCTTCCCCTGCTGGTGCCAGAGCCGACTCAGGTTGATTGCCGCGCGTAGTTCGAATGATCTGGCATGTTGACGACGGGCAATCGCGAGAGCTTCCTGCAAGCAATGTTCCGCCTCAGGCATGGCGGGCATAGGCGTTTGCAGCAGGAGCTCACCTTTGAGCCGATGCAGCGTTGTCCCCCAGTTCGCGAGCCATATGTAATTTCGCCTGCGAGAGATAACACCGCCACAGGCTGGCAAAGACGGCAAAACGCTGGGTGGGGTCGCCAAGACGCTGCGCCAGTTCATAGGCGCGCGCATAGGCATGGGTCACTTCCGGGGCAGCATGGCCTTTGAGCATAAGCAGCGGAGCCCCAATGGCCAGCTACAACGTCAATTCGTGCTGAATACGCTCGGGCGTCATCGGCAGATATTTCAGCAAGGACAGGCCTTGCTGAAAATGCGCTACGGCCTGCGGTGTGGCAGACTGTTGCATGGCCTGTTCACCCGCACGATGCCAGTAAGGCAGGGCCTGCATAGGGCAATCGGCTACGCTGTAGTGATAGGCGAGCCGTTCGGGGGTGCTCAGCGTACGCGCGTTGGCAAAGCGCGTGGTGAGGAGGTGGGCAATACGGGCATGATACTGCTGCCGCACATGCAGTACCAGCGAGTGATAGGCCACCTCCTGCGTCAGCGCATGCTGAAAAGTGTACATCGGGTCGGTATGCGTCGGCAGCTCGTACAAAAACTCGGCGTGCTGGAGTTGGTGCAGAGCCTGGGCGAGGTCCGTATCGGACAGCCCAGCGACTACCTGTAACAGCGGTATGGAGACGTCTGTCCCAATGACTGCGGCGTACTGCAGGAGGTGCTTCGCAGTGGGCGATAAGCGATCCAGCCGGGCCAGGATGACCGCCTCAATCGTGGCGGGCACAGAGAGCACCGGGTCCTCCAAGTGCTGTTCCAGCACCACACGCCTGAGCTCTTCTAGGAAAAAGGGATTCCCTTCCGCTTTCTCCACAAGTTGCTGGGCCAGTTGGGCAGAGTGGGCTCCTTTGGGCAGCGCTGCCTCGACGATCTGCGTACTCTCATGCGCAGGCAAGCGCTCGAGCATGATGGAGGTCACATACGATTTGTCCAGCCATGCTGGCCGCGCCCGTGGTCTTACTGCACAGAATATCCCCAGGCGCGGCCCGTTCCTGGAGCGTGCTGGCGACGCCTATCACATGTCCCACAGCCGTGCTGGCCATCGTAGCAGCCTCCGCCGAAGCCCGGTCAACGACCATGCGTCCCGTGTGAATCCCCATGCGCAGTACCAGAGCGCCAGGAGCGCGCTGTCGGCCATCTGGACGACTTGCGAGACGTCGCAAGCCTGTGGCAACGCGCAAGGCCCGGCGGGCGTCATCTTCCTGAGCGGCTGGTATCCCGAACATAATGACAAGCCGATTCCCCATGATGGGGCACTGGTATCCATGATATTCTTGGATCAGGTCTTTCGAGAGCTGTGCAAGTCTGGTGAGCTGACCGTGCAACGCATCCAGTGCAAGTGACGTCCCTTCGGCAGAGGTCGTGACTACCCCGCAACACAGGACGGTCACCCATTTATGTTCAGCAGCATCCTCTGCCAAGCGGACAGACCCTGCCGCACTCGCTGCGGTAGGAAGTCTGGACGCTTCTGGGAAGCGCGGTGTCTGGGCGTCAGAAGCGCCCACGTGCGTAGCAGCCGGGAGCACATCTTCCAGGGGGGTGCCATCGGGGGCTTCCAACGTCGCCACGAAACGATACCCATAGGCGCGCCGGGTCTTGATAATACGCTGGTCGTGTCCTGTATCACCCACACATGCACGAACCGTCCGCATGCAGCTATCCAGCGTGGCTCTGCTGATGGTAATGGCCTGCCAGACCCAGGCTTTGAGTTCTTCTTGCTTTACCAAGCGATCGTGATGTTCGATAAGGTAACATAGGATATCGAACACCCTCGGGGACAATTCCTGCAGCGCACCGTCCCGGGTCAGGGTACGGCATTCAGTGTCTAGCACACATTGTGCGAAGTGATAAATCACGCCTCACCTTTTCCCTGCTTCCTCTTGCAGATCATGGCGTCGGCCTGCAACATGTTCCCTGCTAGCATGGAGTGTGAAGATTTTTCATATAATAGCACTCTAGCAGAGACCACGCGAGCATAACCAGGTAGTTTCACGGAGGCGTGTCACCGTGGAAAACTGCTGGCAGAAAATGATACCAGGCTGTACGATTGCTGCACGCCTGCCCTGCCCCTGACGTGGGGTCGTGGGCAGCGCTGATTATGGCTTGCAAGCACTGTGAGAATGGCCCATGCGACACCACCGTTGGCTGAAAATGCGCGAGACGTTGCTCAAGACCGAGCCAGATGCCGGCCAAACGCTTCTGCGCCGCCTGCCGTGTACGGCTCTGCATGCCTGGCTTGCCCATCATGCCTGGGAGGCGGCCCGAGAACATTTCCGTGGTGCCGCCCTGGCCACGGACAGCGAGTATGAAGCGCATCAAGACTGGGTGCTCACCCAGGAGGACACTGCACGGGTGTACGAGATGGTCACGGGGGAATTCTGGCAGGTCCGTGCTGCCTGCGCCTGTTTGGCGCACCGGGTGGCGCGGGAATACCACCTGATTTTTGCCGCGCTCACCGGCGCACCACTCGATGACACTGCAGAGGACGCTTAACGCCATTCGTGCTTGGGATAGCGCTTCTGGAGCGCTTTCTTGAGGGTGGGATACGTCTGACGCCAGAAGCCCGTCAGATCTTGTGTCACCTGGACTGGGCGCTGATTCGGTGCGAGAATTTCGATGACGAGCGCTATCTGGCCCAGGGCGATACTGGGGGTGTGCTCCAGGCCATAGAGATCCTGGATACGCGCGGACAACACCGGGGGCGTCTCTGCGTCATAACGCACCCGCGCACTGCGCCCACTGGGGAGTGGTACACGCTCTGGCACATACGCCTCGAGCAGCGCCTCTTGCGCGGGTGTGAGCCAGTGTTTGAGCACGGGCCACACCGGCTGGTCTTCAATATCGCGAGCGCTAACGCTGCCCAGGCAGAGCTGCTGCAAGAGCAGCAGGCGCTCGGCTTCGGCAATACCTGGCAACCCCAGTTCCGGACAGCAGCGCACCAGTGTGTTCAAGCGACAGATCCACTGTTCAATGGCCGGTGTCCACTGTTTGAGCGTGATACGCCCGGCAAGGACGGCGCGCGCCAATAAGTCCGCAGCCGTCTCTGCAGGGGGAGTGCCCGCCAGTTTCGTACGCAGCACCAGGTCACGGAAGCACTGGCAGTGCTTACTGACGACGCGTTTGCTTGCTGCGTCAAACGTCACTTCAACACGCTCATGACAGGCGGCGGGGAATAAGGAGGCCAACCAGGATTCCTCCACGGCGGTGGCCAGGCGTAACAGGACCTGCAGTTCTCCCTGGCTATGCTCCACTTCGTCAATTTCCGCCGCCACAATGAGCCGACTACGCCGCACCACGCTGTCACGCGCCAGCTCACCGCGCCGCCCGTGCACCAAGTCGCAGTGCAGGGTGCCAGCATCCCGCCGCAGGGCGAACTGATCGATAAACGCTGTCAGAATACACTGCCGGATACTTTCCTGGCTGGCACCACGTTCGTTGATGGTGAGCCCTTGCTCTGTGGCCACGCGGAGAAACTGCTCGTAGAGTGGGGTCACCTGACGCGCAGCGCCGGCGTGGATGCCCAGACGCTGGCAGGCATCGAGCCGGAAGCCGTGCTGCTGGGCATAGCGCCAGGCCAGGATGAGGCGGAAGAAATCCGAGTCGGCGTGCTCCCCCAGGAGGTCATCACGGGCCGTCTCGACGTGTTTCGGCGGCCGTCGGATGAGCACTGGTGGGGCCTGGGTGAGGGCGGCAATCAGCGCCGCTTCGCGCGTGCAGCCATAGGTTTCGCCGGCCATCAGCATGCGCGCATAGCGTGGATGCACGGGAAACGAGACCATGCGCTGTCCCAGCGGCGTAATCTGGCCCGTGCTCGCGTCTACTGCCCCCAGGTCGTGCAACAGGTGTTCAGCCCGCACGATGGCTGGCTCTGCTGGCGCTTCGAGCCAGGGGAAGGTCCGCAGATCGGTCACCCCCTGGGCCTGCAGGAGCAAAAAAATCTCTGCGAGGTCAATACGCCGAATTTCCGGCACGTCCTGGGGGGCGCGTCCCCGGTGTTCCGCTTCCGTCCACAGGCGTACACAGCGTCCAGGGGCGGTACGCCCGGCCCGGCCGGTGCGTTGCTCGGCCGCGGCCTGGCTGATCGGTTCGATGTACAGCGTGTTGATACCCCGGTGCGGATCAAAGCGGGCAACGCGCGCCAAACCCGCATCAATGACGGCCACCACGCCGTCAATGGTAATAGAGGTTTCGGCCACGTTTGTCGCCACCACGATCTTGCGCCTCGTGCCTGGCCGCACCGCGCGGTCTTGCTCTGCCGGCGGCAACTCCCCATACAGCGGCAGCAATGTCCAGCCGCGGGCACTGGCGAGGTCACCAATGGCGTCAATGGTCCGCATGATTTCATAGGCCCCGGGCATAAAGACCAGGACATCGCCGTCTATCCCAGTACGAAGGAGCTGGTCACACGCCTCCGCTGCGGTATCCCAGATCGGCTGACGGCGCGGGTCCACGGGCCGTGGGAGATAATCGATGGTCACCGGATACTGGCGTCCCTCGGCCGTCAGCACCGGAGCTGGGGCCAGGTAGTCGTGGACCAGGTGCGTGTCAAGCGTGGCCGACATCACCAGCAATTGCAGATCGGGGCGGATAGTCTCCTGGAGCATACGGGCACGGGCCAGGGTAATGTCGCCGTACACGTGACGTTCGTGAAATTCATCGAACAAGATGGCTGACACCCCGGTAAGCTCTGGGGAGGTGAGCAGGCGGCGCAGTAAGATGCCTTCCGTGACGTAGAGAATACGCGTGGCCGCAGAGGTTTTGCCGTCCAGACGCACCTGGTAGCCCACTTCATCCCCCAGCGCACCACCGCGCTCCTCCGCTACGCGTGTCGCGAGGAGACGGGCGGCCAGGCGTCGCGGTTGGAGCACCGCCACGCTCCCGTCGCCCAGCACGCCACGGTCGCGCAGGATCTGGGGCACCTGGGTAGACTTCCCAGAGCCAGTAGGGGCGGTGAGGAGCACGCGCGCGTGCGCCATACACGCCTCCACCAAACGGTCTGCAATGCTATAAATCGGCAAGTCGGTCGGTGCCATGCTCATACGGCGTCCTTCAGCTGCGCCAGCGTAAGGTCACGGGGCCTTGCAGGGGATGCTCGATCTCCCCACCGTGCTGGCGGGCCGCCAGGTAGGCGGCCTTGAGACGAAAGTACCAGCGGGCCGGCATATCCGCATCTCCAAACAGCATCATGGCTGGCTCCGCGCGCAGCCCCATGGCCTGGCGTTCCATGGCCCGCTTATCCTGTTGCAGAAACATCCGGGCAAACGCCTGCACGAGCACGCCAAACAGCGGCACCCAGCGAAAGCAGTTCCACGCCGCACAGAAGTCAATGCGGCACTCGTGATCTGTGAGCGGCGTCACCGTCGCCCGCGAGGAAAACCACCAGTGCCCGGCCTCAACGAGCTCCAGGCGGAGATTCGGCAAGAGGAAGTCAATAGTCGTCGTCACTGGCGCGCCCCCTAGCCCGAGGAGTTTATAGGGCGCGCTGTTGCGCGACGGACTGTGGGCGCGCATACGAAAGCCCATGGGCAGAGGCTCAAACACTTTGGTTTTTTCGTGCATGCTCCCCCGCGTGCGCCACCAGACGCTCTGGTGTACGAAGGGACCATGCGCCGGGTCCATCAGGCCGACAATGCCATTGTCAATCGTGCACGTCAGGGTGGTCGAGATATACAAGCGTCGATACGGCTCAGACCGCACTGGCAGGGTGGGCACCTCTGGCAGAGTCGCCGGGAGCTCGTGCCGTTCTGGCACATACACCCACACATAGCCGTCTTGCTCCCGGGTCGGATACGTGCGCACCCGAATTTTATCGGTCTGTACAGGGGCGTCCTCGACCAGTGCCGGGATGTGTTGGCAGCGGCCGGCCAGGTCAAACTGCCAGCCGTGATACGGGCATTCCACGCAGGTGCCGTCAAAACGGCCAAAGGACAGCGGCATGGCGCGGTGTGGGCAGAGGTCGCGCAACGCGGCAACGTGGCCAGTGTGATCGCGACAAATGAGCAGTGGCACACCTAGCAGGGTCTGCGCCCGCATCTGGCCTGGACGGACCGCACGCGACTGCAGGGCGGGATACCAGAAACCCAGTAACGGTGCGCTGGGATCGACCTGTGTTGCCATAGATGGCCGAGAGGCACTCACGGTACACACCCTTTCTGCCACAGCACGGCACGTGCATGGCTTCGATGTCTGCACTTTGACTCTGCCACGGTTGCTTGTTAGGCTCATATAAGATCACCATCGACTGTACGACCCCGCCAGGGGGGAGGATGTATGAAAATTCGCGATCTCTTTCGCACCGAGCCGCAGACCTTTTCTTTTGAGTTTTTTCCTCCGAAGACCTCACAAGAGGTTGACGAGCTTCTTGAGCGTATCGGTGTGCTCAAAGCGCTCGGCCCCAGCTTTATGTCTGTCACCTACGGGGCTGGTGGTTCGACGCGCCGCAACACGTTTGATCTGGTGTGTCGCTGCCAGGAGGCCCTGGGCATCGCGGCCATGGCTCACCTGACCTGCGTGGGCCATAGCCAGACAGAGCTCAGAGAGATTTTGCGCGAGCTGCAATGTCGCGGCGTGGATAACCTCATGTGCTTACGCGGGGATCCACCTCGCGGGCAGGACAATTTTACGCCAGCGCCCGATGGCTTTGCCCATGCCCACGAATTAGTCACCCTGGCACGCACGCTCGGCGATTTTAGCATTGGCGTCGCGGGCTACCCCGAGACCCATCCTGAATGTGCCGACCCTCAGCGCGATCTTGAGCATCTCCACGCCAAAGTCGCCTGCGGCGCTGATTTTATCACGACGCAACTGTTTTTCGACAACCGCGATTACTTTGCCTTCTGTGCACGGGCCCGCCAGCGCGGTATCCAGGCCAGAATCATCCCGGGGATTATGCCGATTACCAACTACCGCCAGATTGTCCGTTTTACCACCATGTGTGGCGCCAGCCTCCCCGAGGCATTACGCCAGCGCCTGGAACCCGTGGCCGACGATCCGCACGCCGTGCTGGAGATTGGCGTAGACTGGGCCTGGCGGCAATGCGAAGAATTATTGGCGCAAGGTGCCCCTGGTATTCATTTTTATACCCTCAACCGTTCACTCGCGACGCAGCGCATTTTTGCCCAGCTCCAGACCAGCAGTGTGGCAAACTTGCTCCCAACGGGCGGGGTATCCGCCCCGCCGGCGCCCGAGGGGCACTCACCCGGAACGGTATTGTAGCGCACGGGCCAGGGGGCTGAACAACTGAAAACCACCCCGGTGGCCCTCTTGGTAACTTTATGAAAAAAGTTGAAGATATTTTTCATTATATTTTCATCTTGATGATCATGTGGGGATAGCATCAGCAAAGACAAATTAAGCATCCTGGGCGCTCTTAGGTTATACTCTGAACGTCTGCTGCTAGATATTGGCTCCTTGTGGAACCTGACAATCCTCCGCACAAGCCTAGTAGGGCACAGAGTGTAGACGGCGAGGAACTTCTTTGTATGAAGCACATGGCTGAAGCCTCCAGGGTGCATCTCAACTGCCATCGAGAAGGTGTGGTTGTTTGTCCGTATTGCGGGCACGAAAAAATGCTCAATATGGCGCATTATCGGCATTATATTGGTGGCAAGTCCCTCAAAGGGCGGTGCAAAAGATGCTGTGGTTCTTTTCTTGTGACCTTTGATTATCGCCAACATGTGCGTATCCCAGTTGACTTCGCTGGACAATTAGTGCACAGTGCACGCCAGAAGAGCAGCGAAAATATCCTGATCACCTCCCTCTCGGTCGCCGGCGTGGGATTTG
>Ga0194128_10011054_pt1 | contig 10563 bp, 13 predicted proteins | sample TA2KigCa65mmetaG_FD_148650 | JGI IMG/M metagenome (GOLD analysis project Ga0194128, IMG submission 148650) | Freshwater microbial communities from Lake Tanganyika, Tanzania - TA2015037 Kigoma Deep Cast 65m | ecosystem: Environmental > Aquatic > Freshwater > Lake | place: Tanzania: Lake...
CGGGCGGCGTGGCGGCGACACGTGGTGGCGTTGCCGGCGGCGTGGCGGGCGTCGTCACCGGCGCCGAGGGCGCGGCGCATCCGCTCAGCGCGAGGGCAACGGCGAGGACGAGCGTCGCGCGCCGCGCGGTCATCGCGACACCGTCGGCGTCACCGTCACGGCGCGCACGGGCCATCGCGCTTCCGGGGCCCGCACTTCCAGCGTGAGCGCGACCTCGCGGCCGAGCGGAATGCTGACGATCCACGTCCACGGTACGGTAGCCTCCAGCGCGGGGTAGGCGCGCTCGATATCGCCCTCCGTGAAGTCATAGTGCCCCGACGCATGGTCCAGCGTTCGGATCTGCTGGCCCACGACGAGAACGCCTTCTTCGGTGACGCACCACACATAATCGATCATCTGAGGCGGCGTCGCACGCGTGACGCGCACCGCGGCGGGAACGGGGGCGGGCCGCCGCACCGCGCTCGCCACGGCCGTCATCGAGCGGTACGGCACCGGCGCCAGGCGCAGACCGGTCACGACGTTGCCTTCGGCGGAGATGTCGAAACGATCGGCATCGATCGTCACCAGGACCGGCGGCGGCGCCGCGAGCTGCGCGCTCATCGGCATCGCCATCATGCCGAAGAGAACGATCCCCCCGACCAGTCCCCAACGCATCGCGCCCGCCTACACCTGACCCGCGACCGCCACCCAGCCGCTGCGGCCGGCGACGCAGTCGCGCGCGATCGTCGCTTCGGGGACCGGGCATGCGCGCGCGGCCTCGGCGACGTCCGAGAGACGAACGAGCGGACGCCCGGAGCGGCGAAGCTGCTTCACCCAACCGGCAAAGCGCTCGAGGAGTGGTCCGCCTTCGACTTCGGCGTGCAGCGTGAAGACGTTGAGCCCGTCGCCCAGCGCCGCCGTCAGCGCGCCCTCGATGTCGCGCACGCGTCCGAGCAGCTCGTCCATCGTCGGCATCGTCGTCGGGATCTGCACGGTCTTCAGCGCTCCGCCGTCCACGCGCGGGCGCACCGCGCGGCGCCCGCGGATGTCACTCGCGTATGCGAGGCCGAACTCTTCCTGCGCGAGGAGCGCGGCGTCGGTCATCCGCCACCCGGGCGCGGCCGACGATGCCGGCGGCGTGCCGAGCGCGGTCTCGTACGCGGCCGCGGCAGCGCGGAGCTCGCGGCGCAGCGCCGTGAGCGTCATCCGGTCGACGCGATTCTGCCACCCGAAGTGATCCCACCCGTGGGGGGCCACTTCGTGACCGGCTCCCGCGATGTCGCGGAGCAACGCCGGCACGCCCGCGCCGACGAGCCGCGCCGGCAGCAGCGTCCCGGCGAGCAGCGCGCGCACGCCGTAGAGCCGGATCGGATTGGTGCGGAGCATCTTGAGCACAAAGCTCGGACGCCACGCCCGGCGGAGCGCCGTGCCCGACCGCTCGGGGCCCATGGTGACGAAGAACGACGCGCGGACGTCGAGACCGCGGAACAACTCGAGCAGCCGCGGCACGCCCTCGCCGAGCCCGCGCCGCGTGTCGACGTCGACCCGGAGCGCTACTGGCGCTTGAACCACTCGATGGTCCGCGCGAGGCCGTCCTCCAGCGCGATGTCGGCGCGCACGCCGAGGAGGCTGTGCATGCGCGACACCGAGGGGACGCGCCGCGGGATGTCCTCGTACCCCCGGTCGTAGACGGCCTCCTTCGGCACGAGGCTCACGCGCGACGGCGAGCCGGAGATCGTGATCATCAGCTCGGCGAGCGCGAGGATCGAGATCTCGCGGTCCGTGCCGATGTTCACCGCGAGGCCCTCGGCCTCGGGGCGGAGCCCCGCCGCCACCGTCGCGCGCACGGCGTCGTCGATGTAGATGAACGTCCGCGTCTGGCGGCCGTCGCCGATCACGGTCAGCGGCTCGCCGCGCAGCAGTTGACCCATGAAGATCGTCACGACCCGCCCGCGGTCCATCGTGTCGAGCCGTGGGCCGTAGACGTTGAAGTAGCGGACGACGGCCACGCGCAGCCCCATGCGCGCGAACGCGAAGCAGAGGTGTTCGCCCGCGGCCTTCGACGTGGAATAGCACCAGCGGTCGATGCGCGTCGAGCCGAGCACCCGGTCGCTGTCCTCGTCGAACGGCACGCTTGTGTTCCGGCCGTAGATCTCCGACGTCGAGCTGAAGACGACCTTCTTCCCGTGCCGGAAGGCCGCGGCCAGCACGGCCTGCGTCCCGTTGATGTTCACCGTCAGGACCTGGTAGGGGTCGCCGACATAGTGCTCGACGCCGACGACCGCCGCGAGGTGGTAGACGAGGTCGGCCCAGGCGACGACACCCTCGAGGATGTCGGTCTTCAGCACCGACTCGCGGATCAGGCGAAAGCCGGGCCGCTCCCGCAGGTGACGGACCTTCAGGTCGGACGCGAGATCGAACACGGTCACTTCGTCACCGCGGTCGAGGAATGCGTCCGCCAGATGCGAGCCGACGAAGCCGGCGCCGCCCGTGATGAGAATCTTCATACGACCTCCGTCGCGCCGTCGAGCCGATCGCCGCGCGCGAACCCCCGCGCGACCGCCCAGCGATCGGCCGGCATCTCCGTCGCGCCCGGCTGCTGGACGCGCGTGAGTCGCACGACGCCCTGCCCCGTCGCGACGGTGATGCCGCCGCCGGGCTCCACCGCGAGGATCGTTCCGGGTGGCGGGGACGCCGTGGCGAGCGCGGCGGACGCCTCGACGGCGCCTTCCCACAGGTAGAGGCGCGCGTCACCGTCGCCGACGAACGCGCCGGGGTACGGATGCGTGACCGCACGGATCATGTTCGCGATCCGCGCCGCCGGCCACGTCCACGCCACGCGCCCGTCCTCCGGGCGCCGGCGTCCGACGACCGTCGCCCGCGCATGATCCTGAGCGCGCCGCGGCGCGGTGCCCGCGAGCACCGCCGGATACCACTGCTCCAGCAACGCGACCCCGGCCTTCACCATCCGCTCGTAGAGCGTCGGCGCGGTGTCGTCGGGACGGATGTCGATCGCCTCCTGCGCGACGATATCGCCGGCATCGGCCTCGGGTGTCATGTGGTGCAGCGTCACCCCCGTGCGCGTCTCGCCGTTTGCGAGCACCCAGTTCAGCGGCGCGCGGCCCCGGTAGGCCGGCAGGAGGGAGCCGTGGAGGTTCACCGCCGCCAGGCGCGGCAGCGCGAGGAGCGCCTCGCCCAGCAACCGCCGGTACCAGACCGAGAGGAACACGTCCGCCTCCAGCGAGGCCAGATGCGCGACGATGTCCGGCGCATTCGGCGAAGCGGGCGTCAGTACCGGCACGCCGTGCGCGCGCGCGACCTCCGCGACCGACTCGAACCAGTCGCCCTCGCTCGGCTCGTCCTCGTGCGTGACCACGGCCGCGACGGCCTCTCCCCGCGCGAGCAACGCGCTCAGCGCGCGCGCGCCGATCGTGTGATACGCGAACACGACAGCGCGGCGCGGACTCACAGGGTCTCGCTCACCACGTAGCGCGGGCGACGCCGCACTTCCTGGTAGATGCGCCCCACGTATTCGCCGATCAGCCCGAGCGCCAGGATCTGCAGGCCGACGAAGAAGAAGAGGATCGCGAACAGCGTGAACACGCCTTCGACCTCCGGGCCGACGAAGAGACGGCGGATCCCGAGGAAGATCGCGAAGCCCAGCCCGAGCGCCGCGACGAGCACGCCCGCGAGACTGACCGCCTGGATCGGGAGCAGCGAGAAGCCGGTCATGAGGTCCATGTTCAGCCGGAGCAGCCGGAGCAGCCCGTACTTCGAGCGGCCCTCGCGCCGTGGCGCGTGCTCGACCGGCACCTCGGCCACGGAGCCCGCGAACGTGTTCGCGAGCGCCGGGATGAACCGCGAGATCTCGTGGCACGCAACGATCTGGTCGACGACGGGACGGCGGTACGCGCGGAGCATACAGCCGTAGTCCGTCATCCGTACGCCGACGATCGCGGACGTCGCGCGGTTCACCGCGCGCGACGCGAGACGCCGGAACCACGGATCGTGGCGGTTCACGCGCGCGCCGCCGACGACGTCGGCCCCTTCCTCCAGGCGCCGGAGCAGCACCGGGATCTCCTCCGGCGGGTTCTGCAGATCGGCATCCAGCGTGACGACCACGTCCCCGCGCGCGCGCTCCATCCCCGCGAACACCGCGGCGTGCTGGCCGTAGTTCCGGTTGAAGCGCACCACGCGGACCGCCGGGTCCTGCGCGTGGAGCGCGCGCAGCACGTCGGCGGAGCCGTCGGTGCTGCCGTCGTCGACGAAGATGATCTCCCACGGGCGACCGAGGTCCTCGAGCGTCCGCGCGAGCCGCTCATGGAGGTCCACGAGCGTCGTGACCTCGTTGAACACCGGAATGACGACCGAGAGCGCCTTCATGGCTGCCGCACCAGGAGGCAGTCGTTGTGGCCGCCGAAGCCGAACGAATTCGAGATCGCCGCGCGGATACGCCCCGTGACGGGCGTGTTCGGGACGTAGTTCAGATCGCAGTCGGGGTCGGGCACCTGGTAGTTGATCGTCGGCGGCGCGATCTGGTCACGCAGCGCGAGCACGGTCGTCGCGAGCTCGATGGCGCCCGCGGCGGAGATCGTGTGGCCGACCATCGACTTCGTCGAGCTGACGAGGAGCCGCGCCGCGTGCGCGCCGAACACGCCCTTGATCGCCGCGCTCTCGACGCGGTCGTTCATCGGCGTCGACGTGCCGTGCGCGTTGACGTAGTCCACGTCGGCGACGTCGAGGCCCGCGTCGGCGATGGCCGCGCGCATCGCGCGGATCGCGCCCCGTCCGTCCGGCGCCTCGTCGGTAATGCGGTAGGCGTCGCAGGCACTGCCATAGCCCGCGAGCTCCGCGACGACTCGCGCGCCGCGCGCCAGCGCGTGCTCGCGCTCCTCAAGCACGAGAAAGCCCGCGCCTTCACCCATGACGAAGCCGTCGCGCCGCGCGTCGAAGGGACGGCTCGCCGACTCCGGCGCCTCGTTCTGCTTCGACATGACGCCGAGCAGCGAGAAGAGCTGCATCTCGATCGGCGAGACGATGCACTCGGCGCCGCCCGCGAGCGCAATGTCGATCGCGCCGCGACGGATCGTGCGCAGCGCTTCGCCGATCGCCTGCGCCGACGAGGTGCAGGCCGTCTGCACGGTCCCGGACGGCCCCGCCACGCCGAACATCCCCGCGAGCCTCGCGGTCAGGTACTGCGGGAGCGTGCGCTCGAGCCGGTCCGAGCGCACGCGCCGCGCGAACTCGCGCGCGAACGATCCCGGTGTGATCGCGCCGTCTGCGTCCCGGCTCGCGTACGCCATTGCGCCCATCTGACGCAGGTCGATGCGCTCGCCGCTCGTCCCGACGAAGACGCCGGCACGCCGCCCGCGCATCGCCGTCGCCGCGCCGGCGTGCAGCACCGCGCCGCGGCCCGCGCGCACGCCGACGACGACACCGCGCGGCTCTTGCACGTCGAGTCCGCTCTCCCGGCGCAGCTCCTCGATCAACGGGCGGTCGGTGAGCGCGGCGGCGATCTGCGTGGGCAATCCGCGCGGATCGAAGTGGGCGATGCGCCGCACCCCCGACGTGCCCCCGAGCGCCGCCTTCCAGAACGCTTCGAGGCCGACGCCGATGGGCGTGACCACGTCCATGCCCGTCACCACTACGCGCCGCAGCGTCGTCGTGCTCATTCCAAGACGCTCATGCGAGGAGCGAGTACCCGCCGTCCGCCACGATGATCTGCCCCTGGATCGACTGCGCCGCCGGGCTCGCCAGGAACGCAACGACCTCGGCCACGGCCTCGGCCGTGACCAGTCCGCCCGACGGCGTGCGACCGCGCGCGGCCTCGAGCAGACGCTCGCCGTCGGGGATCGCGCGCCAGACGTCCGTCTCTACCGCGCCCGCGCACACGGTGTTGACCGTGATCCCGCGCGGCGCGAGCTCCACGGCGAGATAGCGCGTGATCGCCTCGGCCGCGGCCTTCGACACTCCGACGGCGGCGTAGCCGGGAATCACGCGATGGCTGCCGAGGCTCGAGAGCCCGATCACGCGGCCGCCGCGGCCCATGAGCTTCGCCGCTTCCTGCGCGCAGAGCAGGAGCGGCCGCGCGTTGGTCGCCATCACCCAGTCCCAGTGCTTGGCCGTGAGCTCGAGGGCGTTCTTCAGGACGCCCGACGCGGCGTTGTTGACGAGCACGTCGAGCCGTTCCGTGGCCTCGGCGACCTCCGCGAACATCCGGCGGACCTCGGCTGGCTCTTTCACGTCCGCCTGGACGAGGTGCGCCGCGCCGCCCGCGAGCTCGATCTCGCGCGCCGTCTTTTCGGCAGCCTCGCGGTTGACGAAGAAGTTCACGAACACGCGCGCACCCGCCTCGGCGAAGCGCAACGCGATGGCGCGCCCGATCCCCCGTCCGCCCCCGGTCACGAGCACTTCACGACGCGGGTTCGCGCTCACGCGAAGCCTCCCCGCCCGGAGGCGTCGACCGGCGTTGCGCGCAACACGCGCACCGCTTCGCGCAGCCGCTCGGCGTGCGCCTTGTGCTCGTCGACGGCCTCGATGACGTCGAGGTCCAGCGTCGCGGACGCGACGCGCCGCCCGTCGACTTCGGCGGTCGCGCTCACCGTCCAGGTGGCGTCGTCGGCCCGGGAGCGGAGCCCGGAAGCTCCGGCGCGCTCGCAGCGCACGCGGAGCTGATCGCCGGGACGCACGAAGTGCCGGAACGCCGCGCGATGGACGCCGCGCAGCGTGCCAACGCGCGCGAAGTCGTGGCTGATCCCGATGAGGAGCTGGCTGGCCTGCTCGAAGGTCTCGATCACGAGCGCGCCGGGAAAGATCGGGTAGCCCGGAAAATGGTCGTCGAACACGTCTTCGGTGGCACTCACGTTCTTGAGCGTCTCGATGGTCCGTCCCGGATCCACCGCGATCAGGCGATCGACGAAGAGAAAGCGCACGGGGCCCCGCCGCTACGCGCGCCGCCGGGGCGGCGCGCCCTCAGGCTCCGGCGGCGAGTCGGGACACCGCGCCGAGCTGCACCGCGATGTAGTCGCTGAGCGCGTGCACCGTGAAGCGGTTCATGACCTCTTCGACCGCGACGGGCGAGTGGAGATTTTCGAGGAGGTGCGCCGACAATCCCGCGGCGGTGAGGTCGGAAAGGTCGAGCCCCATCCCGTCGAGGTCCGCGAGCAGGCGCTCGGCGAGCGCCGCGGCAAGCGCGGGCTCGTCGCCGCGCGTGCGCGTCACGCCGTGCTTGTTGCCGAGGTGCTGCAGCACGGCGGCCACGGTGGCCGGCGCGATCGTGCGAAGCTCCTCGGGCGCGACGGTCACGCCGCAGCGTCCCGCGACGACCTTCGCGAGCACGCCGAGGTCGCGCCACTCGATCAGGCGGTCCTGGATGAGCCGCGCGGGCAGATCGACGCCGAACGTCTGCTGGCACTTGAAGCTGATGTCGAGGAAGTCGATGGACTCCGCGCCGAGATCGCGCACGAGTGCGGCTTGATCGGTGACCGTCGCCTCGTCGAGGCCGAGCGACTCCACGAGGATCTTGCCGACGTTCACCCTGATCTCCGCCCGTGTCCAGATCTTCGTCGTGTCTGGCTGCATGCCCGCTCCTCTCAGCCTATCCCACCGTCTACCGCGATGACCTGTCCCGTGAGGTAGCTCGCCTCTTCCGATGCGAGGAAGACGGCGAGCGCCGCCACCTCGTCCGGCCGCCCGACCCGGCGCATGGGGATCAGGTCGCGAATCTTACCGGCCGCGACACCGAGGAAGGGCCGGCTCATGTCCGTCTCGATCAATCCCGGCGCGATCGCGTTCACCGTGACGCCGCGCGCGGCGAGCTCGGTGGCGAGCGCGCGTGTGAGCGCGTTCACTCCGCCCTTCGACGCCGCGTAGTTGACCTGTCCGCGCGCGCCCCGCGACACCATGACCGAGCTGACGTTGATCACCCGGCCCCATCCGCGGCTCATCATCTCGCGCGCCGCGAGCCGCGTCGTGTGGTAGACGCCGTCGAGGTTCGTGGCGAGCACGCTGCCCCAGTCGTCGTCCGACATCTCGACGAACAACCCTTCGCGGATGATGCCGGCGTTGTTGACCAGGATGTCCAGCCGCCCACAACGCTCCACCACGGCCTGCACCATTGCCGCAGCCTGCGCATGGTCGCTCACGTCGGCCTGGTGCAGGAATGCGTGCGCGCCTCTCTCCTCCAGCGCCTGCAACGTTTCCTTGGCGCGATCGTGCTGCAGCCGATAGTTGAGACACACGGTCGCGCCGGCCTGGGCGAGGCGCTCGGCGATCGCGCGTCCGATGCCTCGCGAGGCGCCCGTCACGAGCGCGGTGCGACCCGTCAGGTCAACGCGCATCGCTCGTCCCCGCGCCGCCGACCATCAAGGCCGCCGACTCGCCGAAGAGGCCCAACGAGAGCACGAGCGCGTGTCGAGGTGCAGCCCCTGGCGCTTCCGAAGCGCCTGAAACAACAAGCGGAATCATAGCGTGGCCGAGCGCTGCGCAACAAGCCAGAAGTTCCACGGGACAACCCGCCGCGCCGAGGTCGCCGTGCGCTTCTTTCATGCGAAGACGTGGCAGGCGCTCGAGGCGGCCACCGCGGACGTGCCGCAGCGCCTCGGCCTCGGCGCGCTCGTGCGCCGGCGAACCGTCGCCGTGCACACTGACGAGATCGGGCCGCTCCCCCGCCTCGTCGATCGCAGCCTCGATCACGTCCACGAGACGCTCGACGTCGGGACTCTCCTCGGCATCCGGCACGAGGCGCCCGTCGCCGGCACCGGCGGCATAACCCAGGATCTCGCCATGGACGGTGGCGCCACGTGCCTGCGCGCGCTCCAGCGCCTCGAGAACGAGGATGCCGCTGCCCTCACCAGCGGCGAAGCCCGCGCGCGCGTCGTCGTCCGACGCCAGCAAGCGCGCACCACAGTACTTGGTGAAGAAGAGCTCTTCGAGCTGCGCGTCGGTCCCGCCGCACAGCGCGACGTCGAGGTCGCCTTCGCCGACGAGCCGGAAGGCTTGTCCGACGGCGCGTGCGCCGCCGACGGGGCCCTCCGTCATCGCGCGACAGAGTCCCTGCGCGTCGTACGCGATCGCGAGATGGCCGGCCGCGAGGTTCGGCAGCGTCCTCAGCGAATAGTCGAGCGGGTTGATGTTCTTCATGCAGAAGCTGTTCGCGAGCGCCATGTCGAGCGTGCCGGGTGTCTCGCGCGATTCCGACGCGACGAGGTACTGCGTCATCGCGGACAGCTCCCACGACAAGGCGTTGACGCCGAGGAGCACGCCGAAGCGCAGTGGATCACCCGCGCCCGACGCGAGCCCGGCATCCTCCATCGCGAGCGCGGCACCGAGCATGCCGAGCAGCGTGGCGCGGTTGTAGAGCTTCTGCTGCTTGCGCGGGAGCCGGCCGAGGTGCGGGTGCACGAGCTCCGGGGCGACGGCCGCGCCGCGCGAGACGTCGAGACCGAGGGCGGCCAGCCGCGCCGACGGCGCGATCCCCCGCCGTCCCTCGGCAAGCGCTTGCCAGTGCGCGTCGATGCCGACGCCGAGTGGCGATACGACCGCGCGCCCCGTGATCGCGACGCGTCGCTTCACGCGTCGACCTCGGGCGCGCGTTTCACACGCCCGTCGTCCGGGAACGCCGCGAGAGCGACACCCGGCACGGCGACGCACAGATAGAGGAGGCGGCCCGCGGCCACCCGCGTGTCACCCGCGAAGACCTCGGCACGCGCTTCCGCCATGCCCGCGTCCTCCGAGAGCGTACTCGTGCCCTCGAGCGACGCCACCGCGCGAAGCCGCTGGCCCGAGCGCGCGACGCCCTCGAACCGGCACTCCGGCACCTTCAGCAGGAGCGGCACGCGCCGCGCGCCGCCATGACGGAACGCGAGGTGACCACCGGTCATCGCCAGGAGCTCGAGGACGAGCGCGTTGGGCAGCCGGTCGGGACCGAGCGGCCCCGAGAACGCGTCACCGGGCGCGAACGTCTTCGCCACCTCGATGCGCGGATGCGCGCCGAGATCGAGCGCGAGCACTTCGTCGACGAATCGGTAGCGCATCACGCAGATGAGGGAACGAGGACGACGACCGCGACCGCGCAGGTCGCGGTGTGCGACATCGAGACGCTGCATGCCACGAGGCCCTGGCCGCGTAGCTTCTCGCCGGTGGCCCCGCCGATCACGAGCGCCGGCGTGCCGGCAGGATCGCGCCTGACCTCGATATCGCGCCAGCGCATCGCCCCGGTCAGTCCAGAGGCGAGCGCCTTCAGCAAGGCCTCCTTCGCGGCGAACCTCGCGGCCAGATGGCGCCATGGATCGTGCTGCCTGCGGCTGTACGCGAGCTCGCTCTCGGTGAAGACGTCGCCGAGGGCGTCGTCGCGGCCGGTGAAGCGCGCCTCGAAGCCCGGCACGTCGACGAGGTCGATCCCGACCCTATACATGGGGGGACATACAGGCGCGCCTACGGCGCAACGCGGCCCCCACCCCCCCCCAGGCGCTCGCCCCCGCCCCGGCGAAGCCGTGGCGGGGCTCGTCCACGGCTAGAAGAGCACCGCGAGCGCCGCGAGCGAGAGGACGGACGTCAGGGCGGTGCCTATGATGCTGAAGCCGT
>Ga0194128_10011058_pt1 | contig 10561 bp, 10 predicted proteins | sample TA2KigCa65mmetaG_FD_148650 | JGI IMG/M metagenome (GOLD analysis project Ga0194128, IMG submission 148650) | Freshwater microbial communities from Lake Tanganyika, Tanzania - TA2015037 Kigoma Deep Cast 65m | ecosystem: Environmental > Aquatic > Freshwater > Lake | place: Tanzania: Lake...
GCCACGGCGCGGCCTTTTCGACGAGCTTCCAAGTCTTGCCATCGGCCGAGGCCCAGACATCGCGCGGCGGGGCTTCAAACGATTGGAACCACCCGCCGCCGATCCAGAGCTGATCTTTGAAAACCCACTCCGCCTGCGAATCGCGGGCCTGCCAGGCGGCATTCCCCTCCAGCACCCAATCCGGGCGGGACGTCGGTTCGGCGGCGTGTAGCGCGGCCAGCGGCGCGAGCAGCAGGGCAGTGAGGAGGGTGCGGGAAGAATTCACGGTCTTGTTAATCATGTTGATATTTTTTTGGTCTACAAAACACGTTTAAAAAATTTACGACTACCGTGATGACGGCAAACCTGCCGAAAAAGCAATCCAACTTGAGCCAGTTTTCCCCGACTAAGTTAGTCAGGAGGCTTGTGTTTTAACGCAACATTGCGCGCCAGCCCGAAAGGCAGCCTGTTTTAAAACCAAAACCAAGAATATTTACAAACCGCTATGGGTTAAAACCTTGGGTGGTCAGATTTTATTTTGGTTTTGTAGTCCTTGACAAAAAGGAACAAAGACAGCGCAAAAAGTTCATTGTGTCTGTTGCCCAAGAACTGATCGCACGCTAGGTTGATAATGTAATAAACAACCTATTATGAAACCATACCCTAAATCCATTATTGCTAGTGCCGGTTCACTACTCTTATTAAACCTTTTCGCCCCTGCCTCCGCAACGGCAGCTGCAACCGGTGCAGTAAATTTACAGGCTTCCGACTTGGTCGGGGTTTCCTTTTGGGTGATTTCAATGGCCCTCGTGGCCGCGACTGCCTTTTTCTTTTTAGAAATCCAACGGGTCTCACCGAAATGGAAAACCTCCCTGACGGTATCCGGTCTCGTCACCCTCGTAGCCGCTGCCCATTACTTTTACATGCGCGAAGTTTGGGTTGCTACCCAATCCACCCCAACGGTTTACCGGTACATCGATTGGTTGATCACAGTGCCATTGCTGATGGTTGAGTTTTACATTATACTTTCCGCAGTAACCGAGGTTCCGGGACGTGTTTTCTGGAAGCTCATAGTCGGCACTTTGGTGATGCTTATTGGAGGTTACGTTGGTGAAGCTGGAATTTATCCCGCCGGTATTTCCTTCGCGGTCGGCATGGCTGGGTGGGCTTATATAATCTACGAAATCTTCGCTGGTGAAGCTGGGAAAATTAACGCTGATAAAGCTTCACCCGCAGTGAAGTCAGCTTTTTCTCTCATGCGCAACATCGTATTAATTGGCTGGGCGATCTACCCGATTGGTTATTTCCTTGGCTACCTTAACGGTTCCCCCGCCGCTGACAGCGCAAAAATGCTTAACGTGGTGTATAACCTTGCTGACTTCGTTAATAAAATCGCCTTCGGCGTGATTATCTGGAAGTGCGCCGTCAGCGAGTCTGACAAGCGTTAATACTTCTCGAGCGGGCGGATGACGAGGCTACCAGCTTCGTTTTCCGCCCCTCACACACCAATCATGGGCGCTACTCCCATGTCGGTTGGTTCGGCAAGGCCATCTAAATGTGTCCTACCGAACATGTTAACGCACGACTACGCTCTACCCGCCGTCGAGCGCCTTTTAACCGAACTAATCACGGTCTCTTCTGGTAGTTCGGATGAGGAACTTCCGGCCACAATGAAAGCTGCCCGCTATCACCTGGCAGCTGGAGGACACCGTGTGAGAGCCAAACTAGCCCTCCATGGCTGCCGACGTCTCGGCGTCGCCACTGAAGACGCTGTCGTTATAGCAGCGGCAGTTGAACTGCTGCATAACGCATCTTTGGTGCACGATGACTTGCAAGACCGGGAGAAAATGCGTCGCGGCAAGCCCACGGTTTGGGCAGCTTTTGGACAAGATGTGGCAATTTGCACAGGTGACATCCTGCTCTCGGCTGCCTATGGAGCACTGGCCGGGGTCAGTGAGACGAGGTTGGTTCCCTTGCTACTTCGCCGTGTCCACGAGCGAACCGCAATGGTAATCCAGGGTCAGTGCCGGGAGCTTTCTTCCAAAGATCGCGCAGCTACCTCGCTGGAGAAATATGAGTCGATCGTGACAGGCAAATCAGGCGCCCTCCTTAGTCTCCCGCTGGAGTTGGCTTTCTTAGCGGCCAGACGCGAGGGTTCAGTTGCGTGCGTCCAAGAGGCCGCTCACGCCTTTGGCATCGGTTACCAAATGGTAGATGATATCGAAGACTTCGAGGCTGATACCGACGGGCAGAACCTAAACATTATTTTGTTGCTCCAAGCCTCTGGCGAGGGCGAGGGGGCATTCAGATTGGCTCGCAACTTGGCCCTCGAGCGGCTAGAGCACGCCGAGCGATTAGCCAACTCCCTACCAGAGGGGACCGGCTTGCTTCTCTCTTATTTTGCAAGAGCTTTAAGCGAAAGGCTTCGGGCTAACCTCAGCTAGGCGTGAAAGCCATCGTAATTGGGACCGGCTTCGGCGGCATCGCCGCGGCCCTCAGGTTGCGTGCAAAAGGCTACTCGGTTCTGGTCTTGGATCGCTGTTCGGCGGTGGGCGGGCGCGCCCAGCAGTTCAGGCACCAAGGCTTCCTCCATGATGCGGGGCCTACCGTGATCACCGCCCCCTTCCTCCTGCAGGAGCTGTTTGCGCTGTTCAACGAGCGCCTCGAGGACCACGTGAAGCTCGTCCCAGTAAAACCTTGGTACCGCTTCCGATTTAGCGACGGCACTGAATTTGACTATGGCGGCACGCTGGAGGAGACGCTTGATGCGATCGCCAAGGTTGAACCGGGAGATCGGGCGGGCTACCTGCGGCTGCTCGAGCATTCTAGGAATATCTACCGGGTCGGATTCGAGCGGCTTTCCGACCAGCCTTTCGACCGTTTTTGGACGATGGTCAAGCAGATCCCCGAGCTGCTGCGCCTCAGGAATCATGAGACGGTCTGGCAGATGGTGTCCCGTCACCTGAAGAGCGACAAGCTCCGGCGGGCTTTCTCCATCCAGCCACTGCTGGTGGGCGGAAACCCCTTCGACACCACCAGCATCTATGGCCTCATTCACTTCTTGGAGCGTGAGCACGGCGTCCACTTTGTGATGGGCGGAACCGGGGCCCTGACGAGGGCCCTGGGAGACCTCATGCAAAGGCAGGGCGTGGAGCTGAGGCTCGGCACGACGGTTTCCTCTGTCCGGATTCAGGACGGCGTGGCGCGCGGGGTGACGCTGGAAGACGGCACCGAACTGGCCGCCGACTGCGTGGTATCGAATGCGGACGCCGCCTACCTTTACAACTCCATGGTTGGACGGGAGGATCAGTCATGGACCGTGCGGACAAAGCTGAAGTTCGCCCACTTTTCGATGGGACTGTACGTGCTTTATTTCGGCACCACGCGGAAGTATCCCGACGTTGCTCACCACACCATCTGGATGGGCGAGCGCTACCGCGAGCTGCTGGAGGACATTTTCCACCGGAAGGTGCTCGCCAAAGACTGCTCGCTTTATCTGCACCGCCCGACCGCGACCGACCCCAGCTTCGCCCCGGACGGCTGCGACAGCTTTTACGTGCTGTGCCCGGTGCCGAACGGGCAGTCGGGCATCAACTGGGCAGAGGCCGAGCCCGGTCTACGCGCCCGCATCATCCGGGCGCTGGACGAGAGCATTCTACCCGGGCTGAGGAGTTGCATCACCGCGGACTTCGCCATGACACCGGCCAATTTCGAAGAGAAATACCGTAGCCTGCACGGGGCTGGATTTTCGGTGGCCCCCATCTTCCGTCAGTCGGCCTGGTTCCGTTTCCACAACCGCGCCGAAGGGATCCGTAACCTCTACCTAGTGGGAGCCGGAACGCATCCGGGAGCGGGATTGCCTGGCGTGCTGTGTTCCGCGAAGGTCGTCGACCGTCTCATCCCCCCCGCGTAATGACATCGGACTCACAGCATCTGCGGAACGCGCAGGAGGAGGCCCTCGCGCGCAATGGGCGGAGCTTCCACTGGGCCAGAGGGCTGCTGAACCGAAGGCACGGCCTCCGCGCGACCAGGCTCTACGCCTTTTGCCGGCATCTCGATGACCTAGCCGATGGGCACACTTTTTCCGCGGCGGCCAGACCGGTACTGACCGAAGTGGGCCGTGCATTGCAGACGGGGCGTTCAGACGATCCCGCAGTGGCCGATATGATTGGGCTGATGCGAGATTGTGGGATCGACCCGCAGATTCCCTGCGAGCTGGTCCAGGGGCAGGTTTCCGACCTTGAACCTGTGGCGATGGGCTCGGTCGACGAGCTGCTTCGCTACTGCTACCGAGTGGCCGGTACAGTGGGGCTAATGATGTGCGACGTGCTCGAAGTGACCGAGCCCGCGGCGGCACCCTTCGCCATCGACCTAGGAGTCGCCATGCAGCTGACCAACGTCTGCCGCGACGTCCAAGAAGACGCGCGCATGGGGCGACGCTACCTGCCTTCGGAGCTGGTCGGCAACCTCCCCCCGGAACAGCTAATCTGCCCCCCGGTGAACTTACAAATCGGGCTAAAAACGGCATTGGAACGCCTGCTCGACCTAGCGGACGAGTACTATCGAAGCGGAGAGAGCGGCCTACCTTTCCTCCCCCTGCGCGCCCGTCACGGCATCTTGGTCGCGGCTAGAGTTTACCGCGCCATCGGCGTGGAGCTAAGGGCGCGCGACTGCCGTTTCTGGGACGGCCGCACGGTGATTTCCGGTCCGCGCAAGTTCGGCGTCACCGCCCGCGCACTGGGGGTTAGCCTGGTCGGTTCGCGATTCTGGAAGAGGCCCGGACGGCACCGGGCCGAGCTGCACCGGGCACTTGGGACTTTGCCTGGCACCGACTTTCACCCATGACGCCTAATTACGACGTTTTGATCATCGGGGGGGGATGCGCGGGGCTCAGCCTTGCGATGCGGCTGGCTAGTCTAGGGCCAAGATGCCCACGCGTGGCGCTGATCGAGCAACGCGAAGTTTACGCGCATGACCGTACTTGGAGCTTCTGGGCGGGCGACACCGCCCGGCTCACGGAACTGTCAAAAGGCTCATGGAAAAAAGCGCTCGTTCGGGGGGCGGGTCGGCAGGTGACGCTGGACTGCGGCGAGGCCTCCTACCAGACCATCCGTTCGGATGACTTCTACCGGTCGGCCCTCGCGTCGATTGGGGAGAATCCGCGCATCACCCTGCTCCTCGGGGAGGCGGCGGGCACGCCCTCCAAAAAAGACGGTCTCTGGACGGCACAGACCCGGAACGGAGCTGTCCACGCGGCCCAGGTAATCGACACGCGTCCGCCTGCGACCGGCGAGGGCACCGAACCCATCCTCTGGCAGTCCTTCAGCGGCCTAGAAGTCGAGTGCGACAGCGACGTCTTCGACGACCGCACAGCGGTGCTGATGGACTTCGTCGACGGACCGTCGGAGGACATGCGCTTTCTGTACCTGCTACCCTACGGAAGGAGGCGCGCGCTCATCGAGGCCACCGTTTTCGGAAAGCGCGCCATGTCCCAAGAGGAGCTCGCGGACCTGCTTGAAGTGCTAGTCAAAAAAACCGTCGGCACGGCTTTGACGGAGACCTTGCATCGCGAACATCATGTCATCCCGATGGGCCTTCCCGAATCGCGCCGCGATGCCGACTGTTCCTACGTAAGGGTCGGAACAGCCCACGGCGGAGCTCGCGCCTCGACGGGCTACGTCTTCCAACGCATCCAGCGTTGGGCAGACGCAGCGGCGGCGAGCGCGGAGAAGGGCGAACGGTTGTTCGGCCATCTGCTGGACCCCTGGATTGTGCGCAAGATGGACGCTCTCTTCCTGCGCGTGCTGAGGCGGCATCCGGGGCTCGGCCCAGAGATCTTCGCTCGTCTGTTCGCCATCCCTGACTCCGGCACACTCATACGCTTCATGAGCGACGAGCAGCGGATCCCCGATGTCTTCCGCATCATTCGCTCTCTGCCGTGCGGCGTATTCCTCAAGGAGCTGGCGAGGGGGTTGCTGCGATGAGCCTGCTACGTGTCCAGGGACTAATCTTTTGCCTGCTTGCAGTCGTTTGTGCTCTGAGCTCGGCCTTTCTGCCCCCGCTCGACCAGCCGACCGAGCTCATCCTAGCGGCCTCGCTAATCATTGTTCTTGGAGTTCCGCATGGTGCACTCGACACCGTGTTCGCCAAGGAGCTTTACGGCGTCAGCACGGCGGCGGGCTGGATGAAGTTCTCAGCTGTTTACCTGACGCTGGCCGGCTTGGCGGTGGCCCTCTGGTTCCTGGCACCGGTGTTTTTCTTGGCGGCGTTCATCGGAATCTCGATCGCCCATTTCTCAGCCGACCCAGACGGCAAGGCTGGTTGGCTTCTTCGGATCCTCTACGGGGGGGCAATCGTGTTCATTCCCGCCGTGAGTCACCCCCAAGCGGTCAAGGAGCTTTTCCGCCTCCTAGCGGGACCGAATTCCGATCAAGTCCTGTCGCCCCTCATCTCCCAGCTGGCCCTGCCGTGGCTCGTCATGTTCGGCATCGCCACGCTCTTCCTCTTGGCGCGCCGGTCCCCACTCGGCGCGGAATTCTTAGGCCTGGGGCTTGTCGCATGCTTCGCGCCTCCCCTGATTTCCTTCACAGTATATTTCTGCGGGATGCACAGCGCCCGCCACATCCTCCGAACGGCTGCCTTCGCCAAAACCTCCCGCCCCGTGCTGCTGCTTGGGGCAATGCTCCTGCCCATGCTGGGCGTGCTTGCGCTGGCATCCCTTGCCTGGATCCTGCTGGAGGGTCGGGCCTTGGACGTGAAGGTTGTGCAAATCGTCTTCGTGGGCCTGGCGGCCCTGACGGTGCCTCACATGGCCCTAGTGGAGCGGGTGAGACAGAGGCTGACTGAGGTTCGGCTTTCCCCCTGAGCCACTCAAATCTCGGCCAGCGTCGCGAGGCGGAGGGCGGCGGCTAGAGACAAGCGGGGAAATGAAGACCGCGTTTGCTTGAGCCAATCAGTGATACGCTTGGGCTTGAGCACAAGAATCGAAAATGATGACGAACCACAAAATTAAAAGCTCATCCAACGGTAAATCCAGCATATCAACGGTTGGCGAGCTAATAGAACTCCGTCCTTTTTCACCAGCATGGACCACTTACCTCCCCTGCCCTTTTCAAAGCTTTAACGTTGTCCACTGCGGAGCTGTGTCACCACGATGCTGACTCCAAGGCCGTACCGACATCTCGAAATTACAACCTTTGATCATAACCCTAATCCTTCCGCTAATACGTCACCACAAAGTTGTGATCGGAAGGAGTTCGGTCTACTTTCATAATGAGTTTGATGAGTGTCATAATTTAGAACCGTCCCTCCCAATTTATGGGCGATAAACCAGAAGCATTTTTCCAAAGGTTGGAGACGGCCATCTCCGAGAGCCGTGAGTCGCTGCTGCATCACCGGCTCTATCGGCGGCTGGAGACACTAGAGCAATTGCGCACTTTCATGGAATTACACGTATTTGCCGTATGGGATTTCATGTCGCTGCTGAAGGCCTTGCAGACGCGCCTTACCTGCGTGCGCACCCCGTGGCTACCCGAGGGTAATCCACAGATCCGCCGACTGATGAACGAAATTGTGCTGGGGGAAGAAAGTGACACCCTGCCAGAGGGAGGCGCGACTAGTCATTTTGAACTTTATTTACGAGCCATGGTGGAAGTGGGGGCAAAGACAGGAACCATCGATTCTTTCCTGGTGCAACTGCGCGCGGGTAAATCCGTCCCTGCCGCCTTAACGCTGAGCGGAGCTCCGAGCGCAGTGCAGGACTTTGTACGGCATACCTTTGCCGTGATCGAAAAGGGTGACCCTCATGAGATCGCAGCGGCTTTCACCTACGGGCGAGAGGATTTAATCCCGGAGATGTTCACGCAACTCGTGCATGGGTTGGAGCGGCAGTTTCCTGGCAAGCTAACCACCCTGCGCTATTACCTCGACCGCCACATTGAACTGGATGGCAAAGAGCACGGGAACATGGGCCGACAAATGGTGTATCGACTTTGTGAACAAGAACCACGCCGCGAGCGAGAGGTCACGCAAGCCGCGATAGCAGCCCTGCACGCACGTATTAAACTTTGGGACGGAATAGCTTCGGCCGTGGAGAAACCGGAAAAACAGCCCACGACGGACTGATTGTTGGGACGCTAACTAACTAGGCCGGCGACATCGGCAGCCAAAACGAGAGCGAACAATTACAAAAACTCTCGAGTGATACAGCCGACTCAATAAGTGGTTTCAAGAGCTGCTTCGAGCCGCCGGTCAGCGCGATCACGTCGCCGAACTTCAACTTGAGTGCCCCTTGCTTCGCCGGCGCGGGCGACGGCTTCGCTTTCAGCTCCTCGATGACGATGTTCCGGTAGCGAATTTCGGTCGCGCCGCTGTGGATCTGCAACGCGATTTTTCCCGTGAGCGGAATCTTTGGATCCTTCTCAGTGTAATCTACGGTGAGGACATCGTTGATCCACAGTCGGATGCGCGGTCCCTCGGCGCGGATGCGGTATCGGTTCCACTCGCCGATGTTCAGCTTCTTCTCGTTCTCCACGCGCAACGCTTGTGCCCGTTTGATCAGAGCGCCCGGACGCCCCGCGTCGCTCGCCAGATCCACCTCCGGCACGCCGAACACGGCGAGGAACCTGTTCCTCCGCGACTCGTCATAAAGGCAGCCATCAATACCCGGCGCGAAGTCCGCCTGATAGCCGCTCACCTCATGGTGATTCGGCACGCGCTCCGTGATGCCAGACCGAAGCGTAAGGCAGCAGCGCAAACCATTGCGGCGGGCCGGTAAAGTAACGGCCCTGGTCGGCAGCGAGCCGAATGCCGCCGCGACGATTCACGGCGTCGATGTAGACCAGTTCACCGGAGATGTAGCGGGCCTTGTTCGCGTCGGCGAACCGAGGCGCCGCTGGCTCCTCGGCGGATGTGATCGACGCCTGACCGCCGAACGTCAGCAAGATCGCCAAGCCTGTAGCGAGGAATGAAATGGTCCGCATCAGATCACCTCCGACACAACGCCGTTGCTGTCGGCGAATTTTTCGACGGGCACATCCATCTTCTGAGCCATAGTCAGCAGCAGATTGCTGAGATGAGCCTTGCTGTTCACGGCGTTGAAATAGATGCCGGGATGCTTGTCGTAACCCTTGAAGTCCTTGGTCAGGTTGAAGTCGAGATGTTGGCCGTGCTTGAACCCGAGCGCCGTGCCACCGGCCAGCACCAGCGGCAGGCTGGCGTTGCCGTGACTGTGTCCATACGCCATCCCGCTGCCATAGAGCGCCATCGTGGTCTCCAGCAGCGGACCGTCGGCGTCCTTGACCTCGCTGAGCCGGTCGAGGAAGTACCCGAACTGTTGCAGGTTGAACGTGTCGCTGGCTGTCAGATCCTGCAGCAGTTTCGGGTTGCCGTTGTGATGCGACAGGGAATGGCGGTCTTGCTTCACGCCGATCTCGGGCACGGCGGGGCCGGTCCCTTCGTTTCCCGTGCTGAAGGTCGCCACACGAGTGATGTCGGTCTGGAATGCCAACACAAGAATGTCGTACATGGTCCGCAGGTACTCGCCGAGCCGGTCCAGCGAAACATCTCGATTGAGCTGCGAGACCACGCCGTCTTCGACCTTGGGACGCGGGACGTCCAGCCATTTGTCGGCGCGCTGCGTGCGAATCTCGACTTCGCGAACCGAGGTCAGATACTGGTCCAACCGCCCCTTATCGGCGGTTCCCAGTTGGCGATCGAGTGTCGCGGCTTCGTCGATGACCGCATCCAGAATGCTGCCGCGTCGCTGCAGCCCGCGACGCTGACTCGCCACGCCACCCTTGGGCTCCTCGAACAGTTCGCGGAACACCACGCCGCAACTCCCTCGCGCGGGAAGCTGGATCCCATCAGCGTTGTACGACAGGGAATGCCCCTGGTTGCTGATTTCGATCGAAGAGAAGCGAGTCTGCGGGGCGGTGACCGTCGCCATGAGTTGATCGACCGAGATCGTGTTCCGTTCGGACTGGCCGATCTTCCCGCCGGTCAACCAGATCGTCGAGCAGTTGTGATGGTGTCCCAGGCCATGCGGGTGATACATGCCGCTGATCGGCGTGATGACGGCGCGATGCTTGGCCAGCGCCTGCAGCGGCTTGGACATCTGATAGTCCTTGCCCGCAGTGGGCATCTGGTAATCCTGCGTATTCACGCCGTTGGGCAGATAGATGAAGACACTGCGTTTGGGCCGCTTGGCCTTGTCCGCCGCGAGCAGGGGCCGCATGCAGTCCAATAGCGGCAGCGCCAGCGAGACACCGAGTCCCTTCAAGACATGCCGACGATCGATCAGCCAGTTGTGACGAAGGAAGTTAGCCATGGGTTTGTTCCTGTGAAAGTTGTTAATCAGTATATCGTAGAACGGGTCTCCAGGCCCGTTCAAAACTCGGTCACGCTGGGACCACTAATAGAATTCGGTCGGGCCTGGAGATCCGACCTACGCTACCGCAGTCGTTCTTCAGGCGGGTTCTTGCTTCTCGGCCATCCATGTCTCATGAGGCGGACGATCCTTCCCGGACGGAAGCCATCCAGAAGCGCACCGGCCTGCCAGCGAATCTGGATACCGCTGCTCCCC
>Ga0194128_10011064_pt1 | contig 10556 bp, 11 predicted proteins | sample TA2KigCa65mmetaG_FD_148650 | JGI IMG/M metagenome (GOLD analysis project Ga0194128, IMG submission 148650) | Freshwater microbial communities from Lake Tanganyika, Tanzania - TA2015037 Kigoma Deep Cast 65m | ecosystem: Environmental > Aquatic > Freshwater > Lake | place: Tanzania: Lake...
GGAGATGAACGGCGACAGCTACCGGCTCAAGCAGAGCAGGCGCCGCCAGCGCGCCAAACGAGCCACCGACCGACCCGACAGTCCATCCGAGGAATAAACCAGGGCGCATGAAGGCCCCCCGCGGGGGACCTTCATGCCGTCAGCCGTGATGCATTTTTACTCCGGCCAGCCGATGCATTTTTACTCCGGCGTTGACAAACCCAGTCCTTGAACGGCGCGCCGTTCCTGAGCGCCCCGGGTTTGCGGGCCAGCACCGGCACGTAATGCCAGGGATCGTAGACGGTCTGGTTGCGCCCGAAGGCGCGCCGGTGCTCGCCCACCACCTCGCCGTCCTGGCGGATGACGATCCGATCGGCGTAGGCGTGGACTTCGACCGGCCGGCCGACCGCCTTTGCCATGACCGAGTACTTGTTGTTGTCGAAGCGCACCAGGCAGGTCTTCGACACCGAGACGGTCAGCGCATGAAATCCGTCGAAGCGGCCGGCATAGGGAACGAGCCTGGGCCGCTCCTGCTCGAAGGCCGACCAGACCGTCTCCTCGGCGAGCTCTGGATGCTTGTGCGCCTTGGCGAAGACCACGCACTGGTCGAGCAGCCAGGCGTTCATCTCCTCGAAGCTCTTGAACCGCAGCCGCGGCGTGAAGAAGCGCTGGCGGGCGAGCCCGACCTGGTTCTCGACCTGGCCCTTCTCCCAGCCCGCCGCCGGCGTGCACGCCGTGGGCTCGACCAGGTAATGGGCGCAGAGCTGCAGGAAGCGGCGGTTGTAGGCGCGGTCCTTGCCGACGAAGACGGTGTCGACCGCGGTCTTCATGTTGTCGTAAAGGCCGCGCCGGCAGGCGCCGCGGAAGAAGGCGAAGGCGCGGTCGTGGGCGTCGAACACCATCTCCTGGCTCTCGCGCGGATATGAGCGCATGAACGGCATGCGGCTGTGGCAGAGCCGCAGATGCGCCACCTTCACCGTGGTGGTCACCCCGTTCAGCACCACGATCTCGTGGCTCCAGTCGAGCTGGTACGCCTCGCCCGGCGCGAAGCTCAGCGGCACGAAGGCATCGGCCGATGCCGCCAGGTGCTCCCTGCGCCAGGTCCTGGCGTAGCGGCGAACCGCGTCGTAGCCACCCTCGTATCCCAGCGCCCGCAGGTCCTCGAAGATCCGGATGAGCGTCAGCCGCTCGCGCGCGGTCTTCGCCTCGTTCGAGGCCAGCCGACGGTCGAGCTCGTCCCGCCAGCGCCCCAGCCTCGGCAGCGGCTGCGCCCGGCGCTCGTACTCGAACGAGGTCGCCTCCGAGCGCAGCACCTTCCTGACTGTGTTCCGCGACACCCCGAGGTCGCGCACGATCTCCTTGATCGACCTGCCCTTGACGAAGAACTTGCGCCGGATCCGCGCAATCGTCTCCACGACCAGCATCCCCCTGCCACCCGTCTCTGTTCAGACGGGCAGCCTGCAACGGCCACAGGTCAGGGGGTCAAAATTGGACGCCGATCCCCCCGTTCAGGGGGTCAAAATTGCACGCCGAATAACAGAGATCCTCGACCGCGCGCAGCCAGACCTCGTGGATCCGTCCATTGCCGGCGACGTGCATCGCCGGATCCTCGAAGCCCCAGCACTTCACCGCGGGAAACCCCAGTAGGCTATAGGTGCGGCACTCCCTCAAGGGACAGTTCCACATGTCGGAGCGCTGCAGCTTGATGCGCAAGGCGGAGCTTTGCTCCGCCCCGCCGGCAGGTGTTCCGCGCAAGCGGAATACCGAGAGGCGACCGTCAGGCCCAGAGCAGCTGGCGATACCTGGTCGCCTCCTCGATGCGCTTCGGGCTCCGGAAGTCGCAATATGTGGCCTTGTTCGGAGCGAGCATCACCCAGGTCGCTTCCGGCTTGATGCCGAGCGCCGACGACACGCCGTCGATCGCTTCATCGGCCGTGGCGTCGACCCATTCGGCGCCGCCGTCGGCAGTCTCGAGGATCCTGAGCCGGCTGCGCGCCTTCTGTCGCCGGCTTAGGTGGTCTCGTCGGCGCATGCAGGCCCATATCCCAGTCGCTTTCGAAAGTTTTCAGCCTTCCCTTGAGCTCTTCGAGCGTAGCCGGTTCGGCACCCAGCCACTTGTCTCAGAGATCTTCGGGGAGAACAGCCGGAATGCGCTCGGTGATCGTGCCGAGGTCGTGTCCCCGGGCGTGGTGTAGGAGGCCGGGGACACGACCTTTGGCAAACAGTGGGCGGCTTTGCCGCCTACTCAATCACCGGGAGGAGGGGAGCCATGGACAGGACCGATCGCGAAATCATCGACGGATACTTCGATCGACTGAGGGCAGCCGCGGTACCGCCGAGAGACGCGAAGCCGAGGCGCTGATTGTGCAACGGGCTGCGGCGATTCCAGGCGCGACCTACTACCTTGTCCAGGCGGCGGTGGTCTCCGAGCACGCCCTGATCGCCGCTCAGACTCGCGTCCAGGAACTCGAGCATGAGCTTTCGCGAAGCCGGGAGGGTTCATGGGCTCGCTTTTTGGAAGCCAGGCATCCCGGCCGCCCGCGCCGCTGTCTCCACCGGACGGCAGGCCGGGGTCGTTTTCGGCGCACCCCGCAGGCAGGCCCGCCGCGCCGGCGATGCAGGGAGCGCGGCCGAGCTTCCTTGCGGGCGCAATGCAGCGCGGCCGGAGTGGCGGGAGGCATGCTGCTGGGGAATGTAATCGGACAACTATTGGCGCCGGCGCCTGCCGCTGCGGCGGAAAGCGCTCAGGGTGCCGATGCCGGCAGTTCCTTCGACGACGATGAGATCTAGCGTAGGCCGACATCGACCAATCCGCCCAGCTCTGAACGCCTTTCTCGCCTGCAGCGAAGCACCGGTCCGGCGCGCTCTTGAGTTTCAGCCGGCCTTGAGCCTGGCCGCTGCCTCGACCGCAAAGTAAGTCAGCATGCCGTCGGCGCCGGCGCGCTTGAAGGCGAGAAGCGACTCCATCATCACGCGCTCGACGTCGATCCAGCCGCGCTCGGCGGCAGCGAGGATCATGCTGTACTCGCCCGAGACCTGGTAGGCGAAAGTCGGTACGTGAAAGGCGTCCTTCACCCGCCGGACGATGTCGAGGTAGGGAAGACCCGGCTTCACCATCACCATGTCGGCGCCTTCGGCGAGGTCGAGGCCGACCTCTCGGATCGCCTCATCGCTGTTGGCCGGGTCCATCTGGTAGGTCGACTTGTTGGCGCCGCCGAGATTGCCCTTGGAGCCGATCGCGTCGCGGAATGGGCCGTAAAAGCCAGACGCGTACTTGGCAGCGTAGGCGAGGATCATGACCTCGGCGAGCCCGCGGTCGTCGAGCGCCCGGCGGATGGCGCCGACGCGGCCGTCCATCATGTCGGACGGCGCGATCACATTGCATCCGGCCTCGGCCAGCGCCAGCGCTTGGCGAACCAGGACCTCCACGGTGGCGTCGTTGACGACGCGGCCGTCGCGGAGCAGCCCGTCATGACCGTGGCTGGTGTAGGGGTCGAGCGCCACGTCGCAGATAACGCCGATCTCCGGATAAGCTTTCTTCAGTGCCCGCACGGTTCGGCATATCAGGTTGTCGGGATCGGTCGCATAGGTGCCGTCGGCGTCCCTGCGAGCCGGGTCGGTGCAGGGAAAGAGAGCGACCGCCGGCACGCCGAGATCCCAGGCGCGGCCGACCGCGTCGACCAGCCGGTCGATGGTGTGGCGCTGGACGCCCGGCATAGCCGCGATCTCGGTCGAGGTCGCCAATCCTTCCTGGACGAAGACCGGCCAGATCAGGTCATCGGCGTAGAGACGGTTCTCGGCAACCAGCCGCCGAGTCCAGCCCTGCATGCGAATGCGCCGCATGCGGGTGGTCGGGAAGGCGGGAGCCGGCGGCGGCGAGGGGTGCGGCTTCGGGGCGACGGTCATAGCGCAATGATAGAACGGCAGGGGCGGGCCAGCTTTGCTTCTCGGGTGCTGGCGCCTATCCCGCTGGGATCGTCCTCCGATCGGAGGTCACCGGACGACGCGGGCGTCGAACAGGCGGATCGTAGAGACGAACCCTGTCTGGGCGTCGGTGCGCGAGCCGAGGTCGAGGACGCCCTCGACCGCCAGCGGCATGCCGGTTTCCGCAAGGCCCGGAGACTTTCCGAAATAGGCGACCAAGCTGTCTCCCGGCAGGTCCAAGGCGCCGAGGCAATGCGGACAGCCGTTCATCGGTTGGCCCGCCAGCACCATGAACGGTGCCGGGCGGCCTCCGGCATGAAGAGCGAGGAAGCCTTCGACGCGAATGCGCTGACCGGCGAGAGCCCTCGCCCTGGCGGAGTATTCGATGCCCGGGAGTTCCGGCTGGCGGTGGATCTCCTCGAGCGCGACGCGGGCGGGACCCGCCTTCGCTTCGCCGAGGCCAAAGGCCGCGAGTGCAACGACGCTGGTCGACAAGCGGAGCGCGTGGCGGCGATCGATCATGCTGAACTCCAAAACCGTGCTTTCTCGACACTACCACAAGAGCGCCGATCGCTCCTCCTAAAGCACCGTCGGATTCGGCGCATCGCCGTAGACGAGCCGAGGATCGAAGGACTTGCCCTGCTCCGCGAAGATCAGGCGCGCCGGACGAGCGGCCGCGCCGTCGAGGGCAATCGACCGATAGAAGCACGAGCGATAGCCGACATGGCAGCTCGCACCGGACTCGCCCTCGACCCTAACGCGGGCGAAAAGCGCGTCCTGATCGTCATCGACCAGGATCTCCTGGACACGTTGAACGAGTCCGCTGGTCTCCCCCTTCCGCCACAGCACATTGCGGCTCCGGCTCCAATAATGCATCTCGCCGGTCGCAAGCGTCCGCGCCAAGGCGTCGGCGTTCATGTATCCCAGCATCAGGACATCGCCCGTTCCGGCATCAGACGTGATCACTGGAAGCAAGCCCCCGGCGTCGAACCGAGGTGCTAAGACCTGACCCTCCTCGACATCGGCGACGGAGCGTCGAGAGGCGAAGAGGTCGGCAGCTTCGCCCGGAGCGGGATGCTTGACGCGGTCGTGCTGCATGTCACGGTCCTGCCCGGCACGCCGCGCAACGGCCTTCGACCTCGACGACCGGGTGGATCGGCTTGAAGCCGGAAGCGGCGGCGACGGCCTCGACTTCTTGTTCAACGGCGGTCGACGCGGCCTCGGCGACACTACCGCAGGCGCCGCAGACGAGGAACACGGGCGTCTCGCCTGCCGCATGCTCGTGGTCGCAGACGACATAAGTGCCCTGCGTGGCCAGGCGATGGATCAGGCCGGCCGCCTGCAGGACGTCGAGCACGCGATAGATCTGGGTCGGTGCAAACGGCTTGCCGGCCCGTTCCCGCTGCCGAGCGAGCAAGTCATAGGCGCCGAGCGGCCGTCCGGCTTCGATAAGCATGTCCAGGATCTGCCGCCGGAGCGGCGTGAACTGCAACCCGCGCTGTGACAGTGCCCGCTCAGCCCGGTCCGACGTCACAGCGATGGCAGGCGGCCGCGCGCTGTGCCCGTCGAGGCTCAGTCGCTCATTTTTTCTTCTCAAGCGGGAACTCGGCGTTGACATAGTGGATACGTTATAACATAACGTGCGTCGTCTTATCAACTCTGAGATTTTCAATGGCTGCCGCCGGTCCGACCGCTTCTGCCGCTCCTTCACGCCTTCCCGTGACCGTGCTGTCGGGCTTCCTCGGCGCCGGCAAGACGACGTTGCTCAACCACGTGCTTAACAACCGCGATGGGCGTCGCGTGGCTGTGATCGTGAACGACATGAGCGAGGTCAATATCGACGCCGACCTCGTGCGCGCCGGCGGCAACCTCTCCCGGACTGAGGAGAAGCTGGTCGAGATGTCGAACGGCTGCATCTGCTGCACGCTGCGCGACGATCTCCTGGCCGAGGTCCGGCGTCTCGCCGCCGAGGGCCGTTTCGACTACCTGCTGATCGAGGGGACCGGCATTGCCGAGCCGTTGCCGATCGCGGCGACGTTCGACTTCCGCGACGAGAGCGGCCGCTCGCTCTCCGACGCCTCCCGCCTCGACACCATGGTCACCGTGGTCGATGCCATCAATCTCCTGATGGACTACGGCTCCTGCGACCTGCTGCGCGATCGGGGCGAGGTTGCGGGCGACGGCGACGGCCGGACGCTGGTCGACCTCCTGGTCGAGCAGATCGAGTTCGCCGACGTCGTCGTCATCAACAAGGCGTCCGATGTCGCGGCCGAGCAGCTCGATCTGGTCCGCAAGGTCATCAAGGCGCTTAACCCCGACGCCCGTCTCGTCGAGGCCGACTTCGGCCGCGTTCCGCTCGACGCCGTGCTCGACACAGGGCTTTTCGACCCCGCCAAGGCCGAAAGCCACCCGCTTTGGCACAAGGAGCTTTATGGCCATGCCGAGCACGTGCCCGAGACCGAGGTATACGGCATCTCGTCCTTCGTCTATCGCGCGCGCCGCCCTTTCCATCCCGAGCTCTTCCACGCGTTCCTGGCTCGGACCTGGCCGGGCCTGATCCGTGCGAAGGGGCACTTCTGGTTGGCGACGCGACCGGACTGGGTCGGCGAGATGTCGATCGCCGGGGCGATCTCGCGAACCGGCGCCATGGGCCAATGGTGGGCGGCGGTGCCGCGGAAACGCTGGCCGGACGACGAGGAGTGGCGGGGCGCGATAAAGGAGCACTGGCATCGTCTTTGGGGCGACCGCCGGCAGGAGCTGGTCTTCATCGGAACGGATCTCGATGAGGGAGCTGTTCGCGAAGCTCTCGATCGATGCCTTCTCGACCATCCTCGCACCGACAGGCTCGTTCTCGCCCGCTATCGCGATCTGCCGGACCCGTTCCCGGTATGGCGGCGAAAGGACGCTGCATGACGACGATGTCGCCGCCGATCTGCCTGTCGGTGTGCATGCGCTGCAAGCCGTCCGCTTGGTCGGGCGACGACGACCGGCGGCCGGGCGCGGTCCTGGCCGAGGAAATCGACCGGCGCTGCGTGGCCGATGGCGTCTGCGACATCGTCCTGCGCGAGATCCGATGCATGAGCCAATGCAACCGTCCTTGCGTCGCCGCGCTCTCGTGCGATGGGAAGTTCACCTCACTGTTCGGCGACCTGGCTCCGCAGCGCGACGTCGAGGCGCTCTTCGAAGCCGTCAACCTTTACCGCATGCGGCGAGACGGGGTTGATGGCCCGCTTCGAGCGACCGCATGTACTCCGCGCCGGTATCCTCGCGCGGATTCCTCCGCTCGGATCGGCGTCCGACCTCGTGCATCGACAGGTCTTTCACTCAAAACGTGTTCCCCTCGACTCGGGGTAACGCCCGCTTTCGATCGAACCGCCCACCGCCGTATTTCAGCCGGAAAAATCGCGACCCTCGAAAGGCCCGCTGCCATGGATTCAAGACAGATTTTACGTCGCGCTTTGCTGGCCGGCGCCGTAGCGCTGACCACGCTTGTTTTGCCGAGCATGACCTACGCTCAGCAGGGCGATGCGCTGCTGCGCGTCGTGGCGCCCTGGGAGTACACGTCCAACGATCCGACGGACACCGGCTACATCCTCGCCCGCATGGGCATCGCCGACACGCTCGTGCAGGTCGAGCCGGACGGAAAGCTGATCGGCGGCGTCGCATCGAGTTGGACCATCGACGCCGACAAGCTGACCTGGCGCTTCGCGCTCCGGCCCGGCGCCACCTTCCATGACGGCAGCCAAATCACAGCATCCGCGGTCGCCACCAGCCTCAAGGCGGCCTTCGCCGGCGAAAGCCTGTCGGCGGTGCCGTTCGACGGCGTTGCGGCCGAGGGCGAGCAGGTGGTGATACGGACCAGGACGCCGTTCAGCGTCCTGCCGCCCTTCCTCACCGACTACGCCTCGGTGATCCTGGCGCCGTCGTCCTATGGATCGGACGGCAAGGTGCAGAAGATTGTCGCCTCCGGCCCCTACCGGATCGCCGCGATCGACGGCAAGACGATCCTCGACCTCGAGCGGTTCGACGGATATGCCCGCACCAAGCCGGCGATCGCCAAGGTTCGCTACACCGCGGTCGGCAACGGTAACACGCGCGCCAACATCGCGGTCGCCGGCGACGCCGATCTCGTCTTCACCGTGGCGCCGACCGCGATCTCGCGCATCGACGCCGCCGGCCAGATGAAGGTCGAGAGCGTCACCATCCCGCGTATCCGGCCGATCGCTTTCAACAGCGGGCTTGCGCAGTTTGAGGACGTGCGGGTGCGGCGTGCGATCTCGATGGCGATCGACCGCGCCGGGATCGCCTCCGCCATCCTCCGCCACCCCGGCTCGGCGGCGACGCAGCTTCTGCCGCCGCTGATGAAGGACTGGCACGACCCCTCGCTCCCGCCGATCGCCTATGACGTCGAAGGCGCGAAGAAGCTGCTGGCCGAAGCCGGATGGGTCCCCGAAGCCGACGGCATCCGCGCCAAGGGCGGCGTCCGGCTTGCGGCCAGGATGCTGACGCTTTCGGGGCGAGCCGAGCTGCCGGTGATGGCGACCGCGATCCAGGCGCAGCTCCGCCAGATCGGGATGGAGATCGCGATCGAAGCGGGCCAGGCCGCGATCATTCCGGCCGCCATCAAGGACGGCACGATGCAGATGACCATGTTCGCGCGCACCTACGTCAACGTGCCTGAGGTGATCGCCACCATCATCCCGGACTACACGCGCGAGCGCTCGACCTGGGGCACGATGAACTGGCCGGGCCGCGACCGCATCCGCCCGCTGACCGAAGAGTACGTCACGAGCTTCGATGACGCGCGCAAGGCGGCGTTACGCCGCGAGATCATGAAGATCATCCACGACGAGGCCCCGGTCATCCCGGTCTCCTGGTTTGAGCACACTGTCGCGGTGTCCAAGCGAGTTACGGGCGTCGAGATCGACCCTTACGAGATGCGCTACCTGATCGACCGCGTGCGCTTCCGGTGATCCGGACGAGACCAGCAACTAGAGGACAAGTCCCATGAAGTTTCTTCGCCCGGCCGCCGCGCTCGCCTTCCTGCTTGCGATGACCGGTACCTCGGGGTCGCCGGCATACGCACAGATGTCGAAGGTCCTGAAGATCGTCGCGCCCAACGAGGTCGCGAGCCTGGAGCCGACCAGCGGTGCCGGCTTCGTCTTTCTCCGACTCGGGGTCGGTGAGACTTTGGTCGCGATGACCGACGATGGCGGTATCCGGCCGGGCCTGGCTGCCTCGTGGACGCCTTCGGAGGAGGGCCGCGCCTGGACTTTGGCGCTGCGGCCGGGCGTCATGTTCCATGACGGATCGCCGTTGCGTGCATCGGCAGTCGTCGGTTCCCTCAAGCGGATCGCCGACGGTTCGCAAGGGATCAAGCTCGCCGGCATCACGTCGATCGAAGCCGACGGCGACGATAAGGTCGTCCTCAGGACGAGCGCGCCCAACGCTGTTCTGCCGGCGCTGCTGACCGAGGCCGGCACCATCATCCTGGCGCCATCCTCGGTGGGCGCCGACGGTCGGACGCAGGCGGTGATCGGCACCGGGCCGTACCGCGTGACCAAGATCGAAGGCAAGGTCGAGGTCGAGACGCGCCGACACACCGCCTATTGGGGCCCCGCTCCGTCGATCGAGGCGGTGACCTATGTCGCCGCCACGAATCCCGAGACCCGCGCCAACATCGCCGCTGCCGGCGACGCCGACATGGTGTTCAACTTGTTGCCGTCGGCGGTCTCGCGGGTCCAGGGCGGGCAGATGTAGGTTCGCTCCGTCAGTATCCCGCGGGTCCTCTACGTCATCATGAACCTCGACCGTCCCGAGTTCCGCGACAAGGAGGTCCGGAAGGCTCTCGGCCTCGCCCTCAACCGCGAGGGGATGGCGCGGTCGATCATGCGCGATCCGACCGTCGCCGCACCTCAGGTGTTCGCGCCATCGATGCCGGGTTGGCACGTCGCGGCGAGCGAGCCCTTTCGCCAGGACCAGGCCGCCGCGCGCCGGGCGCTCGATGCGGCCGGCTGGGCGGTGGGCGCCGATGGCGTACGGACCAAGGACGGGCGGCGCCTCGCCTTCGAGCTGATCAGCTACACCAGCCGGCCGGAGATTCCCGTGGCCGCCACGGTGGTCCAGGCAGACCTCAAAGCGGTCGGCGTCGATGTGGCGATACGGTCCGCGGAATGGACCATCGTTCCGGAGGCGCAAAAGGACGGCTCGCTGCAGGCCGCGCTGATGTCGCGGGGCTACAGCCTGGTCGCCGACCCGATCCCGCTGATCCTCGCCGACTTCGCCCGCGACCGCACGGAATGGGGCGCGATGAACTGGAGGAACGACGAGTTTCGTACCCTCGGGCGGACCTACCTCGCGACCTTCGAGGAAGCGGATCGCGCTCGCCTGCGAAAGCGCATGGCCGAGATCCTTCTGGATGAGATGCCGGTGATGCCGCTGATCTGGACGCCGCTCACGGTCGCGGTCTCCAAGCGCGTCGAGAACGTCGTTATCGATCCCTACGAGATGCGCTACCTGATCGACCGGGTCAGGTTCCGGTGACGGCGGTCGACGGCCGCCTGGGATCAGGCGATAGCAGGCAAAGCAGGGATCGCTTGGCATGAAGCTTCATCCGATGTCTTCGCGGATCGCACGCATTGCGTCTTCGATCT
>Ga0194128_10011072_pt1 | contig 10552 bp, 4 predicted proteins | sample TA2KigCa65mmetaG_FD_148650 | JGI IMG/M metagenome (GOLD analysis project Ga0194128, IMG submission 148650) | Freshwater microbial communities from Lake Tanganyika, Tanzania - TA2015037 Kigoma Deep Cast 65m | ecosystem: Environmental > Aquatic > Freshwater > Lake | place: Tanzania: Lake...
CCCACGTCGAGCTGTCGCCCGACCGCTTCCTCGCGCGCTTGGTCGGTCTCGTCCCGCCGCCGCGCCAACATCAGGTGCGGTACTTCGGTGTCTTCTCCAACCATCACGCGTTGCGCTCGCGCATCCGGGTCGCTCCGAGCCCGAGCTGCGCGTCGGCGCTCGACCCCACGCAGGTGCCGTTGTTCGACGCCAGTGGCCAAGGACCGTGGCACGCCTCGGCCTCGCACGCCGGCACCCACGCGCCTGTTCCGACGAGGGCCCGCATCGGCTGGGCCAAGCTTCTGGCCAGGGTGTTCGCCATCGACGTCTCCCTGTGTCGCCGATGCGGCGGTGCGATGCGCGTCGTCGCGGCGATCACCGATGCCGACGAGATCGCCCGCCTGCTCCACGGTGCCAGACCGCCCCCGCGACCGTGGCCGCCCGAGCAGCTGTCCTTCCTCTGTCTGTGAACCTACGCAGGTGCGCCCCCGCGGTGCAGCACCTTCGGGTCGTCACGTACGGCGCATCAACTCACCGGCCGCTGGGGCCCCATCACTTCCCCCACACGCCAGTGCGCGACACCACCGCCATGCTTCGAGCTCCGCCATCCGAAATTCGGTGAAGTCCCGGCCTGCGCGGGCCTACGCTCTTCGCCCCTGATGAACCACGCTCCCGCCCCCCGCCCAGCGGCTTCCCCACTTCGAACCTCTTAAGCGCGCAGAGTATGCGCAGCGTCGGCGCGTGAGGCGCGCCGCAAGCTCTGCGGGAACGATGCCCTCGGACGACGGCCGAGGTGACCGACCCGTCATGGCACCCCTCCGGCGGATGTCTCGGACGAGCGTACCAGGCCGCGCGGGCAGGTCACCGCAAACCGGCTGCCGCGATCGACGTCGAGCTCGAGCGTGCCCCGGAGCTGGCGGCTCAGGGTCCGGACCAGCTGCAACCCGAGGCCCGATGACCGCGCAGGATCGAAGCCGTCCGGCGGCCCCTTCCCGGAGTCCGTGACCGCCACCCGGATGCGTTCCTCCACGATCCCAACCTCGACCACGATGTCGAAGCCCTCGCCGGTGCGGCCAGGCGTCGGCTCGCCCCCTTCACCCCGCTGCGGCAGCCCGTACTTGAACGCATTGGTCAGGAGCTCGTTCAGGATGAGCCCGAACGGCACCGCAGTGTCCACCGTGACCTCGACCACCGAGGCGTCCACCCGCAACCGCGCATCCTGCGCGAGGGCGCCGCGCAGCGACTCCGCGAGCGTCCGCGCGTAGTCGCCGAGGTCGATCCGCTCGAGCGACTCGACGCCGTAGAGCTGCTGGTGGACCAGCGCCATCGAGCGGACCCGCTGCACGCTCTCCGCGAGCAGCTCACGCGCGCGCGTAGAGGGCATCTGCTCGCTCTGAAGCATCAGCAGGCTCGAGATGACCTGGAGGTTGTTCTTGACCCGGTGGTGGATCTCCTTGAGCAGGGTCTCCTTCTCCTGCAGCGAGCGCGTCACGGCGGCCTGGGCCTCGAGCTGGTCCGTGACGTCGGTGACCCCGGCGAGGACGTGGGGCTCGCCGTTGAGGTCGATCGGCACGAGGACGATCTCGGCCGAGAAAGCGCTCCCGTCGACCCGAAGCGCCGGGACATTTATGCCGGTCATCAGCGTTGGCCCGTCACGGCGCTCGATGAAGCCGTCCATCAGGCGGTCGTGCTGCGCCCGGAACCCGACCGGCACGAGCTCGCTGATCGGGGTGCCGACGAACGCGCCCTCTTCGATCCGGAAGAGGGACTGCGCCCTGTGGTTCGACTGCACGACCCTCCGCTCGGCGTCGACGATCAGCATCGCCTGCGGCGCCTCCCGGAAGAGCTGCTCGAAGCGCTCCTCGCTCGCGCGAAGCTCGCGGGTGCGGAGCTCCACGCGAGTCTCGAGCGCGAGGTTCAGCTGCTGAAGCGCCTCACGCGCCTCGTGGAGCGTGAGGTGTGCAGCGAGCATCGCTGCGAACGTCGAGACCCAGTCGACCTCCTCGGCGGTCGGCGGCTCGGCGCGGGTGAAGGCGACGTTGAGGGTGCCGAAGACGCCGGTCGTCCCGAGGAGCGGCACGACCATGAACTGGTTGTAGCCGTAAACCTCCTGAAGCTGGATCCAGTCGGGAAAGTCGCTCAGACGGTACTGGCGGCTCGTGACCGCTGCCTTGCACTCCATCGCGAGCGCGGGGGCGCTCCCTCCAATATCGTCGCCGACCTCGCGCTCGATCGTCCGGGCACTCACCATGTCGGTACCCGCCCCCGTGGCGCTCTCCGGGTCGGAATCGAGCAGCCGAAAAAGGTGGCGCCTGCCATCGTCGAGCCTCTCCATCATCGACACCCGGTCGGCCTTGAGCAGCGGGCGGAGGCGGTTCCGAAGCGTCACGAAGAGCTCTTCCCTGCTGGTCGCGCGGGCGACGTCGATCGAGAGATCCAGGAGCTGGCGCTGCTGCCCCGAGGTACGGGTGAGCCGCTCGTTGAGCTGTCGCAGCGCACGCTCGCTGCTCGTTCGGCGCCTGCCCGAAACCAGCGTGTCCGCCATGAGCTGCATCAAGTCCGCAAACTCGCTTGGGCTGAGGGGGTCCAAGTCGGGGTTGTCGATCCCGACGAAGCCGCGAACGGAGCCGTCGTCCATCAGCGGGACGGCGAGGAGGCTCTCGATGCCTTGCGCGCTCAGCAGATCCTTCTCGGCCTGGGCCTCGGGAGGCAGCGCCGAGACCGCTGGGATGTGGAGCCACGTCCCAGACATCACCGACCGCAGGAAGAACTCGAAATCGCCCGCCGGTAGGCGCTGGAGCACCGACTTTTGAGGGATGATCCCCTCGCGACACCACTCGTGGGTGTTGTTCACAAACAGTCCGTCATAATCGAAGACGTAGGCTCGGTCGGCCCGCGTGAGCCGACCGAGCGCGTCCAGCGCCTCATCGACCGCGAGCTCCTCGGACCGGTCGGAGCCCCTCAGAAACGCCGCGCCGATCTGCGTGACGATCTGCTGCACCGCGAGGAGCGCGGCGGTGCGACTCTCGCTCCGCTTGAGGTCGGTGACGTCGAACGAAGCCCCGATGAACCGCTCCGGCCGCCCGTCGCTGTCCCTCACGAGTTGCAATTCGCCCTGCAGCCAGCGGTAGTTTCCGTCTGCGTGCCGGTGACGGTACTGGTACGACATCCGGCCAGTTGTGAGTATCCGGCCGAAGTCAGACATGAGACCGGGGAGATCACTCGGGTGCACCGCGAGCTCCCAGAAGCGAGGCTGGAGATATTGTTGCGTTGTGAACCCGAGCATGGTGGTGACCGACTCGCTGATGTAGTCGACCGCAAAGTCGGGTAGCCGTAATGAGTAGATGACGGCAGAGGCGGACGAGAGCATTACCTGGAGCCACGCGCGCTCCGCGCGGAGGGCGTCCTCGCGAGACCGCTCCTCGGTGACGTTCCGGACGATGACGGTGGTCTCGAAATCACTGAGAGGCGCGAATCGGGCCTCGAACGTCCGTCGCTCCACAGCGTACTCGACAGTCTGAACCGTGTCCGTGCGTATAGTCTCGCTGACCGCGCGGAGGAGCTGCGCTGCGGTCTCGGGAGGAAAGAGGCTGCCGATGGTGTGCGCGGACAGCTCTTCGGGCGGCACCAGGAGGTCGGGGGTAGGCACCGTCTTCTGGTACTGAATCTGCCCATCGATGGTCACGCTGAAGAGCATGTCCGGAATGGCCTCGCGGAGCGCGTGGAGCTTCCGGTTCTGCTCTTCGAGCGCGCGCCGAGACGCCTCCCGCTCGCGCACATCGCGGAAGGTCAGCACCGCGCCCGTCAGCCTGCCGAGCTCGAGGATCGGGTCGGCGTGTTTGGCGATCAGGATCTGCTCCTCGTCTCGAACGAGCAGGCGCACGACGTCCTTCGGACCAGGGATGCCGCTCGCGAGCACCTCGGTCACCAACGTATCGACTGGACCCGAGGTCTCTGCGCTCAGCACGCGGACGACCTCGCGCAGAGGGCGCCCCAGCGCCTTGGCGGCGGTCCACCCGGTCAAGCGCTCGGCAGCCGGGTTGATGAGCGTGACCGTTTGATCGGTGTCGCAGGCGATCACGGCGTCATCGATCGACGCGAGGACGATCTTGTGTCGGGCCTCGAGGCGAGCACGCACCATCCGCTCTCGGGCCTGACTCAGGAGCCCGGCCGCATCGAGACAGAAGCGGACCTCGGTGTCACGCCAGTCCCTCCGCTCCGTGGCCTCCATGCACAACACGCCCTCCACCCCCGCGAGCGTGCGGACGGGGACGTCGAGCATCGACACGATGCCGAAGGGCTCGAGGTAGCTCTCGCGGAAGCAGGAGGTGGCGCGATGCGTGCGCGCGTCGGGGGCGATGATGACGGACTCCTCCCGAAGCGCCGCGAAGTAGGGGCGGAAGGCCTGCTCCTCGAGCACGAGCCCCGCAGAGTGGAGCCCCTCGACGGCCTCGAAGAGGTCGAGGCAGGTGATGGAGGCCGGGTCGAGCGACCAGACGCTGACCCGCGCGATGTCGAGCACCGCGGCGACGATCGAGGTCAAGCGCCCGTGGAGGCCCACCGGATCGGTCAGCGCGACCCGGCCCAGCTCGACCAGCGCGCTCGCGAACCGCTGCTCCTCCGCCACGGACCGCGCTCGCTCACGCTCGGCCCGCAGCCTCTCGGTGAGGTCGCGAAGCACGGCGATGAAGAAGACCTCGCCCCCATCCTCCACACGGCTGACCAGCAGCTCGACCTGGACCTCGCGGCCATCCGCGTGGAGCGCAGGCAGCTCGACCGGCCGCCCGAGGATTCCGGACTCGCCGGTGGCCATGTGGCGCGCCATTCCCGCCGCGTGCGCGGCTCGCATCCGCTCGGGCATGATCTGCGCGAGCGGCTCGCCGAGAATGGTGCTCGCCGGGTAGCCGAGCAGCGCCTCCGCGGCGCGATTCCAGTGGGTGATTCGCCCCGACGAGTCGGCGCCGACCATGGCGTCTCCGGCCAGGCCGAGCAGGCTCGACATGCGAAGACGCGCGGCCTCTCGCTCCGCCGTCGCGACCTGCTGCTGCGCGGAGATGTCCTCCATCAGCCCGCTGAAGCGGTCGTCTTCGCGCGGGCCTCTCGGGTTCGCAGCGATCCGAAGCCATCGCGTCTGGGGCCCGCCGTCGCCCAACCGTACGCGGTGCTCGAAGGACTCACGACGAGACGCTGCGACCCCGAGCGCGATGACGAGCCCCTCGCGGTCGTCGGGGTGAAGTCGGTCGACGAGCGCGCGCGGCTGCTCCACGAGCGTCGCAGGATCGAGCCCGAGGACCGCATCGCCGCGCGGGCTGACGTAGTCGAACGAGAGCTCACCGCTTGCCGCGAGGCGGCACTCGAAGATGACCTCGGGGACCGTCGCCGCCAGCTCCGAGAACCGCGCCTCGCTCGCGCGGACCGTGGCGTGGTCCAAGCATGCGCGCGCAGCGCGCCCAAGTCGCTCCATCAGGGGCTCGAGCGCGCGCATCACCTCGGCGGGCAGAGGCGGACCGCGCCGCTCGAGGACCAGCACACCGAAGCCCGACAGGCTGAAGCGGTGCAGCTCCACCCCGTTCGGCTCGAGGTAGAGGCGATGCAGGGGCTGCTCCGTCGAGCCATCCGCGCGAGTCTCGTCGGCCTGCAGCCACGTCATCATGGCCGCGGCAGCACGCGGTAACGCGACGAGCGGCGTGCGAGCGCCGTCGCCTGCGAGCACCACCGCGGTGCGGCCGTCGAGCTGGCGCAGGAGGACGGAGAGCACCGCCTCCAAGATCGGCTCGAGCTCGAGCGAGCTGCTGAGAGCCATCGCGAGCTCGTACTGCAGCCCGGACAACTGGGCGGCGCTGGGCTTCACCCTGGCGCCTTATCCGACGCGATCACCGCCAGAACGGTCGTCTTGTTGTGGATCTGGAGGAAGCTGTCCCGGGTGCTCGCGACCTCGCCGATGGTCAGCGCGCCCACCTGCGCGAGCCCGGGGACCCGCAGGATCTCGAGCTCCTCCGGGAGCCGGTCACCGAGCAGCAGGGCCCGAGAGATGCAGTCGAGCGTCAGCGCGAGCCGCGGTGTGCCCCCTGAGCGGTCGGCCGCGGCACGCTCGCGCGCCGCACGGGCGGCCGCGAGCATGCCGGCGACGTCACCGTGCGCAATGCAGATGCCGGCATGCGACGGCACCTCGCCTGCGCAGCGAAGCACGCCGCCGGGGAGAACGGCGAGCGGGTCGCGGACGACCCCCTCGGCACCGAAGCGCTCCAGCATCAGCGGGTAGGTGCTCGCGAGCGCGAAGAAGCCCTCCGCCTCGAAGCTGCGCCCCGAGTGGGCTTCGACGGCCTCCCGGTAGGCCTCGTACGCGGGCCGCCAGACGAGACTGACGATGTCGTTTCCGCGGGCCTCGGACACGAGCATCGGCTCGCCGAAGGCGCGCCAGCCGTGCGTGACCCCGAGGCTCGCCGTGGCGTCGAGCCCCGCGAGAACCGCCACGCCCGCGCGGAGCCCTGACGGGGTGATTACCACCGGCTGTCGGACGAAGTCGAGCGCGCCCGCCCCGCCGCCGAGCCAGGTGGGGCCCGCGCCGAGCTCGCGGAACAGGGAACTCGTCAGCGGGCCCGTCGGACACGTCGCGTCGAGGTAGATGATGATGGTCCGCGAACCGCGGAGTGGCAGCGCCCACGTGTCAGCGTGCGCGATCGAGCCGGTGCAGTCGATCACGGCGATCCGAGCCTCGTCGTGCCCGATCACCACCGCGCCCCGGTCATGGCTCTGGCCGTCGAAGATGACCCGAGGGAAGAGGCCGCCGAAGACCGGCACGCCAGCTTCTGCGAGCACGGGGTCGGTGGTTTCCGGGGTCCAGCCGTTGCCGATCGCGGCAAGGATCTGTACCGAGCGTGCGCCACGTACGTGATCGAGTGCGGCGCGGAGCCCGTCGAGGGCGCCAGTGGGATCGAAGGCGATGCTCATGAGGTCCTTCAGCGCGCTTCGCGCGGGTAGAGTTCGGACGTCGTCGGTCAGCCGACCTCCGGAAAGGGCGGCCCCGGACGCGCGAAGCGGTAACCTTGAAGAAGCTCGCAGCCGAGGTCACGCAGGACCTTCTCCTCGGCGGCGGTCTCCACCCCCTCGGCGACCACCCGCGTCCGCGCGCGCCGGCACGTGCTGACCAGAAAGCTTACCAGTTCGCGCTTCATCCGCGACCCCTGGATGTCGCGGACCAGCGACATGTCGAGCTTCGCGATGTCGGGGGTGAGCTTCACCAGCCACGAGAGGCCGGCGTAGCCCTCGCCGAGGTCGTCGAGCGCGATGCGGTAACCCGCCGCCCGCAGCACCTGGACGGTCTCCACGAGGTCCTGCGTCGAGGAGAGCTGCGCGCGCTCGGTGACCTCGAGGACGATCCGCGACGCGAACGGGAGCAGCGGCTCGTCCTCGTGCGTGAGGATCTCGGAGCGGATTTCCATCGGGTGGAGGTTGACGATGATGGGCTCGAAGCGCTCGCGGTGCTCCTCGAGGGTGCGAGCGATGCTCTGGCGTACCGTTCGCCCGAGTTCGATCACCCGGTCAAGGGCCTCGGCCGCAGCGAGAAACTCGCCAGGGTTGGCGTAAGGACCGCGACTCCGCATCAACGCCTCATAGGCGTAGATCGAGCGGTCATGAGCGAGGACGATCGGCTGGAAGGCCATATGGAGACCCGCCACAGACTCGTTGAACGCCTTCTCGGTCGCGGCGAGGTCGTTCAGCATCTCCCCCGAGCCGGCCTTCGACATCAGGAGCTTTTGCTGCAGGCGCGCCACCTGGCCTTGGTTGACCGCGCGCTCGACCTCCTCGACGAAAGTGCTCGGGACGACCGGTTTGGTGAGGAACGCGGTCGCGCGACCTCGAAGGGCTCGCTGTGCGTTCTCGACCGATGGGATTCCCGTCATCACGAGCGTTGGAAGGAGTGGGTCGCGCTTTCGGATCGCCGCGAGGAGCTCGACGCCGTCAACGTCCGGGAGGTTGATGTCCACTACGACGACTTGGATCGCCTCGGCGTTCAGCACCGCAAGCCCCGCAGCCCCGGTGTCGGCCTCGATGGCCTTCAGCCCCCGGGTTTCGAGCACGGCTGCCAGCGCCCTGCGGAGCGCATGGTCATCCTCGATCAGCAGCACAGAAGGGCTCCGCGGATCGACCGAGGGGGCGGACGCCGCCTTGACCGAGCTGGCGACCGGTGCGGCCTCCGCTCGGGGCTCCTCGTCGGCCGACGCCGAGGCGTTGATGGTGTCGAGCGCGCGGCGCAAGAGAGCAGCCGCTGTGAAGGGCTTCCAGAGGGTCGAGACGCTCGGTCCGAGGACCTCGACCGATTGGTCGAAGTACCCTGTCACGACCAGTCGCTCGGCCTGCGGGGCAGTCTTGCGGGAGTGGGCAACGACGTCGGCACCGCCGATTCCCGGCAGCACCATGTCGCAGATCAGCAGGCGCAGGGTTTGGCCGAGCGCGTCGAGCTCGCGGAAGGCGGCCTCGCCGCTCGCGGCCTCGATCACGCTGAAGCCAGCCTCGGCGAGCACCCGCGCCCAGGCGCGCCGCAGCGGTCTGTCGTCCTCCACGACCAGGCAGACCGCCCCGCCGGCGTGCCCACTGACGCCCGCGGCGAGGTCCAACCGGCCCTCGCTGGCGGAGCTCTGCACGAGGGGAAAGTCGAGCACGAAGGTTGAGCCCTCGCCCGGTGCCGTGCGCACGCGGATGGTGCCGCCCGCCCGTTCGACCAGCATCCGGCAGGTCGCGAGGCCCAGGCCGGTCCCGAGACCGCGCGGCTTCGTCGTGAACAATGGCTCGAAGATCCGCTCCGCGATCTCTGCGCTCATCCCCGTGCCGCTGTCGCTCACCTCGAGCCGCACATAGTGACGCCCGACCAGCTGGCCCGACGCCTCCGCGGGGCGGGTGACCGCGACCGCGATCTTCCCTCCTTGGGGCATCGCGTCGCGCGCGTTCGCGACGAGGTTGAGGAGAATCTGCTCGAGCGAGGTCGGGTCGAGCGCCACGACCATCGGCTCGGGGTCGATCCGGAGGTCGATCGTCGCGGCGGGAGCCGCCAGCCGCTCGGCCATCCGCCATGAATCATGGATGACCCTCGAGAGGTCAGCGCTGCTCGCCGGCGCGGATTCGTCACGCCGGCAGAAGTCGAGGAGCTTGCGGGTCAGGAACGCGCCGCGTTGCGTTGCGTTGATCACCTCGTCGAGGTCGCTGCGGACCGCCTCGCTCTCGACCTCGTCGCGCGCGAGCCCGGCGAACGCCGAGATCGCCCCGAGGACGTTGTTGAAGTCGTGGGCGACCCCGGCCGCCAGCCGGCCCACCAACTCGATACGCTGGCTCTCCACGAGCGCGCTCTGGGCCGCCCGCTCGCGCGAGATGTCCAGTTGAAAGACCAGCATGTGGCTGACCCAGCCGCCGCGGTTGACAACCGGAGAGGCGGTGACTGAGCACCAGACTGACTCGCCCGAGGGACGGCTGATCTGCAAGGATTCCTGCGCGTGGGTGAGGTTCGCGACCGCCTCGAGCAGCCGTGCGGCGCTCGGATCAGAGGCGTCACGCGCCAAAAAGCAGGGGCGCCGCCCGAGGATGCTCTCTCGCGGAATCCCGGCGAGTGAAACGAAGGCATCGTTGGCAAGACATATCGACCGCCGGTCGTCCTGCACCTCCACGAGGACGATGCCGATGCTTGCGGACGACACCGCCGTATCGAGCACTCGGAGCCTCGTGTCCACGGCATGGCGCGCGAGAGCCACCGTGATCGTCGCCCAGAGCGCGCGGTCGTCGAAGGGCTTCAGCAGGTAGCCGTACGGCGAGATCCCCGCGGCACGCTGGATCGTATCGTCGTCGGCGTAGGCCGTCAGAAAGACGACGGGCACGTCCCCGAGCTGGCCGATCGTCCGCGCCGTCTCGATGCCGTCGACGGTTCCGCGGATGTGGATGTCCATCAGGACGAGCTCAGGCCGCGTCTCTACGAAGGTCTTGACGGCATCGTCGAAGTTGTCGGTCACGCCGACCACCTCGTAGCCGCCTCGGGTCAGCCGCCGCTCGATGTCCAGCGCGATCAGGCCCTCGTCCTCGACCACCATGACCCGGCGCCGGGGCGACTCGCCGACTTGCGATGGAAGGTCACCTGCTGTCGCCTGGCCAGTCACGATCGGGACCTCGCCAGCGTTGAGGGATAGGGAACATCGGGCACCCCGGAAACCTACCCCAAGCCGAAGCCTTCGTCACCTGCGGCGACTTCGGCCGCGGCTTCTTGCTCGCCGCGTGTCGTCGATGCGGCGAGCAGCTGCGCGTGCCGTTCTCGTGCAAGGGCCGCGGCCATCCTCAAGCTTCGCGCTCTGCGAACCAGCGGCGACTTCGACGACTACTGGCAGTTTCATCTCGCGAAGGAGCACGAGCGGAACCACGCGTCACGCTACGCCGACAACGCCGTGCCCAACCCGCTGCCTCCATCGCGCCCGCACTTGCGATTGGTCAAGTGATCGAAACTCCTCCCGTCGGTAGTGTCGTGAAGTTGGTGGAAAAGTGAAGAAGGCGTCATCATCCGGCGCAGTTGGATTCAAGTCAGCTGCACGCCCGC
>Ga0194128_10011073_pt1 | contig 10552 bp, 9 predicted proteins | sample TA2KigCa65mmetaG_FD_148650 | JGI IMG/M metagenome (GOLD analysis project Ga0194128, IMG submission 148650) | Freshwater microbial communities from Lake Tanganyika, Tanzania - TA2015037 Kigoma Deep Cast 65m | ecosystem: Environmental > Aquatic > Freshwater > Lake | place: Tanzania: Lake...
CGGCCAACGCCGGAACGCCGCCGATGTGATCGGCGAGGAAATCGAGGAATTGCCCGAGATCGCGCCGGTAGGCGGCCAAGGTATGCGCGGCCATCCGGCGTTCGCTCGCGAGCCATCGCTCCCAGTCGCGGAGCGCGGTGTGCCCGGCGATATCCGCCAGGCGATCCTCTAGCCGGGCAGGTCCAGCCACGTCTTGATCGAGCGGGCGACGACCCGGGCGAGGAAGCAGAGCAACTCGGTGCCCTGGCCGGCATGGAAGCGGCGTGGTATCCGCGAGCCGAGCGCCAAAAGCCCGTGCGGCGCCAGCGGCCCGAGCCCGAGCCTGAGCAGCGCATCCGAGCGGATCGCATTCGCGGCTCGGCCGTAGAGGAGACCCTCGGCTTCGACCTCGTCGCGGAGCACGATCTCGCGCTTGCCGATCAGCCGCTCGACGGTGCCAGTCTCGATCACGCGGACGCCGCGCGCGCGCTTCGAGCTGGTCGGCACCGCCGCCTCGATCGCGATCCCGACCGCGTCGACCTCGAGGTGGCGGACGAAATCCTTGGCGATGATCTCGATCAGATGCTCGAAGGTGCGCGCCTCCAGTAGTGCCAGCACCGCGCTGTGGATCTGCGCCTGGCTCGACAGGTTCGACTGGCCGACCTTGATCAGCTCGCCCTGCAGTGTCTTCAGCCGCGCGACGTCGCGCTGCAGCCGCTCGACCATGAAATGCTGCATATCGAGCACGTTGTCGCCGCGCTTGGCCGAGGGCGGCGCCAGCGCCTGCAGCAGCTCGGGATGATCGGCGAGGAAGGTGGGATGGCTGGCGAGGAACGCCTTGACTTTGGTGACGTCGACCAGCGGGTCGCGAACGGCGGGGGCGTTCTTGGAATCGGTCGCCATCGGCCTAGGCTTTCAAGATCGACTGGCCGGTCTTTTTCCAATCGGCGAGAAAGGCGTCGAGGCCGCGATCGGTCAGGGGATGCTGGGCAAGCTTGCGCAGAACGTCGGGTGGCACGGTGCAGACGTCGGCGCCGATCTTGGCGGCGTCCGTCACATGGCGCGGATGGCGGATCGAGGCGACCAGGATTTCGGTCGTGAATCGCTCGTAGTTGTCGTAGATCGTGCGGATGTCGCGGATCAAGTCCATGCCGTCTTCGCCGACGTCGTCCAAGCGGCCGACGAAGGGTGAGATGAAGGCGGCGCCGGCCTTGGCCGCGAGGATCGCCTGGTTGGCCGAGAAGCAGAGCGTGACGTTGACCTTGGTCCCGGCCTGGGCGAGGGCCCGGCACGCCTTGAGCCCATCCCAGGTGAGCGGCACCTTGACGGCGATGTTGGCGGCGAGCTTAGCGAGCGTGCGGCCCTCGGCCACCATCGCGTCGGCGTCGGTCGCGGTGACCTCGGCCGAAACCGGTCCCTCGACCGCGGCGCAGATTTCGGCCAAGACGTCGAAGAACTTGCGGCCCGATTTGGCGACCAGCGACGGGTTGGTGGTGACGCCATCGACGAGTCCGGTCGTCGCGAGGTCGCGGATTTCGGCGACATCGGCGCTATCGACGAAAAATTTCATGCGTTACGCTCGTTACCCGCGCGCACGACCCGGATGCGGGCGGCGCCTTCACGATTGAATCGAGTGTAGCGTATGGAATCCGCGCTCGCTACTTCGAACGCCGGGGAATCCAAACGATTCCGCGTGCTCCTGCCGCTGCCGCTCAAGCCCTACGACTATCGCGGCGGTGCCGACATCGCGCCGGGCGACGTCGTGCGCGTGCCGCTCGGGCGCCGTCATGCGATCGGCGTGGCGTGGGAGATCGCCGATCCGACCGCGCCCGACGCCGCCCCGGCCGCGAAACTCAAAGACATCGCCGCCAAGCTCGAAACGCCGCCGCTCGGCCGTGCCCACCGCCGCTTCATCGATTGGGTCGCGGCCTACACCCTGGCGCCGGCGGGCGCGGTCCTGCGGATGACGCTCTCGGTCCCGGCCGCCCTCGAGCCGCCGGCACTCAAGGTCGGCTATGTCGCGGGCGGCGCGCCGCCGGCCCGCCTGACGGCCGCGCGCACCAAGGTGGTCGCGTTGTCGTCTGACGGCGTGCCGCGCGCCAAAGCCGATCTGGCCGCCCAGGCCGGCGTGAGCGAAGCCGTGGTCCAAGGTTTGATCGTCCAGGGCGCGTTGGTCGCGGTGCCGCTGCCCGCCGACCGTGGTGCCGTGAGCGCGATCGATCCGACCCGGCCCGGCCCGACCTTGACCGCGGCGCAAGCGAGCGCCGTGGCGGCGTTGACGGCCGATGTCGAAGCGGGCCGCTTTCACGCCACCCTGCTCGAGGGCGTGACCGGGTCGGGTAAGACCGAAGTCTATTTCGAGGCGGTCGCCGCGGCGTTGAAGCGGGGCCGCCAGTGCCTCGTGCTGGTGCCGGAGATCGCGCTGACGGCGCAGTGGCTCGACCGTTTCGAAGCGCGCTTCGGCGCGCGCCCCGCCGAGTGGCATTCCGAACTCAAAGCCAGCCAGCGCCGCCGCACCTGGCGCGCGGTCGCCGAAGGTCGGGCGACAGTCGTGGTTGGCGCGCGCTCGGCGTTGTTCCTGCCGTTCGCGGACTTGGGCCTCATCGTCGTCGACGAGGAGCAGGACGGTTCCTACAAGCAGGAGGACGGGATCGCCTACCACGCCCGCGACATGGCGGTGGTGCGGGCCTCGCTCTGCGACATTCCGGTGGTACTGGTCTCGGCGACGCCCTCGCTCGAGACCGTCGCCAACGCCGAAGCCGGCCGTTACGCCCGGCTCGACCTTCCCGCCCGCCACGGCGGTGCGACCCTTCCCGCCGTCGTCTCGATCGACATGCGGAACGAGCGCCTGCCGGCGACGCGCTGGATCTCGATGCCGCTCGCCGCCGCCTTGACCGAGACCGTCGCGGCCGGCGAGCAGTCGATGCTGTTCCTGAACCGGCGCGGCTACGCGCCGTTGACGCTCTGCCGCACCTGCGGTCACCGCTTGGCCTGCCCTAACTGCTCGACCTGGCTGGTCGATCATCGTTTGTTGAGTCGCCTGCAGTGCCACCATTGCGGCTTCACGATGCCGATGCCGCACGCGTGTCCGTCGTGCCAGGCGACCGAAAGTTTGGCCGCCTGCGGTCCCGGGGTCGAGCGGCTGGCCGACGAAGTCGCGGCGCTCGTGCCGGCGGCGCGGATCGCGATTGTCGCCAGCGACACCGTCGATAGCCCGAGCAAAGTCCAGGCGCTGATCGAGCAGATCGAACAGCGCGCCATCGACGTCATCGTCGGCACTCAGATCGTCGCAAAAGGACATCACTTTCCCCTGCTGACACTGGTCGGCGTGATCGACGCCGATCTGGGCCTGGGCGGCGGCGATCTCCGCGCCGCCGAGCGCACCTATCAAATGCTGGTACAAGTCGCCGGCCGCGCCGGCCGCGCCGAACACCCGGGCCGGGTGCTCGTCCAGACCTACGACCCCACGCATCCGGTGATCCAGGCGTTGCTGGCCGGCGACCGCGCGCAATTCCTGAAAAGCGAGGCGGTCGAACGCGAGCGCTTCCATTTGCCGCCGTTCGGGCGCTTGGCGGCGGTCGTGGTCTCGAGCGCCGACGAGCGGGCGGCCGCCGCCAGCGCGCGCGCCCTGGGCCAGGCCGCGCCGCGCGACATCGCCGGGGTGCGCGTGCTGGGGCCGGCACCGGCGCCGCTCGCGCTCCTGCGCGGCCGCCATCGCTTCCGTCTGCTGCTGATGGCCGAACGCGGAATCAAGGTCCAGCCGGTGCTCGGCGCCTGGCTCGCGCGCCACACGCCGCCGGCGAGGGTTCGGGTCCAGGTCGACGTCGACCCCTATAGTTTCTTGTAATCAACCGTTTGCGGGATGGCGCGTTTAGGAGCTACGACGACCGGCCGCTGCCCCAGGTGCCGGGCTGCGACGTCGCGGACCGGATCGCCATGGTCGAAAAAGGCGGCTATGAAATTTACTAGACTGCAAAGACTCAGCAAAACGAAGGCTGCATGAAAGCGATCGTGATCGATTCGTATGGCGGGCCGGAGCGCATGCAGCTCCGCGAGCTTCCCGATCCGCGGCCCTCGGCCGGCGAAGTGGTGATCGACGTCGTCTGCGCCGGGATCAACCCGGTCGATTGGAAGATCCGCGACGGCGCGCTCCGGGGCTACTACGACTGGCCACTGCCCCTGGTGCTGGGCTGTGACGTTGCCGGGCGGATCGCCGCGCTCGGGCCCGGCGTCGCGGGCTTCGCGCCGGGCGATCCGGTCTTCGCCTGCACGTTTCCGGTCGTGCCCGGGAGCGGCGCCTTCGCCGAGAAAGTCGCGGTGCCGGCGAGCGCGGTCGCGCCGATGCCCAAGCGCCTCGATTTCGCCGCTGCCGCCGGCGTGCCCTTGGCCGCGCTCACCGTTTGGCAGAGCTTTTACGACGTCGCCGGCCTCGCCGCCGGCGATACCGTCTTCGTCCATGCCGCCGCCGGCGGGGTTGGGAGCTTCGCGGTCTCGATCGCCAAAGCGGCGGGCGCTTACGTGGCGGGGACGGTGAGCGCCGGCAATGCCGACTATGTCCGCGGGCTCGGTGCCGACGCCGTCATCGACTACCGCGGCCAAGACGTGGTCGCGGCGGCCCGCCGGTTGGTGCCGCATGGGTTCAACATCGTCCTTGCCGCTGCCGCCGGCGACGCGCTCGCCCAGAGCCTCCTGATCGCCAAACCGGGCGGGATCGCCGTCAGCATCACCGGCGAGTTCGACGCCGCATCGGCCACGGCACAGGGCGTCCGCACCGCCTGGGTCGGCATGGAGGCGAACGGGCGGCAGCTCGGTCTGATCGCGGCCCTGATCGACGCCGGCAAGGTTGCGGCGCCGCCGACGGCGGTGTTTCCGTTGGCCGAGGCGGCGCGCGCGCTCGAGACCAGCAAGACCGGGCGGGTTCGCGGTAAGCTCGTTCTGCGCGTGCGCTGAACCCCGGAAAGTCGCGGATTCTGGCGCTTCTCGCGCCCAAGGTCGCTTGCACAGCCGGAATGAGTGTGGTAGGTATCGCGCACCTTCGGCGGGCCCTGGCACGCTGTCAATTTTGTAAATAAATTCAACAACTTAACGCGCTTTTTTGGGGCGCGCTTCGGACCGTCACGTGGCGCAGGAAAGCTCGCTGGTCTCAGGTATTGCCGGACGCTACGCGACGGCGTTGTTCGACCTGGCGCAGGAGCAAGGGGCGCTCGATCGGGTCGCCGACGATCTCCGCCGCTTGCAGGCGATGATCGGCGAGAGCGGCGACCTCCGCCGCCTGCTCCGCAGCCCGGTGATCTCGCGCGACGATCAGAGCAAAGCGATGGCCGCGCTTCTGGCGCGGGCGGCGGTGAGCGATCTCGTGGCGCGCTTCGTCGGACTGTGCGCCGCCAACCGGCGGCTGTTCGCGCTCTCCGATATGATCCTGAGTTACCGGCGGCTGTTGTCGGCGCACCGCGGCGAGGTCGTGGCCGAAGTGACGGCGGTCGCGCGGCTCTCCGACGCTCAGGTCGCCGAGATCAAGCGCGCGCTCAAGGCGGCCGTCGGTCAGGACGTCGAACTCGCCACCAAGGTCGATGCCGCGCTGTTGGGCGGTCTCGTCGTCAAAGTCGGCTCGCGCATGGTCGATTCTTCGATTCGGACCAAGCTCGCCAAACTCGAACTCGCGTTAAAAGGAGTCGGATGATGGATCTCCGCGCCGCGGAAATTTCCTCGATCCTCAAGCAGCAGATCGCCAACTTCGGCACCGAAGCCGATGTCGCTGAGGTCGGGCAGGTGCTCTCGGTCGGCGACGGTATCGCCCGCGTCCATGGCCTCGACAAGGTCCAGGCCGGCGAACTGGTCGAGTTTCCGGGCGGCATCAAGGGCATGGCGCTCAACCTCGAGGTCGACAATGTCGGCATCGTGATCTTCGGCGATGATCGCACCATCAAGGAAGGCGATACCGTCAAACGCTTGGGATCGATCGTCGACGTACCGGTCGGTAAGGGTCTCTTGGGCCGCGTCGTCGACCCGCTCGGCAATCCGATCGACGGCAAGGGACCGATCCAGGCGACCAAGCGCGCCCGCGTCGAGATCAAGGCGCCCGGCATCATTCCGCGCAAATCGGTGCACGAGCCGATGCAGACCGGCTTGAAGGCTTTGGACAGCCTGGTGCCGATCGGCCGCGGCCAGCGCGAGCTCATCATCGGCGACCGCCAGACCGGCAAGACCGCGGTCGCGGTCGACGCCATCATCAACCAGAAGAAAATCAACGAGAGCGGCGACGAAAAGGCCAAACTCTACTGTATCTACGTCTCGATCGGACAGAAGCGCTCGACCGTTGCGCAAGTGGTGAAAACCCTGGCCGATGCCGGTGCGCTGGCCTACACGATCGTCGTCGCCGCGACCGCATCGGAGCCGGCGCCGCTGCAATTCCTGGCGCCGTTCGCCGGCTGCGCGATGGGCGAATTCTTCCGCGACAACGGCATGCACGCGCTCGTCATCTACGACGACTTGTCGAAGCAGGCCGTGGCCTACCGGCAAATGTCGCTGTTGCTGCGCCGGCCGCCCGGTCGCGAAGCCTATCCGGGCGACGTGTTCTATCTGCACTCGCGGCTCCTCGAGCGCGCCGCCAAGATGAATGACGCCAACGGCGCCGGTTCGCTCACGGCGCTGCCGGTGATCGAAACCCAGGCCGGCGACGTCTCGGCCTATATTCCGACCAACGTGATTTCGATCACCGACGGGCAGATCTTCCTCGAGACCGACCTGTTCTATCAGGGCGTCCGCCCGGCGATTAACGTCGGCATCTCCGTGAGCCGCGTCGGCTCGGCGGCCCAGATCAAAGCGATGAAGCAGGTCGCCGGCTCGATCAAGCTCGAGCTCGCGCAATACCGCGAAATGGCGGCGTTCGCCCAGTTCGCGTCCGATCTCGATGCCTCGACCCAGCGCCTGCTCGCGCGCGGCGCACGGCTCACCGAACTCCTGAAGCAGCCGCAATTCACGCCGATGCCGGTCGAGGAGCAGGTGGTGTCGATCTTCGCCGGGGTGCGCGGCTATCTCGACGGTATCGAGGTCGGCAAGGTCACGCGCTTCGAGGCCGAGTTCCTCCGCCACATGCGCAGCCAACACGCCGATGTCGTCGCCGACATCCGCGACAAACGCGAGATCACCAAGGACACCGAGGCCAAGCTCAAAGGCATCCTCGACGCCTTCGCCAAGGCGTTCGCGTAAACGATACCCGGACCGGCGGCCGCCATGCCCAGCCTCAAAGACCAACGCAAGCGGATCACGAGCGTTAAATCGACGCGCAAGATCATGCAGGCGATGAAGATGGTCGCGGCGTCGAAGCTCCGGCGCGCGCAGGAAGCGGCCGAGGCCGCCCGCCCCTATGCGGCCCGGATGGAGCGGATGATCGCGACCCTCGCCGGCGCGGTCGCCGACAAGGCTTCAGCGCCGCCGCTGCTCGCCGGCACCGGCAAGGACGCCGTGCATCTGGTGATCGTCGCCACCGCCGATCGCGGCCTCTGCGGCGGCTTCAACACCTCGATCGTGCGCGGCGCGCGCCGCCATATCCGCGGCCTCCTGGAGGCCGGCAAAACCGTCAAGATTCTGTGCCTCGGCCGCAAAGGCCGCGACATGCTGAAGCGCGAGTTCGCCGACAAGATCGTCGCGTCCTACGATTTCGCCGGCATCAAGCGGATGTCGTTCGACTTCGCCCAACCGGTCGCGGCCAAGGTGATCGAGTTGTTCGAACGGGGCGAGATCGACGTCTGCGACCTTTTCTTCAACCGCTTCAAGTCGGTGATCGCCCAAGTGCTGACACGCCAGCGGCTGATCCCGGCCGAAGTGCCCGAGGTCAAGGACGGCGACGCCAAGACCTTTTTCGAATTCGAGCCCGGCGAGCCCGAGATCCTGGCCGATCTGCTGCCGCGCAACCTGGCGATCCAGATCTATCGCGCGCTGTTGGAAAACGCCGCGAGCGAGCAGGGCGCGCGCATGACGGCGATGGACAACGCCACCCGCAACGCCGCCGACATGGTGGACCGGTTGACGATCCGCATGAACCGCGCCCGCCAGGCGATCATCACCAAGGAACTGATCGAGATCATTTCCGGCGCGGAAGCGGTCTGATCGAGAGGATTTTTCGGAGCACAACCATGGCTACCAACGCTGTCGGACGCATCAAGCAGGTGATCGGCGCCGTCGTCGACGTTCAGTTCGACGGCGGCCACCTGCCGGCGATCTTGAATGCGCTCGAATGCACCCACAACAACCAGCGGCTGGTGCTGGAAGTGGCGCAGCACCTGGGCGAATCGACGGTGCGGACGGTGGCGATGGACTCGACCGACGGCCTCGTGCGCGGCACCGAGGTGGTCGATACCGGCGAATCGATCCTGATCCCGGTTGGACCGGAGACGCTCGGCCGTCTGATCAACGTCATCGGCGCGCCGATCGACGACCGCGGTCCGCTCGTCACCAAGAAAAAGGCGCCGATCCACCGTTCGGCGCCGGCGTTTGTCGACCAATCGACCGAAACCGAAATTCTCGTCACCGGCATCAAGGTCATCGACCTGCTCGAGCCCTACGCCAAGGGCGGCAAGGTCGGCCTGTTCGGCGGCGCCGGCGTCGGCAAGACCGTCATCATCCAGGAACTCATCAACAACATCGCCAAGGCGCACGGCGGTTACTCGGTGTTCGCTGGCGTCGGCGAGCGCACCCGCGAAGGCAACGACCTCTATCACGAGATGGTGCAGTCGGGGGTCATCAAGCTCGACGGCCCCGGCTCCAAGGTGTCGCTGGTCTACGGCCAGATGAACGAGCCGCCCGGCGCGCGGGCGCGCGTCGGCCTGTCGGCGCTTGCCGTCGCCGAGTATTTCCGCGACGAGGAAGGCCAGGACGTGCTGCTCTTCATCGACAACATCTTCCGTTTCACCCAGGCCGGCTCGGAAGTGTCGGCGCTCCTCGGCCGCATCCCGAGCGCGGTCGGCTATCAGCCGACGCTCGCGACCGACATGGGCACGCTCCAAGAGCGCATCACCTCGACCAACAAGGGCTCGATCACCTCGGTGCAGGCGATCTACGTCCCCGCCGACGACTTGACCGACCCGGCGCCGGCGACCTCGTTCGCGCACTTGGACGCAACCACGGTTTTGTCGCGCCAGATCGCCGAGCTCGGCATCTACCCGGCGGTCGACCCGCTCGACTCGACCTCGCGCGTGCTCGATCCGCGCATCGTCGGCGAGGACCACTACAAGACCGCGCGCGACGTGCAGCGGGTGCTGCAGACCTACAAGTCGCTTCAGGACATCATCGCGATCCTCGGCATGGACGAGCTCTCCGAGGACGACAAGCTGACCGTCGCGCGCGCCCGCAAGATCCAGCGTTATCTGTCGCAGCCGTTCCATGTCGCCGAGGTGTTCACCGGCCTGCCCGGCGTGTTCGTGCCGCTCGAGGAGACCATTCGCGGCTTCAAGGAGATCGTGTCGGGTCAGCATGACGACCTGCCCGAGGCGGCGTTCTACATGGTCGGCACGATCGACCAGGCTGTCGAGAAAGCGAAGCGGATGGCGGCCGAAGCCGCCTAGGCACCCGCTGCGCCCAACTGGGAACCCCCATGGCCGACAAGATCGCCTTCGACTTGGTATCGCCCGACCGGCTCCTGGTTTCGACCGAAGCCGAGATGGTGGTGGTGCCGGGTTCGGAGGGTTATTTCGGCGCCATGGCCGGACACCAGGCGCTGGTGTCCTCGCTGCGACCCGGGATCGTCGCCGTCCACGGCGAGGGCGCCGAGCCGGTCCGCTATTTCGTCCGTGGCGGCTTCGCCGAGGTCACGGCCGAGCGCTGCACGGTGCTCGCCGAGCAGGCGGTCGAAGTCGACGCCCTCGATCGCGCCGCGCTCGACCAGCAGCTCAAGGACGCGCGCGAGGACCTGGCCGACGCCACCACCGACGACGAGCGCCACCGCGCCCATCACCTCGTCAGCCAGCTCGAAGAGCTGATCGCCGCGCTCGGTTAGGGCCGCGCGCCGCCAGGGCCGCCGGCTGCCGCCGGCCTTTCCTCGGTCGGATACTGTCGCCTGCCGCCGCACTTAGGGTTCGCCCGAGGTTGTGGACGGGCCGCGATCTGACTAACATTCGCCGATAACAAAAAGTACGCAGCAGTACGCCTGGGGTCTCCTGTAGGTCGTAATACGGGGGAGGTAAACGATGGGACGGCATTGGACGCTCGCCGATATCGCGTGGGAGGCGTTCGATCGCGCGAAGGTCGATCCCGACCTCTTGCTCGCCGTCAAGGCGGCGGCGATGGTCGAGCACCATAGCGACGACTACGTCACCTATCTCTGCAACGTGTTCCATGACGATCCCGCGTTCCAGGACGCGGCGCGCGCGTGGGGGGCGGAGGAAGTGCAGCACGGCATGGCGCTCCGGCGCTGGGCCGAGCTCGCCGACCCGACCTTCGACTTCGACGCGAGCTTCGCGCGTTTCAAGCAGGGCCACATCCTGCCGCTCGATGCCACCCAGTCGGTCCGCGGCAACCGCACCAACGAGCTGGTCGCGCGCTGCGTGGTCGAAGTCGGCACCAGTTCGTTCTACAG
>Ga0194128_10011077_pt1 | contig 10549 bp, 9 predicted proteins | sample TA2KigCa65mmetaG_FD_148650 | JGI IMG/M metagenome (GOLD analysis project Ga0194128, IMG submission 148650) | Freshwater microbial communities from Lake Tanganyika, Tanzania - TA2015037 Kigoma Deep Cast 65m | ecosystem: Environmental > Aquatic > Freshwater > Lake | place: Tanzania: Lake...
GAAAGATTGGCGAGCGTGCGCTTGACGATCTTTTTGCCTTGGCGGAAAGCGGTGCGGAGCAGAATCGCGGGAGGCGAGGAGCGGTTCGGCACGGTTTCCACGTACATGGTAACAGTATGCAACAATAGGCGCTACGTGTAAATACATATACGAGTATTTACATGGGTATACAGAACAAGGCAAAAAACGCGCAACCCACGCTGTCTGAGAACCTTGCGGTGAAAACTACTGCTTATCGGCGGGGGAACTTCGGTATCGTCCAGCCGCAGTGCCTGCGTCACGGCGTAGAGACCATGCTGGCGTGCCAGTGCCGTTGCGGCCTCCCAGATCGACTCCGGCAGCTTTGCCCGCCTGGGCCGCGAACGGCGATACTCCTCTAGTTCGCGCTGCATTTGCACGATTGACTCCGCTACCGGCTTCCTCTCTTTTCGGTTCATCTCCGGTCGCCTCCCAGCGACTCTTTGAACCTAACTATCGCGCCCGTTCGTTGTCACGCAGGCTTGCCGAAGGGACACGTTCGAACGAGGGCCCGCTTCTGGCGCGACGAAGCCGGCCAGGATCTCATCGAGTACACGTTGATGGCGGCCACAATAGCCGTAGCCGTCGCCGCGATCTTCCCTCAAACGCTTGGGCCCAGTATCTGCCAGATTTTTTCGAGCGTTAGTTCGACACTAGGCGCCTCCGCAAGCACCGGTTCGTAGTCGAATCGCGAAGATCGCGTTTACCGCCAACCCTCATCGAAGAACCCCGTCGCCTTCAACTTCCCCGTCGCGTTTTCGATGACCGCCCAATCGCCCCAACGCGGATAGAGCAGAGCGTTCGTCCCTTTCAAATCGTCCACGCCAAACGAGTGTCCCGCGTTCAGCACCACATACTTGGAAGGGTTTAGCGGATTCGGTTGAATCAGCGCCAGCCGGTGCGTCGACGCGTCGAACTTCTGCCCTTTAATCTCGATCTCGCTTGCCGTCCACCGGACCGGCAGGTTCTTGATCACACGCTCCATCGTCTTATTCGTCGACGGCGTCCCAAATAGGACAAGATGACTCTCGGCGATGTCGGACTTCGCCAGCGCCTTCGATGTCGTCCGCCGCACCGCGCCCCGAAAATACTTTTCGAAATTCGCTGTAAACGTGGTCAACGAAGCATCCTCGCCATCGGCGACAACCAGGAACCGGTCCATGAACGCATCGTCAATTGGCCCCTGCAGGCCTGCCCGCTTCCGTAACGCCGGCTTCCCGCCGCGCACCTCCCAGCGGTTCATCTGCTTCACGAACGCCGCGCCTTTCAGCGACTGCCCATCAATCGTCACCGCGCGAGGCGAGTCCAGCTCCAACTCCGCGATGTTCTTCGTTGTGACTTTGTCGCTCGTGCCCGATAACTCCGCGCGGCCGTACATGTTCTGTAACGCCGCGATCTTCCAGTTCCACACCTGACCGTAGCGCGGCGTGAACGTCACGAAATGAAAACGCTCCGGCGTGCGACGCGGCAGGTTCTTCGCTACAAACGCCTCGCTCTCTTTCTTCGAATCCGGATGCCACCGGTGTGGCGTTTGCGGCCCGACAAGAAAAATTGCGTTCGGCCGGACCTTTTCGAACTCCAGCGCCTCTTTGATATTTACGCTCGCTTTCAACTGCGGGTCGATTTCGCCGCCGTACCCGACCGTTGGGGTATTCACGATGTTCGGTGCGTAGTCGACGGCGTCGTATATGCGCATCGCCGCGCGCTCCCACGCCGGTGGACTCATCCGTTTGGCGTAAAGCATCGTCTCCGTAAACCCAGCGCCCGCTTCGACGCCAGCCCATCGCGACGGATGATGCAGCCCGATGTGCCATGCTCCCGCACCGCCCATCGAAAACCCGCGCAGCACGATGCGGTCTTTGTCGATGTTGTACTGCGACGTCACCGCCGCAAGCGCTTCGAATACGTCCGTCTCGCCCGCCCATCGATAGGCGTTGTTGCCGCGTCCCATCACTTCCAGTTCCATCCAGTCCTGCTCGTACGGTTTCTTGTCGAGCGCCAGAAAACTTGCCTCGGTCAACCGTGCGTTGCGCCCGTGCAGCACCACATCGAGCCGCACCGGCTTTGAGCCATCGTAGGACTTCGGAATGTTCAAGCGATACGGCTGCACCGAGTCGTCGATGCGTGACCGATACGCGCGTGCTACCCGCCCCGTCTGCTTCGTCCACGGCGAAGCGCCTTTCGACAACGCCTCGGCGCGCTGCAATCCCTCGGCCAGCGCGGCGTTGGCGTGCTTAATGTAGTCGGCCGTGTAGAATTCATCGGGATACTTGACGAGATTTTGCACGGCCTTTTCATAAACGGCAACATCCGGCGCCAGCGCATGTTTCGCCACCGCCGCCGCGTTCGCCGTTAGCGGCTTCACCGCCTCGCGCAGTTTGGACACTTCATTGGCGGGCACGGTGTATTCCTGCGCCATCGCCACTGCAGAAAGAGCGAGTAGAAGCCGCATTTCGATTACCTCTGCACGCGGCCCGAGCCGCCGCCCTTGATCAACGCATGCACCTCATCCGCCGTGAACCGGTTGAAGTCGCCCGGTATCGAATGCTTCAAGCAAGACGCCGCCACGGCGAATTCCAGCGCCTTCTGATGCGAGCCCAGCTCGTTCAGGCCGTACACCAATCCGCCCGCGAAACAATCGCCGCCGCCGACACGATCGACAATATGCGTGATGTCGTAGTGCTTCGAAACCAGAAACTCCTTGCGGTTGTTCAAGCACGCCGCCCATCCGTTGTGCGACGCCGAGTGCGATTCGCGCAGTGTCACCGCGATCGCTTCCAGATTCGGATATTTCTCCAGCACCATATCGGTCAGCTTGCGATACTGCTCACGGTCGAGGGCGCCCGAATGCACATCGACATCCAGCTTCAGCCCCAACGTCATCTGGCAATCTTCTTCGTTCGCAATGCCGACATCGACGTACTGGAACAACTCCGGCATCACTTCCGCAGCCGTCTTGCCCCACTTCCACAAATTCTTCCGGAAGTTCAAATCGCACGACACCTTCAACCCCTGCGCGCGCGCCGCCTTGACGCTCTCGATGGCCAAGTGTGCCGCGCCTTCGCTGATCGCCGGCGTGATGCCCGTGATGTGAAACCACGTTCCGCCCGCCAGCGCCTTCGACCAATCGATCGCGCCCGGCTTGGCTGCCGCGATCGACGATCCCTCGCGGTCGTAGATCACCTTAGATGGCCGTTGATTCGCGCCCGGTTCGACGAAGTAGATGCCGAAGCGTCCCTTGCCGCGCACGATCCGATCGGCGTCGACGCCGAATCGCCGCATCTCGCCCACAAAGGCGTCGGTGATCGGATTCGCCGGCAGCACCGTAACGTAGCGTGCCGGTAATCCGAATCCCGAAACGGCAACGGCGACATTCGCCTCGCCGCCTCCGAACGTAGCTAGGAACTGCGGCGACTGAAGGAAACGTTCAAAGCCTGGGGGCGCCAGGCGCAACATGATCTCACCAAAGGTGACGACAAGAGTGCTCATAGAAACGCCTATTCTACCAATGCCGATCACTGTGGTAGCGTGGGTCGAATGCCTCAATATACGGTTCAGAGCGGCAACACGCTCTCCACCATCGCCAAAAAGTTTGGGCTTACCGTCAATGCGCTGATGATGGCGAACGCCATCGGCGATCCCAACAAGATCAAAGTTGGCCAGGTACTCACGATTCCAGAAGCCACCACCGACCTCGCCGCGCTGCCGCCGCTCCCGCCGCCCGCGACCGCCACGCCTAGCGGTCCCGCCATCGACCGCAAGAAATTTCGCCTTCCGCAGTCGCAGTACTTCGCACAGGCGTTTCCCAAGGATCTGATCGTTCTCCACTTCACCGCCGGCAGTACCGCGCGCAGCGCCTACGACTCATGGATCAACTCGCCGCTCGAAGTGGCCACGGCCTACATGATCGACACCGACGGCACAATCTACGAAACGTTCGATCCCACGCATTGGGCTTATCACCTCGGCATTCCAGGCGCCGCCAGCGCCAATCACAAGCATGACAAGCGATCGATCGGCATCGAAATCGCCAACGTCGGCCCGCTCAAGCAGGCGCCAACCAACCCCAATCAACTCAACTGGTGGCCGAAAGACTACGGCGTCAAGTGGTGCGATAAATCTGAAACCGGTAAATTTGTAAAGGCCAGCTACCGCACCTTCGACTACTACGCCGCCTACACGGGGCTGCAATTCGCCGCCGCCAAGACGCTGGTCGACCACCTCTGTGCTGCGTTTTCGATTCCGAAGACTCTCCCGCCCGCGGCCAAGCGTACCGAATGCGATCTCGGCTTCTTCGGCAAATACGCAGGCATCGCCTCGCATCAAAATTTCCGCAAGGACAAGTTCGATGTAGGTCCGGCGTTTGATTGGTCCGCGTTGTAAAATGACGCTCCGCCTGCTGTTGGCCGCCGCAGCTATCAACGCGCAATCGCTCTCGGTTGTCACGATCTCGTCGCAAGGCCTCGATCTCTTCGGCCCTTCGCTCGAAAAACGATCGAGCCTGCCGCTCGATGCCTTCGACAGCAAGCACCACCCGCAACACCCGTTCCTCGCCGTCAGCCGCCCCGCCCAAAAGATCATCGAGTTCTACGACGCGCGTACGATGCAGCCCTCCGGCGATACCGTGCAGGCTGAAGCGCGCGAACTCGCCTTCACCGCAGCGGGCGATTGTCTCATCGCCGCCACGCCCAACGGATTGACGAGCGTTGCTTACGCCAAACGCACCATTGTCACTCGAATGACGACAGGCTTCGCGGCGACTTCGCTGGTCGTCAACTCCGCCCGCCTCATCTCGGCCGGCGACTCCGCTGCCAAACGTGTCCGCGTCTTTCGCATCGGCGAGACCTGCAAACTCACCGATAGCCACTTCAACGCGCCGGTGTCGGGCAAACAAGCGAGCGACCCCGTCAGCCTCGCGGTCTCTCCGAACGGCGAGCACCTCATCGCGCTCAATCGCTCCGGCTTTATTGATGTCTACCGCTGGCGCGGCGCCGCGTTGATCGCCGCCGGCCGCATTCCGTATCCCGGCATCGCCAATGGATTCGGAGCCGTCTTTCTGCCCGATAGTTCTCGCGCTTATGTGGTGACCACGTCGCACCTGATGGTACTGGAAGCCGACAGACTCGGGGCGCTGCATGACATGAAGTTGCGCATCCCCATCGGCGGCCAACGCAGCCAGGCCGCGCCGGGCCAGCGCCCAGTCGCCACCGATGGCCGGATGATATACTTGACCACTCGGAATTCCGTGGTCGCGCTGAGCGTTGAGCGGCATAAAATCGTCGCCGAAACGCCCGCCGGACCCAATCCCACCGCGATCGACGTGAGTGGTTTGTGGGGCGCGTCCGCGGCGCCGTAAGTCGCCGAACGGAGTCCCCATGAAGACCTTCTTTGCCTTTGCCCTATCCGCCGCGCTGTTGCTGGCGCAACCACCCGACCGTACCAAAGGCGGCCGCCCCGCCGGAGGCCGCGGCCCAACGGGGCCGGAAGCGATCAACATCGAAGACCGCACTGGATTCGAGCCGATCTTCGACGGCAAAACGCTCAACGGTTGGGACGGCGATCCTGCACTGTGGCGCGTCGAGAACGAAACCATCGTCGGCGAAACAACCGCAGCCAATCCCATTAAACTGAATTCGTTTCTCATCTGGCGTGGCGGCAAACCGTCGAACTTCGAACTCAAACTCGAATTGAAAATGAACTCGACCAACAGCGGAATTCAATACCGCAGCGTTGAACTCCCCGAGGCCGGCAAGTGGGTGCTCAAAGGGTATCAAGCGGATTTCGACTTCATCAATCAGCACACTGGACTTCTCTATGAGGAGCGTGGCCGCGGCTTCCTCGCACCACGCGGGATCGTTGCCACCAAGGAAGGCGACGGCCGCCCGCGCACCCTCGCGCAGCTCAAATCCGCCGATGACCTGAAGGGCGCCATCAAAATCAACGGTTGGAACACCGTTCACATCATCGCTCGCGACAACGTTTTGATGCACATCTTCAACGGCCAACTCGTCTCGGCATTCATCGATGACGACACCGCCGGCCGGAAGTTGGAGGGCCTTCTCGGTTTCCAAATCCACGTCGGCCCGCCGATGAAGCTCGAAATCCGCAACGTCGGGCTGAAGAAGAAGTAGCCGCGCTACGCGAGCGGCATAAACACCATCGGAAAATCGCCTTCACCGGTGAGATACAACTCATGGCAGATAATGCCCCGTTGCTGTTTGCTCGCCGCCTTGGCTGTAGCCGAGCGTGACGACCACGCGCCTCGGCGCCTCCAGGTACTCGAAGCCAATGCTCTTGGCCCGCTATGCGATTCGCGCCCGCAAACGCGGCCACCTCGTCCGCCATCACACCTCCAACGAAACCGATCCCAGCGGAATCAGCGTACCGTTGATCAGCAGTTCGAGTTTGTGTTCACCGGCGTAGTGCTTCCGAGTGGTCATCTGGCGGAACGCAACACTGCTTTGCAGAACGCTTGTTCCCCGCGCGGGGAGCGAGATCGAGGTGAGCTTGAAAACCTTGGGCGCGGTGCCGCCGTTGGCTTTCACATAGTGCACGGCGAAGTCGATCAGCAGATCCTGTTGCTTGGACGACTGGCTGATCACCTCCAACGAAAAACGCAGCGTCTCGCCCAGCCGGATTCGCGCCGGAGAAATTTTCACTTTGTCGATGCGGACCTTCGCCTTGTCCACGAACCCAAGCACGCCGAGCGCGCCAGGATGTCCCTTCTTCACTAAACTGCGCAGCGCGTGATTGACGATCCACATCCGGTTGGCATCGCCGTTCGCCCAGCGCCGGCAGGTCGCGATCGCGATATCGGGATGATCCTTGGCGATGTCGTTCAGATTGTTCGCCACCGAGCGGCGCACGTAAGGTTCGGGGTCGTCCTTGAGCAGTTCCAATAGCTCAAGCACCGGCGCCGGATCTTTCTGAAACGCGCGCAGGCGGCTTCCCCATGGCAGACGCGGCCGCGAGCCTTCCGACACAAGCCGCCGCACGTGAACGTTGGGATCGCGCGCCCACTCCACAAACCGCGTGTGCGTTTCGCGCGGATACTTTTCGAAGAACGCGCGCACGCTGAACTCCGCCGTGAAGCGCTGCGTCAATTCGTACTGCGCGCGCATCGCTTCCTCAAAATGATCGATCCCGTACTTGGAAACAAACTGCGTGTGCGGCAGATAACGGAACGTGTCCATCTTGTCTTCGCTCCGTGGCGTGCTGTCGGCCGGAAGCGACCGCACCAGGACGCGGGCGGCATCGGGGAAATGCCGCGATAAGTGTTTCCGCATCGCTTCCGCGATGTGAAAGCCGCGGGCGATCAATTCCAGCCCGTCAAGCCCTCGCAAGCACTCGGCGGCAAATTTGGTTTTGTCGAACTTCGAATGCGCACGGGTTAAATCGCTTGCGATTTCGTTAACGATACGCGCGCTGAAGAAACTCTTCAAGTCATAGGACATCGCCGAGATTGTAGCAGGGACGATCGTGCGTATACACTGAATAGGCCATGCCGTCTTCCCATCAAATTCTCGGCGCCATGAAGCCTAGCTTTGCCGAGATTCTCACACCCGAGGCGATCGCTTTCGTTGTCGCCATTTCCGATAAGTTCGAATCGCGCCGCCGCGAGTTGCTCGCCGCCCGCGAGGTTCGCTGGCAGCAGTTGCTGGCGGGCGTATTGCCGGACTTCTTGCCGGAGACCAAACACATCCGTGACGCCGACTGGCGTGTCGCGCCCATCCCACCCACGCTGTCCGACCGCCGCGCCGAAATCACCGGCCCCACCGAACGCAAGATGCTGATCAACGCTCTGAACTGCGGCGCGCCGATGTTCATGGCCGATCTGGAAGACTCCAATTCCCCAACCTGGGACAACGTCATCGGCGGGCAGATCAATCTGCGCGATGCCGTCGACCGTACCATCACGTTCTCCAATCCCGATGGCAAGCAGTACAAATTGAATGAGAAGACGGCCGTGTTGATCGTCCGTCCGCGCGGCTGGCACTTGCCGGAGAAGCACTTCCTCGTCAACGGCGAACCGATCTCCGGCTCGTTCTTCGACTTCGGCCTTTTCTTCTTTCACAACGCCAAGAATCAACTCGCGAGCGGCGTCGGGCCGTACTTCTATTTGCCGAAGATGGAGAGCCATCTGGAAGCGCGCCTCTGGAACGATGTCTTCGTCTTCGCGCAGGACTATTGCAGCGTGCCGCAAGGTTCGATCCGCGCGACGGTGCTGATTGAAACGATTCTCGCGGCGTTCGAAATGGACGAAATTCTGTACGAGTTGCGCGACCACTCGGCGGGCCTGAACTGCGGCCGCTGGGATTACATCTTCAGCTACATCAAGAAGCTCGGCCATCGCGCGGACAAGATGCTGCCCGACCGCGCTCTCGTCACCATGGACCGCGACTTCCTGGCCGCCTACGTCAAGCTGCTGATCCAAACCTGTCATCGCCGCGGCATTCACGCGATGGGAGGCATGGCGGCGCAGATCCCCATCAAGAACGATCCGGAGGCCAATGCGGCCGCGATCGAAAAAGTACGGAACGACAAACTGCGCGAAGTGAAGGCCGGACACGACGGCACATGGGTCGCGCATCCGGGCCTGGTGCAAGTGGCGCTCGGTGTTTTCAACGAACACATGCCCACGCCGAATCAAATCGACAAACCCCGCGAGACCTACACGATCGCGACGGCCGACTTGCTGAAGCCGACCGAAGGCGCTATCACCGAAAAGGGGCTGCGCATGAACATCGACATCGGTTTGCAGTACCTGGAAGCGTGGTTGAACGGCAACGGCTGCGTGCCGATTTACAACCTCATGGAAGACGCCGCGACGGCGGAGATCTCCCGATCTCAGGTGTGGCAATGGGTGCGTCATGGCGCCGCGATGTCCGACGGCCGCGTGGTAACTATGGACCTCGTGCGCCAAGTGCTGGCCGAGGAGTTGGCGAAAAATCCCGGCACGCCGGCCAAGGCTGAGGCGGCCAAAATTTTCGACGACATGATCGGCGCGGAGAAGTTCGTCGAGTTCCTGACGCTGCCCGCCTACGCCCGTCTGTAGGTCACGATGCGGCGCCGGGACCTCTTGCTCTCCGCCGCCGCTGCTGTCGAGGTGCGCGAAATTCTGTACACTGCGCGCGCCTCGACCGGTTTTCTCAATCCGGGCAAGCGTCTCGCCGTTACAACCGGCGGGCGTTCGCGCCTTCTCGCCTTCGACAAAGCGAGTGAGCAGAATTTCGGCGCGTACGGTGTTTTTCCAGACGGCGATCTGTTGCTGATGAGCCTCAGCGTGTCGCCCGATTGGAAGACGCGCGATTTCTACGACTACTATCCCAAGAGCCGCACGCGGGTCTGGAAGGGGAACGTGCGCACGGGGGCGATTGCGGAGTTGTGTGCGCGGCAGACGCTCGGCAATTTTATCTCGCCGTGTGTGGTGATGCCCGGTGGCGCGCGGTTGGCCGTAACGGTGATCGTAAACGGGAAGTCCGTGTTGTACACAGTCGATCTCGACGGCGCGAATCCAAAGGCTCTGACATCGCCCGGAGAGTATGTTTATGGCGTAAGCCTCTCGCCCGACGGTGCGCGGTTCGCGTTTCACGCCAACTACAAAATCGGCGTCGTCGATGTCGACGGCGGCGGCCGGAAAACGATGCCGGCCAATCCCGGCGAACTGTGTTTCGGGACATCGTGGTCGCCCGATAGCAAGCATGTCGCGTTTCAAATCTGCATGAGCAGGGAAGACCCTAGCCATGATTGGTCGGCGATTGCGGTGACCGACTTCAAGACGGTGATGCGGCTCACGCCCAACGCGGTGGCTTGGTTCGGAGCGTCGTATGGGAAGGCGTCAAATCCAGGCGGCGGATCGAACATCCCGAGTTGGTATGACGCCACGCGAGTGCTGTTTCCGATGCGGATCGGCGGCTCGCGGACGCCTTGGCAGTTTGCGCCGAACCGTCCGGACAAAGATCATTTCAATCGCGATTTCCGGCCGCGCCAAGCCAGGGGCGGCGTGCACCTCGCTCTTGTCGATGTGGCGTCGCGGCTTATCGAGGCGCTCACGAAACCCGAAGAAGGCCGGTGGGATTTCCGGCCCGCTGCGAGTGGTGGTCAGGTGGCCTACGTGAGTGCGCGAACAGGAGACGATCCGCAACTGCGCGTCGTGGATCGGACGCGCAGAGTACGCGAAATCCGCTCCGCCGGCGCCGGCGGAGCGGAACATCCGATGTGGCTCACCCGCTCCTAGCCTAGGAGAGCTGAATGGTTGCCGCCAGCGACACCTGTTCCGTCTTGCGGATCGCCTAACGGCTATCGGCGGCGGAGGTAAAGAACCAGGACCCCGGCTGCCAACAGCGCAAAAGAGCTCGGCTCGGGGACGACAGCCACGCCCGCCTGGGAATAGGCAATGCCGGAGTCGCTAGTGTAGTGCGTCGTAAATGGTAACCATTATCGACACGCCGGCGCCCTTACGATGGAGGAGGCGTTCCGATGCGTGTTGCTCCACTGGTAAAGATCGACGATTCGCAAAGAGAGACCTTGA
>Ga0194128_10011083_pt1 | contig 10546 bp, 14 predicted proteins | sample TA2KigCa65mmetaG_FD_148650 | JGI IMG/M metagenome (GOLD analysis project Ga0194128, IMG submission 148650) | Freshwater microbial communities from Lake Tanganyika, Tanzania - TA2015037 Kigoma Deep Cast 65m | ecosystem: Environmental > Aquatic > Freshwater > Lake | place: Tanzania: Lake...
AGGTTCCGCTTCTTGGATTTGTGTATCAAATTTGGCAAAATAATTTCAAAAGCATGCCCCGTAGGGAACTTGTTCTCCATCGGGGTTTGCGAGGGCTTTAATTCGGGAGCTTGTAAAAATCTTAGACCGCCAAAAGCGGTCTTTGATTTTTGCAAGCTCCACGGAGCATGGCGACTGCTCGCCATGCGTGTAGGACTCGAACAGCGGAGTCATGTTTTGTCAGTAGACAAAACAGACGAGCTGGTGCCCAGACAAAACTTTTCGACGGAAAAGTTTTAGTCGAGGGAGAGATTCCTACCCGGGGAGCCAAAATAGTAAAAGTTAGAATTATTCCAAGAGAGAAAATTCATGAAATAACAAGAGAAGTTAAATAAAGATTTTGAATATGGAAATTAAATCAACTCTTACAAACAAACTCGGTCAAACCCTACGGGTTATTTATAAGGAAGCCGACCCTCTCCTAGATTTGGGGGGCAAAGTTCTACAAGGTGTCCACGCATATTGTTTCTACAAAGATAAATTAGTGTTGGTGTATTCTGATAAGAAAGGATATTGGACGCCACCAGGTGGAGGTATAGAACCAGGAGAGACTTACGAGGAAGCAGTAGCAAGAGAAGTAAAAGAAGAAACTAATATGAAAGTATTGAGCCAACAATTTATTGGATACCAAGATATTTACGAAGGAAACAGAATAATCAGACAAATAAGGTCATTTTGTAGGGTTGAACCTTTTGGAGATTTTACTACAGACACAGATGAAGATATTACAAAAATAGAGCTTATTAATCCAGAAGATTACAAAAAGTATTTTGACTGGGGTCAGATTGGAGACAGAATAATGACTAAAGCTCTTAAATTGAATAGGTGGAGATGACTTCTGGTGGACTTGCGCTCGTCGTATTTTACCTCATAAATAGATAATTTATGCGTGTTTGGGACATACATCCAAAACATTTGTGTCGAAAACATTTGCTCGCGGAGCATCGCGAGCTCCACGGGCTCTGGAATATTTTAACGAAACATAAAGGCAAGGGCGGGTATTCGAGGCATCCAGAGACTCTCCGTTGGATTGGTAGACAAAAAGCACTTTATTTTCGACACGAAGCATTAGTGCGTGAGTTTGCCCGACGTAGTTACCAGCATCATTCACCGCTTGATAAAAAATTTGCCAGAGGTTCTGGTAGTCAAAGTGTGTTCATTAACACTATTGCAGAACAAAAAGTCATTTTGAAACAAAAACCCTGCGAATGTTTATTGCACGTTAAATAGACGGCGCGCCCCGCAGTGGCGGGGCAGGAAATTCGGCGGCTGCGGAACCCTTCGACTTCGCTCAGGACAAGAAGCGAGGGCGGGCAAGAATTCCTTGCCTGCCGGCAGGCAGGCTTTCCCCCAACCCCCTTCCTTTTTGGCCGCCCGAGCGCAAAAGTCTTTCAAAATTCAGCGTCCGGATTTTCGCGAAAAAGAGTTCGGATTTCGTTCCGGGTATGGAGCCTTGTAGGACACAGAGAGCCGAAAGGCTCTTTTTGTCTTTCCGCGAAGCCGATTTTTTCTGGTTCTAACTCGCCGGCTGGAATCACGGACCCCAAGAGCGACTTTTCGAGAATCACGAACGGTTTCGTGGCTTCAATGCAAAGCTTTTTGTCCTTTAGCGTGAGGTTCGAACCTACGCTGGCAAGAATCTCTTTTTTGGTCGCCGAGTCCCCTGCGGTGAAATGAGCAGGGGCGGAGCAAGCGAACTCGAAAATCTTCTCGGCGCTTTTGACCCATTGCTCAACGCGATGGCCGGTATCGCGGGATAACTCTTCCAGACGGGCTTTCTCTTTTAGGAGTTCAAATCGCTGTTTGCCGTACTCCTCGTCGGACAGCAGGTGTCTGTTTGTGTCAAGAAAAGTGGTTTAGTTTATGTAATAGGAAAAGAATTTAGGAAACAAGACTGCAAGAAAAACGATTCTCTTTTAATATGGAACATTCAAGGACCTCAAGGCCAAAAAGGTGATAAGTGGGATACAGGCGATGTCGGACAATGAGGTGAGCAAGGAATTCAAGGTGAACGAGGAGAGAAGGGTGATAAAGGAGATACCGGCCCACAAGGACATGCTGGCAACGATGCAGTGGTGAATGCTGGGAACATAGCTTTTATTATCTCGCACCTCAAGTAGGGCGAGACCGGTCGTAAAATTTCAAAGCGCCTGACAAGCGCTTTTTTCTTTTCTAATTTGGTATAATTAAGTTCTGAAAAAGAGCGGAATAATCGAATTCGCTCATTGGTTTTTATAAGATTATAAAATAACTAAAAATAAAATATATGACGCACTATGTATGCACTGGCGGATGTGGAGGTGAGTCGTCTGCGGCTGGGGTTTGTCAAATGGAGGATTGCAAAAACGAAGGCGAGCCACTTGTCGTTTGCAGTTGCGAAGACGGAGCGCACAAAGAAGCGCAATCGCAAAAAGATGAAAATGCGATAGGCGATGAATAAAAAAACGGCGGGACCAACAAGTCGGTCCCGCCGGCGTTCCCAGGCGCCTCCTTTAAACATTAACATTGAGAGTTTTGAAGTGATTCAGAACTATTTTGCGCAACATTTCCATAAACTTTTGGAGCTCGTCATTTTCTGCCAAAGTTTTTTCAGAGAAATCAGGAGGCCGTCCGTTTTGTCGCAGAACGGAGAATTCTTTATTTACCACAGTGAATGAAAAGCAAACTTTTTTGTTGTTTGGAACAAACTCCACGCTTTCTATTAAAACGATACCATTCCTAGCGAGTTTGTGGTCGTATATAACTGACCCAAGCGAGCTGCTGATTTTCAGACTGTAATTCCGGTTTTCTTCCGTTGGCATTAAATACGTTAATATATGCAAGTCACCGCTAAGAAACTTGCTTATACCAATAAGCGATGGCTTGCTGTACGTAAAGTATTTCTTTAAGATTGCAATCACACTCATAACTCCTTTCAAAGAATGTTTTTCTGTTCAGTATAGTAGCGCGCACGCTTAAGAAACGCAAGCATACAAGATATGTCACCTGTCAAGTTGCGCGGGCGTATATTTTTGGTTATATACTTAGTGTTTTATGAAGAAAGAAAACAAGGAAACTCTTGTTATCAAGCCGCTCGGAGACCGTGCGCTTATTAAAGTTGAAAAGGCGGAGGACGCTGAGCGCAAACACTCTTCCGGAATAATTATCCCGGCTACCGTAAAAGAAGACCGCGGAGCGAGACGCGGGATTATTGTCGCCGTTGGCGATGGGCGATATGAAGACGGAAAATTGATTCCTGTAAAAATTAAAGAGGGCGACGAAGTTCTTTTCCAATGGGGAGATGAAATCGTAATTGAAGGAGTCGAATATCATGTGGTAAGTGAATCAAATATATTAGCGATTATAAAGTAAGCACGAAATCCTAAGCACGAAATCCGAGACAAATAAAGAAATAAAGAAATGTTTAAAATTTTTAAAATTAGAATTTAGATACTGTTTCGAATTTCGGATTTAGAATTTCGAATTTAAAAAATTATGTCTAAAATAATTTTGTTCAATGAAGAGGCGAGGCGCGCGTTGAAGCGCGGAGTTGATAAAGTCGCTGGCGCGGTGAAAATTACAATTGGTCCACGAGGCAGGAATGTCGTTCTGGATAAAGGATATGGCGCGCCTACGATTACAAATGACGGCGTTTCCATCGCGAAAGAGATTTCTCTGAAAGATAAGTTTGAAGGAATGGGTGCGGAGATAGTGAAGGAAGTTGCCGACAAAACAAACGATGGCGCTGGAGATGGCACTACCACATCAGTTATTTTAACGCAGGCGATTTTTAGTGAAGGCGTGCGGGAGGTTGGGCTCGGAGCGAACGCTATGGGTCTACGGTTTGGAATTGAAAAAGCCACGGAACATGCGGTAAAAGCGTTGCGCGATATCGCGAAGCCGATAAAAGCAGACGAGGAAATAAGGCAGGTTGCGACAATTTCCGCTGAAAGCGATGAAATCGGCGCGATTATCGCTGACACTATTAAAAAAGTCGGTAAAGACGGCGTCGTGACTGTTGAAGAGTCCCAATCGGTAGGCGTTGATTCCGAAGTTGTGGAAGGTCTGCAGTTTGATAAGGGTTTTGTTTCTCCTTATATGATTACGAACGCGGAACGGATGGAAGCCGCGTATGAAGATCCGGCGATTTTGGTTACGGATAAAAAGATCTCAGGAATAAAAGAAATTTTGCCGCTTTTGGAAAAACTCGCGCAATCAGGAAAGAAAGAGCTTGTTATTATCGCGGAAGAAGTTGAAGGAGAGGCGCTCACGACTTTTGTTTTGAATAAATTGCGGGGCTCGTTCAGCGCGCTCGGAGTTAAGTCTCCCGGATACGGAGACAGCAGAAAAGAACAACTTGCGGATATTGCGGCTGTTGTTGGGGCGAAAGTTGTTTCTGAAGAGTTGGGAATGAAATTGGAAACAACCGGAATTGATTCTCTCGGACGCGCGCGCAAAGTGATTGCGACGAAAGACAATACGATAATTATTGGCGGAAAAGGGAAGAAAGATGTTATTGAAGCGCGCGCGGCGCAGTTGCGGAAACAGCGCGACGAAACGGAATCAAAATACGACAAAGAAAAACTTGAAGAAAGAATAGCGAAACTTTCGGGCGGAGTCGCTGTGATTCGGGTTGGCGCGCCGACCGAGACGGAAATGAAATATCTAAAATTGAAAATTGAAGACGCGGTAAACGCGACGAAGGCGGCGATTGAAGAGGGAATCGTGGCTGGAGGTGGAGTAGCTCTTATACGCGCTGCAGAAAAGGTTCGCGATTGGATTAAGCGTGAAGAAATGAAAGGTGAATCAAGTAAAGAATTTATTGCTGGAGCAAAAATAGTCGTTCGTTCGCTTGAAGCGCCGCTCCGTCAAATTGCAGAAAATGCTGGAAAAGATCCGGGAGTAATAGTTGAAAAAGTTCGCGATGCGAAAAATCCTAACGCCGGATACGACGCGCTCGCCGACGAAATGAAATCAGATATGATTGTCAACGGTATTGTTGACCCAGTGAAAGTAACGCGCCTAGGATTGCAGAATGCGGCGAGCGCGGCGGCGATGCTTCTCACGACCGAAGCCGCTGTTGCAGAAGAACCAAAAGAAGAAAAACCGGTTCCTCCAGAACCGCATATGGATTACTAACCACTCGCCCTTTCTTTTTTCGGGCAGAATGCTTCGGTGTCGGAACGGCATAGTCGCCTCGCGACGGAAAATCGCAAACTCCTCGCTTCGCTCGTCGCCCACTCGCAAGGCTTGGGGGTTTGGTGCGTTTTTCCTGCTCGGCTTCTTGCCGTTCACGCCACCTCTCGCAATGCCCTCAAAAAAATAGGGCTCATTCTGTCTCACTGCACACATTTATGGTAGATTAAGGAATAACCCCCTCTCCCTCGTCCGCCACTGGCGGACTCGGGCTTCTCCCCCTTAATTAAGGAGGAGATTAGAGAGGGGGTCTTGAAACCCCGAGGGCCATTAGCATAGTGGTAGTGCACTCGGTTTGCATCCGAGGGACGGGAGTCCGATTCTCCCATGGTCCACCATAACGAATTTGAAGAAAGATTGACCTCGCCGCGCGCAAAGCGCGCGGCTCGCCTCCTTCTGTTTTCGGCAATGTATCTCTCTGTGAAGTAATTATATCATTCGCTCGCACCTTTTTCGAAAGACAGAGCGAGCATGATGAGAAAGAAAAGAAAAAGTGATTTCTACGCGCGGAGCGCGTGGTGATGCGAACTAACAATGTACGCGCCACGCCCTGACGCCGCCAGCCGCCTCAAATCCTTCATGATGTTGTTGACAAATGCAACAGAGTTGCATTAAGATAGTAACATGCAAGATTCAAGCCGTATTTTGGAAGTCCTTAAGGAAAAAGGTTATAGATTTGCGAGGATACGCAAAGCGATTTTGGATTTGCTTATACAAAGTCATAATCCGCTCTCCTCACCTGACATACAGCGCTTACTTTATAAAAAGAAAATAAATGCAAACAAAACAACAATCTATCGACAATTATCATTTTTAAAAGAACAGAATTTTATCCGAGAGCTACAATTCGGATACAATACAAAGCTATATGAAATTATGCCGGAAAATCATCACCATCACATTGTCTGCACAAATTGTGACAAAATTGAAGATGTGGAGCTTGCTATAGATTTGGATGTGGAAGAAAGAATAATAACTGAAAATAAAAACTTTACAGTTCTTAATCATTCATTGGAGTTCTATGGTATTTGCGGAAAGTGCCAGGATAGACAACTTTCACTAACATGAGAATCGCATTTGTCGGAAAAGGTGGGTCCGGTAAAACAACGCTTTCTGCTCTATTTGCAGAATATATTAAACGTGACGGTAAGCCGGTCCTTGTATTCGACGCAGACTTAAACATCCATCTACCTGAATTATTAAGTTTTGTCGAGCTCATTAAGGCGGAGAAGCATCTTTCATACCCTGCAGCAGCAAAAACTATCAAGAACTATCTCAAAGGCTCCAATGATATTTCAAATCTTGCAGCATTTAGAAAAACTACTCCTCCAACTTCCAAATCAAATCTTATTGACCTCAATGATCTTGATAACAGCATCCTAAAGAATTTTTATGTCAAACAAGATAATCTCCATCTTTGCCTTGTTGGAACATATGATGAGGAGCAGATCGGGGCCAGCTGCTATCACAACAACTTAGCAATTTTTGAGAATATATTAAGCCATCTAATTAATAAGGACGGTTATGTGGTTGCTGACATGGTCGCCGGTGTGGATGCTTTTGCTAATACACTCCACGCTCAATTCGATCTCTTGTGTGTGATTGTTGAACCAACAGTGAGAAGCTTGGAGGTCTTTAATCATTATCAGAAACTCGCCCAAGAAGCTGGGATCGATAAAGAGATTGCTGTTATCGGTAACAAGATCCGCAGCGAAAAAGACAAAGAGTTTATCAAAAAACATATTCCGGAAGATAAGCTCATTGGCTTCATGGAAGATTCAGGTTACTTGCGAGACATTGAACAGCAAGGTGGCAGCATTGATGTAGATTCGCTTGAAGCAGGAAATAAAGGAATCTTGGGAAAGATTAAACAAAGATTACTAGCGAAGCCCCAAGACCTTCAGAAACGATTAGAGAAGTTGTGGAAACTGCACAAGACTTATGTTGCTCAAGATTCAATCAAAGAACGCTTTGGCGATCTGACTCACCAAATAGACACTTCTTTTTCTTATGATAAATAATACTCTCAACACATTTAAGGGTCCTGACGCTATTAAGGATTTTCTCAATCCCGACAATAACCTCCCTCTTCCTTTAGTAGAGTTGCCGGATTCTCTTAACCCTTACAGAAATAAAGGGGTAAGAATTTTTGCAAAGCTCATGAACTTTCTTCCACTAAATAACATGAAGTCTCTTCCGGCATATAACATGCTCATGGAGAAAGATTTGAGTGGAGTAAATACGGTGATCGAAAACTCATCTGGTAATACTGTTTTCTCATTAGCTGTCATTGGCCGAGTATTTGGTATTCCTCAAATGAAAGCGATTGTATCCCATGAAGTGAGCGAGGGTAAATTAAAACTTTTGAGGCTTTTAGGGACCGAGGTTATTGTGAACGAGGAACCCATCTGTCCTAACCCTTCTGACCCTACCAGTGGCATTTATAAAGCTAAAGAATGGGCTAAGGAGCATGGTTGGTTTAATCCTGGCCAGTATGACAATGAGGCTAATCCAAGAGCTCATGAGAAATGGACCGGTCCGCAGATTTGGCAGCAGACTGATGGCAAGATAGATATTCTCTGTGCAGGACTTGGAACGACCGGTACAGTAGTAGGAACTGGTAAATATCTCAAAGAGAAGAATAAGGATATAAAAATTGTTGGTGTTACTCGCAAAGCTAATAATCCGGTCCCTGGCGTGCGTACACAAAACCTTCTCCAGGAAGTCGCTTTTAATTGGAGAGATTACATTGATGATGTCCAGGAAGTTGGGACAGTCAAATCATTCAAGAAAAGCTTGGAATTGTGCCGAGCTGGGCTTATGGTTGGTCCGAGCTCCGGCTTTGCCTTAGTTGGCCTTTTGAATTATTTATCGCAGCAGAAGTTTGAAACAAACGAAGAGAAGATCGCTGTATTCATTTGCCCTGATAGCCCCATGCCTTACCTCGATGAATATTTCGAGTTTTTGGAAAAGAGTGATTTTCCAGCAATAGAAAATGAGTATCTTTTGAAAAAGGAGTTGGAAAGTAAAACAACAAAAATACCTGACAGTATTCCTGAAATTACAGCTGAAGAAACATTTAAGATCGCTTTTGCTGATTCTCCGGAAGACATATGGAATATTGTGAAGCAAAAGAAGCTAGTAAAGACTAATAAAGATGTTCTACTTGTTGATATACGTACCCCGTATGAGTTTGAGGATTTTCATATACCTAATTCAAGAAATGTCGAGGTTGGATTTACTGATAAACAATTGAAGAATAAGAAATTGTTTAAAGGCAAGAAGGTTGTGTTTATTTGTCGTCGAGGCAATACGAGCAAGATCGCAACATTCAAAACTATAGAAGCCGGTATTGATGCTGTCAGTATGAAGGGTGGTATGACTGAATGGAGTAGATTAAACTTACCGAGAGTAAGAGCTGACGTATGCATCCAAAGGTTTAATTTAAACTAGAATTCATTAGAATCTCATTCTAGCTCGGTTATTTCATATTCGTATTTTATCATTTTTTAAGAAATTGAAACAGCTGAAGCGAGGGCTCGGCGAAAGGGGAGTGTTGGAGGAATTCCGCCGCACCCGAGCTTAAGAATTCAGTATTGGGATTTTCGTCAAAGAAAGTTCGGATTTTAACCAAAAGGTACCGCACATTGAGAATCCTGTGTTACGAATTACTGTTATGTTATTATGTTATCCATGCATCGTCTGTTGTTCATCCGTGAATTTTTACGGCACTGGAGAGAGGTTGGCTCTATTACTCCAAGTTCAGACCATTTAAATACCGGCATAGCTGAGCTCGTGTCTTTACCGCATACTCAACTGGGTATTGAGCTTGGCGCTGGTCTTGGTGGTACTACGAAAGAGCTTCTTATAAGACTTCCTCCAGGTGCCCGTCTTTATGCTTTTGAAATTAATCCGGCGTTTTCTAAAGTTCTTAGGAATTTCAATAATACACAACTTAATGTTATCTGTGATGATGTATTATCAATGCTATCGTATATGAAGCCATGCTCCGCGGACTACGTCGCTTCCGGAATTCCTCTCGCCACTCTATCTCTCCCTGCTCGAGAGAAACTCTTGCATCTTATCTTTGAAGTGCTTAAACCGGGGGGAGTGTATGTCCAGTTTCAATACTCTCTTATGTCACGTAATTATATCGAGAAAATATTCGATAAAGTGGAAACACAATTTATACCTCTTAATATTCCTCCCGCTTTTATTTTTATAGTTAAAAAGCGGTAATTTCTTAAACGGAGTTCCTAAAGTTTGGCAAAATTTCGTGCCTTTTATTGAGCACGATTTGGGCGAGGAAATTCCAAAGCTCCTTGATCCATAGACTGGATGAAATGATTTGGGAAAAGCTTGGTAAAAAACTTACAGTAGAGTTAGAAAAACAAGATTTAAATGTTGGTGAGTGCCGAGAGAAAAGATACATTTACAAGAATTGTGATACCAAGAAAATAAAAAATTCTTAAATTTTCACCGTATTTTTCCCGTATTTACGGGAATCGAGGAATTGATACCACTCAAAAACAAAGGTTTTTATGGTGTTCGATGTTTTTCGGTCTATGTCCATCACTTCGCTCCGCCAAAATGGTGGAGCTTCGTGGTGCAAGCACAATAAAAATAAAAAAGGCCCGCTTCGCTTTCGCTAGGCGGGCCAATGTCTTACTCGCACTCGCAGAGATTCCAACTGAGACCACACTCAGGGCAGTTGCACATACAGAACGCTGTGTCCTTATTGCACGTGTAGCACCAAGCGGGGTCTTCCCAGTCTTCGCTCGATTCTTCGTAGTAAGGCTCGGACGCTGACTGACCGAGTTCTACGCTCCTCAAATTCTTCATGAGGTATTCGAGGTCGATGTTAGATATTTCACCGGAGATGAGTTTTGCGCTGTTGAAGTCTCCTTCTTCAGGCGCATGCCCACCAGTAATCTCTTCGAGGGCGCAGTCGTAGCAGATGCTTCTGGAATTTCCTCCAACAGTTTTCTCGTATTGTTTTTTACACACTATACATTTACATTTAATGAACATAGTCGTCTCCTTTAAAAGGTTTTAACCAATCAAGAAGTCATCCGCTTTCACCTTTCGGTGGGGCAAAGGATGAATGACTATTATTACGGTCCTGATAGCCCGAACAGACCGTAACCACTGAATATAGTATACATGTTCTAATAATTCTGTCAAGTTCTTGTACAGCTCTCGAAAGCGTTGCGTTGAGATGTTTGTGGCAGGCTCGCTTGCGCGGTGATTTTTTAGTATCATACTGGGGCTATGAGACAATCATTTCTTTTTACAAAAACGAGAAGGGACGCTCCATCTGACGAGACATCCA
>Ga0194128_10011086_pt1 | contig 10544 bp, 12 predicted proteins | sample TA2KigCa65mmetaG_FD_148650 | JGI IMG/M metagenome (GOLD analysis project Ga0194128, IMG submission 148650) | Freshwater microbial communities from Lake Tanganyika, Tanzania - TA2015037 Kigoma Deep Cast 65m | ecosystem: Environmental > Aquatic > Freshwater > Lake | place: Tanzania: Lake...
CCCTCGCATTCCAGGGCCAGCGCCAGGCACGACAGCACCGGCCGGCCATCCACCAGCACGGTGCAGGCGCCGCACTCGCCCAGCTCGCAGCCGTGCTTGGTGCCGGTGAGGCCGAGGTCCTCGCGCAACACCTCGAGCAGGGTCTTGTAGGGCGCGAACGAGGCCGGCACGGCCTCGCCATTGACCTGCAGCGTCAGGTGCACGCGCTCCGGGATGGCCGCCATCGCTCGCTCCGCAATTTGTTGGGACCCCAAACAATTGGCACTTTACTACAATGGCGCCCTGAAAGTCTCCCAGGTCCAGGACGACCGGTCCTTCGACAACCTGAAGCTCGCGGTGCAGCCGGAGGCCGGGATCGTGCAGGCGCCCGCCCACCTGGACCAGGTTCAGGCCGCGACCCTGCCCTGCGCGGCGCGCAGCGCGTGGCGCGCGCTGTTGACGCACGAGCGGCTGGGACCGTAACCTTGGGACTCCTTACAATGGGGCCCGTCTCTCCAATGCAGACTGCCCGGATGACCCGCCACCCGCTTGCGATCGCAGCCGCCGCCTGCCTCGCCCTGCCCGCGCCTCGCCGGCGGCCAGGAGCGGAACGGCGTGGTGCGCGAGGCCACCACGATGCCGGCGGTGATCGTCCGCACGAAGCAGTAGCCGCGTGAACCCCGCCTGCTACGACTGGCGAGCCCTCGTCGCGGACCTGAACGCGCTGCTGCGCCTGAAGACCACGGTCATCGGCATGAAGCTGTTCGCGAAAAAAGCGGACATGGAGGCGATCGAGAACATCCGCCGCCCGAAGACGATCCACACCACCGACCAGGTCGTGAGCATGGCCTCGCGCCTGGGCTGGACCGTGGGCATCACGGCCGAGGACCTCGTCGGCAACCAGTGCCGCGCGGTGATCGGCCTCGCGGCCCAGGACGCCGAGTGGAAGAGCGGCAGGAACTACGTCGGCCTCTGGCACGCGACGCCACAGGACGCGCAGGCGCGGCAGCAGGCCTTGAGCGTGGTGCCTTACGGAACATACCAGGCGATGGCGGTGTCGCCGCTCGCCTCCGGGCGCCTGGATCCGCCGCACATCTGCCTCATGTACGCCACGCCAGGCCAGATGATCATCTTCATCAACGGCCTGCAGTGGAAGGACTACCGCCGGTTCGACTGGAGCGTGGTGGGCGAGACCGCCTGCGCGGATTCCTGGGGACGGGCGCTGAAGACCGGGGAGCCGAGCCTCTCGCTGCCCTGCTTCGCCGAGCGCCGCTACGGCGGCGTGCCGGACGAGGAAATGCTCATGGCGCTGCCGCCCCAGTACCTGCCCGTCGCCATCGAGGGCATGAAGGCGCTGGCGAAGAACGGCCTGCGCTACCCGATCGCGCCCTACGGCATCCAGAACGACGTCCGCGCCGGCATGGCGGCGAGCTATGCCGGTAAATAACTGATTTCATTGACACCCGGCTGGAACCCCTGTATCCTTGGCCGCAGGATCGTCAAGCAAGCAGTGAAAAGTCCAGTCAGTCCATGGTGGTACGCCGCTGTTCCAGTACCGCAGTTCTCTCAGGCCGGTTCCCTTCCTTGATTCTCCACCGGGCATTTCGCCCTCAATACTTCTTCAATAGACATCGAGGAAACAGCAATGAGCACAGGTACCGTGAAGTGGTTCAACGACGCCAAGGGTTTCGGCTTCATCACCCCGGATGACGGCGGCAAGGATCTTTTCGTGCATTTCTCCGCCATCCAAGGCAGCGGCTTCAAGACCCTGAAGGAGAACGACAAGGTGCAGTACGACGTCGGCCAGGGCGCCAAGGGCCCCAACGCCACCAACGTCCGCCCGGCCTGAGTCGCCGGCAAGCAGCACAGGAAAGGCCCGGGAACCCGGGCCTTTTTCTTTTGCCTCCCCTCAGGCGCCCTTCTTGATCCGCGCCGCGGCCTCCAGCACCGGGCCGATCACGTCCACCGGAACCGGGAACACCACCGTCGAGGTCTTGTCGCCCGCGATCTGGGTGAGCGTCTGCAGGTAGCGCAGCTGCATCGCCTCCGGTCGTCCCGAAAGGATCTCGGCGGCGCTCAGCAGCTTCTCCGAGGCCTGCAGCTCGCCCTCGGCATGGATCACCTTGGCACGCCGCGCGCGCTCGGCCTCGGCCTGCTGCGCGATGGCGCGCACCATGGACTCGTTCAGGTCCACGTGCTTGATCTCAACGTTGGCCACCTTGATGCCCCAGGCGTCGGTCTGCGTGTCCAGCACGTTCTGGATGTCCAGGTTGAGCTTCTCGCGCTCGGCCAGCATCTCGTCCAGCTCGTGCTTGCCCAGCACCGAGCGCAGCGTGGTCTGCGCAAGCTGGCTGGTCGCCTCCAGGTAGTTGGCGACCTTGATGATCGCCAGCTGCGGGTCAACGACGCGGAAGTACACCACCGCGTTGACCTTCACCGAAACGTTGTCGCGCGAGATCACGTCCTGGCTGGGCACGTCCAGAACCAGGGTCGCAGGTCCACGCGCACCATCTGCTGGATGCCCGGGACGACGACCCGGGCCTCTGGCGGCCTGGAAGCGCACCAGCAGGAACACCACGCCACGTTCGTACTCGCGAAGGATGCACAGGGACGCCGCCCCCGGCTGCGGAACGTCTGTGTGAACAACCGCCTCACGCGGATACTATAGGCCACTTCCGCGGCCTCGCCACGAACAACAATACGCGCGCATGTCTCAACCATCGAGACCGGATCCTCTGCCCCTCGCGGTCACCGCCCTCGGCCTCGGCCAGATCACCGCCTGGGGCACCGCCTACTACTGCCTGGGCGTGCTCGCCAAGCCTGTGGTCGCCGACACCGGCTGGGGCCTGTCCACGGTCTACTTTGGCTTCACCGTGGCGCTCCTGGTCATGGGCCTCGCGTCGACCTGGGCCGGAAAGGCGATCGACGCCTACGGCGCGCGGCGCGTGATGGCACTGGGCACGGTGCTGACCTCGATGGGCTTGTACGCGCTGTCACTGGTGCACAGCCAGGGGGCGTGGCTCGCGGCCTGGGCGTTCCTCGGCGTCGGCATGCGCCTGTGCCTCTATGACGCCGCGTTCGCCGCGCTGGTGCAGGTGCTGCCCTCCCGCGGCCGGATCGCGATCTCGTACCTGACGCTCTTCGGCGCCTTCGCCTCCACGGTGTTCTGGGTGCTCGGGCACTACTTCAACGAAGCGATCGGCTGGCGCGACACGCTGGTGATGTTCGCCGTGATCAACCTGGCGGTGTGCCTGCCGCTCAACTGGATCGGCTTATCGCGGCGCGAGGACGCGGCGCGCGGCGCCGAGCAGAAGGCAGGCGCCGCCGGCAGCCATGCGCCGCTGCAGGGCGCCCGACGCGCCGTGGCAATGGCCCTGTTCGCGCTGGTGATGTCGCTCAACGGGTTCGCCTTCAGCGTGGTCACGGTGCAGCTGGTGCCGCTGCTGGAGGCCGCAGGCCTGGGCGCAGCGGCCGCGGTCTGGGTGGCCTCCCTCAAGGGCTTCGCGCAGTTCGGCGGCAGGGTGGTGGAGATCGTGTTCGGCCGCCACCTGCGCCCGATCACGGTGGCGCGCATCGCCATCGGCGTGCTGCCGCTGTCGTTCCTGCTGCTGGTGGCCGCCGGCGGCAACTTCGCCGCGATCCTCGTCTTCACGCTGGCGATGGGCGCCTCGCAGGGCGTGATCACCATCGTGCGCGGCGCGGTGCCGCTGCAACTGTTCGGCACCAACGGCTACGGCACGGTGCTGGGGGTGCTGGCGACGCCGATCCTGATCGTGAACGCGATCTCGCCGACGCTGTTCGCGCTCATCGTCGATCGCTGGGGCTGGGGCGTGGGGCAGGCGGCGCTGGTGGGCACCACCCTCGCCTCCTGCATCGCGATCGAGGTGATGTCGCGCTGGTACGAGCGCGGCCGGGCCACAGGGGCCGCCGCCGTCAGCGGCAACTGAAGCTGGATGCCGAGGCGGGATTGCCGCCAGCGTAGTGCTGGTACGCCGGCCAGCGGCGCAGCGGCCGCGCGTTCAGCACGTTGAAGGGCACGGCGCAACAGTGAAACACTCGCGTCCCATCACCCCTCCCATGGTCTTGAACGGGAAAGAAAATCCGCACCGGATGTCGCTTTCAGGGCTCCCGGCCTGTATAATGCGGGGAGGCAATGTTTCGGCAGCCCTGCAGCTTATCAGGCCAGGCACCGGGCACCGACCGCGCGCCGCTCAACAGCCCCGGGGGTTTGGTGGACAAGCGCAAGACTTGGCGCGAGCAGGAGCAGTCTTTGGTGGCACGGTGGAACGACGCCGCGGAACGCCAGCGGCAACTGCACCGGGAGCTGTCGCGCCAGCCCGACGAGTCGGCAGGCGAACTCAAGCAAAAGGAGCTTGCGGTGCGCAGCGAGATCGAAGGACTGCGGCGCGAAGTCGCCCGCTTGAAGGTCCAGTTCAACTCCGGCAAGCGGTACTGACCGTGGGCAATGCCAGGCCGGGCACCGCAGCGGATTGGACCAGGGACCGCATCGATTCCCTCACCACGCCGGAGGTCAAGCAGCTGCGCCTGAACGCCGAGCGGCTCCATGAGCCGGAAATCACCACGCTGTGCGATCAGGTCCTGACCGAGCGGCGCAAGAAAACCAGAACCAAAGCGAGAACTTAATGAGCATCCCAGTCATCGAACGCACCCGTTTCGTCGTCGGCAAGTACGAGGTCATCGCCAAGCCGATCCCGCATTCGGCCCACATGCTGCTGTACTCCGTGTTCCTCAAGGGCACGCGCATCGGCGCCATGGCGAGCTTCCCCACGGAGTCTGACTGCCGCTTCCTGGAAAAGCCGCCGGTGGTGCCGCCGCTGAAGATCTACCAGCTCACCAACCGCCCGGGGCGCCCGAAGAAGGGCGCCAAGCCGCCGGCGCAGGCGGTGGAGCGCTCCATGGCGCCCTCGCGCAGCGAGATTCCCTCGGACGTGTCGCTCGACGGCATGCCGCGGATCGAAGACCGCTAGCCCGGCCGTTTACCGAAGCACCGTCCGCGATGACGCCGGAGCTTCTGGCCCCGGCGTGGCTTTGGATTGCGGTCACCATCTGGGCCGCCTTCGCCCAGACGGTGCGCAACGCCGCCCAGCGCAGCCTCACCACCGAACTGGGCACGCTGGGGGCGACCCTGGTGCGCTTCCTCTACGGCCTGCCCTTCGCCGGCGCCTGGCTCTGGGCGGTGCAGCTCTGGACCGGCCAGCCGGTTCCCGCAGCGAACGTGGTCTTCTGGGCCTGGGCGGGACTGGGCGCGGTGAGCCAGATCGCCGCCACCGCGCTGCTCCTGCGCGCCATGCAGGAGCGCAACTTCACGCTCGGGGTCGCCTACTCCAAGACCGAGATCCTGCAGGTGGCGGTGATCGCGCTGGTGTTCCTCGGCGACCCGATCACGCTCGCCACCGGCATCGCCGTGCTTGCCGGGACGCTGGGCGTGCTGCTGCTCTCGCCCGCCGACAGGCAGCGCCCGTTGCGCGCCATGCTCGCCGGCTGGACCACGCGCGCGAGCCTGCTGGGCATCGCCTCGGGAACCGCCTTTGCGCTGGCCGCGGTCGGCTTCCGCGGCGCGACGCTGGCGTTGCCGGGGGCGGGCTTTCTCATCGCGGCGGCAGCGACGCTGTTCGCGGCGCAACTGGTGCAGACCGCACTGCTGGGCGGCTGGCTCGCCGTGCGCGAGCCCTCGGTGATCGGGAAAGCAGCGCGTGCCTGGCGCGCCTCGCTCCTCGCCGGCTTCATGGGCGCTGCGGCTTCGGCCGGCTGGTTCACCGGCCTGGCGCTGGCGCCGGCGGCGCACGTGCGCACGCTGGGGCTGGTGGAGCTGGTGTTCGCCTATATCCTGTCGATGAAGCTGTTCCGCGAAAGGCTGACACGCCTGGAACTGGCCGGCATGGCGTTGCTGGTGGTCGGCGTCGCCACCGTCACGCTGGGGCGCTGAGCGAGGCTGCTGCCGGTGGCCCACGGTGCCAGCGGCGGTTCGTCTGCCCAGCGCGCGCGCCAGGCGCAGGCGCGGCCCGTCGCGCCACACCGGCTTGGCCATGCCCGATTGTGCGCCAACGGCGCCGGGTTATCATTCAAATTTTCCGGAACCGACCCGCAGATGCCGAGAATCAACGCTTCGCGCGCGCTCGCCGACCTGCGCATCCTCGACCTCACCCGGGTGCGCGCCGGCCCAACCTGCGTGCGCCACTTCGCAGACTTCGGCGCCGACGTCATCAAGATCGAGACCACCGAAGCCGAGGACCTGGGCGGGGCGCGCGACAACGCCGACTTCCAGAACCTGCACCGCAACAAGCGCGCCATCACGCTCAACCTGAAGGCGCCCGAGGGCAAGGCCATCTTCGCGCGGCTGGTGAAGACCGCCGACATCGTGGTCGAGAACTACCGCCCGGATGTCAAGTTCCGCCTCGGCCTCGACTACGAGTCGCTGAAAGAAATCAACCCGCGAGTGATCCTCGCCAGCATCTCCGGCTTCGGCCAGGACGGCCCCTACCAGTCGCGCCCGGGCTTCGACCAGATCGCGCAAGGCCTCTCCGGGATCATGTCGGTCACCGGCGCTGCGGGCGCCGGACCGATGAGGGTCGGCTGCGCCGTGGCGGATGTCGGCGCCGGCCTGCTGGCGGCGCTGGGGGTGATGACCGCCCTCTACGAGCGTGAGCGCTCGGGCGAAGGCCAGTGGGTGCAGTCCAACCTGCTCCAGGCCGGGATCCAGCTGCTCGATTTCCAGGCCGCTCGCTTCACCATGTCCGGCGAAGTGCCGCAGCAGGTCGGCAACGACCATCCCACCAGCATGCCCACCTGCGCCTACAGGACGGCGGACGGCTACATCAACGTCGCCGCCGCCGGATCGGCGATGTGGCAGCGGGTTTGCGAGGCCACCGGCCGCATGGATCTGTACCAGGATCCGGATTTCAGACGCGCCGAGGACCGGGCGAAGAACCGCGTCCGGTTGAACGCCGAACTGAACCAGGCGCTGGCCTCGAAGAAGAGCGCCGAGTGGGTCGAGATCCTGAACCGGGCCGGCGTGCCCTGCGGCCCGATCTACGCCATGAACGAGGTTTTCGCAGACCCCCAGGTGAAGCACCTCCAGGCCTCGGTTCCGGTGCAGCATCCGAAGCTGGGCACGCTCAACCTGATCAACAACCCGATCAAGCTGTCGCGCACGCCGCCGAGGCTGTCCACCGCCACACCGGAGCGCGGCGAGCACACCGCCGAGGTGCTACGGGAAGCCGGCTATGGCGCCGCCGAGATCGAGGATTTCAAGAACAAGGGAGTGATCTGATGCCTGAAATCATCACCCGGATCGATGGCGCCGTCGGCACTGTCGTGTTTGCCAACCCGGCGAAGCTCAACGCCATGTCCATGGACATGTGGAGCCGCCTGCCGGTCGCCGTTGCGCAGTTCGATGCCAACCCGGCCGTTCGCGTCATCGTGTTGAAGGGCGAGGGCGAGAAGGCCTTCATCTCCGGCGCCGACATCTCGCAGTTCGAGAGGCTGCGCGGCACCGTGGCGGCGCAGGCCGAGTACAACCAGGCGGTCGAGAACGCCTACACCGCGCCGATGCGCGCCCGCAAACCGGTGATCGCCAGCATCCGCGGCATCTGCATCGGCGGCGGACTCGGCCTGGCTGCCTCCTGCGACCTGCGCATCTGCGCCGAGGACGCGGTGTTCCGCATGCCGGCCGCGCGCCTGGGCCTGGGCTACAGCCCCGCGGGCGTGCGCCGCTTCATGAACGTGATCGGCGCGGCCAACACCCTGGAGATCTTCACCACGGCGAAGAAGTTCGGCGCCGCCGAGGCGCTGCGCATGGGCTTCGTCTCGCGCGTGGTGCCGGTCGCGGAGCTGGAAAAGGCGACCGCGGAGACCTGCCGCATGATCGCCGAGAATGCGCCGCTCACCGTCGCGGCGGCCAAGTTCGCGGTGCAGCAGGCGCTGAAGGATCCGCAGGACCGCGACATGAAGCAGGCGATGCAGTTGGTGGAGACCTGCTTCGCCAGCGAGGACCACAAGGAGGGCCGCAAGGCCTTCATGGAGAAGCGCTCGCCCCAATTCCACGGGAGATGACATGATCAGACTCCTCGGCATCACGCTGCTCGCCGCCTCGGCGGCGGCCTTCGCGCAGGCGGACTACCCGGTCAAGCCGATCCGCATCGTGGTGGGCTACCCGCCGGGCGGCTCGGGGGACTTCACCACGCGCCTGATCGCGGACGAGCTCTCCAGGGAACTGAAGGCGACGGTGATCGTGGAGAACAAGCCCGGCGCCGGCGGCTCGATCGCCTCGGAGTTCGTCGCCAAGTCGGTCCCGGACGGCTACACCATCCTCAACCAGGGCAACCACGCGATCAACAAGAACCTGTACAAGAACCTCGCCTACGACTTCAAGGACTTCATCCCGGTGTCGCGCGTCGCCAACGGCGCCACGGTGCTGGTGGTGAGGACCGACTCGCCTTTCAAGTCCCTGCGCGAGCTGGTGGACTTCGCCAAGGCGAACCCGGGCAAGCTGTTCAACGCCGCCGCCGGCTTCGGCTCGGCGCCGCAACTGGCGGCCTGCGCCTTCGAGGCGGTGGCCGGGGTCAAGATCACCTCGGTGCAGTTCAAGGGCGGCGGCCCGGCCTCGCAGTCGCTGCTGGCCGGCGACACGCAGATGATGTTCGCCACCTCGCCTACGGTGACCGGCTTCATCAAGGGCAACCGCATGCGGCCGCTGGTGGTGAGCCTGGCCAAGGACTCGCCCTCTATCCCCGGCGTGCCGGGATCGGAGAGCGCAGGGCTTCCCGGCTTCGAGTCCACGTTCTGGTTCGGCCTGCACGTGCCCGCCGGCACGCCCATGAACATCGTGCGCACGCTGCATGCGGCCGCGGTCCGCGGCCTGTCCAAGCCCGAGGTGAAGGAGAAGATCGCCTCGCAGGGCATGGACGCGCTGCCCTCGGCCTCGCCCGAGGCCTTCGCCACCGAGATCCTGGCCGAGGCCCCGCGCATCGAGGCGGCGATCAAGGGCTGCGGCGCCAAGGTGGAGTAGCCGCCGCGCCGCGACCGCTGTAACAAGTCATTTCAATTTGAGCGGGCGCAGGAGCGTCGAAGGCAGTCCATTCGTCATCAGCCTGAAGGAGGCAAGCATGATGACGACGCTGCGCAGGTTCACTGCCGCCCAGCTCTCGGTCCTGCTGCTCGCGCCGGGGCTCGCCTCGGCGCAGCGCAGCTTCAGCCAGCCCGAACTCGACCGCCTGCTGGCGCCGGTGGCGCTGTATCCCGGTCCGCTGCTGTCGCAGGTGCTGATGGCGGCGACCTACCCGGCCGACCCGGTCGAGGCCGCGCGCTGGTCGCACGCCAATCCCCACCTCACAGGGGACAACGCGTTGCTGGCGGCTGTCGGCGAGAACTGGGACCCGAGCGTGGTCTGCCTGCTTGCCTTCCGGCGCAGCCGCAGGTGGTGTACCTGCCCTACTACGATCCGCTCGTGGTGTATGGCCCATGGTGGTGGCCGGCGTACCAGCCGGTCTACTGCTCGCCACATGGCCGGGCTACGTGCGCCTCCATCGGCCGGGCGTCACGGTGGCGTTCTGGTGAGGCTCGCCGGTCCGCCTGACGCTGGGCTTCTTCTTCGGCGGCGTCGACTGCCACCACCGCCAGGTGCGCGTGGTGCACGTGCACAACCACTAACTCCAGGTGCGGCGGCAGGTACACCTCATGACCGGTCACTGGCGCCAGGTCGCGCGCCAGGAGCGCGCCTGCAGCGGCAATGGTGGCACCGACGGCCCAGCGCCCGGTCGAGCGCGCCACGGCTCGGGTGGAGATGCCCGCGGCGCGCGACGTACCCCGCAATGAGGCGCGGGGCGAGCGCCGACGCCATGGCGCGGAGCGGTCCTGATCGAGCGACCTGCGCTACCATGCGCGACTGTTCACGCATAGGACATCGCACATGGCAAGGATCGCTATCGTCACCGGCGCCGGCAGCGGCGTCGGCAAGGCCGCAGCGCTGGCGCTGCTCAAGGATGGCTGGAACGTCGCGCTCGCGGGACGGCGCAAGGACGTGCTGCAGAAGACAGCGCAGGAATCCGGCGCCGGCGAGCGCGCCCTGTGCGTGCCCACCGACGTTGCAAAGCAGGATTCGGTCAGGGCGTTGTTTGCCGCGGTGAAGGGAAAATGGGGCCGCGTCGACTGCCTGTTCAACAACGCCGGCGTCAACGCCCCCGGCAGTTCGTTCGAGGAACTGACGCTGGAGAAGTGGCAGTACGTCGTGGATATCAACCTCACCGGCATGTTCCTGTGCATGCAGGAAGCCTTCAAGGTGATGAAGGAGCAGTCGCCGCGCGGCGGCCGCATCATCAACAACGGCTCCATTTCGGCGCACGCGCCGCGACCGGGCTCGGCGCCCTACACCGCCACCAAGCACGCGGTGACCGGGCTCACCAGGAGCGGCGCGCTGGATGGCCGCAAGTACGACATCGCGGTGGGCCAGATCGACATCGGCAATGCGCGCACCGAGATGGCCGAGCGCATGGCCAAGGGCGTGCCGCAGGCCGACGGCGAGATCAAGGTCGAGCCGCTGATGGATG
>Ga0194128_10011090_pt1 | contig 10541 bp, 16 predicted proteins | sample TA2KigCa65mmetaG_FD_148650 | JGI IMG/M metagenome (GOLD analysis project Ga0194128, IMG submission 148650) | Freshwater microbial communities from Lake Tanganyika, Tanzania - TA2015037 Kigoma Deep Cast 65m | ecosystem: Environmental > Aquatic > Freshwater > Lake | place: Tanzania: Lake...
CTTGGGCCCGCTGGTTGTTTCCTGAGCCATGAGCTTGCGATAGTCCGGATTCTGGCGGTCGAGCTTTTCGCCAGCGCAAAGGTCCAGGTTCCGCCACATGTCGTCGAGGGCTTCCTGGAACTTGTCGTCGTCCTTCGGACGGCTGCTCATGATATAGCCGGCGCTGAAGTAATTGAACTCCGGAAAGCGATCGATCGCGTCGTGGAGCATAAAATAGCCCTCGCGGGTCAATCGCTCATCCTGGTGAATCTGGCCCAGCGCCAGCTTCACCCCGCCCAGCCAGCCGGGAATCCGGTGATCCTCCGGATTCAAACGGTGCGCCTCCGTAAAATATCGTTCTGCCAGGATGGCATGGTCGGTGATCCGCGGGTCTAATTCCTGGTTGCGGGCCCGTTCCGCAATGGTCCAGAGATGGGCATGGGCCAGGAGCAGGCTGATCTCCGGCTGGCGCGGATTCTCCAGGTAGGCGGCGGTCAGGAGTCGGAGTACCTCCGGAAGCTGTTCGTAGCGGCCCCCGTGCAAGGCCTGCCAGAAAGTTTGCTTGGCCTGGTCGGACAGGGGCGTGGTGGCGGGGTTGGCGGTCTTCTCCGGGGCAAAGCGGATCGCCAGGGCATCGCACCCGGCGAGGGACAGCAGCAGGCCCAGCCCCGCGATCCAGCCGAGACAAGATGAGAAGAGCCTCACGCTGCTTCTCGTCGCCCGCTCCGCCCAGCTGCCTAGGGCTTCCGCATCCTCGATGATGTCCACCGGTACCTCATAGTAGGTTTTGAGCGTCTGCTTGGCGTTGGGCCGGAACGGCTTCATGCCGCGCTCATTGTAATCTTTCCGGGTAGCCGCGTCAGTTTTGAAATACAGCCGTCCATTGTGGATGATGCCGAAGAAGGCCGCGCCTTTGGACAGACCGTAGCCGCCGAACATGGCCCGGCAGGTCACGCCGCGCAACTCGGCGAGTTGATCGAGCACAAAATCCTTGAAGGAATCGTTCCTCACGTTCCAGAAGGCGAAGACGCGACTTTCGCAATTACCAGGCCGGCGAGGAACCAGCCGATGAGCAGATCGGCAAAAGCCACGAGCGTATAGTTGGTGGAGAAGTGCCACCAGTTCCAGTACGGTACGTACGCCAGCACCGCAACGGTCAGCGCGAAGATGACGAGAAAGCCGACTCGACCCCAGTATTGCAGCCCGCTGGTCTTGAGGAGAAGCCAGGTCGCCAACAAGGCGCCCGCGATCTGGGTCAGCAGCCCAACGAGCATGGCATTCCCCATGGAGCCCCAACCATGCAGGGTGATTGATGCGAGCATGAACGGGCCTTGCTCGCCGCGTTTCATCGCATCCTCTTCGACGGCTTTCTGTTGAGCCTCCGTCATGCCGGGCTCGCGTCGGTGTCCGTTGGGCAGAATGTAAACTCCTGAGCCGCGTGCGTTCGCCGACAGGACTTGCGCCACCGCCACTTCATCTGTGAAGCTCTCGAACGTTACCCTGTGCCAGGGCAACGCCATCCAGGAAATTGAGCCCCAGGCAAAGAGCACGAGCCCACCGAGCAGCCCACCGAGTGACAGGGATTTCAGCATGTGAGTATCCTCCTCTTGCTAGCCCCCGCTCAGCGCGCAGATGATGTGCACGTGATCGTCCGGCTTGAGGGGCACGGTTAAGTTCGTTGCCTGTTGCTCGTTGACGAAGATCCTGATGTGCTGTCGAATCGTATCCTGCTCGGTGATGATGCGGAAGCGAATGCCGGGGAACCGCCGATCGAGCGTGTCCAGGATGTCCGCAAGGGTTGCGCCCTCGACGTTCACCTCGGCCTGCTGGGCTGTATAGGAACGGAGCGGGCTGGGAATGTGAACTGTCACGGTCAGCCCGCACTATTCATGAGGGTTCGTCGCGAAATCGCGCAGTCGCCACGCGAGACGGGCGCGTGGAGCCCCGAGAGGCCGAGGCGTACTTGAAACAGTACGTTGAGGTCACGAGGGGCGAACCCGCCCGCCTGGCTGCGGTAACCGTGCGGCCAGGCTTGTCGCAGCGGCGAATCCGCGATTGCAGCAGAAGCATTCATGAATAATGCGGGCTAAAGCTCCGCCGCCTCTACAGAGTAAATCTCAGGCAGGTGTCTCGCCAGACAGGTCCAGCCTGACCCGCCGGTGCGACTGGCCCAGACCTCGCCGCTCGTCGTACCGAGATAAAGGCCCACTGGCTCGTGCGCGTCGGCGGTCATAGCCTGGCGTTTGACCGTCCACCAGGCCTGACTCTTCGGAAATCCCTTATCCTGACGCGTCCAGGTCTTGCCGGCATCGTGCGTCACATACGCGGCCGGCTTGCCCTCTGGACTCACGCGCGGCCAGACGGTAGCGCCGTCCATGGGGAACACCCAGGCGGTATCCGGATCGCGCGGGTGCAGCACCATCGGAAAGCCGATGTCGCCGATCCGCTTCGGCATGTTCTTCCCGATGCGCACCCACCGGTTCGACGGCCGATCGAGCCGATAGACACCGCAGTGGTTTTGTTGGTACAGCCGGTCCGGGTTGGTCGGACAGAGCCGGACGCAATGGGGGTCGTGGAAGGTGGCATTGGCCGGGTCGAACCCCTCGACTACGTCGAGCCCTTGCACGAGGGTTGTCCAGGTTCGGCCGCCGTCGACCGATTCGTGCACGCCGCCGCCCGACATGGCGAAGTAGAGGTGGGCGGGATCGCGGGGATCGACGATGATCGAGTGCAGTTTCGGTCCGTCCGGCGTACCGTCTTGCACGCTGCCCATCCAGGCCCGGTACTGCGGATCGTCGTTGATTCTGGAGAACGGTTCCCACGCGGCGCCTCCGTCGTCGGAACGGAAGAGTCCCTGCGGCGAGGTGCCCGCGTACCACACGTTCGGCTCGCTCGCGTGGCCTGGTGTGAGCCAGAACACGTGATCCACCACCCGGCCGTTCTGTCCTTCCGGCGCTTTAGAGAAGGCCGGAGGGGTCTTCGCTTCTTTCCAGGTTTTGCTGAAGTCGGTGGATCGAAAGACCGTCGGCCCCAGGTGGCCCGTGCGCGCGGCCATCAGCATCGTGCGGCCATCCCTCGGGTCCAGCACGAGATGATGCACGATGTGGCCGAGAAAGGTCGGCCCCGACAGCTTCCAGGCCCGCCGCGCCCGGTCGCTTCGCAGGATGAACCCGCCCTTGCGGGTCCCGATTAGAACGGCCACTGAGCCCGTGGAGGCGCGAGGTGTGGGATGTGCTGACGAGCGAATCATTTAAGCACCTGTAATGGGACGCGGAGTTCCTGCAATTCCGTGACAAACAGGTCCAGATGTTGGTCGCGCTGGGGCTGATCGCCTTTGAATTTCCAGATGCGTTTGAAAATGGCCCACAGCTCCTTGTTGTGCGTGACGGTCAGGTCGTAAGCCGGCAGGGCTTGCTTGGTTTCGTCGAGGCAGCAGAGATGGTTGTCGAAGGCATGAAACTGATTGTGCAAATCGTTCAGCGGCTGGTCGTAGCCGTTCCCGCCCTTTGCGGCCTTGGCGCTTGTCTCCATCATGTTTGTGAGGTTGATCAACGTCTCGACTTCAGTGGAACCTTTCGCCTTCTCCGCGAACTCCTTCGCGTGAGGATAAAACACGTAGCTGCAGCCGCTCAGGCCGATCAGCAGCACGGAAAGAGTGAGCAAGCCTATCACGTGTCGCATAGGAACCTCCCTGTTATCGTGAGCGCCGATTCTTGAGATACCGTTTCCACCGTGCCCAATAATGCGTGGGCCAGCCTTTCTTGATGAGGGCATGAGTATGACCCGGAACATTCGCCTGAATCAATTCGATCTGTCCGCCCCCGTTCACCTTGCTGAACAGCAAGATCAGGAGTGAATCGGGATCGGATTTCTTCCAGGTCTCCGCGCGCCATGACTGGACGATCATCCGATTCGGCACGATCAAGAGGTTGCGCCCTCTGAGCCCGCCGTTGAAGGCCGTGAACGGGGCGCCGACCTTTCGGCTGATCGACACCCTGCCGTCGATCGCCGCGCCGTGTTGTTTTGAATCCAGATAGATGTTGAACAATTCGCTTGGTGAGGCGGGAAGCTTCACCTTCTGGTGGATGAGATGAGGCATGGGGGTCTCCTTTTGGAAACGATGAGGGACGGTAGTCAAGCACGTTGACCGGTCCTGGCCCATGCCGGTCCAATGGACTCTGTCAGTGGAGCCGGGCGGCGTAAGATGCGCGCAACGCCCCGTGCTTACATCGTGTAAAAGAACGCTTCTTTGACAATCTTTCCCTGCTGCACCGTGAAGAGCCCCATCTCCGACATCGTCATGCGTTTTCCGGTGTGTTTGGGCGTCACATCATACGTGAAGTGGACGATGAACTGGTCGCCGTTTGGAAACGGCCCGTTCACCTCGACCTTGTGGACTTCGTGATTGTCGAGCCACCATTGGTTCTTCCCTTTGACCGCGTCGATGCCTTTCTGCACTTGCCCTATCTGGGGATGCGCGACGGCTTCCACGCTTTCAATCGTGGGACTATAAAATCTCCCGATGACCTCCATGTTCTTCCCCTGTCGGCACAGCGCTACCAGTTCTTTCCCGATTTCTGCAGCCGTCATGATGCGATCCTCCTTGGTTGATGGGTGATGGTCCTCGATCCTCAACGTGCCGCCTTTCGCTTGGCAGGCGGCAAGCTCGCCACAAACGTCTGCCCTCGCGCGAGCCAGGTGCGTAATTGCGCGGCGCTCTTGGTTCCGGCCGGGCCTACATAGATGTACCCCTTCATGGGCCGGCCCGTGAAATCCATTGGTCTCGTGTGCGGGCGCGTCAAGGCCGTATCGTTGGCCTCTGGCCCTACACGTACAACCAGGTCGCTCTTTAGGATTCCGGCAAACATCTTCCCATTCGACAGATAGGCGAGTCCGCCGAACATCTTTTTCTCCACCATCGCGCGCCGTCCCTTCAGGGCTGTTCGGACGCGGTTGGCGAGTTGCTCATCGTAGGCCATGGGCCGGTTCTCCTTTTGCGTAAATGGAGCCGATGATGACGCCCACTACAGAGAACTGAAACAGGAAGTAGGCACTCTCCAGCAGCAGCCAGGTGGACAACGACGCGACGTTCTGTTTTCCCGCTTCTGCAAACACCGCGGAACTGGCCAGCAACACACCCATCAGCAAGCCGAAGGTGGCTCCGGTTTTCACCGAATGCCGGCCTTGGGCATAAAGGGGGTACAGATAGCTCAAGACGAGTCCTTGCATCAGCATGGAGACGAGGCCAAGCGGAATGAGGGGCTCCTGCCTCGTGAAGATGGCCAACTCGTCGTACACCGGTTTGAACAACACCAGATGCCAGGGCGCGGCGATTAAGAACGTACAGAAGACATAGGCGAGCACGGCCAATCCATACTTTTTCATGTCCATGGAGCAGGCCTCCTCATCAATTCGTTATCAGGCAGCGCCACCTGTGACGAAGGCGCTGCCTGATTGGCCCACACATCTGCTAGACGTTCACCGTTACCGTCTTGATCGCCGCCCTCGCCCGCTCGGCGATGTCGGGAGGCAGGGTTTCCGCTTTGTGGCAGAGCTTGGCGTGCTCCGCGCCGAGCCGCATGACCTCCTCCTCCGTTTCCGCACGCACCTGAAAGGCGCAGTCACCCTGTGGATTCACATCGAGGCAGCCCAACTGTTTGTACTGCTTGACGGCCATGGTGCCCTCCTTGTTCGTGAGTGGTGGACAGGTTAGTGGCAGCGTCTCTTGACCGTTGCCGGGTGGAATGAACCGAACATCGCCTCGTACTTGAACAATCCATACATCTGTAGGGCCGCGAACGTCGCCACGAGGTCGGCCACGATCCCCACGGCCCACTTGCCTGCAAGCGTCAGCGGGATGGGGCCGGCAATCAACAGCAGGGCGCTCCCGATCACCCAAACTGTGTCGAGGCCGATCGCGGCCCAGATTTCACGGCGGTCGGGCACGGGGCGGTATGCACACAGGAGCAGCCAGAGGGCATAGAGGAGCAGGCCGAGGCCGAGGGTCCTGATGACCCAGGGCGCCTCAATGCCGAGAAACGACGCAATCGGCCGGCCCGCCACAAGGAACAGCAGGCCGGACAGCCCGGAGAACCACGCGTTGCCTTGAAGAGACCGGCGAAGCAAGAGAGATGGATCACGCATCGTCATGGGTGCCCTCCTCCGGTTCGCATGTAGACCGATCGTTCCAAAACTGGTCAAAATAGAGATGTCCTCAGTCAAAGATCGAAAGCCCGGTTTCGACGATATCGCGCATGGCCTCTGCGGGAGTCCCGGCCTTGTACATGACGATCACCCCTTGCATCATGCCGGTCAAATAGCGGGCCAAGGCTCGTGGGTCTTGTTCCTTTCGTAGTTCCCCATTCTGCTTCGCCCGGACCAGCACCTTATGATAGGCCTCTTCAACGCGGCCGAGGGCACGGGCCACGCGGTTGCCAATCTCTTTCTCGTGGGGCGAAAGTTCCATCGCGGTGTTGGCGATCAAGCAGCCTTTGCGTGTCTGGTCGGACAGGGCCATCTCCAACATGCCGCGAATGAAGCGACGAATGATGTCGAGCGCCTGGCCCGGTTGGTCCAACAGGGTGAGCTTCTGAGCGACCATGCCGTTGCAGTACCGGTCCATCGCTTTGAGAAACAGCTCGCGCTTGTCGCCGAAGGTGCCGTAGAGGCTGCCGCGATTGATGTCCATCGCGGAGAGCAGGTCTTCCATGGACGTGGCTTCGTAGCCCTTGTGCCAGAAGACATGCATGGCCTTGTCGAGCGCCTCGTCGGGATTGAATTCTTTCGGGCGAGCCATAGCGGGGAGCCTTGTAGCACAATCTGGAACGATCAGTCAAGAAAGAAATTGGGACGTCCTCCGGCGTTGGTCCTGTGCGCCCGGAGCCCGCGCGCTCGGAAGCGCGCTCGCTCGACGGCCGCAGTAGGACCAACGGGGTATCCTTGCTGCCTTGCGTTCCCTCAGGGGGGGCTGCTCCTGCCAGCCACTTGCCCCGCGCATACAGTGGAGGTAAGATCAACCCCCCCCCCAATCGACAGGAGGCGTCATGGACACGCGTACTACGCCCAGAAACGACGGGTATCCCTCGACCGAAGCATTGAACGTATGCGGGAACAGCTTGTCCAATTGGCTCCGTACCTGGGCAAGGGCAAGCCGACCCGCAGCTTGGAAGAGTTCGACCTGGAAACGGAACGCTTGATCGGGGACCTCCTCGGAGAGACCTCCGACTTGTTGGAAGCGTATGAATATGCAGAGCTGGGAGAGGCGGCCGGACTGGTCAATATGACGGATGAGGCTCCGGAAGGCACAGGAATGGATAGCCAGCGGCAAAATTTATTGCAACGGAGCAGGGTGTTGGAAAGCTGTGTGTCGGAATTGGAAACGCGTCGGGCCGCCGAACCGAAGAAGCCCAAGGGAGATCGGCAGGCCCTCATCGGTCCACAGGTTGCCGAACACATGTCTCTTGAGATCCGGAGCCTTTCCCAGGATGCCAGCCTGCGAGAGGCGGGTCAGCTCATGCAGAAATGGAAGATAGGCTCACTCCTCGTGACGGACAAGCAGTCCTACGTGGGCTTCATCACGGATTCGATCCTGGCGCGCGAGGTGGTCGCCAACGGTCTGAATCCCAACACCGCCACCGTCAAGACGTGCATGCGCACGCCGCTGGTGGCCATTACAGGCGATCGCCCGATTATCGAAGCCGTGCGCATGATGAAGGAGCAGGCCACCCGGCATCTGGCCGTGACGCAAGATGGAGAGATCATCGGAGTGATTTCCGTATCCAATGTCCTGCGGTACTACTCAGGCGTCGTCTAAGAGAGGACTCCACGACAGAATCAGCCTCGTTGAATATGAGAGGCGGGAGGTAGGAGATGGGCCCGACGAAAGCGGTAGTGAAAGGGAACGCGATCTATGAAGCGGTGAGTGGCAAGCTGGTTAAAGAGGGGTTTACCGGTCACCAGGACATCAAGGACTACGTGGACCACCATTATCTTGTCTTGCCGGTGGTGGATAAGAAATGCCGGCCTTGGCTGCTCGACGGGAAGCCGGTCTATTGTCTGCGTGGCACGCAATACGAGACGGTGGACGATCGCAAGGTCCACCTGGCCCGGTGCCCTGATTGCGGAGGGATGGGAATCAGGGCGGATGAGGTCGCAGTGGGGTCGGATGTCATCCGCTGCACGGCCTGCGGGCATGAATTCGACGCCAGGCTGGAGATGATGGAAACGTAAGAGCGGGGCGGCCAGGCTGATCCCCTGTGCTCGCGCATCGCGCACTTCGGAAAGTGCTCGCTCGATGTGCGTCCTGTCTAGGATTCCTGCCAGAATTTTCGGAAGTCGAACGACAGTTGACGGTGATGTTTGATGCACAGGAATACGATGCTCTCGCGCCGGATCAGGTAGAGCACCAGATAGTCCCCCACGATCAATTCCCGAAGCGCCTTGGCACCCTTGAGGCGGGTCCGCAATTTCTTCACCAGGGTTCTCGCTTCAGCAGATCGAACGGGGTGGGAGAGCAAGGTCCGGCCGGACTCGGGGAACCGGCAGAGGGTGGGGACGATGTCGTCGAACAGGCGGTCCGGGAGGCGCGTGAAGACGGAAGCCCCTTCCGGGCCGAGAAAGGTCTCGATGGCAGTCAGATTGGCCGAGAAATTTTCGGTGAAGATCGGCCGCTTACCGGCCATGTCTCGATTTCAGTTGGGCCAGCGTCAGGGTCTTGCCGGCCTTCAGGTCGTCGAGACCGCTGACGGCTTCCTCCAGGAGGGTGAGGTGGATGTGCTCCCGCTCCAGGCGGTGGTAGTGGTCGAGTCGCTTGGCGTCGATCAGCGCGGCACAACTCTCGCCGTTCTTGGTGATGATTTTCTCCTGGCCTTCGGAGGCCACTTGCTCGCAGAGCTCGGTGAGGGTGGCGCGGGCTTTGGACAGTGGAACGATGTCTTTGGATGAAATGGCCATGAATGCCTCCGTTAACGGCGAGTATAAATTCTGTACAAAATATTGTCAACCTGGCTCGTGGCAGGGGTGATGTAATCTTCTCTGTGTAAAAACAAGACGGGTGTAAGCTGGGTTGCTGTCGAAGGCAAACCCATTCTCCACTGAAGGAGGCTTACACCCATGAGGACGCTAGCACCGTGGACCGAGCAGTTTCAACATTTTGTGACCGACGTCCGAGAGCAGTTCTGGGGCGACCTGACGCAGCACACCCGGCAGAGTTGGGCGGACTTCCTGGAGCGGCTTTCAGTCGAAGCCCGGGATCAGTACCTGGGCGTGCGGGAGTATGAACGGAGTCCCACCCGGGCGGACGCCCGCAATGGGTTCTATGAACGGGACTTTGTGACGCGGCTGGGGACCCTGCGGGTCCGGGTCGCCCGCACCCGGCAGCGGGCCTTTCTGCCCGCGGGCCTGGGGCGGTTGCAACGCCGGGCGGGGGAGGTGCTGTTGTTGATCCGCGAGGCGTTTTTGCGGGGCTTGAGCACGCGGGCCGTCGGCCGGGTGGTGGCGCTGGTGACCGAGGAGTCGGTCAGTGCCCAGACGGTCTCGCGGCTGACGCGGGACTTGGACCAGGCCGTGGCCCAGTTTCACGCGGCGCCGCTGGGGGATGACTGGCAGTATGTGTTTCTGGATGGGGTCAGTCTGCGGGTGCGCCGGCCCAGTGGGCGCCAGCGGGTGCAACTCTTGGTCGCCTATGGCGTGCGGCGGGATGGGACCCGGCAGCTCCTGGCCTTCACCCGGAGCCAGGGGGAGAGCCAAGCGGCCTGGGAGGGCCTGTTGCAGGACCTGTATCGGCGGGGGCTGGAAGGCCGGCACCTGGGGCTGATTGTCACGGACGGCTGTCCGGGGTTGGCGGCGGCGCTGCAGACGGTCTATCCGCGGGTGACTCATCAGCGCTGCTGGGTCCACAAGCTGCGCAACGTGCTGACCGTCGTGCGCCGCCGGGACCACGCTGCGGTCAAGGCGGACGCCCAAGCCATCTATCGAGCCGACAGTCGGCGCGAGGCGGCGGCTCTGGCCCGGCAGTTTGCGCGGCGGTGGCAGGAGGCCTACCCGTCGGTGGTGACCCGGTTCCTCCGGGATCTCCCCGACCTGCTGGCCTTCTTCCAGTGCCCCCGGCGCCTGTGGCGGCGGCTGCGGACCACGAACCTGATTGAGCGCTGCTTCGTCGAAGTGCGGCGGCGCACTCGGCCGATGGTGTGCTTTGTGAATGTCCAGAGCGTGGAGCGGATTATCTTCTCCATCTTTCACCGATTTAACCTGGAGTGGCGCCAGCGCACCCGTCGCGCTTTTACACAAGCCGCGTGACATCACCTTCATTCGCTAAAATGGACAAGCCCGGTCATTCGGTGTACCGTGCGGGGCTGATATTTCACTTGAGGCAAAAGAACTCTCCGCCCCAGCAAAGGAAAAGTTATCAGTCCTCAGTGTTCGGTTTTCAGTTTCATGACTGAAGACTGATGACTGAAAACTGACGACTCTCTAACAAGCTTGGTATGGAGAATCCGATGGGCAGCGCCGGGATCGGGGCCCTGATCGCGCGATCAGTGGGGGTCGTCTGCATCGCGCTGGGC
>Ga0194128_10011096_pt1 | contig 10536 bp, 9 predicted proteins | sample TA2KigCa65mmetaG_FD_148650 | JGI IMG/M metagenome (GOLD analysis project Ga0194128, IMG submission 148650) | Freshwater microbial communities from Lake Tanganyika, Tanzania - TA2015037 Kigoma Deep Cast 65m | ecosystem: Environmental > Aquatic > Freshwater > Lake | place: Tanzania: Lake...
CGGTGATCGCCTCGACGCGAACATCGGGAGCGCTGAGCAGATACAGAATGGCCATCGCATCGTCCGAGTCGGAATCGGTGTCGATGATGACCGACACGCCGGCTGTCGGAGTTGGCGCCCGCGTCGGAGTAGGGGTCGAGGTCGACGAATTCCCGTCGTCGCAGGCCGCCAATCCCAAGACACCGAACACAAGTGCCACACATAGGAACTCGAGTCCGGGCTGTCGTGTTCCGGCGCTCACCGACATGGCCGCTCCTCCTTCCGCCAGCAGAGAGGCGACTCAACGCCCCTCCCCGTTCACTCTCCTGCCTTCAGGGTGCCCGCCATCCTGTGCGACATCACGCAAAGGTGGTGTATCGCCGCTGCCTTCGCAGCGTCAAGATCGAAACCAGTGATATCGCAATCGTCTTTACACGGCAGCGCGCGACTGCGCTGCAAGGATGAAGTCGGCTAGCGCGTCGATGCAGGCAAATGCCTGCTTGCCCACTTGCTCATCGGGGATGGCGACGCGGAACCGCTCTTCCACGAGCACCACGAGCTCGAGGGCCGTCCCTACGGTGGCGGTGCGGCGAGGAAGCACAAAGCCGCGATTTGTACATATGCCCTCTTATCGGACGTCGCGAGCGTGGCTCGACTCTGCTAACGCGCCCGCACAGTACGGACGTTGTTTTATGTCCTGCCTATTGCCTTCCGGCTTCGTCGAGTATCTCTGCGGGCACGTCGGCCGCGCTCGTCACCTTCACGTTGTCGATGAAGGTCAGGTCGACGGGGTAGTTAGGAACATTGGTGTTATTGCAGGTAATGGGCCTGTAGAACGTGAACGGGTCGAGCAGGTAATTCGTGTCGAAGACCATCTCGCCGTAGGGGACGCAGCCTCCCATGTCGGCGCCGTAGGGCAAGATGCCGGTCAGTAGGCAAAGCCCGGGGAATGAGGAGTCCTTGAGGCAGGGCCCGAAATCCATCGTGCCCGGTGGGTTGTTGAGGGATACGTTGCCAAGCAGGGTGATGTAGCGGCTCCCCCCGTCGGTGTAGAACGTGTTGCCGCCCGCCGCGGCGCGCTTGTTCATCGCGACGTTCCAGGCGATCAGCTGGCCGTCCTCGAGCGAGGTGCCCTGAAAGCCGGAGGAGTAGATCGCGCCGCCGTCCCAGAGCTTCTCCAGGAAATACTCGATCCTGTTGTGGACGATCTGGTTGCCCTGCGCGGCCGAGGGCGTATCGTACACGCCCCACTCGTACGGCGTCGCGCCGGTGTTCGGCAGGCAATCATTATACTGCATAAGCCCCGGGAACCCGCCCGGATCGAGCAGGCCCCATCCCCATCCGATCGCGATTCCCGACCACGGCACGTGGCTGATCTCGTTGTGCTCGACTGTGGTGCGCGTGGTGAAGCCGATGTATATTCCCGGCGCGTCGTAGAACTCCTGGCCGGCGTACTTCACGAGGTTGTTGGAGATCAGGTTGTCCCTGGTCAGCTGCGACTCGGTCTCCGGGTGGTGGTCCTGCGGCGCTATTCCGCCGAGCTGGATCGCTGCTGCGGAGATGTCCGTGAAGGTATTGTTTGAGATCTCGTTGTCCTGGCTGCCGGTCCCGAACTCGAGCGCGATCGCGCCCATGTGCGCGAATGTGTTGTTCTCGAAAACGATATTCTGCGCGTAGACGAAGTTCACATTGCCGGGGGTCCCGACGTCATTGGGATCGTGTCCTATCGTGTTGGCGCTATGGTCCGTCCCGGTCAGGTGAAAGCCGCTCTGGTCGAGGGCGTAGCCGTCGGAAGTGTTGGGCGCGAGCCACGTTGCGTACATGAAGCTCAGGCCGCTGAAGGATATGTAGCTGACCGGCGCTGAGGCGTCGCCCGCGGCGTCCACGAACTTCTCGAGCACCGGCAGCTCCACGTCCGCCGCCGCCATGTGCGGCGAGGAAGCACAAAGCCGCGATTTGTACATATGCCCTCTTATCGGACGTCGCGAGCGTGGCTCGACTCTGCTAACGCGCCCGCACAGTACGGCCTCAGGGTTGCGATCCCCTCTTGGCGGTTCTCGGCGATCGAGCGCGCGAGAAGATCGGCGTTCGACGGAGAGGGCTCGTAGGCCAGGACCTTGCCGGTAGGGCCGACTCGTGCGGCCAACAGCACGGTGAAGAAGCCGATGTTGGCGCCAATGTCGAGGACGACGTCGCCAGGACGCGCCTCTTCGGCCAGCCAGGCTCTCTCCTCCGGCTCGTACACCCCGTCCAGGACGCCACGCCCGATCGCGTCGGCGAGGTCGACGTACAAGCGCAGCCCCGAATCGATCTCACCCAGCACGATCCGACGCGCGGGGGCCCGGGGCGCGAAGGCCGCGCTGTCGCGCTGGAACTCGTCGGAGAGCAGGATCGCGCGCCGAAGGTCCGCGCACGACGGGTTCGCCTCGACCCAGTAGTCGAGCCCGTTGGGGTCGTCGAACTCGCGATCCAGGAGAAGCCGGAACGCCCAGCGGACGTGTTGTGCCGTCACCCGCTGGGTCAGAGAGGCCCAATCCGCCGGACCCTCTCGAAGATCCGCCAGTAGCGTCCGCAGAATCCGGAGGCGCCACAGGAGCTTGCGCAGCACCCTAGGCGCCCGCCGGAAGGGCCCTCCCTCGTTCCTCGACCAGCAATCGCCCTCTCATGTTCCTGATGAGGTCAGGCCCCAGGCTTGCGGGCGATCACGGTGAGGGGCAGGTTCGAGTAGCGATAGGTGAGAGGCCCCGTGAAGCGCCCACGCACGAGGCGGGTGACGAGGCGCCGCCCGAGCGCGGACCTCGAGAGCCGCCGGAGAGGCCGAAAGAGGCCCTGCATGAACTCCGGGTCGGGGTAGGCCAACCGGTAGCGGATGGAGCGAGGGGCCAGGTGGCGGGGGCGGAATCCCTGCGTTTTCAGGGGACCCATGTACTCCTGGAAGCTGTAGATGTGCTCGTTGATGCCGACCGCGGTCTCCTCGTTCTGGGGTTGGCGGTCGGGAATCGAGGCCTTCTTCGAGGGCTCGCCGACGAACGCAAACGTGCCTCCCGGCTTGAGCAACCGCCAGGCCTCGGCAAAGAGTCGCTCGCGTTGCCCCGAATGGTGGATGGCGGCCGCGCTGAACACGACATCGGCCCAGCCGTCCTTGAGCGGGATCTGGTGCACGTCGCCACAGATCCTCTCGAAGTGCTTCCGGTCCTCGGCGTAGAAGACGTCGGCGGTCTCGAGGCCGAGGAAACGGCGGGTGAGGACGTCCACCGCGACCACCTCCCGCGCCTGCCCCATGGTGGCGATGTGCCTCGAAGCCCAGGTCCGGCCCGCACCGAGATCGACGACGTGCTTGTCGTGGAAATCCACGTACTCGAAGATCTGGAAGAAGTCGGGGGCGAGGTGCGGCCAGGGCGGGTGCGGGTAGTAGGGCAGCGCGGTCATGGTGGAGACGAGGCTTTCCGCGAGCGGCCCCGCGAGCTGGTGCCAGCCGTTCACCTCCCGAGCCAGGGTCTCGTCCTCCGGGTCGAGGGTGGTCAGGATGCCCTTCAGGATCGCGTAGCTCCTCGCGCAGCGCTCACAGCGAAGGGTCCCTTCGCGCACCTCGCGTTCGTCTTCGTGGGTGGTCTCGAGAGCCCATTGGCTCGCCCGGCACCCGAGACACAGCAAGGACGCCTCGAACCCGCGCTTCAACTCGTCCGCCTCATTTGGGCGCTCATCCTATCCCAGGGCTCGGGCCCCTGTCCTCGTGATGCGTCCGCCCGCGGAGCGGACTAGAATGCGACGCTTGTTCGCGCACCCCCGCCCTCTATGAACGACGCCCTGCGGTCAAAGCTCGAGTCCGTCCCCTGCAACTTGTGCGGCGGCGACGACTTCCAGGTTCTCTACGACCAGCCGCTCCGGGACCAGGATCCGGACGACATGGGCGATTTCGTGGCCTCTACCGATCGCTACGACGCCTACGGCCGCATCGTCCGCTGCAATCGCTGCCGGCTCGTCCACACGAACCCCCGCCCGCGCGCCGACACGATCTCCGATGGCTATAGGAAGGCCGTCGACCCGGACTACGGCGGCCAGGAAGCACAAAGCGGCGAGGAAGCACAAAGCCGCGATTTGTACATATGCCCTCTTATCGGACGTCGCGAGCGTGGCTCGACTCCTAACGCGCCCGCACAGTACGGCAGATGTATTAAAAAATCTATTGACTCAAAATTTTTGTAATTCAGTTATACGCTGGGGTCTGACTGGAACTATTCCTAAACAAGATTATGAATCTGAAATAATTTTTGCAAGTATAGGTCCAGTAATAGGCGCGGCGAGGAAGCACAAAGCCGCGATTTGTACATATGCCCTCTTATCGGACGTCGCGAGCGTGGCTCGACTCTGCTAACGCGCCCGCACAGTACGCAGCGTACAAAGCCGCTGTCAACGGAAATCTGGTCAGGACGTCACCCGCGAGGCATCGGCCACGGCCTCGACACGCCCAGATCCGGTGACCGGGACGGACGACGACCGCCCGGCCCTCCCGGCCGGCGACCTCGCGGGGAGCGTCCGGCACCCGCGACGCGGGTCTCCGGTTTGCCGACCGGGGCGATCGACGGGCGCGAGGACGCGCGAACCAGCCCGCGCTCGACCGCGAGCTCGAGAGGATCTGGCGGTCCATGGAGTTGAAGACGTAGACCACGAACAGCAGCCAGACGACCTACTGCTTGTAGCCCTCGCTCGCCTCGAACTCGGCGGGCTGCGTGCTCGTTGCGGATTCGTCGCTGGCGGCCGTTCGTGTCTCCCGATGGGCGCGGCGATGGGGCACCCGCGTCCGCCGGTCCGCGTCAAGGCCGGATCAGCAGCCCCTGCAGCGACGCCGCGCCGGCGTCGGCCGCGCGCAGGAGCGTTACCAGGAAGGCATCGCCGGAGAACGCGAGCGCGATCTCCTCCGACGAGAGCCCGGTCGCGACGGTCTCGACCGCGGCGGGCGTCCCCGCGGGCGAGACCTCCGCGATCTGCAGATCGTTGACACCGCCACCCGCGGGAACCGTCCACGCCACCAGGTAGCGACCGGCACCGAACGCGAGCCGTGGGGCGCCCTGCCGAAGGTCACCCCGTGCGATCAGGAAGGGAGCGCCGTCGAGCGGCCCGGTTCCGGGCCGGAAGCGCGCGCCGACGATCGTGTTCATGCCGCCCCCCTCGCCCCCGAGCAGGGTGGATTGCCAGACGACCAGGTAGTCGGCGCCGTCGCTCGCGATCGCCGGGCGAACGAAGCCTCCGACGATCGGAGCGAGCGTCACCCGCTCGACGCCGCTCGAGGACAGCACGCCGACCTCGAGGCTCCCTTCGTTCTGCTGGTTGACGCGCTCCGTCCACGTCGCGACGGTCGTCGTCCCGTTCGACGCAACCGACGCGGCCGAGGCCGTCACGATGCTCTGGTCGCCCGGCGGCGGCAGCAGGCCGTCGATCGCGGTCACGTCGAGGCCCGCGCCGTTCACGGTCGCGAACGCGCCGCCCAGACGCTCGAGCACCGGTCCACCGGCGCAGCCCTCCTCGATCGGCCACAGCGCTGCGAAGCTCGCCGACGAGCCCGCGATCGCCGGCGGCGGGACGACGTCGGTCTCGCAGGTGCCGATCTGTGCGGTCTCCGCGAGATCTTCCGGCGGCCCGACGTTCGCCTGCGGGTCGACCAGGACGGCCGTGATCGCGGCGGCCGGGATGCCAGCCTCGGCCGTTCCCGTACCCGCGTAGGCGACGGCGTAGGACGCTCCGTCGAAGGCAACCGCCGGATCGGTCCAGCTCGGGTTGGCGAGGAAGCCGTCGCTCTGCGCGACGCTGATGTCGAACGGTGAACGGTCGAGCACCGTGCCGTCCGGATCGACGCGGAGGCCGAAGATCCCGGTGGTCGTGGTCGTCGCGTTTCCGCCGTAGGCGACAAGGAAGCCGTCGTCGCTGGCGCCGACGTCGAGGCCGGCGGCGCCGGTGAAGGCCGGGAGAATCGTGATCGCGCTGATCCGCGGGACCGGCGTCGCCGTCGCGGTCGGCGTCGGCGTGCCGGTCGGGTCCGAAGGCTGGTCGTCCTCGCCACAGCCGATCGGCACGATCGCCGTCAGGAGCGCGAGCGCCGCGACCAGGACTGCGTGAGCGTATCGCATGCGCGCGGCCACCATGAATCCAGGATCGTGTCACGCCACCGGCACATGCCGAGCGAGCATCGTCGCTCGGCTCAGCGGCGAGGAAGCACAAAGCCGCGATTTGTACATATGCCCTCTTATCGGACGTCGCGAGCGTGGCTCGACTCTGCTAACGCGCCCGCACAGTACGGAACTGGGCAGCGGACCCTGCGGGGGATTTACGGCCACTCCCGCAGGCATTGCGGGTGGGTCCGCCCAACGGTCCACTCATTCGCCACGGAGGGAACCATCCCACCGCACAAAGCCTTCGATGGCTTGGTATTCCGCCAATCCGAGCGCGTCATAGAGTCGTGCCGTGGCGGAATTTCGTTCCTCCGCCCGCTGCCAAAACTCACGTGGGTCACTCCCGGGAAAAAGCGCGCGATCCTTCTGCGATTCATGTTTGAAGATCGCTACGCGCTTCCGGACCACCTCGGCGGGGCTTAACGGGACCGCCATCTCGATCTCGTCCGGCTCCCATTCCAGCCACGCTCCACGGTACAGCCATACGTCACAATGCTGGTACCAGTCATCGGTACGCACCTGCTGGCAAGCACGGAATATCGCCGAGAGACAGGTACGATGGGTTCCGTGCGGGTCAGCCAGGTCTCCGGCCGCATAGATCTGGTGCGGTTTCAATTCTCGCAGCAGTTTCATGACGATCTCGATGTCATCCTCCCCCAGCGGCTTCTTCTTGACGCGGCGGCGAGGAAGCACAAAGCCGCGATTTGTACATATGCCCTCTTATCGGACGTCGCGAGCGTGGCTCGACTCTGCTAACGCGCCCGCACAGTACGGTGCTCGTCTGAAACTACAGCCTTCACGTTAGTCGGGCTCATGAGTCGCGGGATCGTAGGTGCCACAAAGCACCGATTTCACGCAATACCGCCTATCAGGCGTTGGCGGCGGCAAGCTCCCGCGCCCGTATACGGGGCGGTCAAGGCGATTCGGCGGTCGCACGCGGGTTTGCCGAGCGGTAGCCGGCGGCGGACAGCGATTCGGCTGACGTTTGGTCGCAGGGGCTCCTCAGCGCCGAAGGTCGGGGGCGTGGCGATTCGCGCCGTAGGCTTCGCAGAAGGCGGCTTCGTCGCCGGCGAAGGTCGGGTCGAGCGCCGCGACGGCGCGCAGCAGCGGTAGCGAGAACTCGGTGATGGACACGCGCGGATCCTGCGTGCGGACGTCGAGGTCCTTCGCGACCACGACCATGTCGAGCCCGGGATGCCCGAACACGTATTGGCCGTTGAAGCCCGCCGCGTACCACATTCCGACGTCGTACTGCTGCTCGCAGTCGGCCCAGGGAGCGTAGCCGCAGTCCGGCGCTCCGGAGGGTTCGTGCGGGTACTCGTCCCAGATCGCGGCCGGCCTGCAGGGGCCCGACGCGTCCGTGATCTCGGGTCCGGCGACGTGGAACCAGTTCGCCCGCGACGTGAGCCAGGTGAGGTAGCCGAATGCCGTGTTCGCGTCCTCGAACGCGGGATGCGTCATCTTGTAGATCCAGTCCGCGCCGACGATGCGCTCGCCGGACCACACGCCGCCGTTCAGGATGAGCAGCCCCAGTCGCGCCATGTCGCGGAGCGTCGTGACCCAGCCGTAGCCGTAGGTCTTGTCCGGCGCGCCGTTGGACCAGGAGGAGTCCTTCATGCCGAGCGGCTCGAAGAGGAACCTTTGCGTGAAGACCTCGAGGTCCTCGCCGAGGCGCGCCGGGTCCTGGTCGATCGCCGCGTTGACGGCGTCGCTCAGGCGGTTGATCTGCGTCGTCCCGACGGCGTCGTAGACCCACGTCCGGTTGCCGAAGGAGAGGTCGGGGTTGTGTCCGACCATGCCGAGCACGTGGGCGACGAGCGCGTCGGGGTTGAAGGTGACATCGTCGACCCAGTGGTCCATGCGGTCGAGATCGGAGAGGGGACCGGTCTTGCGCCCGGTGCGCGGCAGGTCGCGCGTCTGCCAGGCGGCGATCCCCGTCACGAGGGCGCCCAGGGTCTTCGCCGCCGAGAAGACGAACGTGGGTGCGTCGGGCTCCCCGACGTCGTATTCGTGGCAGAGCCGTCCGTAGCGGACGACCGCCCATCCCCTGCCGCCGAGGCGCTCGACCGCCGCGTCCACCTCGGCGAGTCGCGCCGGGTCCAGTCGACAGGTCTCCGCGACCTCCTCGCGGGGCACGGGGACCCACTCGCCGCGGCCCGGGTCGACGAGCGGCCGGGACGCGTCGCCCGGGCCGGGCACCGGGTCCGCGGAGTCGTTGCAGGCCGCGACGAGGAGCACACAGGCCAGCACGAGAAGAGGGAGCACGAGCTTCACGGGCGGCCTCGACCGGCGGCGACGCCGTCGCCGGTCGGGAACTCGTCGTCGTACACGCCCCGCCAGAAGCGGCACTCGCGCTCGCGGAAGCCCGACACGAGCCCGATCTCGACGTCGAAATCGAGGCGCGGATCCGCCGTCGGGTCGTAGAGCGGCCACGGCGTCGCGCCGCCGCCGTTCGGGTCGCCGCCGCGAGCGAACCGGGTCCAGTAGCCCTGCATGGCCGACGACAGCCTCGCGTCCTCCTCGGTCGGCGGCGGCACGGAGCCAAACACGTAGGCGACCTCGGCACCGTGGGTCGCGCGCAGGTCGAGTGGTGCGAGTTCCGCGAGCGGGATCGGGCGGGAGAAGTTGTACAGGTAGACGGGCATCCCGGCGTCGGCCGCCCGGCGGGCCGAGTCCTGCGTGCTGCACACGAGGAGGAAGTCGCCGTAGGCCCGCGCGAGAGCGTCCTGCGGCTCCGGGTAGGCCGACGCGGGATAGACCTCCGCCACGGCCGGGGCGCGATCGCCGAAGAAGCCCCGCAGGGACGCCAGGTACTCGGCCTCGGTCGTCACCTTCGGGGTGCCGAGGAGGAAGAACGTGCCCTCGTCCGAATTCGAACCGAGGATCCAGGGCACCTTCTCCACGTCGCCGCGCGCGAACAGCGCCCGCGGCTGTGCCGGCAGGACGCGACCGTCGACGATCGGGCCGCTCTCGCCCGCGTAGTCGAGGAGGCGCGCGACCGGCACGTCGCGCAGGCACGCCGGCACGTCGCTCGCGCCGCCGCAGCCGACCGCGTCGATCACCGCCTGCGAACGCGCCTCCGCCTCGGCCGCGGTCGGCAGGTAGGTCGTGCAGCCGCCGCTCTGGCTGATCGCGCGGTGGAAGAGCCCGCGACTGCCCGGCGACGCGACGTGGAAGCAGACGTTGAACGCCCCAGCGGACTCGCCGAAGATGGTCACATTTCCGGGGTCGCCTCCGAACGCCGCCACGTTGTCGCGCACCCACCGCAGCGCCTGCTGCTGGTCGAGGAGCCCCTGGTTGCCCGAGTGCGGGTCGCCCCGGTCCTCGGCCGCGAGCGACGAGTGGGGGAAGAAGCCGAAGAGGTTGACACGGTAGTTGATCGACACGACCACCACGTCGCGCGTCTCCGCGAGCTGGCGTCCGTCGTAGAACAGGCCGCCGAGGCCGAGCGGCACTGGGTCGTTCGCCGAACCGTTGTTGTTGCCGCCGCCGTGGATCCAGACCATCACGGGCAACGGCCTCGACGGCGCCGGATCGGGCGTCCACACGTTCAGGTAGAGGCAGTCCTCGTTCTCGCTGCGCGGCGTGATGATCGACGAGGTCTGCGCGCAGGCCGGCCCGAAGGCGTTCGCCTCCCGGACGCCCTGCCAGGGGATGGCCGGTGTCGGCGGACGAAAACGCAGGGAGCCCACCGGCGGGGCCGCGAACGGAATGCCGAGGAAGCGGCGCGCCCCGCCCTGCACCGTCCCCTGCACGAGTCCGTCCGCGAGGCGAACGAGCGTGCCCCGCTGGATGGCACCGCCGCTGCGCGCGTCGCCGCAGCCGGTCGCCAGGGCGAGCAGGGCGGCCGCGACGGGCACCCGAGCTCGCTTCGGCGTGAAGTCTACGAGTCGCATCGTCGGCCTCCCCGGGGGGGGGCTTCTAGCACGGGGGCGAGTCGTCGCCTACGCGATTCGTATCGCGCGATCGACGGGCCGGCGGACGCGCGCGCGAGGCGGCGAGGGCTGGAGCGTGAAGGGCCTCGGCAACGCGTGGCGCTACCGCAGTAGCGGCCGCGTCGTCCCGCTGATCTCGGGCATTCACTCCGTCACGGTCAAGGCGGGCCGGGTGCCGGGCCAGCTCGAGTTCTCGGTCCGCGGCGAGAACGGGAGCTATCCGGTATCGCTCGGCGAGCTGCCGCACCGCAGTACCTTCGTCGTCGACTCGCCCGCGGCGGGGACAGGGCAGTGCGGCGAGGTGACCTTCGGGCCACTCAGCTGCGCCTTCGACCGCTTCTCCCTACGGTGGTGGTCCCGCCGCCTTTCCGGTTGCCCGGGAGCCGTACACGGGATAGGAGGGACCTGGCTCGGCTGACAGCCTCGACTTCCAGCTTCCGAGAAGAGGCATTCTG
>Ga0194128_10011101_pt1 | contig 10527 bp, 7 predicted proteins | sample TA2KigCa65mmetaG_FD_148650 | JGI IMG/M metagenome (GOLD analysis project Ga0194128, IMG submission 148650) | Freshwater microbial communities from Lake Tanganyika, Tanzania - TA2015037 Kigoma Deep Cast 65m | ecosystem: Environmental > Aquatic > Freshwater > Lake | place: Tanzania: Lake...
ATCGATAAACCATAGGCAACAGATGCATTGTCATTAACCTCGTAAATATCGGCGGCAATCGGCGGAGCTACTACATCCACAAAGATGGGATTTTGGTAATTACCAGTACCTGCAAGTTGCCAGTCGCTGCTGTCGTCCGGAAGATACATAGTAACCAACAAATAGGTACCTGGTGGAACTTTTATGGTATCAGCCGAAAAACTCATGGGATTTTGATACACGTATCCAGGCGGTAAACCATTAGTCTCACTGAGTGTTGCAATAGTTTGGAAAAAGGTGCCGTCAAGATCGAATAAATCCACTGAATAATCACCCTTAAAAGCAGTAGAACCATTATTTATAACATTAACAGTCACAGTTCCCGGCTGCCCCTCAGTGAACCATAAATCTGGTGAAACCACCATATCTGAATACAACGCAATGGGATTGGTGTTGGTTACCGTCATAGATTTATAGTTACTGTATAAGAAAGTCCCCTTGATAATGCTCCAGTTGCCACCTGTGGGTCTGTAATAAACTCCCACCCAGTATTTACCCGGCAGCATTTTCAGCATGCCGGTGGTACTGAACACGAGGTCATTGGTATATTTATATCCGCTTTGTAATGTGTAACCTGTTTTGATTTCGATAAAGTCAATAAAATTGTCATTGTCATCAAAAACGGCCGCACCATAATCACCGGAGAAAGTAGTGCTGCTCTTGTTGGTAAAATTGGCCGATACGCTGAATGACCCGCCATAACCAATACTGGTGGGAGAGATGGTCATGCTGGTGTTAAGTGTTAGGTCATATGACATACTACTTGATGGCGGCTGAATTCCAATTATAACCCTTTGGTTCGAATTGAATCCGCCAGTTCCTCCTCCTGTCCCTAAAGATCCTGGATTCAATGAATTGATTGAAAAATATCCGTCTGAGCTCCCACTCCACCCCCAATTAAAATGAAAATAATCATTGTTATCATAACCATCACAAACAAATGAATGTCCTCCACCGTTCCCAGTTCCAGCATATTGCATTGGACGCCCAGCATCCAATTCAGATTTTAGCAAAGTTTTCCATGCAGCATTAGTATAAGAACTGCGGTATTTGCCGGAAATACTCCCTGAATAGCTAAAATAAGTTTTAAGGGCATTTACAACATCTAAAGTTTGTGCAGAACTTCCATCTACACCATAATCCATATTCACACTTACGCCACAATCAAACATTAATTGGGCAACATCGGAATTTACTGATGTAACTTTTGAAGGCATATTGCCATAATTGTAGGTATGACTAGCAAAATTTGAAGATATGGTCCCATAACGTGGGTGGTTATAAGAATGAAACCCAGTCCCTGTTTTGGGAAATTCCCAGAAATTAATAATTTGTGCCGTTGCAGTTGCGACGCAACCGGTAACGGCGTTTTCCTTGTAAATATTATCATAAGGACACAAATCGTTGTAATAAGGACTTTGATCCCATTTTGTTGTAATCAAAGGCGCAACACTGCCGCGCCTTGTCAGCGGCTGATTGCCGGCCAACAAATCATCCCATTGTGTTTTAATTTCTTCTGTTGCTTCCAACTTGTTAATAATAGCATACCGTATTTGGTCCGCATATCCCTGAAACCACTTTTGAATGCTGATGTGCATGGCATTGGGATCGAAAACGCCTTCATCTGAATAGGCCAAAACCGGCAATACCACATCATCTGCCGAGATAGCAATAAAACCGGCTTGGTTGGCGTTGAAAACATAAAAATAATTCAACGGCTCAGTTGCAGCATTATCCTGAACTTCCTGCGAAGCAAAAGTGTATACCAGGGTAAACTTTAACTCCCCAGCAAATGCTTCTGAAACCGTTCTGGTTTTTAAGAAATTGTAGGCCGTTCGTTCTGCTGTGATTTTATCTACGGGTTTTGAAATGGCTATTTGAAGCCAAACCACAAAAAGCAAAAGGGAATAAAATTTTCTGGCTAGTGTTTTCATTTTATCAAATATATTCTAATACGAACATAAATAATATTTATTAATATTCAAGATAGCTTTTTTGTTATTTGTTTAGATATAAAGTGTATGATATCGGTCAGCCCAATATACTTGCGTAACATCTTCCTTTGCACCAGGCCGCCGAATAAACAAATAGCGGCGGTTATTAATGAGCACCACCTTGTTGCCTGTAAAAATCTTCTCCGGCTTGGTAGTGCCTGCGTTGTAAATCTAGTACCACAATCACAGCTGTAAATGTCCAAAGCGGAACTGCAATTTTGTCGTACTGGCTGTAATTGTTCAGAAATGCATGTACATGATAGGCTACAAGTCCGAGAAGAGCCATCAGTACTGTTATTTTAATCTTTCGGTCTTCGGTACGGTAAATCACCCGAAATGCCGTGGCCATGGTAAGCAGGGTAATACCAATCCACAAGGCCATACCGGGAAAACCCGTTTCGCTCATGGCACTGAAATACTCGCTGTGTGCATCGCCAAGATCACCGGTGTTGGTGCTGATAATGCTCATTTCACTGCTTTGCTGAAAGGGTCCGTATTGAAATACAAAGGTTCCAGGTCCAAACCCGAATAAAGGCCGCTTTGAAACCATACGCGAAGCACATTTCCAGCGGTTTATGCGTTCCAGGTTACTGGGGTCTGTGGTTATATTGCTCACCGATTTTACGTGACCTTCCAGTTCATCGCTGCTGCCTTGTTTATTAGCCTCCAGATTGTAAAGCAACCGGTCCTGGTTGATGATTCCATAGGTGCTCACAGCCACCAAAGCTAGCATAATCCAATAAAATTTAATGCGAAATTTAATGAGCAGATACACGCCTAATGCAGCAATCAGGCTGAGCCATGTTGCCCGCGTATAGCTTACCACAATGCCCAGCAGCAGCAGCACCAGAAAAAAACCCAGCAATGGTGCCCAGCCGGGTTTGATGCCGAAAACAGCTCCATTGAAGGTGTAGAATACAAGTATACTCACGCAAAAGGCAATAGCGGCCGCATACATGCCATGGTCTGGGAAAAAAGGCCAGCTGATACTGTAAGATGCACTGCGTATAAATCCATATGATGCATGTTTGGTGAGGGTGTAAATGACAAGAATCAGTGTAAAAACCACCAGCGCAGAAAAGAAATAGTGGATGTTTTGCATCTTTCTGAACAGGTATATGCTGCCAATGAAAAATACTACAATATACCAGGTGCGGGCCAGGCTGAATTTAACGCTAATCATGGGCATACTGCTGCATACCGATGACAGCCAAAGCCACAATGTATAAGCAATTACCAGTAAAACAACCGGATGTTTAAGGGGTGTTAAATTTGCCTTACCCTGCAAAAGAAAACGAGCAACCAAAAGACAAAAAATCCAGATAATCAGGGGTTCGGTAGGCAATGCCAGTCCTAGTCCGCCGCCAATATCATTCACATTGATGGACAGTGGCGCCAGGGCGCCCGTCAATAAAATAAATTTCTCGGTTTTGTAAATGGAAAAAAGCAGCACCACAATGGCGACGGGAATCAGAAACACATAATACTGCCCCCACATGGCGGCCCACATGGCCGCCAGTCCTGTCAGCAGTGCCAGCAGGTAGATGAGATAAGGTCTGTGCGATGTAACCGGCGTATTAGGCAAGGCTCTTTTTGCGGTTCAGGTACATCACTTCGTACAAAAGCAACAATACCGATATGGACGCGAATGTGGTCAGCAGTGTCATCAGCAATACCAGCGTGCGCTTGGGCCATGCTTTGATTTCGGGTTTGGCTGCAGCACTCACGGTAAATTTGTGTGAGAGATTTTCCTTCACATCCACTAGCCTCTTCTCGTATTGGGCAATCAGGTCACTCTCTTTTACCGCCTCCTGCTGTATCAGTTCGTTCAGGGCAATAAAGTCACCGCCGTGACTTATGAGGGTGTTCTGCTGCTCCATAAGATCTTTTACACGGCCCAATTGCCCGGTGGCCTGGGCTTTGTAAATCTCTTCAGCCAATGCACGGCTCTGTTCTTCGTAGTTGGTAACGCCTTTTTCACCGAGTCCGCGCAGCTGATCTTTCAGTGCCTGAAGTTTATTCTGCTTCTCTTTCAGAGCCCTTTCCACGATATTAAGTGCCGGGTCGGCTACCTGCTTCTGGATTTCGGTTTTTACGGTATCATATATGGCTGCAATGCCATTGGCAATATTCGCAGCCATTTGCGGGTCTTCATCCAATACTTCAATTTTTATGCTGAGATAACGGGTGCGGCTAAACTGAATATTTTCCTCAATTTCATATTCCAAGGCTGTTTGTGGGTGTGCTTCTGTTTTGGGATCAATACCATAGTGTTTCATCAGGTTAAAATTGCGCACCAAACGGCTCAGCAATTCACCGCTTTGGAGCACCTGCAGCGCTTTTTCGGCCTCTTCTTCCTCACCGAATTCCAGTGGATCTTTTTGCCTCTGGTTTAGTTCCGTGAGCAGGGCATTGGAAATGGAATTGTTGGTAGTGGGATAGAAAACGTGGGTAGCTTTGTACTTGGGTTTGGTAATCAAGGGGCTTGTAATCAGCACAGACAGCAAACCTGCAACGAGACAAACCACAAAAATCGCCTTGCGCCAGCGCCAGAAAAAATTGACCACATCGGCAAAGTGGATGGGCTTTTGAACATCGTCGGCCTGAATGAGGTTTTCGGTAGAACCGGGTAGGAATTTCATATGTTGAACGAGCAAAGTTACAAAACGGCAGCTTTACCTGATTATTGTATGGATAGACTCCATTTTTTCCACAGAAGTGGCCTATTAAATGTCGAAAAACCGCAGCACGCTTTCGTATTCGTTGTTGTCCTGCCTGTTGAAATCTTCAGACATGTATACATCTTCGGTTTTGTAACCAAATCTGGATAAAGATGTTACGATACCTTTCACCAATGTGGTGTTGAGTTTCAGGCTCACCAACAGGTTTCCGGCTTCGGTCTGGTTGACCATCATGCCCAGTACCTTGGCTCCGTTTTCTTCCACCAGTCGCATGATGTGGGAAGGAGCGAAATCGCGGGGCTCGGTCATCAGCACAAGCACAGCTCCCAAGCCTTTGTAGGTAAGGGATTGTGAGAAGTTCTCGTGTATTTTTCGCTGATCAATAATACCAATAATCTGACTCTTCTCATTGGCTACCGCCATTACTTCCAGATCGGAAGCTACCATAAGCGGAATAACCTGATAAATGTGCTGCTGAGCCGGAGCGAAAGGCGCATGCGGATTGAAAGGAATAATATCTGATAGCTTTGTATCTGCTTTCTCCTGAATCAGGTTGATGGCTCTGGCGTAATTGTGCAGGCGGTTGTTGTCTACCAACGGCAATTCCGAAACACGCATGGCATGCATGTATTCGAGCGCAGCACCCACAGTGTCGGTGAGACGCAGGGGTGAAAGAGAATCATGTATGAGGGAACCTGCTATCATCTGATTACAAAAATAACGCCGACTGAAGGGATTTTGTTACAGGTATCAACCAATTGTTGTAAAATTTTACACAACCTTACCAAGTGTGCGTGTCGTCGTTGTGCCAGGTGTTCTGCAGTTTCTCGAGGGTTTGGGCATTCATGGCTGCAAAGTTCAGGTAAATACCGGGCAGGCTCAAATTTCTTTTTTCGGAAGGGATTAACGCTGAATAATCAGGCGTTGGGCATGGGTGCCGTGGTCGGTGCTAAGACGAACCAGATAAACCCCATCGCTGAGTTCAGCCGGCAAGTTAATCGGCTCCGCCCCACGGGTATTGGCAGACAGCATCTTACGGCCGCGGGTGTCCCACAGGCTTATCTCTGCTGTTTCTGAAGCAGATAATTTCACCTGAATTTGGTTTGAAGCAGGATTGGGAAACAGCCAGGCTCCTTCATGGGTAATGGACTCCAAACCCACACTCAGTCCGAATACATCTTTGCAGTCGAAATTGGGTTTCATGGGGGTGATGCCGCAACCACGGAATGTAAAATTCTGGCTCAGCGAAATATAGTGTCTGATGGCTTTTTGCTCGGCCGCTGAATTGGTGTCTCGCTTGCACCAGTTGTCCGAAGGTAGCAGCGTCACAGCAGGATACATGCTTTCGACTCATTCGTTCACATGACCCAGCCCAAGCGAGTGTCCCATTTCGTGAAACATCACATACCTGAATTTGGCGGCACCGGCCGGTGGCTGCCCTTTTCCATAGTACCATTTTTGCTGGGTGTTGAAACGCAACAGCTGGGTTTGGTTGTGGTAAAAAGTTTCAGCGCCCACGATGCAGGAAGCCCACAGGCGATTGTTGAAGCCTACTGCACCAAGCGAAGAATCGGGTGCGATGATGTGCTTGTCTTGTCCCAGGTTCAGGGGAACCCACTGCGTAAGCGGCTCAATGATATAATTGGCACCCGTTTTACATCTGAATTCCTGTACTACATCGGCAATGGTCTGTTTTATTCCGGGGTTGTTCCAGTATACGGGATGTACAAGCCAGATAACACCGCCTTTTTTGTTGTTGTCGGTGAGCAGGTCTTACAAAAGGGGATTGGGCTGTCTGTAACCCAGGTTGGCTTTCACTTTCAGGGTATCGGCCGAAACATAATCGGTACCGCTGATATTCACTTTTATTTTATTGGAAAACGCCACCGGCATTTCCAGTTTTATTTCGGTATTGCTCCAGCTGATGTAGTTGAAACCACTGCCAGTATTGGCATCTGTGTGTGTTTCCTTCGCGAAAAAACGAAACATGGGAACTGCCGCGTGAAGCACGGAAACCACTACTGTTGATGGTAAGAACCTCGCCTTTCCCTCCAATAATCTGTTTCGGGAAAAACCCGCTAATCTGCTGCGCAAAAGTGGATGTACTGAAAGATAATATTGCTGTAAAGAGCAGTTTGTTAAGGTGTAGCATGGTTCAAATATAGAAGAAGTTTTGACTTCCCAACCCCGGATGGGTTGAATATAATTAACCCGATACAACCTTAACCACGAAGGGGTCGCATGTTGTGCAATCCTAACCAGATCCTTAGGTTTGGATCTTGGCTATTATGGGTTATACTCTTCTAATTTAAGTAAAAATCAATAACCGGTTCCTAATAAACCAATAAACAATTAAACTATTTTCACCCTACTCACATCAAACGCTGATATGCCCTCCACCAGCGGTCGGGCATTTCGTCGTTGCACACCATTTCGTAATCACGGTAGCTGCAGCCGATGAAAAAGGTTTTTTTGTCGTAGGGATGCGGAATTTCCATCCACCAGCGGTTGCTTTCGCGGCTTTTATAAAAAATAATTTCATGGCCGGTGCTGCTCAACCGGTTGCGGTAAATAAGAAAATCCTCGTGGTTGTGAATGGGATGATCGTTGAATCTCGCACAGAAGCCATCCAGAAAATACCAGATTATCTGCGAAAGCAGCACATGATCCGCAGGCTGTGGATTTTCAGGATTTAAACCATAAAAATAGGCCGAACTGAGGGTATTGCTAACCCCGGCATAGCGCGCCAGTTTGGCGGCCTCCTCTGCGTACAAACCATTGGGACTTTGCAGCATGGTACCCGGCACATCCGCATAGCGGCAAGCATTCATGTCAAACATCAGCAGGTGGGCACTGCGCAATATGGGTTCTGTTTCTTCCATGCTGGCCCGTATTTCTCCCAGACGGTGGTTCTCGAAATACATTTTATCCAGCACAGCAGCCGTCTGGTTGTTGATGTAATAGCTCTGGGTGGCCAGAAAGTCAATGTTGAAGAGGTAACTGGGCTTTTCAACCAATATTTGCCTGAGCGGTGTGCCTTCATCCAGGTCCACATCCGGGCTCACCTTCACCACTTCTACGGGTTCTTTGGATTGGCGATAAGCCTTGTAATAGGCGTAGAGCAAAGACGGATCATGGCCGATGATAAGTACCCTCATGCCTGCGGCCAGCAGTTCGCCAATGGCTTCGCTCATGGCAAACTGCCTGCTTTTGGCATCGCCATTAAGTATTAGGTTACCCAGATCCGCCACACCAAGGTTGTCAAAGCGCCAGCTGAGTGAATAAAGCTTGCGCCTTACCTCATCGGCGGGATAGCCTGCACCCACAATGGCTACCTTGCAGTTTTTGAGTTTGGGAAAAGAGTTTCCGTGTATATGGATTTTGCCGCCCAGCAGCGAATCACTTTTTCGAAAAGGAGCCCACACCGATTTGTCAACCGGCTCGAAGAATGCATCCAACATGCCTGCAAGTTCGCACCATTGTCCTAATCCGCTTTTGGCAATTCTTGCACATGTACAAAAAACCACACGCAACTCCATATTTGCAACATGCCACGGGTATCTGTGCTGCCCCCTGTTAAAAACGCCGAACCATTTCTAAATTAGTGCCTGCAAAGCATACAGCAGCAGACATTCACCGACTGGGAATGCTGCATGCTGGATGACGGCAGCAGCGATGGTTCTGCAGATATTTCCCGGGCTTTTGTGAATTCAGATGCACGCTTTCGCAGGGTTGTGCGCACGGGTGATGGACTGATTGCGGCAAACCGGCCTTGTTAACCTCTGTCAGAGGTGAGTTTGTTACCCGCATGGATGCCAACAACATTATGCCAAATGATAAACTGTTCGACGAATGAATCGGTTAAATGGCCACAGGAGCCTTGATACCCGGATGCGGATCGTAACCCTCCAAAGTGAAATCTTCGAAGGTAAAATCGAACAGGCTGGTGACCGCAGGATTCAACTTCATGGTGGGATAAGGTCGAGGATCACGCGATAACTGCAAATTCACCTGATCCATGTGATTACTGTAAATATGGGCATCGCCAAAGGTGTGAACAAAATCACCCGGCTGCAATCCGCAAACTTGCGCCATCATCATCGTCAACAAAGCATAACTGGCAATATTAAATGGCACACCCAAAAACAAATCGGCACTGCGCTGATACAACTGACAGCTTAATTTGCCATCCGCCACATAAAACTGAAACATCGTATGACAGGGCATCAGGGCCATTTTGTCTATTTCGCCCACATTCCAAGCATTCACCAATATTCGGCGGCTGTCCGGATTGTTTTTGATGAGATTCATCGCTTCCGAAATCTGATCAATCACACGTCCGTCTTTTGCCTCCCAGCTGCGCCACTGTTTGCCGTAAACCGGGCCAAGTTCTCCGTTTTCATCCGCCCACCCATCCCAGATACTAACGCCATGTTCCTTCAAATAGGCAATGTTGGTCTCCCCCTTCAAAAACCACAGCAGTTCATAAAGGATGCTTTTTAAATGCACTTTTTTGGTTGTAATGAGCGGAAAACCTTCCTTCAAATTGAAACGCAATTGCCCCCCAAAAACACTTACCGTCCCCGTTCCGGTTCGGTCGGTCTTGGGTGTGCCGTTTTTCATAACATGATACAGAAAAGCCTCGTAGGGGAATTGTGCCGGCATGGTGCGAATGTAATTCAGTTATCTCGAACGCTGTTAACATTTCAGTCACATCCGATTTTGCCGGTTATACATAAAAACAAACCCCATTGTTCTCGCAAAAAACCTTACACACCATCACCATACACTACATTAAACAATCCTGAATTTTCATATCTTTGTGCTCCGTTTATGGCCGAAGCAGTTAAATTGCCCAAGATGAGCGATACAATGACCGAAGGTGTTATTGTAAAGTGGAACTACAAAGTAGGTGATTCCGTGAAAAGCGGTGATGTACTTGCCGAAGTGGAAACCGATAAAGCCACCATGGATATGGAGGTGTACGCAAAAGGAAGCATCCTGTATCTGGTGGATGAAGGCAGCACCGTGCCTGTCGATGGTGTAATAGCTGTCGTAGGAGCTGCAGGCGAAGATTTTCAATCCCAGCTTGCCGGAGCTCCGTTTGCCCCTGCGCCCGCACCTGAAACTCCCGCAACCACGGTTGCTGAAACCGCTGCGTCCGCATTTACGGTCTCAATCCCCGTAACCCCCGCACCTGTGTCAACCTCGACCTCTGCCGACAGCGATGACCGACTGAAGGCTTCACCCTTGGCCAAAAAGCTTGCCCAGGAAAAAGGCATAGATCTGAATGAGGTTAACGGAAGCGGAGAAAATGGCCGCATCGTTCGCCGCGATGTAGAAACTTTTGTTCCCTCAACTTCAGCGCCAGCCGCTGGATCCCCCTCCATGTCCTACGTTTCCGGCACCGAAAGCTTTGAAGAAGTGTCCGTGAGTCAGATGCGTAAAACCATTGCTGCCCGCCTTAGCGAAAGCAAATTCAGCGCACCCCACTTCTACCTTACCATGGAAATCAATATGGTCAATGCAATGGCTGCCCGCGAACAAATGAATGCCGTGAGCGAGTTAAAAATCAGCATGAACGATTTGGTGATTAAGGCCGCTGCTGCTGCATTACGCAAAAACCCCAAGGTGAACAGCAGCTGTCTGGGTACCAAAATCCGATATAACCACCATATCCACATTGGTGTTGCCATGGCAGTGGATGAAGGACTGCTAGTACCTGTGGTTCGCTTCGCCGACCAGAAAGGCCTTAGCCAGATCAGCGCAGAAGTAAAAGACTACGGCAAACGCGCCAAGGAGAAGAAACTGCA
>Ga0194128_10011105_pt1 | contig 10523 bp, 7 predicted proteins | sample TA2KigCa65mmetaG_FD_148650 | JGI IMG/M metagenome (GOLD analysis project Ga0194128, IMG submission 148650) | Freshwater microbial communities from Lake Tanganyika, Tanzania - TA2015037 Kigoma Deep Cast 65m | ecosystem: Environmental > Aquatic > Freshwater > Lake | place: Tanzania: Lake...
CCGCCGGGTCGCCACGGTAATATGCGCTGTGCACGGTATTTCTCCCCTGATGCAGCGAATGCAGGCGGCAGCGCGTGCCGCAGGCGATGGCCTCGCTGAGGACTTCACACGCCTGGCCGCGCTCGACGTTCGACGCAAGACGCGCTCTGATTTTTTCTCGGAAGCCGATCTGCGCGCCGAGCGGACGGTGCGCGAGCACCTCGCGGCAGACTTCCCCGACTACGGCTTCCTTGGCGAGGAGGGCGGCTTGCAGGTCGGGCGCGACCCGACCGCGACCTGGCTGGTGGATCCGCTCGATGGCACGACGAACTTCCTCTCCGGTATCCCGATCTTCGCCGTAAACATCGCCCTCGAGAAAGACGGTGAGCTCGTGGCGGCCGTCACCTGGGTGCCGCTGCAGGGCGAGATGTTCCATGCAGAGCGCGGCGCTGGGGCCTGGCTCAACGGCCGGCCGATTCGCGTGTCGGAGCGCACCGAGCTCGCCGATGCAGTACTCGGCGTCGGCATTCCCTTCCAGGGTAAGCCCAGGGCGGAGTGCTTTACGCGCGAGATGGAGCGCCTCATGCCGCGCGTGGCCGGCATACGCCGGCTCGGAGCCGGCGCCGTCGATCTCGCCTGGGTTGCCTGCGGACGGTACGACGCCTACTGGGAGCAAAGCGTGTCGATCTGGGACATCGCCGCTGGTGCGTTGCTCGTCCGCGAGGCCGGCGGTGTCGTCAGCGACACCCGTGGCGGCCCGCTCGAGCTGCGCGGCGGCACCGTGCTCGGTTGCAATCCGCGCCTGCACGCCGCGCTAGTCGCAGCCCTGACCTGAAAAGGTACCAGGTTCGTATCCGGATACGTACCTGGTACCGATTCAAGGCAATCGTACGTGATGCGACCGGGTCGCCGATACGCAACGCGAGGCGTCGCGTGAAGATAGGTGCCGGGTCGCAGCTTCGCAGCTTTTCGAAAAAGCTGCGAAGCTGCGACCCGGCACCTAGACTATCCAGACCTGCCAGGAGCCACCCCGATGTCCGACCCGGTCGCCCCGCCTGCGTACTCCCAGATGCTGGGTCATCCGCGCCCGCTGTGGATGTTGTTCATGGCGGAGTTCTGGGAGCGGTTCGCGTTCTACGGCATCCGCTGGGCGCTGGTGCTCTATGTCGTCGCGCAGTTCTACGACGGCGACTCGTCAGGCCAGCAGCCCGCGAACCTGATCTACGGTTCATATCTTGCGCTCGTCTACGCGGGCGCCATCTTCGGCGGCTACGTCGCCGACAAGTACGTCGGCTACCAGCGCTCGATCCTGATCGGCGCAGTGATCATGGCCTGCGGCCTGTTCCTGATCTCGATTCCGAACCAGGAGATCTTCAAGCTCGGGCTCGCCACGATCATCGTCGGCAACGGCATGTTCAAGCCGATCATCTCGACGCTGGTCGGCAAGGTGTACGCGGCCGGCGACGAGCGTCGCGACTCGGGCTTCACCATTTTCTACATGGGCATCAATCTCGGCGCGATGGTGTCGCCGCTGATCACCGACTATTTCGCACGCCAGGTGTTCGGCAGCGACGGTGTGCCGTCCTACCAGGTGGTGTTCATTGCCTCGGGCATCGGCATGCTGATTTCGCTCGTCTGGTTCTGGCTCGGCCGCGAGCAGCTGCTGGGCGTGGGCGAGCCGCCCGACGGCGGCGAGGGCTGGGACCGCATCGTGAAGGTGTTTATCGGCGCGGCGCTGGTGATCCCGGTCTTCTATGCGTTGCTCGCGCTCGGGGCGACCACGCTGCAGGGCATCCTGAGCGTCATGTTCCTCGGCCTCGTCGCTGTCCTTCTGGTCGAGGGTATCCGCAATGGCGCGGAGGCCCGCGACAAGGTGATCGCGATGCTGATCATCTTCGCTTTCAACATATTGTTCTGGATCTTCTTCGAGCAGGCGGGCAGTTCGTTCAACTTCCTCGCCGAGCAGATCGTCGACCGTTCGTTCGGCGACTGGACGTTCCCCGTTGCCTGGTTCCAGAGCGTCAACTCGCTCGCCATCATCACCATCGCGCCGGTGCTCGCGTGGGTCTGGGTGTGGCTGGCCGGGCGCGGCGCGAACCCGTCGATCCCGCGCAAGTTCGGACTCGGCCTGATCATCAACGGCCTGGCCTTCCTGCTGCTGATGTTCGCCCTGTCGAGCCTGGTCAGCGACGCCGGGCTGATCCCGTTCTGGACGCTGTTCATGGTGTACGTGATCCAGTCGGTCGGCGAACTCTGCCTCTCGCCGATCGGCCTGTCGATGGTGACCAAGCTCGCGCCGGTGCGACTCGTCGGCTTCGGTATGGGCGGCTGGTTCCTCTCGATCGGCATCGGCAACAACCTGTCCGGCATCTTCGCTGGCGAGGTATCCGGCGCCGGGGGCATGACGACCGCGAGTGCGCTGGCCGGCTACACCTTCGGCTTCTGGGCGCTGGTGATTCCCGGCGTGCTCCTGTTCCTCATCGCGCCGGTCATCCAGCGGTTGATGCACGGCGTGAAGTGAGCGGTGCCGGGTCGCAGCTTCGCAGCTTTCTGGTGAAAAGCTGCGAAGCTGCGACCCGGCACCAGGAACCATGGAAAACTTCACCCTAATTGCACTCGCTGCCGCCATCGCACACGGTGAACTCACCGCCGAGACCGTCGCCGACGAAATGCTTCAACGCTGCGCTTCAGGGCGTCGCCTCAACACGCTGATTGCGCAGGACGCCGACTTTGTGCTCGCCGCAGCGCGCGAGGCCGACCAGAAGCGCGCCTCTGGTGCCGCACTCGGACCGCTGCACGGCGTGCCGGTACTCATCAAGGACAACATCGACGTGCTCGGTTATGCGACGACAGCCGGTACGCCGGGGCTTGCTGGAATTCACCCGCCCGCGAACGCGCCTGTCGTCCAGCGTTTGCTCGACGCGGGTGCAATCGTCGCTGGGAAATCGAACCTGCACGAGCTCGCCGTTGGCGGCACGAGCCAGAACGATCACTTCGGATACGTCCTGAATCCCTGGCGCGCGGATGTCGTGGCCGGCGGCAGCAGCGGTGGCTCCGCGGTTGCGGTGGCAGCGCGACTCGTGCCCGCGGCACTCGGCACGGACACGAATGGTTCTGTCCGCGGGCCCTGCGCGATGAACGGCATCGCAGGGCTTCGGCCGAGCTTCGGGCGCTACCCGTATGGCGGCACGTTTCCTGGCACGCCGACGCGTGATTCGGTAGGCGGTATGACGCCCGACATCGCCGATCTCGCGCTGCTCGACGCCGTGATCGCGGGCGAGCCGGTGGATGAGCCCCGGGCCGTGTCACTCCGCGGTCTGCGGCTCGGCCGCCCTGGAGGTGAGTACCACCGCGTGCTCGATCGGCGCACCGAGCGCGTGATGGAGGAAGCGGTGCGGATGCTGCGCGACGCGGGTGCAGAGATCGTCGCGGTAGATCTGCCTGGCATGCACGCGCTCGCGACGCGGGTTGCCTGGCCGCTTTCGGCGTACGAGGTCGTCGCGCTGACGCCGAAGCTGCTCGCGGGACGCAAGCCCGCGATCACGATCGAGGAGATCGTCGCGGCGATTGCATCATCGGCAGTGCGCGAGCGCTTCAATCCGCCGGCGTCAGATCTTCCGAAACTGGAGCGCGCCTGGCGCGAAGCGCTCGACGTGCACCGCCCGCGGCTGCAGGCGATGCTGGCGGCGTACTTCGCCGACAATCGCCTCGATGCCCTGATCTTCCCGACGACGCCGTTCCCGGCGCTTGCAGTCCCGCACGACGTGGCCGACGTCATGATCAATGGCGAACCGGTCAAGCTTGGTTTTGGCTACCTGATCCACAACACCGTGTACCAGAGCGCCTCGGGCATACCGAGCCTCACCGTCCCCGCCGGGCTCACCACGGACGGACTCCCGGTGGGCATCAGTTTCGACGGCCCGCTCGGCAGCGACCGGCGGCTGCTCGCCATTGGGGCAGCGTTCGAGCGTGTGCGCGGGCCGTTTCCGGCACCGCCAGCGGTGCCGGGTCGCAGCTTCGCAGCTTTCTAGTGAAAAGCTGCGAAGCTGCGACCCGGCACCAGGGGTTACCCTGTCTTCAGGTGCAGCTCGCGGGTCATGTAGTCGATGACGATTTCGTCGAGCACGCCGAGCACGTCCATGCCAAGCATGAGCACGGGCTCGTCCGTCATCCGCCAGTACCGGAAGATATCCACATCGCCGAACGTAAGCACCGCGTTGCGGATATCCACGCCCTCGACACGCATGACGGGCATCGGCACGCGCATGCCTGGCTCGACGTCCAGTGTGACGCCGATGATTTCGGTGCTCTGGTTTTCGCGTGCATCCCGCTTGAGTGCCCGCAACAACGCGAGATTGCCGAGCGAGTCGGGTGCACCGGTGTCGATGATCGCCCGCGTGAGGACCCTGCCGATACGGATGTCGATGGCCAGCAGGTTCTCCCGCATCATGCGGATCGGTGTCGCGCGGAAGCCGGGTCCCGCGGGTTCCCGTCGCGACCGGCGTACGGTGATGCGGTCGTACTTGAAATCGATGTGGATGCGCTTGTCGAGCAGACCCTCGTTGCCGAGTACGCCGTCTGCTCCGCCAAAGACATCCAGCACGATTGGCAGCTGCGCAGGCTCGAGGATGAGATCGCCGACACTCATCCGGTTGACCTGGATCAGCGGGACCATCGATGTGCCGGTCACGCCGCGCAGGCGGGCCGTCTTGTCGGTCAGCACTTCCTCGCCTAGCACATCGACTACGCTCTGGATCACGGCCGAGCGGTTCGCCCCCGTGTCGAGGACAAGCCTGAAGGGTCCCTTGCCGTTCAGGAACACCGGTGCCCAGATGCGGCCTATGCGGTCACGCTGAGTCCGGGCCACATAGCGCGGCTCGCGGGTGATGACCAGGATCTCGTCGATCGTCGGCGCCGGGGCTGCCTCGGCCTGCGGTGCGGCCAGCGGCGCGACGGAGGTCAGGACCAGAGCAGCGAGGACGGTCATGCCGCCATGGTAACGCCCTGCGGGTGCCGGGTCGCAGCTTCGCAGCTTTCAGTCGGCCTCCGGCGGATATCGCAGCATCGCCCGCCTGATCGCCGCTTCGCTCCGACCCAGGCGTCGCGCTACCGCACAAACACTTGCAATAGACCCGGCCACCGCTTGATTGGCGATCCAGGCACAGGCTCGTGTTCGTCGGCGTGACTGGCTTGACCAGGGCACGACACCGAAACGTCCGTTAGCCTCGCCAATCAGGTCTTCGAGCGACCGCTTGTCCGGCGGCCGCCAGTCTTTCTCCCGCACCCGGGCCAGAAACGCGTCATCGCCGAGGACTCGCGCATCGTTCGAGTTCGGCTCCAGCCGCCCCGATCCCCAGCGGATTTCCTCGCTGCTCGCGAGGAATTCCTGGTAAGCGCTGACTGCCCGGCCGCGCTCGGCGCTGAACAGCGCGAGTGCGAACTCCGTTGTGACCCACGGAGCTTGCGATGCGGCGATGTACACGCGATGGCTGCTCCATGGGTACTCCCCCGGATCCGCCACCAGGCCGCCGCGAACCGGATTGAGGTGGATGTACCGGATCAGCTCCAGCAGGTAGTTGTCCGCATCAACCAGCACTGCATGGTAGCGGCGCTCGAACAGGTGACCGGTGGTCTTCATCACCGCCTGGACTGTGCGCGCGTAGCGGCTGGCGATCCTCAGGATCAGGCGGCTGAGCGGCATTTCCGCGACTTGAATCAGCAAGTGCAGGTGGTTGGTCATCCAGCAGTAGGCGTGAACTCGTGCGCCGTGGTGTGAGATCGTCTGGGCCACGATGTCGTCGAGCAGGTTTCGATCCCGGAGTGAGAAGAAGATCGCCTGGCGGTGATTCCCCCGCAGAGTGACGTGATAGAACCCGCCGGGTACGTGGACTCGAAGAGGGCGCGGCATCGGTAATAGCAGGTTCGCAGCTGGGAGAACGAGAGTAGGCCGGTCGGTGGTATCCCGCGACCTGCGAAAGTGGCCAGTTCAGCCGGAAACTGCGAAGCTGCGACCCGGCACCTATGGTCGATAGCGGTTGAGGATGAAGATGCTGCTTACGTGCAGCACCGGCGGCAGCACGACGTAGGCGAGCCAGATGCCCTGGATGACGTCGGCGGATTGCGGAGCGAGGCTGCCGTCGCTCGTTTTCACGAAGCCGATGAGCGACAGGATCCCGAGGAACACGGCCGAGCCGAGCGCGTTGCCGACCTTGTCGACGGCCGAATAAACCGCCGACAGCGCACCTTCGCGGCTCACGCCAGAGCGCTCGCGGTCGTAGGCGATCGTGTCGGTCAGCACCGAGAACGACATCAGGATGAAGCCACCATTGAAGAGGCCGATGGTGACAGCGACCAGCCACACGATCCACAGGGAATCGGCATCCGCCAGGAAGTAGGCCTGGATGCTGATGGCGTAGAGCACGAGGCACCACTTGTAGACCGGCATCTTGCCGAACCTCGTCGACGCCCAGACCAGCAGCGGCATCGCCGCGATCGACGCCACCGAGATGATGATGATCCACACCGGGATCACGTCGAAGGCGCCGAGCCCCAGATCCATCGCGTAGGCAAAGAAGAAGAACCCGCCCGCGTAGCCGATGCCCGCGCTCACGTACTGCACGATGTTGGCGGCGATCAGCACGACGAACGGCTTGTTGGCCCAGGCGATGCGCAGTTGTTCGCGCAGCGGCAGCGTCGCTTCCGAAATGTCGCGCAGCTTCGTCCGCGCCGTGCCGAAGAAGACCCACAGGGTGGCTGCTGCGATCACCGCGCCCATCACGTAACCCATGACGCGGTAGCCTTCGGCCGCGGAGCCGCCGTCGGCCTGCGCGAAGTAGCCGACGATCTTGGGCGCGGCCGCGCCGCCGAGAATGAGCCCGAGCGCGAGACAGGCATTGCGAAAGGACAGCAACGTCGTGCGTTCGTTCGGGTCGTCCGACATCTCCGATGCCATGCTGAGGTAGGGCACGGAGAAGAGCGAGTAGCCGGTGTTCAGGACGACGTAGACCGCGGTCATGTACGCGAACAGCAGCCAGTCGCTCGTGCCGGCCGGTGGCAGGAACAGCAGCACGAAGCAGAGCGCGGCGATCAGCCCGCCGGCGAGGATGAACGGCCGGCGGCGGCCCATCGGCGAACGTGAGCGATCGGACACCACCCCGGCAACCGGATCGGCCAGCACGACCCAGATCTTCGCGATCATGATCGACAGCCCCGCGAGCGCCGGCTCCATGCCGAGCACGGTCGTCATGTAGAGCGGCAGGATGAGCGAGGGCGTGTCGCGGAGGATCTGCCCGCCGACCTGGCCAACGCCGTAGCCGAGGCGGGTGGGGAGGGAGAGCGGCGTGGCGTTGCTGCTGGTCACGGGCCTGCTGTTCCGACTGTCGGCGATGGAGCCGGGACGATAACCGAATTCTCATCCCGGTTACTATCCGCGCATGCGATCTGCATTTGACCGGGACCGTATCCTGCACGGCGCCATCGCTGCCTGCCTGCTTGGCAGCGCGGTGCTCATGGCCGCCCGTGTCCTCTTCGACCAGTTCGACTCGGACGAACTGCAACACACGCATCTCGCCTGGCAGGTCGCGCAAGGGGAGGTACTCTACCGCGACTTCTGGGATCACCACGGGCCGCTGGCCACGCTGCTGAATGCAGCGCTCATGCGGCTGACGGGCGCTGCGCCCGGCATCGATCTCATGATCGGCCTGCGGGCGGTCAGCGCGTTTTTCGCGCTCCTCATCGCTGCATTCACCTGGGCTCTGGCGCGTGAGGTGCTCGGCAGCGCGCGGGCGGCGTGGCTGTCGGTCACTGCGCTGTTGCTGGCTTACTACTTCCAGGATCCAGGCACCGAGATTCGCCCGGATACGCTGCAGAACGCCTGCTGGGTCGCCGGGCTGCTGGTGCTGTGCCGACACCTGTCCAGGCCACTGCCTCTCGCGCCCTTCGCGGCCGGTGTGCTTTTCGGGCTCGCCGCGATAGCCAACCCGAAAGCGCTGCTCGGCCCCGCGCTCGTCGGTCTCTGGTACCTCACAGGCAGGCGGTGGCACGGCTTCGATGCGCGGCGGGCTGGTCGCGAGCTCCTGCTGCTTTTCGCAGGCGGCGTCCTGCCGGTGCTCGGTGCGATCGCGTGGTTCGCAAAGGACGGTGCCGCGGGAGCATTCCTGCACTACACGACGCTGTGGAATCTGGCCGCGCTCTCCATCGAGCGCGACACGGAAGTCGCCGTCCGCAACTTCACGTTTCTCCTGACGCGGCAGGCGCCGTTTTTCCTGGCAGTCGCGCTGGGAATCGCGTCCTTCCTGCAGACGCGGCAACCAGCGCGCTCGCTGCTCTTGTTCGTTGCCGTGCCGCTGACACTGCTCTGGCCCGTGAATGACTTCTATCCGCAGCATTGGCTCGCCAGTCTGCCGCTGCTCGCGGTCGTGGCCGGCGCTGGCATCCATGCCCTGTGCGACCGTTCCCGAAAGGCGGCCTGGTCGCTGCTCGGGTTCGCCGGCGGTGCCTTCCTGTTGGCCATGGCCATCGCGCGTACGCCGTTTTCACCCCACCCGAACCAGATAGCGCAACGCGCGCTCACGGAATACGTAGTCGCAACGACCAGTCGCGACATGCCGCTCGGGGTGCTGTGGACCAGCTGCGGCGGGTACATGTTCAACGCCGATCTGCAGTACTACTGGGCGGCCCGGGCCGATCTTGGGACCGCTATACGAATCGATTCGGGAGAAGAGCCCTTCGGTGAGGCTTTCGTAGCGGCGCTCGAGCGGCAACAGGTGCCCCTGGTGATCGGTCGCCGGGACCTGGCCTATGACGCGCTACCCGCGCCGCTGCGTGAGTACGTCGACGACCACTTCGACTACGGCGAATGCGTCTGGACGCGAAGTCACTGAGGGGCCAGCGGGACCGGTTGCGCTACGGGTAATGCGCCGGGCGCCCGGCCGCGCAACGGCTCTACGACGCGGTCCCGCTCCTGTGCGGGCGGGGAGACGCCTTCCAGCGCTGCGAACTCCAGCCTTTCGCGTAGCGTTTTCGATGGTTGGCGCGCCGTCTTGCCTACGAGGATTTTCCGGATCAAAGCGATACCCGGACCCCGATAGGTCCATAGGAAGCGCACCAGGTCACGCAGGCGACCGTTCAGGACGTACACGCACAAATAGCCGACGAACTGCAGCAATTCCAGCTGTCGGCGGCTCAGGTGTTCAAGCTCTACGGCATGGCCGATCTGTTTGTTGTAGTCGTTCCAGTCGCGCGCCTTCAGGCGATAACCTTTCTCGCCCCGCTTTGCCCACTTCCAGACTGCCGTACCTGGATACGGCACCATGATGCCGAAGACCGGGATCGACGGATTGATCCGTACCGCGAAACGAACGCTGTTCCATGCCGAGCGCAGCGTCTCGTTCGGATGACCGAGGATGAAAAAGCTCAGGACGCCTACGCCGGACTTCCTAGCGATGGCGACGGCCCGGCGTATCTTGTCGAGGTTGGTCTGCTTGCCCATCGCGCGCAACGTCTCGGGGTCACCCGTCTCGATGCCCATGCCAAGCACTGTGACGCCGGCTTTTGCCAGCTTCTCCATCAAGTCTTCATCGACGCAGCTGACGTGCGTCTCGGCCTTGAAGTGGTATTTCGTGCCGAATCCCAGCCCAATCATCCCATCCAGCAGCTGGTGCGCACGCTTCTTGTCGATCGTCATGATCTCGTCGCAGATCACGACATGCTCACCGCCACGCTCCTCTGTAACCCACTTCAATTCTGCGATTACCTGGGCTACGTCGCGTTTGCGCACGATCTGCCCATTGGGATTCATGCAAAAGTTGCAGGCGAAGGGGCAGCCGCGCGCCGTCATGATCAGATATTCCGGCGACGGCGGCAGGAGGTCCCACGCGGGCATCGGCAGCTGGGTCTGGTCGCGGATATTCTGACGCGGAGCGGTGACGATCGGTTCATCGCCACGTTCCGGGTCCCGAAAAACCAGGCCGGGAATATCGCGCAGGCAGGAACCCGGCATGCGTCCGTCATGCCATCGAACGAGTTCCAATAGCGTGTTCTCGCCTTCACCGACGGCACCAATGTCGAAATGGGAAAACTCGCGCAGGGTGTCGGCGGGAATAGCCGATACGTGTACGCCACCGATGACGTTTAGGATCGGCTTGCCTCTGACCCGGGAAATTTCCCGCACCAGCATCGCAACGTTATGCGCCTGGATGATCTCGTTGGTGAAGGCGGTATGACCAACAATATCGGGGTCGAAGGCCTCGAGCCGGCGGCGTACTTCGGCGTAGCCGAGACGCTCGAACTTGGCGTCGATCAGCAGGAGATCACGGTATCCGTTCGCCCGCAGCCAGGCAGCCAGGCAGGCGAGGGACAGGCGGGTGAAGCGGGGCAGGTCGTACTCGGGCTCGTCCCAGCTACACGGCGGTGGATTAACCAGGGCTATTCGCACGCGATTTCGTTTTTCTTCTGGCGGGCGTCAGCCGCTATTAGAAGTGGGGAGGCGGGTGCCTGACAAGGGCTTGGCGCGGCCAATATGTAAATTGGAAACGCCGGTGCCG
>Ga0194128_10011113_pt1 | contig 10515 bp, 11 predicted proteins | sample TA2KigCa65mmetaG_FD_148650 | JGI IMG/M metagenome (GOLD analysis project Ga0194128, IMG submission 148650) | Freshwater microbial communities from Lake Tanganyika, Tanzania - TA2015037 Kigoma Deep Cast 65m | ecosystem: Environmental > Aquatic > Freshwater > Lake | place: Tanzania: Lake...
CGACGTCTGGGGGACGGGGCCGGATGCGGCGACCCTCGAGCTGATGCGCTCGCTGCGCCGCGCGTTTGACGCGCAGCGATCCATCAACCCCGGGCGGTTCATCGGGGATCGTCCGTGAGCGGGGCGGACCGCGCAGGGTCGTGGGACCGACCGCCCCGGGGCTGCGCGGCCCTACGCCCAGGCCGCGATCGGATCCCGGAGGCACAGCCATGACGGTCGCCGCGCCCCCGGTCCGTCGCGGCTTCTCCGCCAGCAACGCGCCCGACCCGGCCGTCATGCAGGCGTGCGTGCACTGCGGGATGTGTCTCAACGAGTGCCCCACCTATCGGGTCATCCGGCTCGAGATGGATTCACCGCGCGGGCGCATCCAGCTCATCAAGGGTGTCAACGATGGGCACATCGCGCTCGACAGCCAAGTGTTCCTCGCGCACACCTTCCGCTGCCTTGACTGCCGCGGCTGCGAAACCGCCTGTCCGTCTGGCGTGAAGTACGGACGGCTCATCGAAGCGGTGCGCGATCAGACCGCGCGCGCGGGCCTGCTGCCCCGCCGGCGGCGCATCGCCTCCTGGGTGCTGCGTCACGTCTTCACCCGCCGGACGCGCCTGCGCCGCGTGGGACAGGCGCTGCGGCTGTACCAGCGCTTGGGCGTGCAGGCCTTCATCCGGCGGCTGCGGATCCTCGCCTGGGTGTGGCCGGCGCTGGCGCAGGTGGAGGCGATGGCGCCGGCCATGTCCCGCCGCTTCCTGGACGCTGGCGATCTGCGCTTCGTGCCCGCCGTGGGACCGGCGCGCTACCGAGTCGCGTTCGTCACCGGCTGCATCATGTCGCTCGCGTTCGCGGAGGTCCACCGCGCCTCGCTGCGCGTCCTCGCCCGCCGCGGCTGCGACATCGAGATTCCCGAGCATCAGCAGTGTTGCGGCGCGCTGCACATCCACGGTGGCGACCGCGCTAGCGCGCAAGACTTGGCGCGGCGCAACATCGACGCGTTCGAGGGCGGCGGCTATGACGCGATCCTCACCAACTCGGCAGGTTGTGGCTCGGCCTTGAAGGAATACGGCCAGTTACTGGCGGGCGACCCGGCCTACGCCGAGCGCGCCCACCGATTCGCCGCCAAAGTGCAGGACCTCTCGGAATTCCTCGCCGCATGCGAGTCCGGCCATGCCCTCGGCGAGCTGCGCCGCACCGTCGTGTATCAGGACGCGTGCCATTTGGCCCACGGCCAGGGGATCACGCGCCAGCCGCGTGACCTGCTCCGCGCCATTCCCGGCCTCACGCTGGTCGAGATGCGGAACCCGGCGGTCTGCTGCGGCAGCGCCGGACTTTACAGCGTCACCGACACCGCCACGTCGCTGCAGGTCCTGGACGAGAAGCTGGACGCCCTGGAGGGGGTGGAAGCCGACACCGTTGTAAGCGCCAATCCCGGGTGCCTGCTGCACCTGCGCCTGGGCGTCAAGCGGCGAGGCCTCAAGCTGCGCGTGGTGCACCTCGCCGAATTGCTCGACGAAGCCTACGCCGCGGCGCGCGCTGACGGCGGGTAGGGGCGGTTCGCGAACCGCCCCTACCACTCGGGTTGGTTGTGCACGCGGCGCGTGCGGCGCGCCGGCCGCGCGCTAAGGTTTCGCCCAGCTCGCCCGCAGCGCCTCTTTGATCAACCGGGCCACCTCACCCGGCTCGCCGTGCCTCCCCAGCGCCTTTTTCGAGAAGACGAGGGTTCCGTCGACGGTCACTTCGAACACGCCGCCGGACGACGGCAGCAACACCCACTCCTTGACCATCGCCTCGCTCTCGGGCAGAACCTCGGTCGTCAAACTGACGGCCCGTGGGAGATAGTGTCATTGCGAGCAAAACTCGATCGTGACGCGCACGCGCTTGTCCATGTCGTTCCCGCCTTCGACACCAGAAGCCCCCAAGGGATGATACCCGGCCCCGTGGGGAGGTCGCGGCCCCGCCGTGCGCGGCCAGTCGCGTGTCATCCCAATCAGGCCGGGCATGCCCACGCTGGTTGGGTTGGACGATCAACTGGATCGTCCTGCGGAAGACCCGTGTCGGCACGATCGGCCGTCTCAAAAGTGGAACTCATCCGCCGTGCCCAGGAACCCATGGGCCGCTTGACGCGCGTCACAATCGAAGTGATGCCCCCGGTGACGTCCTGCCCCCGAGGTGACCTGCGGTGACTCAGCCCCTGCCACCGTCGCGAGGCATGGCCGTCGCCCGTGGGCGCCCGACCTGCGTCAACCACCCCCACCGAGACCTGGTGGCCAAGTGCGACCGCTGCTTGCGCGACTTCTGCGTCGAATGCCTGCCCGACCGCGACGACGGGCGCCTGTGTGCGCGCTGCCGGCAGGAACTCGCCGCGGCACTCGAGATCTACGAAGGCGCGCGGCTGACGCCGGGCAACGTGATGCGTCGGCTCATCTCCCGACGCTTCTTCGCCGCCGTGCTCGTGCTGGGCGTAGTGCTGACCATCGGCTTGCTCCCGGCTTTCTTCGCGCTACGGCAGACGACCTCCGAGGGTATCGACCCTAACGTCATCCGGCGCATTCAGGTCGGCTACGGGCAGGTCTGCGACTTGGCCGGGGAAGGCTGCGACCACCTCGAGATCGTGTGGGGCGGCGAGGCCACGGCCAGCAGCCAGTCCACCGACCCCCGGCATCAACTCGACCGTGTGCACGACGGCCTCGTCGACCAGCAGTTTGACGGTTGGCGCTCCGGCGACGCGAATTTCCCCATCGATCTCACCTTCAAGCTGCGCTTTCGTACCCCCATCGCGAAGATCATCGTCTGGAACGATCTTGACGAGCCGGCCGACACCTACATCCGGGACTTCGAGCTGTGGGTTGCCGTCGACGATCCTGTCCGCAATCCCGACGCGATGACGCGCATCGGCCGCTTCGTCATGGGCCCGCAGGAGTCGCCGAGTCGATTCGAGCTGGCGGAGCCGACGGTGGCCGTGACGTGGGTCCGCATTCGAATCCTGGCCAGCCAGGGTCCGGCGGACTACGTCTCTGCGGCCGAGATCGGGGCTTTCAGCCCAGCGCGCGACGTACCGGGCGCGCCCCTCCCGCGCGGCAGCGGGCCGCTGCCGATATGAGTCGCCCGCGGCCGCGCTCGCGTCCCCACGCCCCGTGGTCGGAGGGTGGGGACGGACGCGCGCCCGCCCCGACCGGAGGTTCCCCATGCTGCTAGCCAGGCTCCGCAGGCCGGCTGGCCGCGACGTGGCCGCCGGCGCCGAACCAACGCGCCGTGGGCTGGGCGCCCGGCTGCTGGGCTGGTTCCGCCGCACCGGCCTGCAGGAGGCCGATTGGGACGAGCTCGAGGAAATCCTGCTCCAGGCTGATCTAGGACCGGCGCTAACGGTCGAACTGGTGCGGAGTCTCCGCACGACGGCGCACGGCCCAGCGCTGGTGAGCGCCGCGGCCCTCCGCGAGGAGCTGGCGCGCCGCCTGGTCGAGGCCCTGGGGACCGGCGACCGAGCCTTCGCGGAAGGCGCTGCCCCGCAGGTCATTCTGATGGTGGGCGTGAATGGCGTCGGCAAGACCACCACGATCGCGAAGCTCGCGAACTTGCTCGGAACCAACGGGTACACCGTCTTGCTGGCGGCGGGGGACACCTTCCGCGCCGGCGCCATCGACCAGCTCAAAATCTGGGGCGAGCGGTTGCAGGTGCCGGTCGTGGCGCACGAACCCGGCAGCGACGCGGCCGCGGTGCTCTACGACGCGCTCGAGGCGGCCAAGGCGCGCCGGATCGACTACGTCATCGCCGACTCCGCCGGGCGCCAGCACACCAACCTGAACCTCATGAACGAGCTGGCCAAGATGCGCCGGGTGGCGGAGCGCCAGGTGCCCGGCGCGCCCCACGAGGTGCTCCTCGTGCTCGACGCGCTCACCGGCCAGAATGGCTTGCAGCAGGCGCGCGGATTCGTCAGCGCAGTCCAGGTTTCGGGTATCGTCATTGCCAAGCTCGATAGCTCGGCCAAAGGCGGGGTCGCCTTCGCCGTCACACGCGAGCTGGGCGTGCCGATCAAGTTCGTGGGAACGGGTGAAACCGTGGCGGACCTTGCCGTGTTCGACCCCGCGCGGTTCGTGGCCGCGCTGCTCGAAAGCCCGAACTCCGCCGTAGAAGGTGGACAGGCGTGAAAGGCGTCATCCTAGCCGGCGGGACGGGCTCCCGGCTGAACCCCATCACGCGCGTGACCAACAAGCAGTTGCTCCCGGTCTACAACAAGCCGATGGTGTACTACCCCATCGAAACGCTCGTGAACGTGGGGATCGAAGACATCCTGATCGTCACGAGCGGCTCCAGCGCCGGGGACTTCCTGCGCCTGCTTGGCAACGGCCGCGAATTCGGCATCCGGCACCTCAGCTATGCCTACCAAGACGGCGCGGGCGGCATCGCGGAGGCGATTGGCCTGGCGGAGCCCTTCGTTGGCCGCGACCGTATGGTCGTCATCCTTGGCGACAACATCATCGGCAAGAGCATCCGCACGCCTGCGCGCAACTTCCAGAAGCAAGAGCGCGGGGCGAAAGTGCTGCTCACCGAATCGGCCACGCCCCAGGCGTACGGCGTGGCGGTGCTCGACAATGGGCACATCGTCCACTTCGTCGAGAAGCCCAAGAATCCTCCCTCGAACCTGGTCGTGACGGGCATCTACTTCTACGACGAGCAGGTGTTCGAGCTCATCCGCACGCTCGAGCGGTCGGACCGCGGCGAGCTCGAGGTCACCGACCTCAACAACCGCTATCTCGAATTGGGCCAGATGACCTGGGATCGCCTGGACGGCTACTGGGCCGACTGCGGCGAGTCCATCGACCACTACCTCCGCGCCTGCAATCTCGTCGCGCAGCAAGGCGCCAATAAGCTCGACTGAGCGGGTTGCGCGGTTGACCGCCAGGGCCCCGGGGACGGTCTCCCACCTGGCCGTCCGTCCCCGTCAACCCGCGCCGCGCCCCGACCCGAACGGGGGAGCGGCGTGAAATGAACGCCTCCGCAGCGTCGTGACCGAACCGGCGCCACGCAGTGAGGAACATTCGCTCAATTCATCCGACCCGCCCATTGACAGTTCGTCCTGAGAGTGTCACGTTACGGGCGTCGGTCATGGCACGACGGACCGTCGCAGGCGGTCCGTCGCCCAACGGAGCGACAAATGCCAGAGGACGGTGAATATCGCGTTACGGCCGTGAAGTCCGAGCGGCGCCGATGCCCGTTCTGCAAGCAGGAGACGACCTGGAACTTCTACGAGCGGAAGTTATGGATGGGCCTGAAGAAGGAGTCGTATTGGGCCTGCTCGCGCTGCGGGCGCCGCCTGTCGGACCTGCCGGCCCAGACGGCGACGGCGTAGGTGCCAGGAGAGGCGCCATCGGCGCCCGCGCTCGGGCCGGTGCATAGGCAAGGCGCGGTCGGCCCCGGATAGACCCGGCCAACCATCGGGCGGCGGCGCGGCCGTCGGGCCACTGGGGCCCGGGCCTGTACGCCCCGGGCCGGGTACCGCAAGCGTCCGCTCCGCGCGACGCGTCGGACCGTGTCGAACCGTCGCCCGCGGTTCGACGCCAGGGGCGACGCTATCCGTACGGCGCGCTCCAGCGGCCCAGGAACGCGGACGCGCCGATCGGGCGGCGCGTGCGGGGCCGCGACTCCCGCGCTTGCTGCTCGGGCGTCAGGTGCGTGGGATCCCCGTGGTAGCCGAGCGCGAGGATGGCCGCCATCTCGAATTCCGCCGGGATTCCCAGCGCCTGCCGGGCCAGGTCGCGGTCGTACGCCCCAATTTGGCGGGCCAGCAGGCCCAGGCTGGTGGCCTGTAGCACCAGGCATGCGTTGGCCGCCCCCACGTCGTATAGCGCCCAGCGGTTGGGCTCCTGGCCGGCGGAGAAGCGCGTCTGGGCCACGCTCAACAGCAGCAGCGGCGCTCGCTTGGCCCACGAATTGCTGCTGCTGAGGCACGCCTCGACCTTGGCCCGTGCCTCCGGTGTGCGGCTGTCGAGTACCAAATAGCGCCACGGCTGTTCGTTGCGCGCCGATGGCGCCCAGCGGGCGGCCTCCAACAGCGCGTGGACCGTGGCAGGTTCGATTGGCCGCCCTGGATCGAAGGCCAGCGGGCTCCAGCGCCGGCACAGCACATCGTGAATCGGGTGGTCGGGTCGGGCCAGATTCTCCACGGCCAGCTCCCTCGAGCGGGGCGGCCAGCCGCGCCCCGCATTGTGCGCCGGCGGGGTCAACGCGGCATGACGGTGGCCGGCCCAACCGACGTTCCCGGTGCCGATCGCTTCGTGGGTGGGCGGGTGCAAGCCCGTGACGGCCCGACGATCCCTAGGTCCTCTGGGGCGTCCGTGCCGCGGGCGATCAGGGAGCGGGCGGCCCACCGGGCGCATCGGCCGCGCTACTTGCGCCGCGCGGCCATCCACTCCTCATGCGTCGGCACCTTCTCACCGACGACGTACAAGAAGTAGTAGCAGCCCGTCTCGCCCAGGAACTTGAAGCCTTGCGCAACGCCGCCACGGTCGCTCCGAAGTCGCCGTGCGCGCGCAGATAGCGCTTGAACCCGCCATGCTCGTCGGCTAGATCGAGCATGCGGCGGGCGTTCCCGACGATCGCCTGCAGCTTGGCGCGGTTCCGAATCACCCGCGGGTCCTGCACCAAGGCGTCGATATCTTTGGGACCCAAGGCTGCCACCGCCTCGGCCTCGAAGCCACGCAACGCCGCACGGATACCCGGCCACTTGGACTCGACGACCGCCCACGAAATGCCGGTCTGGAAGTCCGCTTTGCTCATGACTTCGAAGTAGTCGCCCAGCGTCGTTGGTTTGATCTGCGTGGGCGCTTCTGCGCCGGGCATCAAAGACTCCTTTCGCCTATCGGTGACCTCGCCGACGGCCGCCACCCACCGTGCCGGCCGTGGGTCACACGCGCCGGCTCGCCGCCCCGGGGGTGACCCATTTGTAACGCGTTTGGGGAGCGTCGTGATGCGCAAGTGGCGCGGTGGCCCGAAAGTGGACCAGGCGGTCAACTTTTGGGGCGGGATGCAATTCCATCGCAACGCGGAATACGCCGTGAAGGTGCTGATCGACCTTGCGCAGTACGGCGGCGCCACGGCGGGCGCGATCGCGCCTCGGCGCGCCATGCCCCGGCCGTACGCGCTCAAGATCTTGCGCCGCATGCGGGACCAGTGGCTCGTGGAGGCCAAGCGCGGCCAAGGAGGTGGCTATCGGCTGGCACTGGATCCGGGCCGCATCACGCTCTGGCAGGTCCTGACGCTCATGCAAGGGCCACACGAGCGCAACCGCTGTCTCTTTTCGTCCGATGGGCAGTGCCGAATCACCCGGCCCTGCCCCGTCCACCAGGTATGGGATGAGCTGTGGCAGGGCGCCAGTCAGGCGCTCGGTCGCGTCACGATCGCGGACATCAGCCGGGTCTCGGCGCCCAGCGATGGGCTGACGGCGCCGAGTTCCGCGTAGCGGGGTCGAAAGGGCCTGGCATGTCGCTTTCACGTCGACGGCTTCTGCGGGGAATGGCGGCCACGGGCGCGGTCGCCGCCGCGCCCAGCAGCGGATACTAGGCCCGCCGCCCGACCGCCCGTAGCGGCGTTCAATTGAACGCCCCTACACGGTCTACGCGTGCGCCTGGCCGGGCTGCGGGAGCGCGCGCAGTGGCCGCCCGCCGCGCCTAGGCCACGCGGTACCTGGCGATCGCGGCTTCGTCCACCTCGACGCCCAGGCCTGGTTTCATCGGTACTGGTACGAACCCTTCGTCGTCGATAGTGATGGGATCGGTCACGATGCCCCAGAGCTGTTGGTAAGTTTCGACCGTGCGCCAGGGCGGGTCCAGGATGAACTCCACGAACGGGCAATTGCGCAGGGTGGCGCAGAGCTGCAGATGGGCGGCCAGGCCGATGCCGCAGTTGCCGTGATGCGGGCAGAACTCGCGGCCCATGAGTTCGGCCATCGCCGCAATCTTGCGCAATTGCGAGAGCCCCTCGGACGACGTCGCGTCGGGCTGCAGCACGTCGTACACACCGGTGCGCAGCATGCGCGCGAAGGCGGGCAGGCCTTCGTTGCCCTCGCCCCCCGCGATGCGGATGTCCACCGCGTCGCAGAGCCGCGCGATGTTCTCGAAGTCGTCGCGGGGCAGGGGCTCTTCCAGCCAGTACGCGCCGAGTTGCTGGAGCTCGCGGGCGGTGTGCAGGGCGCGCTGGTAGTCCCAGGACGGCACCCCGCTCGCCATGCGTCCGCCGAAGGTCGGGTAGCTCGCCTGGTTGGCATCCACCATGATCTCCATGCGATCGCCCACCGCCGTGCGCACGGCTTCCACCAGCCGCACGTCCTCCACGATGGTCGCGGCGTGGTGGCGCAGCTTGATGGCCGTGAAGCCCTGTTCCAAGTAGCGCAGGGCATCCTCCGCGCGTTGCTCGGGCGTCGCCAGCGCCACGGTGCTGGCATACGCGCGGAGGCGGGTTTGATACGTGCCCCATAGCTGGTGCAGCGGACGGCCCGCGGCCTTGCCGGCGATGTCGCAGAGCGCCATATCGACCAGCCAGGCGCGGGCCCTGCGGATCACGGGGGCCAGGCGCTCGAGCGCCAGCGGGTCTTGCCCAATCAGCGCGTCCCGCACGCGCAGGACGTTTCGGACCTCATCGCCCCCGCCGTTCCCATAGCCCGTGAGGCCCGCATCCGTCACGACGCGCACGAGCGTGAGCTGGCGTGCGGTCTCGGGCGCGCGCCGCCACGCCGCCGTGAACGGCACCGGGTACGGCAGATTCAGGAGATCGACCTCAATCGCGGCGATCTTCATGCCGTCCTTCCTTGGGCGCGCCGCGGTTGCAGAGGCGACGGCCTGGACCGGGGTCTCGACGGCCTCGCCGCGTTCCGACGATGCGCCGGCGCGGAGGAGTCCCAGCAGCTCCTCGGCGGTGTATTTGCCCGGCTGCTCGCGCATGCGCGCCATGGCCTCCGCCAGCTCTGTGATGCGCGCATTCGCGGGGGTCGCAACGCCGTAGCGCGCGCCCAGCTCCGCGATGTAGCCGTTGAGCTGGCGCGTCTCCACCGATCCCGTCTGCCGGTACAGGCTCTGCCAGGTGGACGATCCGTGCTGGGCGAACGGGAGTTCGGCATTGCGGCGACCGATCATCCCCATGTCGAGGTCATAGGCCTCCCGCGGCACGACTGGGATATTCGCGGCTCGAATCACCGCCCAGGCTTCTGCGCGCAGGAGCTCCAGTACCGGACGAGCATCGCCCCGGCCGTCGGTGATGGCGCTCAGGGCGTTCCCGAGGTTGCCGAGGAACTTGCGCCATTTGTAGTCCATCACGTTGGGGAACGCCCCGCCGCGGAAGCCGGCCGCCTGCAACGCGGCGCTCACGCTGCGGGCAAGGTCGTCGATCCCGGTCGGGTAGCAGCCCACCCCAAGGTTGCCTGCGAAGTCGTGGCAGGCGTTGTACATACTCCCGGCTCGTGAAACTGGCCGGGCGCGTTCACCACCACGCCGTAGACCCGGCTGAAATCGCGCGCGGCAAGGGCTTCGTTCCCGACGCCGTTCTGACAGCAGAAGACCGGCGTCCTCGTCCCGATCGCATCCGCGATCTGGGCGAGCGCCGCCGTGGTGTCCTGCCCTTTGACGCAGAGCAGCACCACCAGGTCGCGGTGCAGCAGATCGAGCTGAGCGAGCGCGGTTGTGGCGGGGACGCGGACGAGCTGCTCGCCTTCCGGGCGCCAGAGCTTGAGGCCGTGGGCGTTGATCGCGTGCGCTGGGCGCGCGATGAGCACGACGTCCTGCCCCGCACGCGCGAGCTGGGCGCCGATCACGCTGCCAATGGCGCCGGCGCCGAAGACGACGGTGCGCATCGCGTTCCTCGCTGGTCACCCGGGCGGTCATCGTACGCCAACGAGGTGGCGACCAGGACGCCCTCACCCTCGCCCCGTCATCGGGGCGAGGGCATTTGTAGGGGAGCGCGGCGCGCGCCCGTCCCCCCTCACCAGCACATCTTGCCATGTGGCAGGTTGTGCCCTCGCTTGCCGAGGAGAGGGAATGCGGGCACCTCAGCGCGTCAGTGCGGCTTCGATGTCCTTGCGGAAGTCCCGCAGGTAGGTGGGCCGGATGATGAGCTCCTCGACCGTCGCACGGGGCGGCAGGGAGGCGCAGAACACGATGGCGGCTGCCACGTCTTCCGGCCGCATCATGGTGGCCCGCGCCTGCGCATCCGGCACCAGCGCGCGTTGCGCGAGGATGGGCGTGTTGGCCTCGCCAGGAATGATGGCGCAGCTCCGGATCCCACGGTTGCGAAGCTCGACGTTGAGCATGCGCGTGAGATTGAGGACCGCGGCCTTCGACGCGCTGTAGGCTGCGCCCGCCATTGGATTGGCGAAGAGCGCCGCATAGGACGCGACAGTGATGATCGTGCCTCCGCCCCGCTCGAGCATGGGCGGGATGGCCGCCTGCGCCAGCACGAACGGCCCCGTCACGTTGGCGGCCATGACCGCCTCCAGCTCGCCCGGCGGCGTGCGCTGCACCGTGCGGGCCGTGCTGTTGG
>Ga0194128_10011114_pt1 | contig 10512 bp, 9 predicted proteins | sample TA2KigCa65mmetaG_FD_148650 | JGI IMG/M metagenome (GOLD analysis project Ga0194128, IMG submission 148650) | Freshwater microbial communities from Lake Tanganyika, Tanzania - TA2015037 Kigoma Deep Cast 65m | ecosystem: Environmental > Aquatic > Freshwater > Lake | place: Tanzania: Lake...
TTATCAATAGTGGCTTCCCAGCCCCTGAAAACATTAAAGAAATGCTCGCGTCAGGAATAACACCAAGACAATCTGAAAGATATTTCGCGTTGAAGCTTGCTTCAAACTGATTTCCTTCAATTGCAGCCGGAACATGGCTTGTCCCCTCCCCAATCTCTGCGTTTTTCACCGAAATAATTATTTCTTTGTTTTTTTCTGGAACTGAAATCAAAATCTGATTTGATTTTTCATAAAGAGCAGACGCGAGTTGGAGCGCCTTTACAAGATCGTCTTTCAAGACTGTCGCTGTGGTTTCCGACTCTTTCGGAATAATTTGTTTGTAATCCGGAAACACACCGTCAACAATTCTTGATACAAAACTGTTTCCATCTGACAACACTGAAAATTGTCCGTTCTTGCTTTCAACTGCGCATAATTCGTTTTCCGATTCCATAAGAACACGCAGAAGTTCCATCGCGTTTTTTGCTGGTAATAGGGTTGGTTGTATTGTCAGGTTTTTCTGAGGAAAAATTTGCTTTTCCGCTAGACGAAACGAGTCTGTAGCTACAAAAACAACCCCGTTTCCCTCTGAGTATATATACACACTCCCAAGTTCTGGTCTTACGGAAGAAACTGAAGCGCTGTAAATAACAGATTTAAGACCGTTCGCTAGCTCAGACGCTGGTATTTGTTTTACTAAATCCTTTGGAGCCGAAAACTTTGGAAAATCCTCGTGTGGAAAAATTTTAAATAACGCGTTTGAGTTTCCACCAGTAACAGTCAAACCACCCGAATTAGCCGAAAAAGAAATATTTTGGGATGAGAGCCCTGACAAAAACGAGTAAAGTGATTGTCCAAGCACGGCAACAACACCTTCCTTTTCAACTCGAGCCGGAACAATACCCTCGTACGCAACATCAATATTTGTCGATCTTATAATAATATTTCCCTTAACAGCCTCCAAAAGCACGCATGAAAGAACGGGTAGGGATGGCGTTTTACTCGTCATTCTGCTTGCGTGTTTTACAGCACTCTCAAACTTATCTTTAAAACTTTCTCCTTTCATATTTTATTTTTATTTAAAGAAATAATGATTATTAATATAGTGTTGTGGAAATCGTGGAAAAATTAAAAATGTTTATGTAAACAAATCGTTTTTCGGAAAAATTTTTGTTGATAACGCATTATATAACCTATTAATTTTATTTTATAACTTTTTATCTACAACATCGCCCTTAATTGTTTTATCTCCTGTTCCAACACACTATTCACTTTTAATTCACTTTTAATTTTTTCATATGAATGTATGACTGTTGTATGGTCTCTCCCTCCAAGTTTTTGTCCTATTAAAGGATATGACACCCCGCAATCTTCTCTAAGTAGAAACATTGCTATTTGCCTCGGTCTAACAACTTCTTTTCTTCGTGTTTTTTCATAAATACTTTTTTCTTCAATTTGGTAGAAATTTGATATTACACGCAAAATATCTTTTACTGAAGCCGTCTTTTTCGGCTTTTCGTTTGCTTTCACTATACTTTTAATTTCTGAAAGAGAAAGCTCCCTTCCTTTTAATTGAGAATTACACACTATTGCGTTTAAAAGCCCCTCCAGCTCTCTTATATTCCCCTCAACTATACCGGCAACATACTGCGCGATTTCCATCGACATTTGAAAGCTGGAGATTTTTGCTTTTGACTGTAAAATCGCGATTCTTGATTCAAAGTCCGGCGCAGGAAGATCAACAACCATTCCAGAAGCAAATCTGGATTTTAGACGATCCTGTATGTCTGATATGAAATTTGGATGAACATCCGCTGAAAAGATTATTTGTTTATTATTTTCATAAAGAGTGTTGAATAAATGAAATAATTCTTCCTGAGTTCTCCATTTTCCAGAAAGGAATTGTATGTCATCCATTATAAAAACATCAAAAACTCGATATTTTTCTTTAAATTGGTTTATTTTATTTACTTGCATTGCATTCACAAACTCTATCTGGAACTTTTCAGATGTTATATAAAAAACTTTTTTTGGAGGATTCTGTTTGTAAAAGTAATTTCCAACAGATTGAATTAAGTGTGTCTTTCCATGGCCGGTGTTCCCGTAGAAGAAAAGTGGATTATAAGCCGCAATTTTTTTAATAATTGCCTGTGCCGCCGCGTGAGCGAGTTCGTTAAACGGTCCGACTACAAAAGAATCAAAAGTATATCTTTGGTTTAAATTATTCTCTTTGTTTATAAGATGTTCAGTGAGAGGAAGTTCTGTGTCTTTTGATTCAGATTGAATCGTGCGGATTACAGGAATAGGTCTTTTTTCATCTTTTGATATAACATACGACAATGCGCGGGCGTCTCCCCACAGATTTCTTAAAGAATGAAGAATCATTTTGTGGTACTTATCTGAAAGCCAGTCGCGAACGAAAGCGTTTGGCACAGCAAGAAAAACAGTTCCGTTCTCAACGTGAGATATCGCGGTGTCTTTAAACCATGTCTGAAAATTCGCCTTTGAAACGGAAAGCCCAACTTCAACAAGTGCACTGTCCCAAAGTTGTTTTGTATCCATATTCACAGTTAAAAAAGTATAACGCGTTTTGTTGTATCTGGAAGTTGCTCTAAAGCGCTTGTTATGTTAATAATGTGTTGATATCAAGTTGATAAAGATTTATGAGCTTCACATACAAACCAAAAAGAAAAAAACGCGCCAGAACCCACGGCTTTCTTACGAGAATGAGCACTACAGGAGGAAGACGTGCTGTTTCAAGGAGGCGGCATAAGGGCCGGAGAAAGCTTACTGTTCATGTTTCCTAAAAAAAACAGGATAACAAGCGCGGAGTTTAAAAAACTCATGCGACCAGTTCGCACAGAAAATTTACCATCTTTTTCGTTGCGATTTTTCTCTTTAGAAGGCGCCACCGCGCCGAAATGCGCCATTGTTGTGTCTAAAAAAATAAGCAATTCAGCTGTTCAGCGCAATAAAATAAAACGGAGAATTGCGGCCCAACTTCGCGCGCGCGTCCTTTCAATGCCGGTTGGTTCGGCTGTGGTCGCATACGCTAAAAAAGTGGTAGAATAAGCTGTATGATTGCATTCTTCCACGATATTTTTTACCAGCCACTATACAACGGCCTGCTTTTTTTGATGGATATTCTTCCTGGCGCTGACGCTGGAATTGCCGTAATTATTTTGACTATTATCGTTAAGTTGATTTTGTTTCCTTTTGCGAAGCGTTCTATTGAGACGCAGTTTGCAATGAAAAAATTCGCGCCAGAACTTACCGCGTTAAAAAAACAATATGAAAATAACCGCGAAGGATACGCACGCGCGACACTTAGTTTTTACAAGGAGAAAAAAATAAATCCATTTTCAAGTTTTTTACTTATTCTTGTACAATTGCCGATTATAATCTCTCTCTACTACGTGTTTTTTAAAGGCGGGTTACCCGAAATAAACGAGACATTGCGTTACTACTTTATTCCTCGTCCGGAAGTGAATATGGAGTTTTTAGGGCTTATAGATATTGCCTCTAAAAGCTTTGTTCTGGCGGTGATTGCGGGCGTAACTCAATTTTTCCAAGTTAAATTTTCGCTTCCGCCGATTGACCCAAAAACAAGGGACGGCTCCTTTCAGGGTGAACTTATGCACGGAATGCACGTGCAAATGAAATACATAATGCCGATTTTTACGGCTTTTATCGCGTATTCAATTTCAGGCGCAATCGCGCTTTACTGGATAACAAGCAACCTGTTTGCGATATGGCAGGAGTTGGTGGTGCGGAGGAGGCTGTCAAAACACAACCCCCTTGCCCAACACTTATAAAATAAGTGCTGGGCACTCCCCCTTAACTAAGGGGGAGATTTAATCCCCTCCTCAATTGAGGAGGGGTGGCGAGCGAAGCGAGACGGGGTGGTGTTGGTAAGAATAATAATGTGTTTACAATCTAAGCAACCAAAGCGTCAAATCGTCTTTGTTTTGGAAAATAATATATTTGTCGTCCGCGCTTATATCCAAATTAAACGCGTCTATATTTTCTCGCGCGTCATTAAAACTAGTGAGTAGATTTGTTTCCACGTCCTCGCCGTTAATTGACCACAAAGAATCTCTTGTAGTAATCGTTCCCTGATACCAATTATCCAATAAATCCTCTTGTGACGACGATTGTGGCACAGCACAATATGCTTCTGTTTTGTCTTTTTTACCCCACACGCATTTATCCGCTATTGTCGTGAGTCCTACAGATGTTTCAGTTCCTTCGGAGCGGCGCGCAACCGATAGCGCGCCGTTTTTACTTTTTAATATTAACGACCCAGTTCGGTTTGCGATGGTTGTAAGCCCAAAACCTTGCCCTACGGCATCAAATAAGCCGTTCTGCGAGCCAAGAGAAAACACAACCCCGCCTATTCCCGCCGCCGCGCGCGTTGTAAGAAACACGGAATCATTCACGGGCCAATTCACCGACAGGTCCTTTATCGGAAGCTCAATAAGAGATGATTTTTTAGTTCCGTCTGGCGCCGCAAGTGTTGCGGTTGAGCCAGCGCTGTTTTCAGAAAGATAGAAGATTGTGTTTCCTGTAGGAGAAAACGCGATTGTTTTGATATTGCGCGGCAAAAACGACGCTCTCAGTGTGTCCCCTTCTTTTGCTGACGCGTTTACTGGCGCATAAAAACTTTCAATATAACTTGTTCCAGCAGAATTTTTTTCATAACGGACAATTACACCGTTTCCGTCAGGTCTCCATATCACATCTCCTATTTCCGGAATCGTCTGGTTTGAGATTCTGGTTGGCGAATTTGCCGTCACACTTTCTTCAAAAAAATGTCCCGTGCCGCGTTCTGCCCAGCGAACAACCGTTTCGCCGCCGCGAGAAAAAATCACAGCGCCAGCAACCGGTTCTGTTGTGAGTTGGCGTAAACTTGGTCCTTCGCCAGTTTCTGTTCCAAAACCAAATTCTTCGCCGTCATCATCACTAGGCGCTTCAATATCTCCGAGTTTTCCGCTTTCAGGAAAAGTGCCGCTGGTTGTGGGTGGTGTTATTGAAGTCGTTGTTCGGAAAAAGAACCACCAGACCGCGAACGCAGCCGCCGCGAGCAGTAAGACAATCACGATTCCCCAAATAATTTTTTTAGTTCGGTTTGACATAGATTTATGGAGGACAATCACCGCTTTCATATATCATACCCCTTCGATAAATAGTTTTTGATTTTGGACATGTTATATAAAATGTCGTTTCATCTCTTATATTTTGCATGCGATTTTGTAAGTCAGTCGCTTGTGCTTTTAATCCAGAATCATTTAGTTTTTTTACATCATCTTCTACTTTTGCTTGCGCTGCCGCAAGCATCTGATTTACTACTGCATTATTCGCTGATTGATTTTTATTAGCAATAGTATAATCAACACGCGGGAGCCCGCCTATCCATGTCCAATTTGTCGGATTTAATCGGTCAGTCCATCCGGTAGGTAAGGAACACGCTCCTTCTCCCTGGAGACATTTGTTGATTTGAGTTCGTATATTAGTAGAGAGATAATCAACTGCCCCTTCATAACTTCGTACCAAGGTTTCTTTTGTTTTTAATTCCTCTAATTTTGGTTTTAGAGTATTCAATTCATCTTCAAGGCCACCCGGGTTGTTTAGGTTTGCAATTTCCTCTGGAGTAAAATCACCCTCACGCATTTTTCTTTCTATTTCTGTTACTCGCTCTTTAATTAGACCCGCCGCATTTTTTATGTCCTTTGCTTTTGTGGATATGTCTTTGGCTCTTTGCAACGCATCATCTAGAAATTTTCCGTAATTATCTTCCGCTGTTGGCCTACTTTGTTTTTCCACCGGCTTCAAATCCTGAATCGCCAGCCCGACATCAATCAGTTTCGGATTTATTGTGTAGAGCAAAAGAAACGAGCCGAGCACGATTGCGCCACCCCATACGACATTCTGTATTATCTCCTTCCCCCCTTCCTTTCCAGCTATCGCTTCGCTTGTGGTGTATTTAAACCCGCCCCACACGAGCATCAGCACCGCAAGTATTCCTGCTAACGCAACCCCGAATTTATACATACTTTGTAAGTAGCCAGTAAGATTTACGGATCCCGGATCAACATAGTCCGGTATAGGTGCGAGAGGAACATAATTTATCTGCGCCAAAATAAATGTTGGCGCAAGAAGTATTGTTATAATCGATATTTTTAATAAAAAACGCATAAAAATTAAAATTGTATTGTTGTCTTTGCCTCCCCGAATTGAAACATTGCCTTTGGGTTCGTTACCTCAACATCAACAAACGCCTCGCCCGCAGCATTTTCTTTACGCAGTGTAATGCTTTTGTCTGTTTGCGAGCCGATTCGGTTGCTGTTCATTGTCCACTTGAAATTAAGAAGTCGTTCATCATTTTTGTTAAAGAAAAATGGTTCGGCATTTATTCGCATTTCCGGAGATGAAAGCGCGACAGACGCGCTAAGCGCTTTGTTCCACAACACTCCATAAAGAGGGTTTTCTTCATAAAGTGCGAGGTTTGCGGGTCTAGCTTCCGCGGTGAAAATATTTTTTGCGACAACGTTTCCGTCAGCTGTCGCTGTTTCCACTTCAATTTCTGTTGGACGAAAAGGTGTTTTTGCGTAAAAAGTAAATGTGTCGCGTCCGACCCCCGACGAACCTTCCGGAACCCTATCTGCAATCCTCCATGTATAGACAAGCGATTTTGGACTTATTCTCTTTCCGTCAGCGCCGACAAAAAACGGAATCGCTGCGATTCGTGTGCTCCCATGATAAGAGAAAAGCGTTTTTCCCTTGTAAAAAGGCGGAACAGTTCCGTCCGACTCGCCTACCAAGACAACCGAAGCTGGTTTTAATGAAATTGTTTTTGAAATACTTTCTCCGTTTTCAGAGAGCGTGATAATTATTTCCGTGGCCGTTCCGAGTTTCCCAGTTCTAAAAGAATATCGCGCTTCTCCACGCCCGTCCTTCACAACCTTTCCATTCAATTTCCACTCAACATTGAATTCCGAAATCGCGCCGGTTCCAGGCAAAAGAGAAATGTTTGCTTCCACAAACGTGTTTGGCGCCGGATTTTCAGGGGAAAACGAAACTATTATTGAGTCGGTAGTGGGTGGAAGAGCGGCGAAAACAAATATTGGTACAATTAGTCCGATTAGCCCAATAAATCCTATTTTTTTCATAAGCATAATTGTATCACGCGCTTTGCGCTTTTAATTCCTCTTTTGCGCGCTTTATTGCTAACAACTGCGACGGATCCGAAGTAATTATCTGGTCTTCCGTGTATGAAGCCTCGATTTTGATTGCGACATGTTTTAATCCAACGAAGAAAAGCCCTTCCCCAACATCCGACTCCAGCAAAAGATATTTTTCTTCGTCTGTTAAATTAAAAACCTTTTGAACTCTGTCTATAACCGCAGGCGACTGTTTCAGAAGCATTTGTATTGACGAGTTTGTAACAATCGGCAATCCATATGGCGAGTTTAAAAAGTCATCCACATCTTGCGTAATTGTTGCGACACCCAAGAAATATTTACGGCCTCGTTTTGCTACAGAAAGCAAAAACGACGCGGTATCTTCAGAACGCATCATCCACCATGCCTCGTCCACGATAAGTAGGCGTTTCTTTAAATCACGGCGCACCGCGTTCCAAATGTGGTGAGTTATGATGTATGTCGCGATTGATTTTAGTTCGTCTTCCATGTCTCGCAGAGAAAACACGACAAGGTTCCCTTTTATGGAAACATTGGACGGCCTATTCAGGAAATTCGCCCAAGTTCCCTGCGTGTATTTTGTCAGGCGCGCGAGAATGTTTTCGGCGCCTTCCATTCCTTTCAAAATCTGTTCAAAATCGGAAAGAAGCGGCGGTTCAGTTTTTCCGAAATCGGAATCCGGAGTGATGTCTTTTAACGCATATGTTTCCGTAATCGCGCGGTCTACCAGCGAATCCTCTTCCGGAGTTAAGCCGCCAAGCATAATTCTGAATAATCCGACAAGAGAAATTATGTGTGAACGCAAAACATCCGATGGTGCCTCGTCTTCGCGCGGAGTCGGCAAATCAAAAGGATTTATGTGGTGTTCGGATGTAAGAGAAATTGAAAAGAATTTTCCGCCAACTGACTCCGCTAGATACTGGTATTCTTTTTCCGGGTCAATAACAATAACTTCCGTGCCGAACATAAGCGTGCGCAGGATTTCCAATTTCATCATATATGATTTACCTGCTCCGGATTTTGCGAATACGACGGAGTTGTAGTTTTCCAAAGAATATCTGTCAAAAAGCACAAGAGAAGAATTATGTCTATTTATTCCATATAAGATTCCATTGTCGGATGTAAGATCAAAAGAAATGAACGGGAAAATGGAAGAAAGCGGACCAGAGTTCAGTTTGTTGTGAGTAAGCAATTCGTCTTGCGCGAGCGGTGCGACAGAACGAAAACCTTCCGCCTGTTGGAAAAGCGCGGGCTTCACATACACCAGTTTTGCTTCCATAATTGATTTCACCTCGCTTTCAATTTTCTCCAATTCTTCTTCGGAATCAGCGTAAAGAGTCATATAAAGTCCGACATCAAATATTTTTTCCTGCGCTTGTTGCAATTCATCCCGCAGTTTTTCCAAGTCCTGATACGCGGTTTCAAGTTGTGGGTCGCGCACAAAGCCTTTTTCTTCGCGCATATGAATCTGACTTTGAACTTCCGCGACTTTTTTCTGGAATTGTTTCAATACATGTCCCGTTTCAATCGGATGCACGAAAATTGAAACATCAAACACTTTATCCAAATTGATAATCGGCGCGAACCAGCCAGCAGTAAGGAAGCGTGGGTATGAAATGACGAAATATGAGCGCGCGATTTTTTCGCCGAGGTTCAACGATTTCGGTGTAATTTTCAGCGCTGCTGGCGCGAGAACATCACGAAGTTCCAAAACACCCGACTGGAACATTTGTTCCGGCAGAATCGGCTCAATTTCTTCGGCCGTTTTTTTCTTTGGTTTAAATAAGTTAAAAAACATATAAGTCAAATAAGTCCAATAAGTCCTATGTGTTGGGGACGGGTGCGGGTTTTTGTTCTTCTCCCGGATTAAATAATTTATAAAACAATTCTATTTCTTCGTCGGTGCCGAGTCGCGCGGTTCGCATACCGCAGCGTGTAAGTCCTTGCTCTACAATCGCGATTCTTTGCTCAAGTTGCGTGCGGTTTTCGTTGAAGTCGGTATTTACAGAAGCGGAAGTGCCTGTTTTTCGTATTCCGATTGGAAGCCCTCCTTTTAATTTTACAGGAGTCGGAGAATAAGGCACTACGATGAAAAATGTCTTGGACATTATTGCCGTGCTTTCAGTGAAAGAACGGACGAATCCGATATATTCGCGGATTTGAATTTGCATTAACTCCGATTCTTGTTTTTTCAGCCGTTCTTCAAGAAGAGAAATATACGGTCTGACATCAAAACGGCGCGAATGAATTACTATTTGAACGGAAAAGTCCAAAGTATTCAGAAAATTTTGGAATTGCAGAAGAATCGCCTGCTGATTTTCTTCCGATTTAAGAGCGAAGTTTACGGATGACACCATAAGCACCGAACGCAATCCCCCGTCGCGAAGCACAAGCACGCCGTCGCGTATTTCGCTGATTGGAACAAACTCTTGTGTTGGTTTTACTGAAGGCATATATTATTTTCTAGTTGTTGTGTGCGTTGTATCTAATGTCCATGTTAAGTCACGTAACTTACCTTCGTTTAGTTTTGGAATTGTCGGCGCGTTTGCTTGCACATTTGTTTTTACCTCGGTTCTTTTTGATGGAACCCTTCTCCACAAATATAATTTTTCGGAAAAATAATAACGAACCGCCGACTCAAGGACTATTATGAACGACTTGCCGTTGATTTTCCAAAACGCGAGCGCGAGCGCGAGCGCCGCAACCACAGCAATCGGTATGATTGCGATAATAAGCGGAAGGAAGCGATACAAAATGAAAACAAGACCAGCGCCTCCTGCTAGGTAAATAAATTGCTTGACCGTGAAAGGCCCGAACAACTTGTCTTCTATATCTATGAATTGAGGGGTTTGGTATCTCATATTGGTTCGCGATATGGGTCGTGTGTGTATTGTTTAATAACATCCCTCCCCCCGCCTAAAGGCGGGGTACTCCCCTCAAGGGGAGATTTGGGGCGGGAGATGTTTTCAGAAAAGTTTTGTGTTCCCGTCGGTAAATTAGGCGACGGAGCCGGCTGATTCATTTTTCGCAATATTTCTCTCACGGGCCTGAAGATTTCCATATTCGCGGCTTGTCCGATTGCAAGCGCGCGGTCGCGAGGAACTCGCAAACGATTAACGATGTGGTCAACAAACTCCATCGGTTTTGTAAGTCCAATCATTACAAGCCCAGACTCGCTCACGAACTCTCCAGTTTCTTCAACATTCAAGCCGAATTTTTTTGAAATTTCTTGAAGTCGCGACAAAAACCCAACACTTTCAAGCGCTTGCCGCACTTCAACTGGGGTTTTTCTGTAAGATTCCGCGATTCTGTTTTCATCATATGCAGTGCCGCG
>Ga0194128_10011115_pt1 | contig 10512 bp, 6 predicted proteins | sample TA2KigCa65mmetaG_FD_148650 | JGI IMG/M metagenome (GOLD analysis project Ga0194128, IMG submission 148650) | Freshwater microbial communities from Lake Tanganyika, Tanzania - TA2015037 Kigoma Deep Cast 65m | ecosystem: Environmental > Aquatic > Freshwater > Lake | place: Tanzania: Lake...
CACGGTCACGGTGCGCCACCGCGACGACGGCAAGCAGGAACGGATTCCGATCGCCGAGCTGCAGGCGTGGTTGCTGGCCCGTGTGAAATGATCGCCCCCCGGGATGGGGCATGAAACCAGGCGCCCGGAAGCACCTTTCAGCGCGTCTTCCAGGGCATCTGCCCGAGCGGAGACAGGACACCTGGCACGCCGCACGGTCGGGGACTCGCCCCATCAGCCCGTGATGTTCGGCGATGCCCCGAAGGCGGGCCGCTGGTCGTGGATGCCCCGAGGACGCGCGCGGCATGCGCAGCCCGCCGGGATCAGGACCGCCGCTCTCGCTGCCCTGGCCCGCCTCACCCCCGGATCCAGGCACTCTCCGCCGATGCTGTCCTCCGCTTGTCAACCGATCGGCGGGGGCGATGATTCCGAGGCCATGATGCGTTCACCCATCTTCCACGGACCGACGCTGGCCAGGCTGGTCCCGCTGCTGGCGTTGGCCACCGGGCTCTGCGGTTGCTCATCGTTCCAATCCCGATGGGACCAGGCCCCGCCCAACCCAACCGACGGGGTCTCAGGCCGTTGGATCGGCACCTGGCAGAACACCAACAACGCCCACGGCGGCCCCCTGAAAGCGGTGCTCGTCCCGCAAGGCAGCAACACGTTTTCGGCGCATTTCCATGCGGGCTGGGGCCGGCGATCGGGAAGCTTCCGGATGCCAATGCGGGGCGAGCGCGCCGGGGACGCTTTCCGTTTCGGGGGCTCCCGGCGGATCCTTGGCGTGCGCATCGACACGGCAGGCTCGATCCGGCCCGACGAGTTCCACGCGACCTACCACAGCCGCTTCGATACGGGCACTTTCACGCTCCGCCGACCCCAGCCGATGCCGGATGACTCCTCCTCCGCCCCCACCCCGCAGCGCTGACGAGCCCGATTTGTCTCCCCCGTCCAACCGTCGACTTCCGAGACGCGCATTCCCCATGGGCAAGCGCCGGGATGGAAGGGACGGTTCCACCGAAGATTCCCGGACAGGCGTCAAACGGGGTACCGGGGTCACACGGAGCCTCCCACGCAGACGGCCCCTGCCCCCCGGCAGGCACGAAAAAGGCGGTGGATCCGGGGCGAATCCTCATCCGAGGCCCATCACCCGAAACCACCGCCTGAAAGAAACCCCACCATGGCCGTTGGAGACGGGCCCCTTCTTACCGAAGGAACCAGGTGGGAGCAGCGGGTGCTTCACCGCCTTCCTGTAATGGAGGCATGGCTTTGTTGCACTTGGACCGCTTTGACGCTCCCGAGTTGGGAAACAAGGTCGAGGGACACTGTCTCGATACACGCACCGGGCAGGGAAATCTGGAAAGATCGAAAAGCCGCCCTTTGGATGCCGCCAAACCGCCCTCCAGGCAAGCCGTTTCAGGCGTGTTTTCCGGGACCGATGCCGCTCGCGCAATGGACCCGATCTGCTCCACCCGCAGCCACGGCGATTCCAGCCAGGATCGGCTAGGCAAGGATCGGCCGGATGATGTTGCCGTGGACATCGGTGAGGCGGTAGTCGCGGCCCTGGAAGCGGAAGGTCAGGCGCTCGTGGTGGATGCCCAACTGGTGCAGCGCCGTGGCCTGGAGGTCGTGCACGTGCACCGGGTCCTCGACGATGTTGTAGCCGAAGTCGTCGGTACGCCCATGGCTGACACCGCCGCGGATGCCTCCGCCGGCCATCCAGACCGAGAAGCATCGCGGATGGTGGTCACGGCCGTAGTCGGTCGGCGTCAGCTTGCCCTGCGAGTAGTTGGTCCGTCCGAATTCGCCGCCCCAGATCACCAGCGTGTCGTCGAGCATGCCGCGCTGCCTGAGGTCGGTGATGAGGGCATAGGAGGCGCGGTCGACGTCGGCGCACTGGCGACGGATGCCTCCGGGCAGCCCGCCGTGCTGGTCCCATCCGGGATGGTAGAGCTGGATGAAGCGCACGTCGCGCTCTGCCAACCGCCTCGCCAACAGGCAGTTGGCCGCGAAGGTCCCGGGGTTCCTGGCCTCCGGGCCATACAGGTCGAGCACGCTCTCCGGCTCACCCGACAGGTTCATCACGTCGGGCACGCTGGTCTGCATGCGGAAGGCCATCTCGTACTGGGCGACGCGGGCGTTGATCTCGGGATCCCCCAGGTCGCGGTGCTGCAGGTGCTCCATCTCGGCCCACCGGTCGAGGAGCTTGCGGCGACTCTCGCCGGAGACCCCGTCGGGATTCTGCAGGTACAGCACCGGCTCGCGCCCGGACCGGAACAGCACTCCCTGGTGCTGGCTGGGCAGGAAGCCGTTGCCCCAGAGACGGGAGTAGAGCGGCTGGTCGATGCGGTCCTTGGAGATGAGGACCACGAAGGCGGGCAGGTTGTGGTTGGCCGAACCGAGCCCGTAGCTCAGCCACGACCCGAAACTCGGCCGGCCGGCGATCTGCGAACCGGTCTGGAAGAAGGTGATGGCCGGATCGTGGTTGATGGCCTCGGTGTGCAGAGACCGGATGACGCACAGATCGTCGGCGACCTTGGCGGTCCACGGCAGCAGCTCGCTGATCCACGTGCCGGACTGGCCGGCTCGCGCGAACTTGAAGATCGAACCGGCCATCGGCAACGAGGCCTGCTGGGCCGACATGCCCGTCAGGCGCTGGCCCATGCGGACGCTGGCCGGCAGGTCCTCCCCGGTGCGCTTCACGAGCTCGGGCTTGTAGTCGAAGGTCTCCAGCTGCGACGGGCCGCCGCTCATGAAGAGGTAGATCACCCGCTTGGCCCGCGGCGCCAGGTGGCCGGCAGGCAGGATGCCCGAGAACGGACCCGATGCGGCGGCCCGGGCGTCCTGCGCCATCAGGCCGGAAAGGGCGGCACCGCCGAGGCCCAGGCCGAAACGGCCGAAGAAATCCCGGCGGTTCATGCGGAAGTCGACTTGGGAACAATTCATGGGGGAGTGGGGCTCGGGAGACGGTCGGGGCGTCAGCGGCGCATGACCGCCTCGTCGTGATTGAGGAGGAGTTGGGCCAGCACGGTCGCGGCGGCGAGGCGCGCGGGCGGATGCTCACCCGGCACCGGTTTGTCGCCCACCTTGAGCAGGCGCTCGGCTGCGGGAAGGTCCTTCTGGAACTGGGCCTCCTGCTCGTCCATCAGGCGGCCCATCACCGCCACCTCGTCCTTGGAGGGCCGACGACCGGTGACCAGTGCGAAGGCGAAGCGCACCTGGCGCTCGGTCCCCACGCCGGCCTCGCGGAGCGTCCGGCCGGCGACATGGCGCGAGGCCTCCACCATCTGCGGGTCGTTGAGCAACACCAGCGCCTGCAACGGCGTGCTGGTGGACTGGCGGCGGACCACGCAGTAGCTGCGGTCGGCCGCGTCGAGCGTCATCATGGACGGCGGGGGCACCGTGCGCTTCCAGTAGGTGTACAGGCTGCGCCGATAAAGGTCGTCACCCTTGCCAACCTGGTACTGCCCGCCGCCCATGGTCATTTGCCAGAGACCGTCGGGATGATAGGGCTTCACGCTCGGTCCACCCACCTTGTCCACCAGCAGGCCTCCCACGAAGAGGGCCTGGTCGCGCAGCATCTCCGCCGAAAGCCGTCGGGCCGGTCCACGGGACAGCGTGCGGTTGTCGGGGTCGGCCTCCCAATCCCGGGGCTTGACCTGGGAGGTCTGCCGGTAGGTGTCGGAGGTCACGATCAGGCGCTGGAGATCCTGGAGGTTCCATGGACGCATCCCCAGGGATTCGTTGCCACGCACGAAGGTCACCGCCAGCCAGTCGAGCAACTCCCGGTGGGTCGGGGCCGCTCCCTGGAGGCCGAAATTGTCGGAGGTCTCGACCAGTCCCCGGCCGAAGAACTGCTGCCAGACCCGGTTGACCGTGACGCGGCCCATCAGGGGGTGCGACGGGTCGAGCAGCCACTGGGACAGTCCGAGCCGGTTGCGCGGCGCACCCGCCGGCAGGCGCCCCATCACGGCCGGGGTTTCCATGGTGACCGACTCGCCCGGCTGGTCGTAGGCACCGCGCCGTAGAACGTGGGCCGGCTTGGGCTGGGCCATCTCGTCCATGACCATGATGTCCGGGATCGAGGTCACCAGTGCGTTCTGTTCCCTGCGCAGCTTGAGCAGTGCGTCGGAGGCCTCGCGGTGGGGGGCGTGCTGGGTGAGCAGGAAATGCTCGAGCACGGCCGCCTCATCGGGAGCCGCGTCGCCCCGACCGGCCAGCACGGCTACCTCGACCGGCGACAGGGTCCGGTCGAAGACGTGCAACTCGTCGACCTGGCCCTGCTTGAAGCCGAAGTCGCGCATCCGTTGGCCGATGGTCAGGTTGGGTTGCCCGTAGGTGATGTCCTTCCAGAGGTTGTCGCGCACGATTTCCACCTCGGCGGGACGGCCGTCGAGGTACACCTTCAGTCCCGCAGCCCGGCTGGAGCCGTCGTAGGCGAAGGCCACGTGCGTCCACGCGCCGACAGGGGCCGCCTGACGGGTGCGCACCTTCAGCGCATTGCCGGGCCACATGTGGTGCAGGCCCACGGCGACCCGCCCGTCCTCCATCAGGATCTCGTAGCCACGGCTGCCGGCATCCATCCAGGCCGAGCTGTGGTGGATCACCGTCTGCCGGGACACGTGCATGGCCGGGCGGATCCACAGGGCCAGCGAGAACGGGTCGGCCCGCGAAAAATGGCCGATGCCCGGCATGGAGACGCCGTTTTCCCCGCTCAGCGACAGCGCCTTGCCAAACCGCCCCTCCACCGACTGGGGCGCCTCGAAGGGCTGGGCGCGATGGCCGCCCACGGCGCTCGGGTAGGCGTTGGAGACCATGGCGTCGAAGGAAAACCGGGCCACCGCGCCGGAAACCTCCGGGGGCCGGGCCGATGCCTGCGCGCGCCAGGCGTCGAAGGCCGGGCGGGCCGCCTGGGCGACCTCCCGCAGCCGGGCCTCCCCCGCGCGGATGCGGGCGCTGAGGTCCTTGAGCCTGGCGTCCTGCTCCGGCGTGCCCAGCAGCAACGTCGGCACCGGCATGATGTCGCCGAAGTAGACGCTCTGCCCGGACTCGTCGATGTTCTGGAAGAAGGCGAAGAGCTGGTAGAACTCCTTCTGGGAAATGGGGTCGTACTTGTGGTCATGGCACCGCGAGCATTCGAAGGTCATGCCGAGGAAGGCCGTGCCGAAGGTGTTCACGCGGTCCACGTTGTAGGCCACACGGTACTCCTCCTCGACGATGCCGCCTTCCTCGTTCTGCAGGTGCAGGCGATTGAAGGTGGTGGCCAGGCGCTGCTCCTGGGTCGCGTCGGGCAACAGGTCGCCCGCCAGTTGCCACTGCACGAACCGGTCGAAGGGCAGATGCCGGTTGAAGGCGCTGATGACCCAGTCGCGCCAGGGCCAGACGGGCCGGTAGCGGTCGGCCTGGAACCCGTGCGTGTCGGCAAATCGGGCGAGGTCGAGCCAGTCGGTGGCCATGCGCTCCCCGTAGCGGGTCGAGCCCATCAGGCGATGGACCTCGGACCGGTAGTGCTCGTCGGTGGGGCGCCCCTCGAAGGCCACGATTTCCTGCGGCGTGGGGGGCAGTCCGGTGAGGTCCAGCGACAGGCGGCGCAGCAGGCGTCCGGGCTCGGCCGGGGGGGCCAACCGCCGGCCGGCACCGAGCCGGGCCAGGACGAAGGCGTCGATCGGGTTGCCGCTCTTCCAGGCCCGCGGTTTGGGAACCTGGGGCAGGACCGGGGGCACGAAGGCCCAATGCTGGCCCCAGCGTCCCCCGTCCTGGATCCATCGGCGGAGGAGCCGGACCTGGTCGGCGCTGGGCCGCTTGCCGGTCTCCGGCGGGGGCATCACCTCGTCGGGATCGGTGCTGGCCAGGCGACGGATGATCTCGCTCTGGTCGGCCTTGCCAGGGACGACGGCCGTCTTGCCGCTCTTACCCGCCCCGAGCGCACCTTCCAGGACGTCGAGACGGAGGCCCCCCTTGCGACCGGTCGTCGAGGGGCCATGGCACTGGTAGCAGTATTCCGAGAGGATGGGCTGGATGTCGCGGGCGAAGTCGACCCCGGCGGCGTGGAGCCTCCCGCCAACCACCAGCAGCATGACCATCACCCAAACCCTCCATGCCGGCATCGGAACCATGGGAATCACGACGCTGAGTGTGGAGGAGTCTTCAATCGAGGCGATGGCAAACTGTCACCCGGTCTTGCCGGCAAATCGTCTCCCGGGGGACGAAAAACGGGGGCGACAGCCCATGGCCATCGCCCCCGTTTGCGGAGGACCCCCCCGGGCTCGGCCCTGGGGGTCCATGCGGAGTCAGGTCACTTGGCGAAGGCCTTGTGCTGCGGGTTGCCACCTGACTGCAGGTAGGCCACCAGGTCGAGCAGTTCGTCCCGGTTGAGGGGGTTGATCATGCCGGCCGGCATCAGCGACACGGGGTAGGGCTTGCGGCCCTTGACCTGGTCGAGCGCCACCGCCGTGAACTCCTCGGGGTTCCGCGGGTCGGCCGTCACGACCAGCTTGCCGTTCTCGGCATAGGCCCGGCCCACGAGGGTGGACCCGTCGGCGAGCTGGATCTCCTCGGAGCCGTACTGGTCGGAGATGACCTTGGAGGGCTCGATGATGTTCTCCATGAGGTCGCGCAAGGTGTAGCGCGAGGCGACGCCGGAGAGGTCCGGGCCCACGCCGCCGCCGGCCCCGTCGAAGCGGTGGCAGGCCGCGCAGCCGACCGAGTTGTACATGGCCTTGCCGTTCGCGAAGCTGCGTCCCTTGATGCCGCCCGAGGCCAGGGCGACGATCTCGTCGACCGAGTAGGCCTTGCCGGGCCCCTTCGGTCCGGCGTACGTCGGGTCGCCCCCGGCGGCCCGGCGGGTCGAGATCTCGTCGTAGGTCTTGCGCTCGGCCGGGTCGGCGACGGTCGCCAGGGCGTCCTTGCGGATGTTCTCCAGGAAACCCCGAAAGCTGTTGCCGCCCTGCCAGGGGGCCGTGCGGGGGAACCAGCTGAAGAAGGACTTCCGCAGCGCCGGGGTCCATCCGACCTTGGCCTCGCGGAGCAAGTAGGCGTAGGCGATTTGCTCCTGGTTGGGGCGGCTGGCTGCGGCCTGGGCGAAGGCGCCGGCATAGCCCCGGTTGCGCTCGAGCAGGGCGTCGCTGGCGTAGCGCACGTCCGAGTCGTTGGCCGTGAGCATCAGGGGCACGCTCTTGGCGACCACCGTCGGGGAACCGAGGCGGATGAGCGTCCCGACGAGCTCGCGATTCACCAGGCGGCTGCCCGAGGGATACAGCGCATCGAGCCGCCGGAGGGTGGCCTGGAGGGTCTCCCCCTGCGGGTTGCCTTGGCGGATGAGCGCCAACTGGTAGGCACGCACCACGGCCAGCCGGGCGGGCTCGTCGAGCTTGCGCAGGTCGAGCCCGTTCAGGAAGCCCAGGAGGCGGTCGCGGTGCTCAGGCTTGCCCATGCGGGCCATCGCGACGGCCCCCTCGATGGCGGCCCAGGGACGGGTCTCGCTGAACACCCGGTCGGCCCAGGCCGACACGGGCTGGCGCTCGATGGCGACACGGGCCGCATACCGGACAAACCGGTCCTCGTGGCCGAGGCTCTTCCACGCCTTGGCGACGGCCTCGGATCCGGTGCCCTCGAGGTGCAGCCGCTCGAGGTCGCGGCGCAGCCTGGCCGCGGCGGTCAGCTTCGGGGCCGGAGCCGGGGCGGTGCTCTCCTTGCCAACGTAGGTGACCCGGTAGACCGCCGACTCCGTGCCGCGGCCGCCGATGGCGAAATACATCGCGCCATCCTGCGGGTGGATCAGCAGGTCGGTGAGAGGCAGCGGTCGGCCGCTGACGAACTCCTCCTTCTCGGCCTTGTAGCCCGCCCCGTCCGGGGTCAGGTGGATCGCGTACATCGTGCCGTAGGTCCAGTCGTTGGCGAAGATCGCGTTCTGGTAGCGGGCGGGAAACTTGGCCCCCAGCCCCGAGGAGACGCCGGTGGGCGACCCGGGCCCGATGTCCACCAGTGCGGGAAGGCTGTCGGGATAGTAGGTGGGCCACTTGCCCGCGCCGGAACGCCAGCCCATGTCGCTGCCGCTGGTGGCCATGGACACGCGGGTGGGACGGTACCAGGGCGATCCGGCATCCCATTCCATGTCGGAGTCGTAGGTGAAGAGGTCGCCCAGCGCGTTGAAGGCGATGTCGTACTCGTTGCGGTACCCGTAGCTGATGAGCTCGAAGGTCTTGCCGTCGGGGTCCGTTTTGCAGATGTAGCCGCCCGGGGCCAGGATGCCGCGGGCGTGACCATTGGCGTCCCAGAGGCGGGTCACGACCTGGTCCTCGTCCCACGACCGGGCCACACGGGAAAGCTCCATGTGGTCGGGCAGCTTGGTGTGGTTGCCGCAGGCAACGTAGAGGCTCTTGCCGTCCGGCGACAGCACGATGCCGTGCGGGCCGTGCTCACCGCCGCCCTCGATGCGGCGAAGCATCTTCTCCTCGTCGTACTGGTCGTCGCCGTCGGTGTCGCGAAGGCGCCAGAGGCCCTGGCGGCCGCCCTGCTCATTGACCATGACGTACAGGCTGCCGAAGGCGTGCAGCAGGCCGTGGGCGCCGCCGACGGCGTTCTTGAGCTTCTCGATCGTCGCCGGGGCCGAAGAGCCCGGGGCGGCGAGGGTCAGGCGATACAGGCCGCCCCCCTGGTCGCAGGCCACCAGGCGGCCCTTCGGATCCACGGTCATGCTCACCCACGAACCCTGCTGGGACTTCGGCACCGCGTAGATCAACTCGGCCCGAAACCCGGGCAGCAGCTTGATGTCGGCCGTAGAAATGACCGGAGCCGTGGCCGGCTTGCCGGGAGCGGCCGCACCGGACAGGGCGTTGCCCCAGGGCTGGTCGCCGTACTTGGCCAGCACCTTAGCGGGCTTCCAGTCGGACTTGCCGGGCAGCGAGGCCTCCCAGGAGCCGTCGCTCTCGATGACGGTTTGCTTGCCGTCGTTGTCCTTGAGGGTGAGCCGGGCCACGAAGCCCGCGATGTCACCCTCGTTCTTGCACTCGGCGCGGAGCTCGTGGCGCCCGGCCTTGAGCTTGCGGGTGAGGTTGACCTTCGAGGGCTCGCTCCAATCGGGGTTGGTGACCACCAGTTCGCCATCGAGGAACACCTTCGCCCCGTTGTCGCAGGTGACGACCAGCACGGCCTCCTTGAGCGGCCCGGCCACCTCGAACGATTTGCGCAGGTTCGCCGCCGGTTTGCTGCCGGGGCCGTCGGCCCAGATCCACGAGGTTTCGGCCTGCAGGGAAGCGGACGCGAGGGCCAGGACGGCCACCAGGGAACGCCACAGGCACGGACGGGTTAAGTGCATGTCCTAATCAACCCCAAGCCGACGGAGCGTTCAAGCCCCCAAGGCCCGCCGACGGCGAAAAAAAATTCCGGCGGGGTTCAGGGGATCGACAGGTGATACCTGGCCACCTGGAAGCCTTGGACCCAGCCGCCCCGACCCTCCGCGTCGACCACGCGCAGCCACCCGTTGCGATGCTGCTCGACACGCACCTCGGTCCCGTCGGCGAGGTTGACGGCGATGTCGGATTCCTCGAGCGGCCCGAACCGCGCCGGCACCTCGCGGGCCGCGATGGCGGCATTGGGGCCCCGGACGACCGACACCCAGGCCGTGAGCCATCCGGCCGCGACCAGCGCCGCCATCCCACCCAGCACGGCACGCACCCCGGAGCCGGTGCTGGCCCAACCGGGCCGCAGCCGGGCCAATCCCATCCACCCGGACCAGACCCACGCCAGCACCACCGCGCCGGAGGCCCACTCGTCGAGGGTCAGCCAGGCGGTCCAGCGTCGCCAGGGCGGGGGCGCAGGGTGGCCCAGGCGCCGCCGGATCAGGTCGAGGTTGTGCCGCAGGGCCGGATCACGGGGGGTGACCCATTCGGCCTGCCGCCATGCGGCCAGGGCCCGCCCCATCTCCCCTTGGCGGAACCGGGCATTCCCGAGGTTGTAGAGCACGCCGACGCCGCCCGGCGCCCCCTGCAGCGCCCGCTCGAATCCGGCCACGGCCGCCGGAAGGTCGCCCCGTTCGTAGGCCTGGCGCGCCTGGTCGAAGTCGGAGGCCGCCCTCAGGACGGGGACGGCGAGCCACAGGAGCCAGGCGACCAGGCCGGTCACCCGCTTGAAAACCTTCGTGCCTCGATGGATCACGGGCTTCCCCTTTCCAGCGCCGTCAGCGCGTCCATGGCCGACTCGGCACGCTGCCGCAGCCCGGACAACGCCACCGGACCGCCCTCGGGGGCGAACTTGGCGGCATCGACGGCCGCGAAGAGTTCCCGGAGGTTCGCCGCCTGTGCCGGGTCGAGCCCCCGGGGCACGAGGTCGGCGTCGACGACCCCGGCGGTGATGGCATCGCCCGAGGCCCCTCCGAGGGCCAGCGCGCACTGGAGTCGCAAGAGTGCATCGAGCGCCGCGAAGAACTCGCCGGATCGTCCGGCCTCGGCCGCGGCACCGAGGGCGGCCCGATGGGCGGCGACGGCATCGCGCATGAGCGAGGCCTGTGTGGGCCGGAGAAGGCGCTGGCGCCGCTCC
>Ga0194128_10011116_pt1 | contig 10511 bp, 14 predicted proteins | sample TA2KigCa65mmetaG_FD_148650 | JGI IMG/M metagenome (GOLD analysis project Ga0194128, IMG submission 148650) | Freshwater microbial communities from Lake Tanganyika, Tanzania - TA2015037 Kigoma Deep Cast 65m | ecosystem: Environmental > Aquatic > Freshwater > Lake | place: Tanzania: Lake...
AAATTAGAAGTTATTGATACTCTTAAATTTAACGATCAAGGATTAATTAATTATATTGAAGCATACACTGTATGAGGATTGAGTATTGGAATGATGGAAGAACAAGACTGATTAAAGAGAAGGATGAGAATGGAAGAGATATAGAAGTTGCATACTTTTTTTCAGTTCAATTCACTGGTCTCTCAAAACATTATCCACAACCACTAATCTATTCGCATCAAACTCATAAAATTACTCTTCCAATTAGAGAGATGTTCATGTCTCTTGGACGTGGAACAGTTTATGAGGAAACGATGGAGTATGATGTAAAACTTCCATTTGAGTTTAAGAACTTCTGTTCAGTCCCTGTATTCTACTTCGTGTATAATATGGCGAATTACTATCATTTCATCTATGATACATTACCCTATCTCTATTCATATTTTAATGAGAAAGAGATACACCCTGACCTGAAACTTCTTGTAAGTCCTCCTGAGGGTAAAGATGATTTATATCCTTTCGTCTGGGAGTGCCTGGAACTCTTAGGAATAGGTCAAAAAGACGTGGTGTTCATAAACCCAGAAACCTTGTATAACACCGTTATAGTGGGTTCTTCGTTGACTCACAATGGTCTTTCAAACACTCCACCACATTCGGGAGTATTCGATATCGCCAATCGTATGAAAGGAGAATATCAAGGACCAGAGAAGATTTACATCTCACGTAGAACTTGGTTACATAACAACTTTGATAATATCGGCACTAACTATACAGAGCGTCGTCGTTGTGTGAATGAGGATGAAGTTGCAGAATTATTTAAGTCTCAAGGGTATGAAGAAGTCTTCTGTGAAAATATGACAATGAAGGAAAAGATTGGACTTTTTAATTCTGCAAAGTATGTTGCTGGTCCTATTGGTGGTGGTATGTGTAATGTAATTTTTTCACCACCAGAAACCAAAGTTATCTCAATTAATAGTCCTTTATTTTTTGATGTGAATACTCGTTTCGAATATTCTATGATGCATACTCAACTTTATCACTTTAATGATACTGAATTTGTTGAGAAGGTAGAAGAAAGTGTAGAGAGTGATGGCGCTCTGTCTATCTCTGGTGGACTAAACTCACCCTGGCGGGTAAATTTAAATCAACTAAAAATATTTCTTAATGATGTCTGAAATACTAGAACTGGCAAGAGAAGTTAGTGACTACACCATATGTGGTGAAGGTAATGTCTCTATGAGAGTTGATGAAAATACTTTTTTAATAAAGGCAAGTGGAACGAGTCTTCACACACTGACGAAGGAAGATCTGACCTTATGTAATACCAACGGAGCACAAATTGAACTCTCACATAAGAAACCAAGTATTGAAACTTCCTTTCATGCCTGGATTATGAAAAATTTTTCAGAAGTAAATTTTATTGCTCATACTCATCCATCACATACTGTTAAGATCTTGTGCTCGGAGGTAATTTATGATTTTGCTGATCACCGTTGGTTCCCTGATCAAGTTGTTAGAAATGGAGTAAAATCTTGTGTTGTTCCGTATGCATCACCAGGAGAACCTATATTGAAGTTGATTGAGAAATATGTGTCTAGATTTATTGATCATGAGGGATTTTTCCCAAAGTTGATTTTATTACAAAATCATGGTATAATTACAGCATCTACGTCTAAAAAAGATTGTGTTATTGCCACCTTAATGTGTGAAAAATCCGCAGATATTTTTATTGGAGCAAAACTTTTAGGCGGAATTAAATTTTTAACCAAACAAGAAATTAATCTTGTTGATACTTGCCCAAATGAAATTTATAGGAGAACAATGTATCAATGAATAAATTTTTGATTGTTCCCATGGGTGAAACTTTTAGGGACAGATTTGATGGAAATAGGAGGGGAAGAGGAAGTAAACTTTCATATGATCTTCAAATGAAAGCATCCGAGTCTCATATTCAATTAATTAAAAAAATAAAAAAACAATATGGATATGAGACTGATGTATTTTATCATTTTTATTCTTTAAATAAAGAATATGATCAGGATTTAGTTAATTTGTATGAGCAAGAGACTAATAATGTATTTGGACTTTTCACCGATAAAATGATAGGTGAAGAGAATTATACAAGTAAAACCTGTTCAGAACTTAGTAAAACGGATACATCTGAGTATGTATCTATTCTCTTCCTCAGGGTAGATTTTTACATTAAAAAATATTTTCATCAAATTTATGATTGTAATGATTCAAAAATTTTATTTGCACATCCAAATGAAATTCATGGATACGATGTTTCAGATTTAGGATCTTTTAGTCAACCTAGATATCTTGGATATCATATAGATGGATATGGTAATTCATTAGTGAATCACATGATGATACATGTTCCCAATAAATTTTTTGAGCATCTTTTTTCTGATAAAATAATACACTCTCATGATTCATATTCTTATTGTTTACTTAATGGAATAGAAGAACGTGATATTTGGTTTATGATTGATACTTATCACTCATCTAATAGTTCGTGTTCTTGGAATCCAATATTTCATTTAGTTGGAAGACCTGAGACAAAAGAATGGCCAGATAGAGGATATAGAATAGACCCAGATAGTAGAAAACCATATTTTTTAGAAAATGATACAATATATCAAGATTTAAAAGATAACGATTTTTATTCTTAGAATGTATGGAACAAATAAAGGTCATTTATGTTGATATTGATGAAACCATTTGTCATCGGGAAATTTCTGTTGACTTTGGTACAACTCACGATTATACAAAGGCACAACCTATTCAGGAAAACATAGAAAAGATCAATAAACTTTATGATAAGGGTCATACAATAGTTTATTGGACTGCTCGTGGTTCTAGAAAACAAATTGACTGGACTGAACTTACCAGACAGCAACTTGCAGAATGGGGTGCTAAGTATCACGAGTTGAGAGCAGATAAACCATTTTATGATCTCTTTATTGAAGATAAAGCATTGAGGATTGAAGAACTGTGAAAATTATTTCTCATCGTGGAAACATTCGTGGTCCTATACCCGATAAAGAAAATCGTCCAAGTTATATTGACTGTGCAATTGGTAGTGGGTATAATGTAGAGATTGATGTTCGTTCAATCAATGGTGAACTCTGGTTAGGACACGATGGACCACAGTATAAAGTTGAGCATCGTTGGTTAAGAGAGAGAAGAGAATATCTATGGTTACATTGTAAAAATATGGAGGCGGCAATCGAATGTTGGACGTATCAATCATTTTGCCATAGTAATGATCCTTTTACTTATACATCAACAGGAAAAATATGGTTGCATGATCTTTCACTGAAGATCAACACTAATACAATTATACCATTAATTGAATTAGATCAAGTTGAAATTTATAAGTCTATTATAGAAGAAGTTCCGTTTGCTATTTGCACTGATTATCCGGCGTTTGTATGAAAACATTATTTGTAAGACAATATGATGCTTTTGGTGATTGGATAAGTATCAATGGTTTGATTAGGTACTTAATTAAGGAATATCATTATAAAAAAGTTTATTTAGTTTTGGAGTATAATGAGACTCGTAAAAACTTTGTGAATCTGCTGTATGGTGATGACTCAAGAATAGAAACAATTATGGACCACCAGTTTGAAAGTATTTCTAATATTGATTATGATGTTATTGATACGAGAGTTAATGAATGGCACCCTGCAGTGTTGAGTCGTAGTTACTGGTCACGTGAAAATCCAATTGAAAACTATATTCATTCTGGTCCAGCATCAAACTCTGATAATTTTTATTTGAAACTTGGTGTTGACCCAGTTATTAAAAATAAATATTTTTTCTTTTCCCGAAAAATTGATTTGGAAAATATTTTGTTTGATGGTTTAGATTTGAAAAAACCATATTCTGTTGTCTGTGACTATGGTGAAAATCTTATAGATAGAAAGTATCTGAAGCACTCCAATATTGTTAATCTTCATAATATCTCTCCAAACTTGGTGGACATATTAAAGATACTGGAAAACTCTGATGATATTCACCTTATAGAAAATACAGTTTCATTATTTGTTTATCATTTGCAAGCAGCAAATCTACTAGATCTTTTTAAGATTAATCTTCACGCTTATGCTAGAAAAGAATCACATCGTAAATGTAATGGACCGAATTGCAATAATCGATTTTTAAATATGCTACTTTTACCAAAGTTGGAAAATTGGGAGGTCATATGGAATTAAAACCATGGGGATCATATACTAATCTTTTAGACGAAGAGTATACGAAAGTCAAAAAAATTGTAGTTAAACCAGGAGAAGCACCTAGTTATCAATATCACTTTAAAAGAAGTGAAGTATGGGTTATTGTGAAAGGAACAGCACAAGTTAAACTTGATGATGAAGTTCAGCATTATAAAGTTGGGGATATTATCTTCATTCCAAAGAAATCAAAACATCAGGTTAAAAATATTGGAGAGGATGAACTTGTTTTTGTAGAGGTTCAACTTGGTGAATACTTTGGTGAAGATGATATTGTGAGATTAGAGGATAATTATGGTAGAGTATAAAGTTCTTTTAACAACTAGTGGTCTTGGATCTAGGTTAGGAAACCTGACAAAATTTACCAATAAGAGTTTAGTGAGAGTTGGCGATAAAGCAGTCATCTCTCATATCATTGAGAGTTATCCATCAAATGTTGAGTTTGTTGTGACTCTAGGACATTATGGTTCGCACGTTAAAGAATATTTGACTCTTGCACATTCAGACCGTAATATTACCTTTATAGAAGTAGATAACTACATGGGTGAAGGGAGTAGTCTGCTTTATTCTATTTCCCAATGTGAGAAATATTTACAATGTCCATTTGTTTTTCATGCTTGCGATACACTACTTCCAAAAAACTACATTTCCAGTATTAATTTTTCTACAAACTGGTCAATAGGTGGAGTCGGAGATAACAGTCAATCATACAGAACACTTAACTGTTTAAATGGAAAGATATCTTCAATTAATGAAAAGGGAGAACAAAATTTTGATTATGTATATGTTGGTGTCTCTGGATTCAAAGACTATCAATCATTTTGGAAAATCTGTAAAAATGTTTTAAAGACATCAAAAGTAAGTGATTTAAGTGATTGTCATATTATACGTAAGATGAAAGATTTTTCTGTTGTCTCTATTGATGAGTGGTATGATATTGGAAATATTGATGCACTCAAAAGAACTAGATCAAAGATAAAGGGGACCATTCATGTTCTTGATAAAGAAGATGAAAACATTTTTATCTTCGATAACTTTGTCATTAAGTTTTTTCATAACAAAAAAATATGTTTTGACCGAGTATTGAGGGCAAAAACTCTTGAAGGTCTGGTTCCAAAAATTTTCAATTATACAGAAAACTTTTACAAATATGAATATTTGAAAGCCGATTTAATGTCTGATTCTGTGAGTCTATATCAATTTGTAGATCTTTTAAAATGGGCAAAAGACAATCTTTGGAAACCAAAGGAGCAGAAAAATTATATTGAAAATGCAATCAAATTTTATAAGGATAAGACTATTATTAGAGTTGAAAAATTTTTAGAAAAACATGGACTTGAAGATAGTTCGGATGTCATAAATGGTATGAAAGTTCCATCGATGATCGAAATGTTGCAAGACATAGATTATGAAAAACTTGCTGGACCAAATCCAACGGGATTCCATGGAGATTTTATATTAGATAATATTCTTGTCTCTGAAAATTTTAAAGATAAATTTATGTTGATTGATTGGAGACAAGATTTTAATGGTATCATTGAATCTGGAGATATGCACTATGACCTTGCTAAGTTGAATCATAATCTTGTATTAAATCATGCTATACTACATGATAAGAAGTTTAAAATTGATTTTGTAAACGGAGAAATTTTTTGTGATGTCCTAGTTAAAAAAACTTTGTTAGACTTTAAGTATAGATTAAAAGATTTTTGTATATCTAATCAAATAGATTACAATAAAATAGAAACTCTTTCATCGATAATATGGATTAACATGTCACCACTGCACGAACATCCACTTGATACATTTCTATATTATTTTGGTAAATATAATCTTTTTCTTAATATGACAACTCAATGATAAAGTTTCCAAAATATTACATAGGTCCAATGAGTAAAAATGTTATTGATTGTGTGACTGAACACGGTCGAAAACATTCTATTGGACTTATACCATCGAGAAGGCAAGTTGATTATTGTGGTGGATATGTGAATAACTGGAACACTAAAGAGTTTAGTGAATATTTAAACGGTAAGAAAATATTATTGTGTAGAGATCATGGTGGTCCAAAACAAGGACTTGAATCTGACGATGGATTAGATTCTTTTTCTGATGACTGTTTAAATTTAGATTTGATACATATTGATCCATTTAAAGATTGTTCTTCCATTTATGAAGCAGCAGAGAGAACAATCTTTTATCTTAAATTTTGCTTTTCAAAAAACTCAAAATTATTTTATGAAGTTGGAACAGAGGAAGCAATTTTTAAATATGAACCAGATCATTTAAATTGGTTTCTTTCTTTATTGAGAATGTCTTTGACCGATGAAGAATTTGCTCAAATTAAATATGCAGTAGTTCAGTCAGGAACTAGTTTAGACTTATCAACAAGAACAAACACTGGTAACTTTAATAATAATAGATTGCTCAATTTTATTGAGGTTGTAAAGGCATTTGGACTGATGAGCAAAGAACATAATGGAGATTATTTAATTGATTCCTTTGATGTTGAGACTCGTTATGCATCTGGACTAGATGCCATCAATATCGCACCAGAGTTTGGTCAGATAGAATCTGAATTTTATTTGGAGCAAACTAAAGGTAGTTCTCTGTTTGATGTTCTCTATGAAATATGCTATACTTCTGGGAAGTGGAAAAAGTGGATTCCAGATGTAAGTAGGGTATCCAAAGAACAAATTATTATTACTTGTGGCCATTATATTTTGTCGGAAACTGCATTTGAAAAAAAAATAAAAATACATTTTCCAAATGCCGATAAAATGATACAGCGTCGAATTACATCTAAACTAAAATTATTAAATGAGCAAACAAAAAACTATTGCATTTGATCTAGATGATGTTATTTGTTTTAGACCAGATGGATATGAGGATTTAGGTCCACTAAAATATTCTTATTGTCAACCATATGAGGGAGTGATAAAAATAGTTAATTCTCTTTATGATGATGGATATGAAATAATTATCTATACTGCAAGAGGAATGACTCAATTTTCTGGAAATATCATTGAGATTTATAGTAGGTTATACAATCAAACAAACGACCAACTTAAATCTTGGGGAGTTAAGTACCATCAACTCGTAATGGGAAAAATTCATTATGATGTTTTGATTGATGATAAAGCATTAAATTCTCATGGTATAGATAAACAAAGTATTATTGATTTTTTCAAATGAAATATGATATTATTATTTCAATAAATGTTCATGAAAAATTTGAATATTTAATGAATCAAATAAACAATATTAATGAGTACGTTTCTTTAAAAAAGAAAATAATACTTAATTGTAATGATTATATGTTTGAAGAAATGTCTGGTAAAGACATACCAGACGTTGAAATTTTTCCGGAACCATTGAATAAAAAACCATTTCATGGATCACTGACGCACGGTATTGCCTGCAACATGTCTCATGCCCTAAACAATTATGATTTTGATTACTTTTTAGTTTTATCCTCAAGAGAATTTTTTTGCAAGGAATTAAAATATACTTCTCAATTGTTAAATCATCTTATCAATGAAAAAAATGCTAAGACTAATAATGTTGATTTTGGAGAACCAAATTTTTATCCAGCAGGTAACTATTGCAAAAATCGAGGAAATTTTCACGTCGAGTGGTTTGAACATGCAAAACTTCCAGAGAGAGTTTTATTAAAAGGAGATGCCGTAAATATGTGGTGGTGGCCAAAATTTAGTGGCACAGAACTATATCAATATATTGAAAAAAACAATATGAGTTTTGCACACTCTATGCACGAAGGTGTTTGTTTTTCTTATGATACCTGCGAACAAATCATTAGTTTCTTCGGTGATAATCAAGACATTATGAACGAACTATTTACTTTTGATGGATGTGTAGAGGAGTTTGCTCTTCAATCTCTTGCGAGTAATTATGGTGGATTTTATTACATTGGAAATGGATGTGATACTAAATCTTTGGATGAAGTTGACTCAAGTAAATTTACGTATAAAAGAAAAAGATGAACACATACTGTATTGAAGAAGCTGGAAAAGGGTGGATTGGCCACTGGTTTTGGTATATGCTCGGGGCTCTAAACAAAATACCAGAGTTTGGAAAAGAAAAAATTAAAGTGTGTTTTTTGGATGAAGACTGGACTCCATATCAGTTAGAAACTTTTGAAATCCTTAAAGATAAGATGGAGGTTGTCCCATATACAAAAGATCACATTTATGTCGAACATCATCATCCCCGTCACGCTCAAAATAACGTAGAGGTTTCCCATATTGATCCTTCAGTTTGGTTATTTGTAAAAGATCTTTTCCTATCATCTATCGGTGAGACTAAGATTGAGGGATATGATAAAGTTTATATTCGGAGAAATCTTTCTCATTTATCACAAGGAAATGAGAGGGATACTGCGTGTAAAAATATTCGTAGAAGACAAATCTTGAATGAAGATCAACTTGTTGAGAAATTAAAAGAACTAGATTTTAAAATTATAAATCTTGAAGATTATCATACAAGAGACAAGATTCGTATTTTTCATAATGCTTCTGTAATTCTTGGACCAAATGGAGGTGGCATGTGCTTTACATTTGTTGCAAAACCTGGAACAAAATATATTGAAATTTTACCACCAAATCCTCACCAGTATATTGATATGTATCGGGATATGTGTAGGGAGTTTGACCTTGAGTTTCATCGCTTTCAAGATGTTAAAAGAGAAGATGATTTAGATAATATGAGTGTAGATATTAATGTTTTACTTTCTTATTTAAAAAATATTCTTTGATCTAATGGATAAAATATCTCTAGCGATACCTTTTTATAATACGTCTCAATACTTTGAGGAGGCAGTTGAGCACGGATTGGACAATGATTTTGTGAAGGAAATCATTGTTAATGATGATTGTTCCACTGAAGAAGAGTGGAAAAAACTTAATAATATTGTAGACAGTTTGAATAATAGTAAAATCAAATTATTCAGGAATGAATTAAATTTGGGTGGATTTAGAAACAAATATACTGCAGTTAAAAATTCTTCCTGTGACTGGATTTATTTGTTAGATAGTGATAATCATCCAGCAGAAAATACTCTTGATGTCATTCAATCAATAGAAAATCTAGATTCAGATATTTGTTATATTCCTCAACAATTACTTTTATATAAGGATGATGGATATCGTGATGAAGTTTTTTATAATTTCAAATATGACAAGATTGGTATTGATGAGGCACAGGACGCATTACTTAAAAAAACAAAATATATTGATTGGTTTTTAAATACTGGAAACTTTGTATTTAATCGTGAAAAGTATCTTGAAAGATTACGGTCTGGTTTTGAGAATAAAAATGAACCAGTCTATGCTTGTAGCATTGCTTTTTCATATCATTGGATGAGTAAAGGTGGATATTACAAAGTTACTCCAGATATGAAATACTATCACAGACTTCGTAACGATAGTTATTGGAATGCCTGTGGAAGTAATTCAGATTATTCTGCACAATATTATCATCAAAAAATTATAGATTTGTCATGATTAGTGTTGTTATACCATATTACAATAACGAAAAATATTTGGAAAAAACATTAGAACTTCCATTAAGTTTTGATTTTGTATCTGAAATTATCATACATGACGATTGTTCTGATCATCAGATTGAATCTGATGATCCTAAAATAAAAGTTTATAGAAATGATGTAAATCTTGGTGCATTTAAAAATAAGTATCTTGCAGTTTCAAAGGCAACAAATGAGTGGGTTTATCTTTTAGATAGTGATAATTATTTCTTTGAAAACTCTTTAGATGTTGTAAAAAATATTACACCAAAAAGAGGTAGTTATTATTCCCCTTCTCAACTTTATTTGGTCGATGATGGTCTTGATGCTAGTTTAAATGGTAAAATAATAAAATATGAATTTGGTGGTGTTCAGTCAATTAATTGTCACAACGCAAAGGAGTTATTAATTTCTGAATTTTGGGAAGAGTTTTGTTGGTTTATTAATACTGGAAACTTTTTTGTTCATCGTGATGATTATGTTGAATCAATGAAAGACATATTCGAAGATTCATCATACCCATACTTTGAAGCAGATGCAATAGTATTTTGTTGTAATTGGTTGAAAAAAGGAAATGTTATTGAAGTGGTGGATAATTTGTGGTATAATCATACAGTAAGAAGTAATAGTTATTCTCATTCTGTTGGACATAGAAATACAGAATCCTTAAATTATCATAAAAATTTAATTGCACAGTTATGATTCGAATCGCTGAAGTGCCCAAAAAGTTTCTTCCAAAAATGCCCGTG
>Ga0194128_10011118_pt1 | contig 10508 bp, 7 predicted proteins | sample TA2KigCa65mmetaG_FD_148650 | JGI IMG/M metagenome (GOLD analysis project Ga0194128, IMG submission 148650) | Freshwater microbial communities from Lake Tanganyika, Tanzania - TA2015037 Kigoma Deep Cast 65m | ecosystem: Environmental > Aquatic > Freshwater > Lake | place: Tanzania: Lake...
GAGATATGCCGTCAACTGTTCGCGATCACTGAAACCGGAGCGCCGCGCGTCGTGGTCGGTAATTTCCGAAACTCGCACGGTTTCGACCCCATCCACCAGCAACACCCCAATCGGGTGGCACCGATATCGCACGCCCGCCTTCACCATGGCGCGGGCCCACCGTCGAAACGTGAGCGTAATTGCCTGCGAAACCAGTCCCTCGTGGAATCGCTTCTGAAAGAGCAACATGTGTCAATCCTTGCACACCGCCAGGGCACGCGCCTTCCGCCGCTTGACTCCTCGACGTCGGGGTCAGCCGTGGGCCCGACACCACGGCGGTCGGGGTCAGCCGTGGGCCCGACACCGCGGCGGTCGGGGTCAGCGGTGGGCCCGACTGGCCAGATTCACCGCGCGTGCGAAAAAGGACCGGGGACGAATCCCCGGTCCTTCGTTCACGCGGATGAGGCGTGGCTACTTCGCGGTGATGGTGGCGCCGACTTCGGCGAAACGGGCCTTCATCTTCTCGACCTCGTCCTTGGCGACGCCTTCCTTGATGACCTTGGGGGCGCCGTCCACCAGCTCCTTGGCTTCCTTCAAGCCGTGGGTGGTGAACTCGCGGACGACCTTGATGACCTGGACCTTGTTGGCATCGGCTTTCACCGACGTCAGCTCGATGTCCCAGGCGGTCTTCTCTTCCTCAACGGCGGCGGCCGGACCGGCCGCGGCGGGGCCAGCAGCCACGGCCACCGGAGCGGCGGCGGACACGCCCAGCTTGTCCTCGAGGGCCTTGGTCAGCTCGGCGGCCTCAAGCAGGGTCAGGTTGCAGATCGCGTCGATGAGATCGTCACGGGTAATGGTTGCCATGATGAATGATTCCTCCTCGTAAATTTATTCCGATTTTTCGGAAATCTGGCGTGCGATGAAAGCCATGCGGCGGCCCGGCTCGTTAAGCAGGCGCACCAGCTGGGTGGGAGCCGCGATGATCAGTCCCAGCAGTTGCTGGAAGATGACCTCGCGCGGCGGCAGGGCGGCGAGTGCCTGAAGTCCCCTCGGATCGAGCACTTGCCCATCCATGTAGCCGGCCTTCACGACCGGTACCGGATTCTGCTTGCGCTCCTTCAGGAAATCGTTAACCGCCTTGGCGACGCCCACCGGATCTGCGTAGCCAAACGCAATGGCCGTGGGATTCTCGAAGTGCTTTTCCAGCCCCTTGATGCCCAGTTCATTGGTCACCTTGCGAGCCAGCGTGTTCTTGACGATCTTGAACTCGCCTTTTTGCTCACGCAGCTTTGCGCGCAGCTGGCTGATCTCCTTGACCGTCAGACCATTGGCGGCACCACGGTAGTCGGTCAAGATAGCGATCTTCGCCTTCTTGAACTTGTCACGAATCTCGTCAATCATCTGGCCTTTGCGAGCCATCGCCTGTTTGTGCGTCAATGCCATACGCGAACCTCCTTTCGATGCAGGTTGCCGGCACCAGTCCAGCGGGAATAAAAAAACCCGCCGCATCCAATGCTCGGGCCGTGAGGATCACGCGGGCATGCGCACCGCACCCTGCTCCAACGTCAAAGCGGAGGGAGGATCTCTTCACCTCGGCAGGCGACCCATCGGTCCTTCGCCAGGAAAACCTGGACCTGCTGTCTACGGCCCCGACATTATATGGGAAGCCCCGCGGACCTGTCAAGCACAGGCGTGCAGATGCCGTTCCCGGGTAGAATTCGCAGAGCCGTCGACAACGCTCCCGCCCGCCGGCGTTGCTACCTCGCGAAGAACGCACTCGCGGCGGGAGTGCGCGGCATGTCCGCAGAAGGCGGGGCCCCATGCGGCGTCCCGGATTCTTCGCCTACGGGCTCCTGTTAGCCCTCGTGTTCACCTGCCTGACCTACGCCCTCAGCGTGGATCAACGGATGCAGATGCGCGTGATCAACTCCTACCGACAGACGCCGGCAACCGTCACCGCGTCCGCCGTGGACAACCTGCCCGGCTCCGCCGCCAACCCACGGGTCAGGCCCAGCATCTCCTATACTTATCAGGTGGAAGGCAAGCAGCACGCGAGCACGCGCATCGCGTGGACGCCCCGTGCCTATGGCAGCCGCCAGGAAGTTGCGGAATTCCTCGCCCGCTACCCGGTCGGCGCCACCGTCGAGGCCTGGTATGACCCGTACGCGCCCGACAAGGCGGTGCTGGTACGCGCCACGCCCGGCCCCGAGGCGTGGATGTGGCCGGCGGCCACCGCCCTGCTCGCGGCCCTTGCGCTTGCCTTCGGCGTCATCGGCGGGCTCACCGGCAAGCGATAGACATATTATCCCCCGCCAATATATTTGCCGCACACAACACTCTACCGAAAAATCCCTAAAATATTTTCCCGCGCTTGACAAGTCACCCAAATTGTTGCCACCGCTTAACGAGGACGGTTAAGAGCCATTAACCCAGTTCATATTCTGTTCATTGCCGGCGGCCTCGAAATAAGTGATAATGTGTTCAGGACGAAACAGTCCTACGGCCGCAGCAAAAAAAAGCAGCGGCCGATAAAAGGTAGGGCCTCAAGAGCGGCTTGCGCCGCTCGACAGTCCCCCTCCAGCACGCAGCAATATCGGCTCCGCATACCATTTTCCGCCCACCCTCCCGAGGGTGGGCGATGCATTCCGTGGCAAATGAACGTGCCGCATCCACACTCCGCCAAGACCCCGAGCCGGAGCCTCCGCCCCTCCGATGCGCCACCTTCCGCCCGGACCCGATGCCTGCGGATCGACCGGTCACAGAGGACTTCCCCTCCGGCGGCGAATCTCTCGGGCCATGAATCCCGAGACCATCCGAAAAGTGGACCGCTGGCTGGGCGTTCCCATGGCCGCGGCCCTGTCCGCGCACCGCGTCATCTTGCGGCGCCTGGGCCGCGAGCGCGCCGCTCAGGGCCCCATCCGCAAGATCATGTTCATCAAGATGACCGAGCAGGGCGCCACCCTGCTAGCCTACCGCGCGATCGAGGAAGCCATCGCCCGGGTCGGCCGCGAAAGCGTCTATTTCTGGACGTTTGAAGAAAACCGCGCCATCCTTGAGTCGCTGCGGATGCTGCCGGCCGAGAACCTCCTCTGCGTCCGCTCGAAAAATCCCGTCCACTTTGTCCGGGACGCCCTGCGCGTTCTCAAGCAGGTGCGCGTCCTGGGCATCGACGCCACCATCGACCTGGAGCAGTTCACCCGCGCGCCGGCCATCCTGGCGTACGTCACCGGGGCCACCCGCCGCGTGGGCCTCCACCGCTTTACCAGCGAGGGGCCCTATCGCGGCGACTTGATGACCCACCGAGTGCAATACAATGCCTACGTCCACACATCGAAATTGTACTACGCGCTGGCCCTTGCGCTGTTCAGCGACCCGGACGAGCTTCCGCTGATCAAGGAGAAACTGCCCGACCGCCTGGGAGGGACGCTCCCCCAGGTCGAGCCGACGCCCGAAGAACTGCAGCGCGTGCAAGGCATCCTGGACCTCGCGGCCGGGCGCCCCGTCAACCGCCCGCTGGTTTTGCTCAACCCCAACGCCAGCGACCTGCTGCCGCTCCGCAAGTGGCCGTCGGAGCGTTTCGCGCAGCTTGCGAGACGCATCCTCGAGGCGCACTCCGAGGTGGATATTGCCTTTACCGGCGGTCCCAACGAGCAGGACGCGGTCAACGACGTCGTGCGGCAGGTGCGATCGGAGCGCGCCTTCAGCGTGGCCGGGCGGACCAGCCTGCGCGACCTTTTCGTCCTCTATACGATGGCGGACGTGCTGGTTACCAACGACAGCGGACCCGCGCACTTTGCCTCGATGACGAACATCAATCTCATTGCCCTGTTCGGTCCGGAAACGCCCTTGCTGTACGGACCGCTGGGCCCGCGCAGCCAGGTGGCCTGGGCCGGGCTGGCCTGCAGTCCCTGCGTGAACGTATTCAACCACCGTTTTTCGCCGTGCAAGAACAACCTCTGCATGCAAGCCATTACGGCCGACGAGATCTACGACCGGGTGGCCGATTGCCTGTTTTCCTTGACCCCCTCGATTGCGAGGCTCTCGGGATCCAACCAGGGGCGTCCGGCCTCGTCCTCCCGCCAGTCAAAACCCAGGAGACGCCGCGCCGCTTCCGCTCGACGCAGCAGTCCTGGCGATGTCCGCCGCCGGGCTCGTAAACGCCGACATCGGAAAATCCGGTCGCTTGCAGGACCTGCTTCATCAACGCTGCGGTCCAGATAAAACGATGCCCGTGCTCGGTAAAGATGTTGTTGTAGAAGAACAGCCGGCGGTCCTCGTCGAGTCCGCGCAGACCGAGGGCACGCAAGCGCGCGTCCGCCTCTGCGTAGCGCCCTCGCGTCAGGGCATTCTGGACGTAGGTTTCGATCTCGGGATCGGCCGCGTCGAACGCTTGCAGTTTCTCGAACGTCGGACACACTACCCGAAAAACACCGCCGGGCCGCAAGACCCGATGGGCCTCCGCGAAAAAGTGGAGGGCTCCCTCAAACGGCACGTGCTCGATCACGTGCTCGGTGAAAATCACGTCCATGCTCTCGCTGGGAAACGCCAGGGGGCGGGTGACGTCCTGCCCCTCTTCGTTAAGAATCAGCCAGCCCTCGCGGTTGCACCAGTGCCAGCCAAATATCACGCAACGCTCGCCGGGCGCGGTCCGCGCCAGGTAGGCCTCGATCTGGCGGGGGCCGCGGCGCAGCAAGGGACGCTTGATGATGACCTTGAGCCGGCGCACCAGTTCGTCGAAGTCGGCCCTCCACTCTCGGAGGGAATCCACGACGCCCCCTTCTCACCGCTGCGATGCCTTCCTGCAAGGGAGAACACACAACGAGATCCTCAAGGAACAGCGCGCTGTAGCTTGCGCAGGCGCCCTCCGGGAGGGTGTATCCGTGGGTGGCTACCCGCATGCGGGCAAGCAGGTCGCCGGCCGCCTCATGCTCCATCATCATCACGCTGATGGGCTGGAACACGGTGGCAAAGCAAGCGACGGCGGTGCGATCCGCCTCCAGCCCGGTCACGTAGGGGAAGAGAACCTGCTCCTCGGCCCGGCTCGGACGGTCACCCGGTGATTCAATGTACCCCAACAAGCGGCACGGGACCTCGCTCCAGATCGCCACGCGCGAGATGACCCGCATCGCGCGTCACGCATGGCAGATCGAGGGCCACCCTTTGGCGGCCGCCGCTACTTGAACGAGGCGCGCCCGCCCAGGGTGAGGATGGTGACCCTCCCGGCCAGGTGACTCACGCGCAGCATCTCGTTACCGATGCGGAAGATGAGAAAGCCGTCGCCGCTGCCGACGGGTGGTCCGAACTGCTCGCTCAGGCCGTCCAGGGGGTCGCCCTGCCGCAGAAGGACCCTGCCTCCGCGGCGCACGGCGTGGCCGTTGACCCAGTACACCGCGCCGCCCTCGTCAAAGGTCACGTTCATGAGCGTGGAGATGTGGCTCGACCGGTACCGCCAGGTGGCCAGTTCTTTGCGATCGTCGTGGGGATACCCGGCGACGCGCAAGACCTCGTCCCGCGACATCCCCAGACGGACGCCCCTGATGTCAAGCGGGTCGCTGACCGCGTTGACCACGAGCTGCCGGATGGGCGGCCCGACTACACGCGGGGATGGGCTGGGCGAAGTGGCCATCGGCGACAGGGACGCGACGACACCGGGCGGCGCCGAGTCAACCACGCTGGCGGGACGCGGCCGGGAAGCCAGCATGGCCACGGCAACGACCGCCACCAGACACGCCAGCCACGCCACGTCCCTCCGCATGCGGAGAACTTCAGTCCCGACCAGGGCCCGCACCTCTCGCGGGCGGGGCAAATTGCCTCCAACGAGCCCCGCGTGAGCGTGACACTCCACACTGTGTGGTGTCAGGTCCAGCGGTGGGCCCGACCTCGCTGGTGTCGGGTCCAGCGGTGGGCACGACCTGCCCGACGACCGCGGGAAGAGGAAGCCGTGGGAACCGACCGGAGTCTTGGGCAAAACGGTAAAGGGCGCTCCCCTGTGCGGGCGCGAAGTTCTCGGATGAGGAGTCGAGCATGCTGGTGCGCGCGGTTGTGGCGTGGAAGTCTTAAGAATCTGGGTATTTCCCGTGTTTCTCCTGATGGTGGCCGGCGCGCTGGCCACCATCGAGTATCGCACGCATACGGCCGATCGCGCCGCGGGACGGGCGCGCACCACGCGCTTTACGCGGCGCTTGAGCGGCGCGCTGGTCATCGCCGCCATCGCCCTGCTGGTCCACTTCGGGCCGACCACGGTGGCCGCCACCGCGTCGCGTGAAGAGATCGAGCGACTGTCCTACTACTGGGTGTCCGTCGTGGCCCTCGCGTTGGTGGCCATCGCGCTGGCCTGCTGGGACGTGCTCGACAGCGTCCGTCACCTGGGGCACCACTTCAGCGACCTGGAGAAGGAAGAAATCGATCGCCTGCGCACGGAGATTGTTTCGCGCAAGAAAAAGAGCGATCAGCCCGGGGATTAGTCAAAGCCGGCACGACCGGCAGCTACGACGCCTTGCGCAGCAGGTCCACGAACGCCGCGCGCTGGGCCGGCAGATTTCCCGGACATCGTTGGCGCGCTTCGCGTCCGCCGCGGACGGCACGCTGACGCAGCCGGCCGTTGCCTACTTCTTGACCTGCGCCTGGCAGTACCAGCGGTTGGAACTGGTGATCGACACGCGCACCCGCTCGCCGACCATGTTGCCGGCGTGGAGCACTTCGACGAGGTGACCGTCCACCACGGCGAGACCGCTTTGCAGGTTCGAGCCGAAGGTGTCGTCGATGTACGCCTCCGACTCCTGGCCGCCGCGCAGCGGCCGCAGCCGGTCCTCGGCCTCTTTGCCGTGCAGCGTGTGCAGGTCGATGCGATCACGGGGATATTCGCGGTCCACCCGCAAATGCACCGGCCGCCGCGTCTGCTTTTCCAGGCGCTGCATCTCCTCACCCTCCCAGCCCACCATCAATTGCGCCACCCGGGGATGCACGGTGGCTTTCACCGATTCCGCGCGCGGGTCCAGCGCCATGCGGCGGATCTCGCGCTCGGCGCGGATGCGGATGGTCTGGTAGGTGTTCACCGTGCCCACTCCCTTGCAGTGGGAGCAATTTTCGCGCAGCGTGTCTTCGAGATCGCGTCCCACGCGCTTGCGGGTGATCTGCACGAGACCCAGGTCGGTCATGCCCACCAGGTGCGTCGTGGTGCGGTCGCGCTTGAGCGCCTCGGAAAGCGCGTTCATCAGGCGCACCTTGTCGTCGTGACGGTCCATGTCGATGAAGTCCACGATGACGATGCCGCCGATGTCGCGCAACCGCATCTGGTGGGTGATTTCCTTGACCGCTTCCAGGTTGGTTTTCAGAATGGTGTCAGAGAGGTTGGAGCGTCCGATGAATTTTCCGGTGTTGACGTCGATGACGGTGAGCGCTTCGGTCTTGTCGATAATCAGGTGCGCGCCAGAATCCAGCCACACCTGGCGGCGCAGCGCCTTGTCGATTTCCTTGTCGATACCGTGCAGCTCAAACAGGGGACGGCGGTCGTTGTGCAGGTGCACGCGCGTCTTCAGCTCTGGAGAAAAAATCTCCATCAACTCCAGAATCTTTTCATACTCCTGCGCGGAGTCGACGATCAGCCGGTCGACATCCTCGGTGAACAGATCGCGGATCACCTTGTAGACCAGTGTCAGCTCCTGGTGTACGAGCGAGGGCGGGCGCATTTTCTTGCCTTTTTCCTTGATGCGCTCCCACAGTTTCACCAGCGCCTCGAGATCGCGGACCAGCTCTTCCCTGGTGCGCCCCTCAGCGGCGGTGCGCACGATCAAGCCCACCCCCTCGGGACGGTTGCTGTCGGCCACCGACTTGAGCCGGCGGCGCTCTTCCTCGCTCTCGATGCGCCGTGACACGCCCACGTAAGAAGCGGTGGGAAGCAGCACGAGGTAGCGGCCCGGCAGCGTGATCCCGGTGGTAACCCGCGCCCCCTTCGTTCCGATGGATTCCTTGACGATCTGAACGATCGTCTCCTGACCCACCTTCAGGATGTCCTTGATGGACGCGTTTCTAAACGCATCGTATTCCTCTTCGCCCATGCCGGCTTCGAGGTCGTCCTTGCACAGGAATGCGTTGCGCTCCAGCCCGATGTCGACAAACGCGGCCTGCATTCCGGGGAGGACGTTGGCCACCCGCCCCTTGTAGATGGAGCCGCTCTGACGCTCCTCACGCTCGATGTAGATCTCCATGAGCGTGCCGTCTTCCAGCACCGCGACCCGGCTTTCCAGATCGTCGACGCTGATGAATATTTCCTTGTACATCCTCCGCCCAGACCTCTTTCAATTGTTGCGGCCCCAGGCAGTGATCCAGGGGGAGTCGCCTTCGGCGCCCCTGGACCCTCACCCAGATGCCGCGTAACTCTTTAGGCCGCGCCTCCGCCAAGCGCGCGCAGCTTGCGCAGCAGCTCCGGGGAATCGACCGGCCGAAATATGTGGGCATCCGCTTCCGCCGGGACTTTCTCGCGCCATTCGCAGATGAGCAGCACGCGGAGATGACTCCCCGCGGCCATGGAAATTTTCTTCATCTCGCTGAGCAGGTTGTCGGCCCGAATCTCCGGGACCTGCGAGTCGATCACCACGATGCCGGGCCGCTGGTCTTGCACCACCTGGAGAGCGTCCCGCGCCGTGTTGGCCTGGATAGCGTTGATCCCTTCCTCGTTGAGCGTGCGACGGACGGTTTCCGACATCTGCCGATCGCGCTCCAGGATCAGCACCAGGTCGCCGCCGGAACGCCCATTCTGCTCGGGCTTGAAGCGCGGCAGCCCGAAGGTGAAGGTAGTGCCCACGCCCTCGGTGCTCTCCACGGTCACGGTCTCGTCGTGCGCGTCCATGATGCGCTTGATGATGTACAGGCCGAGACCGGTGCCGCGGCGCTCGTCGCTTTTCACCTGGGCGAACTTGCTGAACAAACGCTGGATCTGGTCGCGCGGGATGCCTTTACCGGTGTCGCTCACCGAGACGGCGACACGGCGCTCCTCGGGCACCGCACGCACGGTGATCACGCCCTTTTCGCGGGTAAATTTGATCGCATTGGAGAACAGGTTGATGAAGACTTCCTTGACCTTGTCGCGGTCGCCGTACACGATGATGCTCTCGTCCACCTGCGCTTCCATGCGCAGCTGCTTGGGCGCGGCCAGCGGGCGGAACATCTCATGGATTTCCGATACCAGGGCCTCCAGGTTGAACAGACCCGGGTTGAAGAGCATCTTGCCCGCTTCCATGCGGGTGATTTCAAGAATATTGTCGATCAGGAACTGGAGCGTCTTCGACGAGCGGATGATTGCTTCGAGGAATTCTTTCTGGGTGGGATTGATCTCACCCAGCTTGGGATTGAGCAGCAGCTCCGTGTACCCCATCACGGAGGCCAGCGGCGACTTCAGGTCGTGCGTGATAGTGGCCAGGAAGTCTTCCTTCATCTGCTCGATCTCGCGCTCCTTGGTGATGTCGCGGAACACCAGGATCGAGCCGGTGATCTTCCCTTCCTCGTTGTGGATCGGCGCCGAGGTGATGAACACCGGCACCTTGCCGCCGTCGCGCCGCAGCACGAACACGTTGTCCACGCCGGAGTCGAATTTCGCCTGGGTGTCCATGGAGATGCGCAGCGGGCAGTGGCGCTGGCACCAGACCTCGTCCACGGTGTGGCACCCGATGAACTCCGAGCAGAACTTGCCGGCCATTTCCACGTGGCCCCAGCCGGTGATATTCGAGGCGGCGGCGTTCCAGGTGAGCACGCGGCCGGCCGTGTCGGTGGTGAACACGCCTTCTGGCATGTTGTCGATGAGCACCTGGAGCTGGGATTTTTCCGAAGCGAGGTCCTGGAACAGGAAAATGTTTTCCAGGGTCATCGAGAACATCTTGGCGAAAATCTCGACCCACTGGAGCTCCATGGTGGTCCACACGCGCGGCTTGGACGTCATGAGCGCGAGCGCGCCGATGGCCATGTTGCGGCCCATCAAGGGCGCCCACAGGAGCCCGCGGATCTCTTCCTGGCGGGCCACCGTCTCCAGGTTGGCAAAGCGGTTGTCCTTCAGGCAGTCCTTGACCTGGAAGGTGCTTTGCAGGAAGAAGGGCACGGTCTGCGGCCCTTCATTGACGGCCACGCCGAAGGCTGCCCGCCCGGCGTCGGACAATCCCTGGATGATGGTCGGGACCAGCTCGCGGCGTTCCTTGTTGTAGCGGAAGAATACCGCCTTTTCCGTGCGGAAAAGGTAGCGCGTGGAGGTGACCACTTCCTCGAGGGTTTTCTCCCAGGCGCCGGATTGCACGTCCACCGAGGAGGTCAGGCTTTTCGAGGTTTCCCACAGGGTGACGATGAAATTCAGGCGGGTGTCCAGCTCCTGGTACACTTCCGCATTCTTGATGGAGCGCGCGGCCTCGCTGGTGACCGTGGCCAGGACGCCCTGCTGCTCGCGGGTAAACGCATCCTTTTCCATGTGCCACAGCGAGAGCACACCGTATACCTCGCGCTCGGTGGCGATGGGCAGGTAGAGCGCCGACTGGATGCGGGTCGAC
>Ga0194128_10011131_pt1 | contig 10497 bp, 11 predicted proteins | sample TA2KigCa65mmetaG_FD_148650 | JGI IMG/M metagenome (GOLD analysis project Ga0194128, IMG submission 148650) | Freshwater microbial communities from Lake Tanganyika, Tanzania - TA2015037 Kigoma Deep Cast 65m | ecosystem: Environmental > Aquatic > Freshwater > Lake | place: Tanzania: Lake...
CATGCGCAGGCCGAGCGCGGCGGCATAGCGATGAAAGGCCTCAAAGCCGCGGAACGCCTCCAGCGGCGCGGCCTGATCGCGCAGCTTCCACTGCTTCACGACGCGCTCGACCCGCAGGCTGGGGCTCTCCTTGAGCAGGTTCGCCAGGACCGCGCGGGAGTCGCGCGTCTGCATGCGGTCCTCGATCACCGCCAGGGCGGCCAGCATGGTCTCGAACACCGTGGGATCCGAGCGGGTGGGGAAGGGCAGGCCGGCCCCGGCGAACTTCTCCGCGAAAATCTTGCGGTCGAGGGTTTCGCCCTCAAAGCGGGAGACCTGATCGATGGCCTCCCAGGAGATCTCCAGGGTGCTGCGGCCGAGCACCATCTGCTCGACGTCCAGCGGGCGGATCTTGCCGGCCTCCATGTCGAGCAGCAGGCACAGCGCGGCAAGCAGGTGCGGAGAGAACGAGCGGCCCTTGTTGCGCAGGTGTTCTTGCAGCCATTGCAGCGACTGCGAGCCAAAAACGTGCCGCGAGGAGAGCTTCTCGCGCATCATCGCGACCATCATGCGGGTGGGCGGGCTGAGCGGCTCGGCGAGGTCGGCCAGGATGGCGATGGTGCTGCGCCGCTGCTGCAGCGTGGCCCGCAGGACGGCCGCCATCTGCGCCACGGAGGGGGCGGTGGTGGTGGGCGGCTCCTCCGGCTTGAGCTCTTCGAAATCGCTGACGGCCAGAGCTTCCGGGACGAAAAAGCGATACAGCGCGCGGTCGCGGGCATCTCCGAAAATGAACTCCAGGCTGCGGCCGTGCTCGGGGGAGGTGACCACGCTGGCGCGGCGCAGGTCCCAGGGCGACTCGCTGGCCTCGCCGGCGAACAACAACTGAACGGTGTGGCGGCCGTTGGACTCCAGGGGAATGCTGACCCGCACGGTCGGCGTGCGATCCGCTGAGGTGGAGCGGGCGACCTCGAGAATTCCGGCCAGGACCGCGTTGAGCGTGAACAGGCGCACGCGGGGGGCCGTGCACCAGAACTCGGCGCCCCGCGGCGTGTTTCGGATCTGCAGCCGGGCCTCGTTGCAGTTGGCCTGCTCGGGCGCCTGGGGCAGGTTCGCGCGGCGGCCGAAAACCTCGGTCACGTCGCGGTTGAGAAAGTCCTTGATGTCCTTTAGCGGCAAAGCGTTCTAACGTGCGACGCTGGTTGGGGAAACCCCTTGCGTCAACAGGACGATTCCAGGGGGACCAGTTGAAGGATTCCCTCTAAGGCGCTTTGAACCGCATCCCTCCATGGTCGATTTCTCGAAGCGCATCGCGCAACTGCTGGTCGCATGGCGATGGCTCGCGGCGGCGGCGGGCGCGCTGGTGGACACGCTGCGCAGCCAGGAGCACCAGGTGCGCGCGCTGGTTTCCGTCATCGAGACAAGCCAGCAGCTAGGCGCGACCGCGGTGCAGGACAAGATCCTCAGCGTCGTGGTCAACAACGTGAAGAGCCTGTTTGGCTGCGACACCTGCGTCGTGTACCTGCGGGACCTGGAAAACCTGCAAGAGCCGGTGCTGAAGGTGGCCCAGGCGGTGACCGCCACCCCGGACGCCTTTTCAGACTTCAATCCGAACGTGAAGCGCTCGCTGATCGGCGAGGTTTTCGAGCAGAAAAAGGCCCGCCTGGTACGCGACTTTCAGGAGCACCAGCCGGAGGATGCGGTGCGCAAGGACAAAGGTTTGCGCGGCGTGATGGTGGCGCCGCTGCTGGCGGAGGACGACGTGCTGGGCGTGATCTTCGTGGGCGATGCGGCGGTCGGCCGCTACGGGGAAGCCCAGCTTCGCCTGTTTGGCATGCTGTCCATGCAGGTGGGGCTTGCCGTGCGGGCCATGCAGCTGCAAAGGAAGACCGAGGCGCTGGCGGTGACCGACTCGTTGAGCGGTCTTTACACGCACGGCTACTTTCAGGATCACCTCGCGTCCAGTTTGTCTCCAGCCGCGTGAAGGGTCAACCGCTCTCACTGATGATTCTCGACGTCGATTTCTTCAAGAAGATCAACGACCACCACGGGCACCCCCAGGGCGACGCGCTGCTCCGCCAGCTCGGCGGCATCCTCCGGGAGAGCACCGGCGCGCACGACGTGCTGTGCCGCTATGGCGGCGACGAATTCACCGTTACCATGCCGGGCACCAACCGCATTGGCGCGCTCGTCATCGCGGAGCGCATCCGCGAAGGAATCGAGCAGTACGAGTTCGTGCTGGGCGGACAGATCGTGCACGTCACGGTGAGCGGGGGGGTGGCTTCGTTCCCGGAGGACGCCGATACCTCAAAGGAACTGGTCGAGCGGGCGGATCAAGCGATGTTCCAGGCAAAGCAGCGAGGGCGCAACAAGGTCTGCTTCGACGGCGGATGAGCGGCCGCCCGGACGCGGTTCCCCCCGGGGGCCCGTTTTTTATCGTCGGCACCGAGCGCAGCGGATCGAACCTGCTCCGTCTCGTCTTGAACGCCCATTCCCGGCTGTTCGTGCCGCACCCGCCTCACGTGATGAATTTCTTCCGCCCTCTGGCGCCCTCGTATGGCAATTTCTACGAGATGGCCGACGACGTGGCGCGGCTGGTTGCCTGGCACTCCTATCCTTGGGACGTCGCGCCCAGCGGCATCGACCTGGTGCGGCGCGCGCCCGAGCGCACGCTTTTCGGGCTGTACGCGGCGGCCCACGAGCTGTATCTCGCCCAGGTCGGAAAAGCCCGCTGGGGGTGCAAGAGCACCTTCATGATCCACGAAGCCCAGGCCATTTTCCGAGTCTATCCGGACGCGCGCCTGATTTTTCTAACCCGCGATCCGCGCGACGTCGCTGTCTCGGCGCGCAAGAGCGTGTTTCATTTCTTTCATCCGTACTTCGTGGCGCTGCGCTGGCGCGACGAAATGCGGCTCGGGATTTCCCTGTTGGATTCCGGACGGGCGCAGGTGATTCGGTATGAAGACCTGCTGGCCGCGCCGGAAGACCAGGTGCGGCGGTTGTGCGCCTTTCTCGGCGAGGGCTTTGAGGACCGGATGCTGCGCTTCTTCGAGTCCCCGGAGGCGCGCAAGAGCGCGTCCCTGTGCGCCGACTGGCGAAACACCGATGCGGCCATCCTGCGCGACAATTTCAAGAAATACGAAAGGGAATTGGGCGGCCAGGAAGTGGCGCTGGTGGAGACCGTTTGCGCCGTCGAGATGGCGCGCCTGGGATATCCCACCGTGGCCGCGCCGGTGCCCTTGCCCGACGCGTGGCGCGTGCGCTGGTACCGCGTGCTTGATTTCTTGCAGCGGATGCCCGTAGAGTGGAAGTCGTTCCGCGGCGACCGCAACTGGTGGCTGCGCTTGCGAAAGAATGCGTTCGTGGGGTGGCTGCGGATCAAGGCATCGATGAAAGGAGGGTAGCCGATGGGGAACTTTGGGGGATTCACCGTGCGCTGCCAGCGCAAGCGCCTGCTCAACGATGAGCTGGGGGTGGAGGAATTTCTGGGCGAGATGGTGGGCCGGGTGGTGTGCGACACCTGCGGGCGAGAGGCGGTGGCCCGTCCTGACGGGAACGGGTATCATTGCGCCGCCTGCAAGATGGACAGTCCCACCGTGGACGGCTGGCGCTTCGACGGCCTGCGCGACAACTTCATCGACGGCTTTCACGAGGAGTCTTTTCCTCGCTGCAAGTCGTGCCACCGCACCGTCGAGGTGACGAAGCCGTTCGTCTTCTGGGCCTACGATTCGTACACGCACCACGCATTCCACGAAGCGTGCTGGCCGGCCGAGGTTTCCCGCCTGCTGCAACGTCGGCACCGCAACGAGGAAGCGCAGCGTGAGTACGAAGACACGCACCGGGGTCCCGGCGCGCTGGTTTACGCCGCGCTCGCGGCGGCCCTCGCGCTGGCCGGCTGGTATCTCTTCCGGTAGGGGTTCGAGCCTTACTGGGAGAATGGATTGCGCCACGGAGGGCTCCAATGCTTCGAAGAGTGACCTTCATGTGCCTGGCCATGATGGCGCTGGCGTCCACGTCCGCCGAGGCGGCTTTTAGCATCGCGCGGCAGTCGGGAAGCTTGACCTTTCCTGGCACGACCCTGACCGGGGACGTCGTCCTGGTCAGCGCCAACGGAGTCCCCACCTGGCGCGTGGACACCCGCAACACCACCTCGGGCTGGAACGTGACCCTCCAGGTGTCCGATTTCACAGCCAGCGGCGGCAAGACCATCGCCGCGGCGAATCTATACTACAGCGCCATCAACGGAACCATCGTCAAGGTCGGCGGCGGCTCGCAGAACGTGGACCCGACCAACGGCCCCAAGGAGACCGGCGTGACCGGCGCGCTGGACGTGGCCCGCAAGTGCGTCACCACCAATCCCAATTTCGGAGACGGCCGCTACGACTGGACGGCCGATATGACTCAGTTCGACCTCACGATACCGGCCAACGCCCTGGTGGGCAGCTACTCGGCCACCTTGACCGCCACGCTGGTCGTCGGGCCCTGAAGCACCCGAACGTCGATGGGACGGGGCGCGTCCAGGTGCACGTCGCGCTGCTGGAATGACACCACGATCTGGTTTTCGCGGAACAATTCGTCGAGCCGCAGGCGAACGTTGCTCTGGATGATTTCTACCTCCATCTGGTCTTTCATTGAAATCCAGAAGGCCGCGGCGAAATTCAGGGTGCTGTCGCCAAAATCAGTAAACAGGACGACCGGCGACGGGTCGCTGTGGATTTCCGGAATGTCGGTGACCGCCTGCTTCATGAGCTTCACCACGGTGTCGGTGGGCGATCCGTAGGCCACGCCGACCTTGATTTCGGTGAGTATCTTGTCGGTGCTGTAGGTCCAGTTGGTCACTTTGTTGTGCAGCAGGGCGCTGTTGGGAACGAACATCTGGATCCCCTGGTAGGTGCGCATGCGGATGCAGCGCCCACCGATGTCCTCCACGACGCCCACCGTCTGATCGATCTGAATGACGTCGCCGATGCGGATGGGGCTCAGATCGAAAAGATCGTAATTGAGCAGGTGCGAGACCCGTTCGGTCAGGCCCATCGGGACACGCTGGCGACCGCCTTCCGCACGGACACCGTGGTCACGAGCGTCTCGTCGGCCTTCTTGATCTCGTGCACGAACGCGTCCGTGGGGGGCGGCGCGAAGTGCAGGACGGCCTGGGTTTCGCCCTCGATGGTGTCCTTGAAGGCTTCCCCGGCGGCTCGCGCGGGATCGTCCTCCGGCAGCCAGCACTCGATCTGGTCGGTCACCTCAAAGCCCGCCGCTTTGCGCGCGTCCTGGATGTAGCGGACCAGATCGCGGGCCAACCCCTCGCGAATCAATTCTTCCGTGAGGTGGGTGTTGAGGGCGACCAGGCGGCCGCCCTCGTCGGCGAACGCGTACCCTTCGGTGGCTTTGGCCTCGATGAGCAATTCTTCGGCGGTGAGCGCCACGACCGAGCCGTCCGACAGCGTGACTTCGAAGGGGCGGTTGTCGCGCGCCGCGGCGGCCGCCGCTTTGCCGTCGGCGGATTCCAGGGCGGCCTTGATGGCGGGCACCTGCTTGCCGAATTTGCGGCCCATCACCGGCAGGTTGGGGCGCAGCCGATAATCCACGAAATCGGCGCTCACGTCGAGGAAGCGCACCTTCTTGACGTTCAGCTCCTCCAGAAGCTGATCGGTAAACGCCTTGAGGCCCTCTATCTCCTCCGCGCTGCGCGGGCGAACGACCGCCTCCGAAAGAGGCTGGCGGGTTCTCAGCTTGCTGCCCGCGCGGGCCGCGCGTCCCAGCGAGACGGTGTCGATGAGGGCGCGCGTGATGTCAAGGAGAGGTCGGTCGACCTTTCCTTCCACGGGCTGCGGATAATCGCACAGGTGCACGCTCTGGGGCGCCAACGGGTCCATGCCGCGCACCAGATTCTGGTACATTGCCTCGCTGAGAAAAGGCGTGAACGGAGCGGACAGTTTCGCGATGCCGACCAGCGACTCATACAGCGTCTGGTAGGCCGAAAGCTGGTCAGCGCCCGATTTCCAGAAGCGGCGCCGGTTGCGGCGCACGTACCAGTTGGACAGGTCGTCCACCAGGCTCTCCAGGGCGCGGGCCGCCTTCGTGGGATCGTACGCGTCCATCGCCTCGATCACCTGTGCCGTGGTCTCGTGCAAGCGCGCCACTGCCCAGCGGTCGATGGGCGGCCGTTCCTCGTAGGGGATCACGTTTTTCAGATCCGGCTTGTCGAGATTCGCATATTGCGTGAAAAATGAGTAGGTGTTCCACAGCGTCAGCATGTAGCCGCGCACGGCGTCGCCCACCAGGTTGACCGAAAAGCGGCGGCTCATTTCCGGGGGCGCCGAGGCGTACAGGTACCAGCGCAGCGCGTCGGCGCCGTGCACGTTCAGCACGTCCCACGGGTTGACAATGTTGCCCAGCCGCTTGGACATCTTGTCGCCGTTCTCATCCAGGACGAGGCCGTGGCAAATGACCGTTTTGTACGCGATATTGTCGAACAGCATCACGCCAAGCTGGTGCAGGCTGTTGAACCAGCCGCGGGTCTGGTCGAGCCCCTCGCAGATGAAATCGGCCGGAAAGGCGTTGTCGAAGCGCTCCCGATTCTCGAACGGATAATGGAATTGCGCGAAGGGCATGGCGCCGCTGTCGTACCAGCAGTCAATGACGTCCGGAATGCGGCGCATCTTCCCCTGGCAAGTGAGGCACGTGAAGGTGACACCGTCCACGAACGGCCGGTGCGGATCGAAATCCGCCGCCCTCGCGTCGAATTTCTCGTCGGCGCGCGCGGCCAGCGCTTCAAAGGAGCCAACCATCTCCTGGCCGCCGCATCCCTCGCAGATCCAGATGGGCAGCGGCGTACCCCAGTAGCGCGAGCGGGACAGGGCCCAGTCGACCAGGTTATTCAACCAGTCGCCGTAGCGCCCGTTCTTGATGTGGGCCGGCACCCAGTTGATCTCCTGGTTTTTTGCGATCAATTGTTCCTTGAGTGAAGTATTTCGGATGAACCAGGAATTGGTGGCGTAATACATCAGCGTGGTGTCGCAGCGCCAGCAGTGCGGGTAGGAGTGCTTGTAGTCCTCCCGGGAGAACAGGACGCCCCGTTGCTTGAGGTCGCGCATGATGATGGGGTCGCCCTTCTTGAAGAACTCCCCGGCCACCAGCGTGACTTCCGGAATGAAGCGGCCCTCTTCGGTGACGGTGCGCAGCACGGGCAGGCCGTAGCGGCGGCTCATCTCCATGTCGTCGGCGCCGAATGCGGGCGCCATGTGCACGATTCCGGTGCCGTCCTCGGCCGTGACGAATTCCCCGGTGACCACTCGGAACGGCTCGGTGGGAACCTCGCCGCTTGCGCTGCGCGCCTCGACGCTCTGGGCGACACCGGGGAAGGGCGGCGTGTAGCGCGCGTCGCGGAGGTTTTCCGCGGTAAGCTCCTTCTCAATGATCCAGTTGTTCTGCCCGAGGACCCTGTCCAGGAGCGCGCGGGCGAGCACGAAGGTCTCCTCGTCGTCCTTGCGGCGCGCGGCGACGTAAGGGAGATCCGGGTGAATGGCGGCCGCGACGTTGCCCGGAAGGGTCCACGGGGTGGTGGTCCAGACCAGCAGGGAGGTGTTGGCGGGCAGTCCCAGCACGGCCGGGTCGTGGAGCGGGAAGCGCACGGTGATGGACGGATCCACGATGTCCTTGTAGCCGAGACCCACTTCGTGGCTCGACAGCGGGGTGCCGCAGCGCGGACAGAACGGCACCACCTTGTAGCCCAGGTAGATGAGGCCCTTGTCCCAGAGCCGCTTCAGCGACCACCAGATGGACTCGACGTACTCGTTGGTCATGGTCATGTACGCGTTGTCGAGGTCCACCCAGAAGCCGATGCGCTCGGTCATCTGGCGCCAGGCCTCCTCGTATTCCATCACGGAGGTGCGGCAGGCCTTGTTGAACGGCTCGACCCCGAACGCTTCGATGGCCTTCTTGCCGGAGAAGCCGTTGCGCTTTTCCACTTCCAGCTCGACCGGGAGGCCGTGGCAGTCCCAGCCGGCCTTGCGGCGCACGAGGAAGCCCTGCATGGTCTTGTAGCGCGGGAACAGGTCCTTGTAGGCGCGCGCCTGCACGTGGTGCACGCCGGGCTTGCCGTTCGCGGTGGGGGGGCCTTCGTAGAAGACGAACTCGGGCGCGCCCTCGCGGATGTCAAGGGATTTCTGGAACGTGCCCTGCTCGCGCCAAACCCGGAGAATGTCCTCCTCGAGCTGGGGGAACTTCACGTTGGCGGGGACTTCGGAAAACATGCCTGCAGCGCTTTCCGAGCGCGTCAGCGCTCTCAGTGGATGAAGCGCTGACTGTTCGACGGGCGCCCGCGCCTCCCCCTTCGTGCTATCATGATGGGGCATGCGCATCGAGAAGCCGGAGCGGCCCGAGGATCTGCCGCCCATCCACGCCCTGCTGGCCCAGGCGCGGGTGTCGGGGGGATGGCGGCCCCGTCCGCCGGACGGCGAGGGGGCTCGGGTGCGGTACGACGCCTTCCTGCGCGACCACGACCTCAACGGTGCTACCGTCTTGCAGGTGGGCTGCGGGGATGCGGCCTTTTACGAGCACCTGGTGGCGAGCGGCGTTCGTTGCGTATACACCGGCCTCGACCTGTCACCGAGGGTGACCCGGGCCGCCGCGGAGAGGTTCCCCGAAGCGCGCTTCGTGACCGGCTACTTCCTGGAGCACGCGCCCGACTGGCCCTATGACTTCGTGGTCGTGTTCGACCTGGGGTGGGACCGGGTCCGCGGGCTTGACGACGCCGTGCTGCACATCGCCCGGCACGCGTACGGCCTGTCGCTTCGCGCCGCGCACCTGGCCTTCGACCAGGCACCCTCCGAGGCCGCCGGGCGCTTGCGCGCCATGGCCCGCGGCATCACGAAGAAGGCGACGGTGCGGAGCGACAGCGTGACTCTTTACCGCTGACTCTTGCGGCGGGCTTGCAGGGTGGGCTTGCGGTCTCAGGTTTCCAGCGCCGGCTTGATGCGGGGCAGTCGCGCAAATTTAGGGTCCTCGTTGGAGGGCTCGATAAATTTCACGCCGACCAGGTAATCCCCACCGACCAGCTTCGACCACACGGTGCGCGCGCGGAAACCGAACAACTGCTTGTCGATGCGGACTTTGAAGTGCACGACGTCCATCGGGGGCGACTGCGCTTTCACCGAGAGAAGCGCCCCGCTGCCGCCTTCAGTGATATTGCGAAACTCGCCCTTCACCCACGAATGACGATCGCGAAACAGCACCGGACGGTTCGTCGGCACGCGCGGGGCGGCCCGCTGCTCGAAGGCGCGCTCGGCGGACTCCTCCGGATCGCACTCCGGCATGCGGGAAATCCAGTGCGTCCAGCGCTCTTCTTCTTTGGGCGACTCCCAGACCATCTCGCAGCCGCTCACGAAATGATCGTCGAGAAAATAATCCCACAGGATCAAGACGTGGAAGTAATCGACTTCCTCCTGCTGGCGCAGCTCGATCCGGTAGGTTTCCCCGATGTGGCGCGCGGTGCGGGTCGAAAGCCGCAGGCCGGTGTTGCTCACGTCCACCAGGCGCGCCTTGAAGCGGGCCCGTCCGATGACGAGCGTCACCGGCCAGTCCACGACCTTGCGCGGGGTGGCGCGCCAGTTGAAGTCAGAGAGTTCGCCGCTCATGGCCGCAAAGGTTCGCCTTCCCGCGGCGAGGGACCTACGGGCGCTCCGTCCGGCTGGGGTGCCGATTTGCCGGTGGCCTCCAGGCGCTCTCGTTCCTCACGCAGCAGCCAGTCCATCGCGGGGCCGCACAGCATTGAGGTGAACAGCGCCATGAACATTCGCGTGTCGATAATCGAGTTTTCGAGCGCGAGGACGCCGAGAGTGATTTCCATGGCGGGGCGCGAGTCCATCCCGAAGCCGGCGGCCCATGCGCGGGCCGACCCCCTCGGCAAGACTCCGCGCGGTGGTGACCGCCCGCCCCTCGTTCCAGAACAGCAGCGGGAAGGCGGCCACAAACAGCACGATCCCGATCAACGCGCCGACAAACGACCCCATGAGCCGGCTCAGCCACGACTGGGAGGTAATATTCATCCATGAAGGTGAGAATCGCGTTTCGCAGAGCCCGTCCCTCGGGTTGAGCGCGTAAACACTCAGGCGAACCACGGAGCCCCGTGGGGAAACTCCGCCGAAGTCACGGAGCCCCGTGGGGGAACTCCGTCGAAATTACGGAGTCCCGTGGGGGAACTCCGTCGAGATTACGGAGTCCCGTGGGGGAATTCCGTCGAAGTCACGGAGTCCCGTGGGGGAACTCCGTCGAAGTCACGGAGTCCCGTGGGGGAACTCCGTCGAAATTACGGAGTCCCGTGGGAAGTTCGTCGAGATCAATCGTGACGGAAGTCCCCGTCCAGATTTCGACGAGCGGGCGGGGGGAGTGGCGGCAGGGGACTCCGTGCCGATCACGGAGTGGCGGCGGGGGACTCCGTGGGGATCACGGAGTGGCGGCGGGGAATTCCGTGCCGCTCACGGAGTGGCGGCGGGGGACTCCGTGCCGCTCACGGAGGGG
>Ga0194128_10011134_pt1 | contig 10495 bp, 7 predicted proteins | sample TA2KigCa65mmetaG_FD_148650 | JGI IMG/M metagenome (GOLD analysis project Ga0194128, IMG submission 148650) | Freshwater microbial communities from Lake Tanganyika, Tanzania - TA2015037 Kigoma Deep Cast 65m | ecosystem: Environmental > Aquatic > Freshwater > Lake | place: Tanzania: Lake...
CCGGTAAACAAATACTAGTTCTTGGCCTCATCTTGCTGGCTTACCTTTACTTCACCGGATAAGCAGTTACGAAGCATGTGGCCTCGGCGGGGAACCTTCCACTACCTTTCGGTACGTATCGCCCAGCCGGAGTTGCGACGGCCCGGCGAAAGAGCACCAAACACTCGCAAGTATGAACCAAGGCGCCAGTCCTCTCCTCCTCTATGCCCAGTCGAGAGGCAGCTGCTCGCAGGTCAGTTTGACCAGGACGGCCTGGATGCCTGCCTTCGCGCGCATAACGCGCCTTGGGCGATGTTCAGGACAAAGAGAAATCTACGGTCATTCCAGCGGAAGAACCTCACCCCGGCGGCTAGTACGCCGGGGCGGGAATCCAGGCCCGGCATGCAATGCTTGGCAGGGCTGTCCAGAACGGTCCATCTCAAATTCACCCAGCATCGGCAGGCTTCGAGGCCTTGCGCCGAACCTCGAACATCGCTAGGCTATGACATCGCAGCAAGGATTGTGAACGATCGAAGCAACGATGACTTCCGGTATTGACCAAAGCAGCGGCAACGCGGCTTCGGCCTCGCGCCTCAGGGAGAAGAACGCTCTCGCCCTGCGCTTGAGGTTGAGTGTCCAGATCTGCCGAAGTTCAGCGCCATCCGGATCCGGTTGCTTCACTGACTCGCGAGGACGAGGTGCAATGACCACGATTCGCGTACTAGCGTTCGCCCTGAGCCTTGGGTTGTCTGGCGGTTTGGCGCGCGCGGCGGTGAGCTTTAACCGCGACATCCGCCCCATCATGTCCGACACGTGCTTTCGCTGCCACGGCCCAGACAAAAACGCGCGCATGGCGAACCTGCGATTGGACATTCGCGAGGAAGCGCTGAAGCGAACCGACTCGGGCCAAGTACCCATCGTTCCTGGCAAGCCGGAAGAAAGCGAGATTGTGCGCCGGGTCTTCGCCATGGACCCAGCCCAGGTAATGCCGCCCGAGTATGCGCATAAGGTATTAGCGCAAGCTCAGAAAGAAACAATACGGCAGTGGGTGAGCGAAGGCGCCCGCTACGAAGGACACTGGAGCTTTCAGCCGGTGCGACGCCCCACACCGCCAGCGTTCTCAGCTCCGGCGGCGCCAGTGCGAAACGCCATCGATGCGTTCATCCAGACCCGCCTGGCGAGGGAAGGCCTTCAGCCTTCTGCGGAAGCAGATCGGCGAACGCTGATTCGGCGGGTTTCTCTGGACTTGACCGGGCTGCCACCGTCACCAGCGGAGGTCAGCGCCTTTCTGAAAGACGCTTCCCCCGATGCTTTCGAGAAGGTCGTAGATCGTCTGTTGGCGTCGCCCCGCTACGCTGAAAAGCAGACGGCCGCCTGGCTCGATGCGGTGCGGTATGCGGACACGCGCGGCTTCCACAATGACGTCCCACAGCCGGTGTGGCCGTATCGCGACTACGTGCTGCGCTCCTTCCTGGAGAACAAGCCGTTCGACGTCTTCACGCGCGAGCAGCTGGCCGGGGATCTGATGCCGGGAGGGCGCATTGAACAGAAAGTCGCCACTGCCTACAACCGGTTGCTGCGCACGTCTGAAGAAGGTGGCATCCAGGACAAAGAGTATCTGGCGAAGTACGGCGCCGACCGGGTGCGAACTGCAGGAAGCATGTGGCTTGGGCTTACCATGGGTTGCGCGGAATGCCACGACCACAAATTCGATCCCGTCACCGCCAAGGATTTTTACGCCATGAAGGCTTTCTTTGCGGATGTCAAGGAGGGTGGAATCCTGCCGGGCAGCGGCCCTAAAGCCTGGGCTGCGAAACTGGCCCTGCCTTCCGAAGCCCAAACCAAGCGGCTGGCCGAATTGAAGGAGGCGGAGACGGCCGCTGCCGAGGCACTTGAAAAGGCAACAACCCATCTCGCGGCACGGCAGAAAGAATGGGAGCAGCGTCTGCTGGCTGACTATGAGGCAGGACGCCTGAAGTGGCGTTATCAGCGGCCGCTCGCAGCGATCGCCCAAGCCGCAAAGCTTGCCCTTTACAACGACGAGATGGTGGACGGTAATTTCTTCGTTGCCACCAGCGCTTCCCTGGAAACGCGACGCTTGCCTGGGAACGGCCTCGTTGTGGCGAGTGGTGCCAATCCGGACCGGGAAGTCTACACCGTCCAGTTCAAGCCGGGAGCTGGGGCCTGGACCGCGCTGGGAGTGCAGGCCGTTCAAGACGAGTCCCTGCCGGCGGTACGGCTGGCACGCGGAGCTGATCGTTTTGTCTTGAGCGAAGTCGAAGCCGAGCTGTCGGAGTTGGGCCAGCCGGCCCGAAATCTACGGTTCGCGGTGGCGGCCAGCAATGGAACTGGCGAGGCGCCAGAGAACGCTCCCCTCTTCGCAATCGACGGAAATCCGGCGACCGGTTGGGGCGTCTCCTCAGGTGAGGGCAAGAGTCCAATGTTGGCCCTGCGTTTCGAGGAACCGGTGCGCACCACGGACGCCTCGGTGATGATCGTCCGGCTCCGGCATGAATCGCCTCTTCGCCGGGCAACGCTGGGCCGATTCCGTATTGCGGTCTCGGCAGGACTGCATGCGTGGCCCGACTTGGGCGATGCCGCCCTGGACCTGGGCTTGCCGGTCGAAGCGAGCCGTCTTCCTCGGGGAGTCGTGCGCGATGGGTTACCCGGCAACGTGCTGGAAGCGCTCAAGTCTGCCATGAGCGCCCGATCGGAAGCTGCGAGCAAGGTTTTGCGGGAACACTTCCAGTGGGCGGGGCCTGAGCTACAGCCGCTGTGGGTCCGCCTGGAGAAAGCGAAAGCAGCACGCTCGTTGCTCGAAGCAGAGATCCCGATGGTTTTGGTTACCGAAGCCGTTGCGCCCAGAGATACTCGCGTGTTGCCGCGGGGAAACTGGATGGACGACTCGGGACCCCTCGTATCGCCCGCCGTTCCAGCGTTTCTCGGCCAATTGCAAACCGGCGGTCGCCAGGCTACCCGCCTCGATTTTGCAAACTGGATTGTCTCGCGGGAGAACCCTCTAACGGCGCGGGTCTACGTGAATCGCCTTTGGCGCCAGTTCTTCGGAACGGGCCTGTCGAAGGTGCTCGACGACTTGGGCTCCCAGGGCGAGTGGCCAACGCATCCAGAATTGCTCGATTGGCTGGCCGCCGAGTTCATGGAACCCACCGGGAAGGCCCGAGAGGCGCGCGCTTGGGACGTCAAGCACCTCATCCGGACCATCGTCACCAGCCACACCTATCGACAGTCATCGTTGAGCGCGGCCCGGCTTGACGAGCGCGATCCAGACAACCGATTGCTGGCGCGTCAAAGCCGGTTTCGCGTCGACGCCGAAAGCGTCCGCGACATCGCCCTGGCAGTGTCTGGCCTGCTCGTGGAAAAACTGGGCGGTCCAAGCGTTCGACCTTACCAGCCTGAGGGCTACTTGCTGGCGATGAACTTTCCCAAACGCGACTACGCAGCCAGCCGAGGCGAGGATCTCTACCGCCGCAGCGTGTACACGTTCTGGCAGCGAACGTTTCTGCATCCCAGCCTGCTTGCGTTTGACGCGTCCAGCCGCGAGGAATGTGCTGTAAGCCGCGTGAACTCGAACACCCCATTGCAGTCTCTGGTGCTTTTGAACGATCCGATTTTTGTAGAAGCAGCCCGGGCCTTCGCCCAGAACATCTTGAAGAACGGCAAAGCCAGTCTCGAAGCACGGATCGATTGGGCGTTTGCGAAAGCCGTCAGTCGAAAACCAAGCCACTCAGAGCGCGCCATTCTGGCCGAACTTCACCAGAAGAGCCTTAAACGCTTTGCGGCTTCGCTGGAGAGCGCCCAGGAACTGATCCATGTCGGCGAGGCGCCGTTGGCGTCTAACCTGAAACCAGCCGAGCTAGCTGCCATGACGACAGTGGCCCGCGCGATTTTGAACCTGCACGAGACGATTACCCGGAACTAGCGAGCAAGCTCAGCGCGTGGAGTTGTCGCGTTCTCCGACCCTCCGGCAGCGAGGGTCGGCGACTTGAGAGCAGGCCACACCGAACATGTTTTGCAGACTTGGACTTGGCGGCCGTCAGGTGTGAACGACGCCCATGGTTGCGCACGGGCGCAGCTCGAGCCATGCATTGACGCTCTCGCAGATCCAGGGACGAACCTATGAAAACCACACCGCTCCAGCTTCATCGCCGGACTTTCCTCGGAAATGGCATCGCCGGGCTGGGGCTGCTCGGCCTGAACGCACTGCTCAATCCGAAGTCAGTCGATGCGACTCAGACCGGGCGGGCCGCCGTCAACCCGCTCCATTTCAACCCCAAGGCCAAGCGTGTCATTTTCCTCTACCAGGCGGGTGGGCCCTCGCATCTGGAGACGTTTGACCCAAAGCCGCAGTTGGCCGCGTTGCATGGCAAGCCCATGCCGGAGTCCTTCACCAAGGGCCAGCAGCTGGCGCAGCTGCAAGGCAGGCCGCTCGTCTGTTTCGGGCCGCAGCATGGATTCAAACGTTTCGGCCAATCAGGGACCGAGTTATGCGAGCTGTTTCCGCGCATTGGCAGTCTTGCCGACGAAATCTGCATCGTTCGATCCATGTGGACGGAACAGATCAATCACGATCCAGCGCATACCTTGATGAACACGGGCTCGATCATTGCCAGCCGGCCGAGCATGGGTTCGTGGGTGCTGTATGGACTTGGCTCTGAAGCGGAAGACTTACCTGGGTTTGTCGTCTTGGTATCTTCAGGCAAGGGCGGCCAGATGCAGCCGATTGCGGTGCGTCAGTGGTCTTCGGGATTCCTACCCAGCCGCTTTCAAGGAGTGAAACTCAACTCCATTGGCGATCCCGTGCTGTACATCAAGCGTCCGCCCGGGCTGGGCGCCGAAGTCCAGCGCGAATCCGTTCAGGCAATCAACCGACTCAACAAGTTTCAGTATGAAGCGGTGCAGGATCCCGAGATTCTCACGAGAATGGTTCAGTACGAAATGGCGTTCAAGATGCAAACCAGCGTGCCCGGCTTGATGGATGTGAGCCGGGAGCCGCAGAGTATTCTCGACCTTTACGGCGCCAAGCCTGGAGATGGCTCCTTTGCTTCGAACTGCCTGCTGGCGAGGCGTCTGGCAGAGCGCGGAGTGCGCTTCATTCAGCTTTACCATCGTGACTGGGACCATCATGGCAGCGTCAAGAACAACGTGGCCATCAAGGCGCAGGAAACGGACCAGGCTACGGCCGCTTTGATTACCGACCTCAAGCAGCGCGGCATGCTCCGGGACACCCTGGTGGTGTGGGGCGGTGAGTTCGGCCGTACCCCGATGTCCCAGGGCGGGGATGGCCGCGACCATCACATCAAGGGCTTCTCCTTCATGCTTGCAGGGGGCGGCATCAAAGGTGGGATCTCCTACGGTGCCACCGACGAACTCGGCTACGCTGCGATCGAAGACCCCGTCAGCGTGCATGATTTTCACGCCACCCTGCTGTATTTGCTCGGCATCGACCATCTGCGCTTGACCGTGAAATTCCAGGGGCTGGATGCCCGGCTGACCGGCGTTTCGGGAGAGGTGGTGCGGCGGATTCTGGCGTGAGTACGGCCGCCGGCTTTGAGTGGCCTTACCCAAGAATTGCTCCAGGCTATCCGGCCGCTGACTAGGGGCAATGAGACCGTCCCATCGAGGCAAAGGGCTGATGCCACCTGCGGCCGAATCGCAAGCTTGCTTGATCGTTTTCGCCAAAGCTCCAATCCTGGGCAGCGTCAAGACTCGGATGCAACCCGACCTGGCGATCGAGGATTCTCTGAATCTGCATGGTCTCCTGGTTCGCCTCTGGATCGAACGACTTCGCGACTGGGATCTCGGGTCTGTGCACAAGTCGATTTTTTTTAGTCCGTTCGGCCGAGAACAACTTGGCGTGTTGGACTTGCCCCCAGGCATCGACGTCCAAACACAACGGGGGCGCGACTTGGGTGAGCGCCTATCTCAAGGGCTTCGCCAGAAGTGGAACGAAGGGTTTCGACGAGTCGTGTTCATCGGCACAGACTCGCCGCTGCTCGATTTTAGGGACCTCCAAACGGCGTTTCTCGAACTCAACCGAAACCCGGTCGTGATCGGGCCTGCGACCGATGGCGGCTACTACCTGATTGGGTTTTCGCGCCACCTGCCCGATCTCTTCAGTGGAATCTCGTGGGGTACGCCGCTGGTTTTCGGAGAGACAGTTCAGCAGCTTGAGCGGCGCTCCATCCGCTGGCATCGGCTGCGTGAGATCCTTGACCTCGACACGTACGAAGATCTGGTCCGGTTTCGCCAATCGCTGTCACAAGACACTTCAGCCTTGTCGGGTCCGACGGGTCGAGCGTTGCGCTCGTTCGTCGAGCGCCTTGCCGATTCGTAAGATACCTTTGTGAGTCTAAAGCCGGGCCAACGAGCCGAGGTCGAGGCGCTCGCCAGGCTCTTTCGCTGCCCTCGATGCGCTTCAGAGTCCTTGGCCTGGAACTTTCCAGCCTCGCTCAAGCGGCTGCCCGAGGAAGGCGCTCTCAATTGCTCTGGGTGCCAAACCTCGTACCCGCTCCGTGACGGGATTCTGGATTGTCTGGCTGGCGCGGCCCAGCGTGAAGTCATCACGCCCTTTCAGCGGCTGATGCAGTTCCCACCCATCGCCGCAGTTTACGAAACCTATTGGAGGCCGCTGGGATTCTTCATCGCCAGTTCGTCGTCGTTTCGGCGGTTCGCGGCCGACCTCATCGAAAGGATCGAACCGGACGCAAGGACAAACATCCTGGATCTGGCGTGCGGTCCGGGTTTGTTTGCGTGCCCTTTGGCAGCGCGAACGCCGGGCTGGGTGATCGCTTTGGATCTCTCGTTACCCATGCTTCGACGGGCCAGGAGGAATGCGCTTCGGCAAGGGCTCCAAAACATCCTGTTCGTCCGCGGCAACGCGTTTAGCGTCCCGTTTCGCAGTGAAGCTATCGAGGCTGTTCTCTGCAGCGGCGCACTGCACTTGTTCGACCGGCCGGAAAGCGCGCTGGCCGAAATCGCCCGAATACTGCCGCGTCAGGGCCGCTTCGTGTGTCAGACAACGCTGAGACCGAAGCATTCGGCAGGGCTGGCATCGTTCCTTCACCACATCATCCGATTCGGCTTCTTCGAGTCAGCTGAAAAGCTGAACGAGCTGCTCCAAAGGTCAGGCATTCAGGTTGATCTGGCGTGGCGGCGGCGGATCATCCACGCCTTCCAGGCGCGCCGGCTGTGATATAGTTTGAGAGGATCACCGAGGGTGCCGAGCCATGCGACGCCTTGTGTCTATCCTGTGCTGGCCGCTGCTGCTGGCCAGACTGTGTGCGATACTACAGGCCGCTGAAGTCGTTGGCCGCATTACGGATGCCGATACCGGTCAGGCCCTTCAAGGCGCGCTCGTTCGCGCCATCCCTCTCTCCAGAAGCCAGCGGGAAATCCAATCCACAAGCCAACCGGATGGTACCTATCAGCTCGATCTAGTTCGTGGCAAGTATCGCTTGCTTGCCAGTCTGCCTGGTTCGGACTATTTGCCCCAGTTCTTTTCGGCTTCCGGCGACAGCCGGGGCGATGTCATTGAGATCGCCACCTTCTCATCCTTCCAAATTGTCAATCTGAAACTGGCGGCGGGTGGCTCGATCGGAGGCAGGGTGTTGCGTGCTGCCGACCTGGCTCCGCTCTCGAATTTAAGGGTTTATGCCTCGGCACGAGGTTTTCGTACCTCGACACAGACGATGGGTGACGGGTCTTACCGTTTTCGGGCGCTTCCGCCGGGGGTGTACAAAGTTCAGGTGTTGCCGCTCGACGAAAACTTCATTCCCGTTTATTTCGGCGGCGTGAGAGAGCCGGAACGGTCTACCAGCATCAACGTCACACGGCTGAGATCCGTTACCAAGGTCGACTTCAGGTTGCACCCTGGTGGCAGCATCAGCGGCCGGGTTTACGCAAACAGGAATCGGGAACCCATCGCCGGCTGGCGAATCGTGGCTGAAAATCGAAGCCAGCAGGAACCGCCGTACCTTGCCTACACCGATGCGCAAGGGTTCTACAACCTTCGTGGCCTTAACGAAGGCGCTTATACGCTGGAAGCGGTGCCAGGCAGAGACGCCGCGGCCGGGCGCGGCCGCCGGTATTTGAAGCAGTTCCACGACGGTCATTTCGATGCGGAGCTGGCCGACCGCCTCGAGATCGAAGCAGGAAGTGTCTTTGCAGGCATTAATTTTTCCTTGGTTGAAGGCGCCAGCATTTCAGGCTCTGTTCGGTCGCGCTATCACAATCGTCCGCTACCGAACGTGGGACTGCTCTTTCACACCATCGACGAGAGCACCCTAAATCCCTTCGTCGCAACGACCGGGGCCGACGGCGAGTTTTTGATTACCGACTTGCCTCCAGGAAACTATCGGGTCGAGACCGCTCTGCCTCCAGAGATTCGCCGGCTCGTCAATCTGTTCTATCGGGAAAAACTGGGCGCCGCCAAAGCGGATGCGATCAGGCTGGACGAAGGCGAGCGGGCACGGCACATCGACTTCATTCTCCCTCTGGGAGGCACGATTCGTGGCGGGCTGCAGATCGAGGATCCTGAATACGCACTCAGGCCTGCTGGAAAAGGAGTCTCGTTAGTTCGTCAGGGCGCCGACGTGGATGGCTTCGAACGAAAAAACTTCAGGCTCAGGGACGACGGATCGTTTCTCATCGAACGAACGCCGCCCGGACGCTATGCGCTGAAGCCAGTCCTCGACGACCCGAACTTGGTTTCGTCCAGCGGAGTTCAGGAAAAGACGCTGGAGATGACGGAAGGAGATCTGGTTGAAGGGATCGACTTCCCACTGCGGGTTGTCGGCTCGGTGGCAGGCACGATCACATCTCAAGCGAATTCCGTGAAGATCGAGAAACTCTCGTTGCTCGTCGTCAATCTCAAAGACAACAGCAGAAGCTACTTCGAGATACCCTCCGAGCGATACACCATTCCTGGCCTCGAGCCAGGTAAGTACTTCGTCGTTCTTCTCACCAAACCAGATCCCAATCCACCCGAATTGGGTCTGCCAACTGCCGTCATTTACGACACGCGAGTGGTCGAAGTGCAGAAGGGTAAGACCACTTCAGGAACCAACCTGCAAGTTCCCCTCGAACCCGATCAGAAGTCCAGAATGTTTCCCTAGTTGGGCGCTTGGTGGAAGCGTGGGCGGCGAGCATGTCCTACCGCTGCCGAGCCGCCCGGACCTTTCGTATTGAGGGATTGATGATTTCAATCTTCTCGATGATTTCGGCGTTTTTGATCTGGCACAACTGGCAGAGTTCTTCGTCCTTCACACCCCAGGCTGAACTGGGACACCAACAAAATCCTTTGTCTTCCTTCCAAATGACGCAGTTCTCGTCAATCATGGCGAAGATTCCTCGGGCCGTCTTCCAGCTGAGCAAAACCAGACACCAGTACGCGTTCAATTGAGCACGCGCCTGCAATCGAAAACCCAAAATTGAAACTAATTTTGCCCTTGGAAGTGGCTGTACCACAGGGGAAGGACGTCGAACAACGGTACGGGGCAAGCTGCTAGGCTTGAAGTCCTTGAGTAATAATTTCCTGCAGTGAGTTGCCGCGGTGTAAAAGTTCTACGGAGTTTCGGCGGGCGCCGCAGGCTTTCGAGGCAGAGTGCTGCCTGGGCGGTAGATCTCCATGACCTTCGCCAAGTACTCGCTTGTGTCGGGGTCGCGGTTGCCCTCGTAGGCTGTGAGCGCAGTACCTAAGTCTTTGTACCGCTTGAGATAGTCAGCAAGAATTGTAGTGCCAACATCAATGTTGACTTCGGGATCGAACGGATTGCGTTCCGTAAAATCGATCACTCCACCCCACGTCGGAATGTGAACCTGCATCAATCCGACAGATTTGGCCTCAGAAATCGCGGTAGGGTTCCCATGCGACTCGACCACGATGATCGCCGCCACCAGCTTGGGATCTAATTTCTTCTCGCGAGCATGCCGCACGATCAGCTTGGTGAGTCGATTAGTCTGCTCGGACTTGATAGCAGAGTGTTTTTGCAGGGTGTTTTGAACGACTTTCTCTTGCTTCAGTTGCTCTTCGCTGGCGAAATAGGCCAGGCTCCCTTTCCTGGCGGACATGATCGAGATCGTCGAAGGAGCAAATGAAATCAGCGCCAGGACCGCCACGAAGATGAGCAGCTTGTTGAAAGCCGTGTGTCTTGCCAAATGAATCAGATAGCGGGCGTTGGGGCCGACAAACATGCTGCGCCGGCATTTGTTGCAGAAGATGATGCGTTGGTATAAAAGCTTGTGCATCGCGCTCACGCGGCTCACCACCTCCCTATGGCTTGGATGAACTGCAGGAACTAACCAGTCTCGAAGTTGCTAATGCTGGATTGGCAAGCAGATCTGTTTCCAAGACGGAAACAGATTTTGGGTTCGTTCTGCCTCAGACGGACACAGGAAGGCGCGGGGTGCAGCACTGCATCCGAAGCAGCACAACTCTGACGAGCGAACGGGATTATAGGCAAGAGCCTGCCAGCACTCAAGCGTTAAACTCCGCCCT
>Ga0194128_10011136_pt1 | contig 10494 bp, 8 predicted proteins | sample TA2KigCa65mmetaG_FD_148650 | JGI IMG/M metagenome (GOLD analysis project Ga0194128, IMG submission 148650) | Freshwater microbial communities from Lake Tanganyika, Tanzania - TA2015037 Kigoma Deep Cast 65m | ecosystem: Environmental > Aquatic > Freshwater > Lake | place: Tanzania: Lake...
TATCGGCTTCATCAATGTTTCCAGGTGTACTCCGCCGCACCGCCGTGATACCCTCTCAAGAAACTCGTACGGTTGCCCCGCAGTCAGCGGCTCAACTCAAATCGATTGTCGTTGGGGGGTACAGTGATCCGTTTCGTCTTCGCCCTTTTTCTTGCCGGCAGCGTTCTACCGGCGCAGATTCAAAACGCCCGCATTGAGGGCTCCGTTCTCGATTTCTCGGGCGCCGGCGTTCCCGGCGCGAAAGTTGCAATCGAGAACACCCGGACACAGGTCCGGCTCGATGCCAGTTCCGACGCCACCGGATTCTATTTCTTCCCTGCCCTGCCACCGGGGTTCTACACCCTGACCGCCGAGGCGACCGGCTTCCGCAAATTCACTCTCACCAACATCGAGCTGAACATCGGCGCGACGATTCGCCAGGACTTGAAGCTCGAACTGGGCGCCGTCACCGAAGCGATTGTCGTCGAGTCGAGCTCCGTCCGCGTGCAGACCTCCGAGGCCACCATTCAACGCTCGGTCACGCTGCGCGATATCGATACCCTGCCGCAGCTGGCGCGCAATCCGATCGCACTGGCGACCTATCAGCCCGGCGTGCAATTGGGAACCAGCCCCAACGATCCAAGCTTCGCGCGCGTCAACGGAATGCGGCAGGGCTCGAACAATAACACCCTCGACGGCATCGACGTGAACGACGCCGTGTTGCCGCGGTTGGGCTTGACGATGAACGCCACCAACACCGACTCGGTCGAGGAGTTCCGCATCATCACCAACGGCGCGAAGGCGGAGTACGGCCGCAACGCCGGCGCCACGGTCGAGTTGATCACGCGGTCGGGAACCAACCGCTTCAGCGGCAACCTGTTTGAATACCATCGCAACACCGTATTGAACGCGAACAACTTCTTCAATAAATCGAGCGGCGTGGAACTCAAGCGGCCCAAGTTCATCGAGAACAAATACGGCGGCTCGATCGGCGGCCCGGTCACAATTCCCAAGCTCTTCAACGGCAAGGACAAGCTGTTCTTCTTCTACAATTTTCAAGGCACGAAAACGGCGCAGGAGGTGGTTCGGAATCGCACGGTATTGACCCCGGAAGCGAAGTCGGGTATCTTCCGCTGGGTGGTGCCGGCGAATCAGCCGGGCGCTGGCGAAACGCGCAGCTTCAACATCGTCCAAAACGATCCGCGCCGGATCGGAATCGACAGGAAAGTCGCCGCGAATCTGGCATTGCTGCCCGCTCCTAACAACTTCGATGTCGGCGACCGGCTCAACACCGCCGGCTTTCGCTTCAACGCGCCGGCCAACGGCCAGGGCGATCAACACACCTTCAAGACCGACTGGCAGGCAACCCAAACGATACGAACCTACTTCCGTTATTCGTGGTTACGCACGCTGACGTTGGCGGATTCGCTCAACGGCGCGGAATCGACCTACCCCGGCCAGCCGAATGGAACCCAGGGCGGAATCCGGGCGGGCTACTCGGCGGGCGCCAATTGGACCATGCGGCCGACGATTCTCAACGAGTTCGTCATCGGATCGTCTGGATCCTCGGTTGAGTTCGGCCGTGTGCGCAGCTTCGCGTTCCCGGGACAGGCGCTGATCGGCGCGAACCTGTTCACGAATCCGATTCCGACGGGTTTCGGGTCGTCACGCTACTCGCCGGTGAATCCGCTGCTTTCCGACAACCTATCGATCATCCGCGGCAAACACACCTTCAAGACCGGCTTCCGCTACTCCCACATCACGCAGTATCAATCGAGCGATGCCAACATCTGGCCGACCCTCGCTCTCGGACAAGGCAACGGCAACGCGGTCCCGGGGACGATCGGTCCGTCAGGCGCGCAGATAGCAACCGCGGATCGCCAGCGTTTCGACAATCTGTATAACGACCTCCTGGGCCGCGTCAGCGCCGTCAACACCACTTTCTATAGCGACCTGCGGACGTTTCAAAAAGCCGGGACACCGCGAGTCCGGAACTTCATCTTCCGTGACTACGGCGGCTACTTCCAGGACGATTGGCGCATCGGCAAGAGCCTGACGCTGAATCTCGGCTTGCGCTGGGAGTTCTTCAGCGTGCCCTTCGAGCGTGATCGACTGCAAGGGCAGATCGTTCAATCGGCGAGCGGTCTGGTCAATACCGTAGGCCAGATCTCGGACCTCATCGTGGCGCGGTCCAACAAGTGGTTCAACTCGGACCGAAACAATTTCGCGCCGCGATTTGGCTTCGCGTGGTCGCCCGGCAACGGCGGAAAGACGTCGATCCGTGGCTCGTGGGGAATGTTCTACGACCGGGTAATCGGCAGCGCCAGCATCGATCCCGACAGCACGACGCCGGGATTCGCGCAGGCTACCAGCGTCTTCCCGAATCAAGCGGCCGGCAGCGACATTCGCGCCAGCGACTCGAATTTGCCGCTGCCTTCTCCGCCCGGAACACCCCTGTTAACCCCGGCCGCAACGCGCACCTTCGGCGCGATCAACCTGTTCGATCCGAACTTCCGCCAGCCGTATGTCATGCAGATGAACCTGACGGTGCAGCGCGAGATCATGCGCAACACCGTGGTGGAGGCGGGCTATGTCTCCAATCGCGGCGTGAAACAGTTGCTCGATCAAAACGTGAACCAAACCCGTATCTACACGAGCGGCTTCTTGGATGACTTCCGGGCGCTGCAAACGTTCCAGGCAAATGGCACGGTCCCGGCGGCGGGCAACGCGCTGGTGCGGATGTTCGGTACGCCGGCGGCGGCCATCGCGGCCATCGGCGCGACGCCGGTGCGGCAGGGCAGCGTCGGCGCTGCGGCGAACACGATCGACACCAGCAACTACACGCGTTACGCCGGTGCGGGGCTGAGCCAGTTCTATCTCCGCAATTTCCCGCAGTTCACCAACGTTTGGGTGTCAACCAATATGGGGCGATCCTACTACGACTCGCTGCAACTGAGTCTGCGCCGGCAAGCGGGGGCGCTGAAGGGCGCGTTGAATTACACGTTTTCAAAGACGATCGACAACGGATCGGTGGACGGCAGCGGGAATACGGGGCCGCTCGATAACTACAACTTCCGATTAATGCGATCAAGGTCGGACATCGACCGCCCCCACACGTTCAACTGGTCGGTGGCCTATACGCTGCCGGTTGGGCGCGGAAAAATGATCGGCTCGGGTATGCCGGACTGGGCGGATCGAATCGTGGCTGGATGGGAGATCGGCTCGCTGGGATTCGTCACGGTGGGGCAGCCGTTGAGTATTTCGTCGGGAATTTTCACGGGACCGAACGTTACCGATTTTGGACCGCTGGCGAGCAACCTGGGCTCGCTGGCCGATTACAACGGCACGGATCGGAGCATCGGCAAAATCGAACGTTACGGAGGCGGGGTACGCTTCTTTACGCCCGAACAGACGAGGATGTTTTCCGTGGCGCCTGCGGGACAGATCGGAAATTCGGGACGAAATACCTTCCGAGGGCCGGGGTTCTTCAACACCGACCTTTCGATCGTGAAGCGGTTCCGGCTGCGCGAGCGGATGTTTACGACGTTCCGTGCCGAGGCGTACAACCTGCTGAATACCGTAAATTTCGTAGCGCCCGCGGTGAACCTGCAGACGCCGCAGACGTTCGGCGTGATTTCGGCGACACCCACGGGCGCCTCGAATCAGTCAGGCGCGCGGATCTTGCAGTTTGCGCTGCGGTTTGACTTCTAGCCCAGTTATCGTCGCGAATCGTAACGGACGCCTCCGCCGCCCCCCCCGATTCCGTTTCAGTTCCAATTCTGTTACTATCCCGTCTCTCCCCCTTACCCCGGCAATGCGGGAGAAATTTCGCTAGCTTGCGCGGGCCAACCCCGCGCCGGAGAAAGGAGAACGAACACTATGAAGGTCTATGACGGTAATGACCTACGCAACATCGCCTTGGTCGGGCATCTTCATAGCGGCAAGACATCGCTGGCCTCCGCCATGTTATACACGGCGGGAGCGGTGAACCGGCTCACTCGCGTCGATGAGGGGAACACGCCCACGGACTTCGACGAAGAAGAGGTCGCACGAAAAATAACCATCTCCGCGGCGATCGCGCCGCTCGAATGGAAGAAGAACAAAGTCAACATCTCCGACACACCCGGATTCAACGCGTTCCTTTACGAAACCAGAGGCGCGCTGGTGGCGGCCGACACGGGCGTGGTGGTGATCGACGGAGTGGCGGGCGTTGAAGTAGGTACGGAAAAGGTCGCCTGGCAGTGCGGCGAGCTGCATATCCCGCGCGTGTTCGTCATCAATAAGCTCGACCGCGAACGCTCCAGTTTCGAGCGCGCGCTGGAGAGCGTGCAAGGCGTCTTCGGCCGCGGCGCGATTCCGGTGCAGATCCCGATCGGCGCCGAAAAGGAGTTCAAGGGCGTCGTCGATGTGATCCGCATGCGCGCTTGGACCTACACCCCCGACGGCGATGGCAAAGGCAAGGAAGGCGACATCCCGGCCGATCTCCAGGACGCCGCGCAATTGGCGCATGAGGCGCTTGTCGAAATGGTCGCCGAGGGCAACGACCAACTGATGGAGGAGTTCTTCAACGAAGGTACGCTTCCGGTCGATCACATTATCGACGGCCTGAAGCAGGCGATTCGCGATCTGCGGCTGTATCCGGTGTTCTGTTGCTCGGCGCTACGCAATATCGGCACTGGCCAATTGCTCGATCAGTTCTGCGAACTGTTGCCGAATCCCGTCGAACGCGACAACGCCTACGGCTCGTGGAATGGCCAAGAGGTTGTTCGGAAGATGACCAACAGCGACCCGCTCAGCGTCTATGTCTTTAAGACGCTTGCCGATCCATTCGCCGGACGGCTGACGTTTTTCCGCGTGGTCAGCGGCGTGCTGAAGAACGACGCCCATCTGATCAACGCCACCACCGGCGCCGATGAGCGCTTCGCGCATCTATCGACGCCGCTCGGCAAGGCCCAGAATGCCATCCTGGAACTGCATGCCGGAGATATCGGCGTGGTCGCGAAGTTGAAGGACACTCTCACTGGCCACACGCTGCACGACAAACCGCACCCGGTGCAGTATCCGCCGGTGGAGTTGCCGGAACCGTCGATCGCCTACGCGATCTCGGCCAAGAGCCGCAATGACGAAGATAAGCTCGGCGCGACGATTCACAAGATCATGGAAGAGGATCTCTGCCTGCGATTCGGCCGCGACCCGCAGACGAAAGAGTTCCTGCTGCACGGCACCGGTCAGGCCCATATCGAAACCGTCGTCAGCAAACTGAAGCGCCGCTATCATCTCGATGTCGCGCTGCACGCTCCCAAAATTCCTTACCGCGAAACCATCCGCGGGCGGGCCGAAGTACAGGGCCGCCACAAGAAGCAGACCGGTGGCCACGGCCAGTTCGGCGACTGCTGGATCCGCATGGAACCGCTCGAACGCGGGGCCGGCTTCCAGTTCGCCAATGAGGTCTTCGGCGGATCGATCCCCCGGAACTTCATTCCGGCCGTCGAAAAAGGCATCGTTGAAACATCGGTGAATGGATACCTGGCGGGCTTTCCGATGGTCGACTTCAAAGTCACCGTGTTCGACGGGTCGTATCACGATGTCGATAGCTCGGAACTGGCGTTCAAACTCGCGGCGCGGAAGGCGTTTAAGGCTGGGATGCTGACGGCAAAGCCGGTGCTGCTGGAGCCGATCATGCGCGTCGAAATTCAGGGCCCGGTGGAGTTCGCCGGCGACCTGATGAGCGACGTCAATGGCCGCCGAGGACGCATCGGCGGCGGTGAAACGAAAGGGGCGACGCAGATCATCCAAGCCATGATCCCAATGGCCGAGATGCTCACCTATCAGAACGATCTGACGGCCAAGACCCAAGGCCGGGGGACGTTCACGATGGAGTTCGACCACTACGATTACGTCCCCGCTCTGCAAGCGGACAAGATCATCGCGGCCGCGAAAGCGGCGGGTGTTCACGCAACTGACGAGGACGATTAGCCCAATGGCGGCCAGGGACTCCTCCCTGGCCGCCAATCCCCGTAATGTTGACCGAGATCGGGGGGATTGATAGCCTGAATGAATGTCCTCCGCCGCGAATGCGGCCGGTCCGCGGTCTGTACCAGCGGCCGGCGAGTTGATCGCCTCCATCGGCAATACTCCGCTGTTTCATCTGCGGCGTTTGACCGAAGACCTGCCTGGCATCGAGATTTACGGAAAGGCCGAGTTCATCAACCCGGGCGGTTCGGTGAAAGACCGGCCGGCGCTCAACATGATCAACGAGGGCGAGCGCTCTGGCAAGCTGACACACGACAAGATCATCCTCGATTCGACATCGGGGAACACGGGCATCGCATACGCGATGATCGCCGCGGCGCGCGGGTATCGCGTGAAGCTGTGTTTGCCCGCCAACGCGAGTCCCGAACGGAAGTTGATCCTGAAGGCCTACGGCGCGGAGTTAATTTTGACCGACGCTGGCGAAGGCTCCGACGGCTCGATCCGGCGCTGCAAGGCGATCTATGCCGAGAACCCGGATCTCTATTTTTACCCGGACCAGTACTCCAATCCCGCAAACTGGCAGGCGCACTACAATACGACCGGCCCGGAGCTTCTCGCGCAGACCCAGGAGCGCATCACGCACTTCGTCACCGCGATGGGCACCAGCGGCACGTTTGTCGGAACGGCCCGGCGGCTGAAGGAACACAACCCCGCGATTCAGTGCATCAGCGCGCAGCCGTCGACCGGCTTTCATGGCCTCGAAGGCCTGAAGCACATGCCGACGGCGATCGTCCCCGCGATTTATGACGACACGATCGCCGATGAAAATCTCTGGCTCGAAACGGAAGACGCCTACGTGATGGCCCGCCGGATGGCGCGCGAGGAAGGGCTGCTGGTCGGCATCAGCGCGGGCGGCAACGTTCACGCCGCGTTGCTGGTCGGCAAGCGCTGTGCGGCCGAAGGAAAGAAGGCCGTTATTGTCACCGTTCTTTGTGATGGTGCATCCAAATATTTAAGTGAGCCATTCTGGAACGAATGATTACTGTTGAAACGCAACCGTGGTCGGTGATGGTCGACCACGCCCAAGCCACTTACCCGAACGAATGCTGCGGCGCGATGTTAGGGGCCATCGACGGCGACGTGAAGACCGTGCGTCTGGCGCTGCCGCTCGACAACGCCTATGAAGGCGCGCAGCGCGAACGCTACGAACTGCGGCCTGAAGACCTGCTGTTCGCCGAACGCGAAGCGCGCAAGAACGGCATGGACCTGATCGGCATCTTCCACAGCCATCCCGATTGCGATGCCTATTTTTCAAAGACCGATCTCGAGAACTCCTGCCCCTGGTACTCGTTCATCGTGCTCTCGATTCAACAAGGAAAATTTCACCACGCCAATAGCTGGCTGCCCAACATGGAGCAGACCGAAGCCGCGAAAGAAGAGTTGACACACCCCAATGCCTAAGATTCTGATTCCCACCCCGCTGCGCCAGTTCGCCGATAAGAAGGATTCGGTCGATGTCGCCGGCGCGACCGTCGGCGAAGCGCTGGCCGCGCTCACCACGGCGCACCCCGATCTCAAGAAGAACCTGTTCACCGACGAAGGCAAACTGCGCAGCTTCGTCAATGTCTACGTCAACGACGAAGACATCCGCTTCCTGGAAAAGGACAAGACCGCCGTCGCGGGCGGCGATACGATTTCGATCGTTCCCTCGATCGCGGGCGGCGTGTGGTAATGTCGCTTTCCAACGAAGAGATCGGGCGATATAGCCGCCACCTGATCGTGCCCGAGGTGGGCATGGAAGGCCAGTTGAAACTGAAAAACGCGAAGGTGCTGTTGATCGGCACCGGCGGATTGGGCGCGCCGGTGGCGATGTATCTCGCCGCCGCGGGCGTCGGCAAACTCGGCCTCGTCGATTTCGATACGGTCGACGTGTCGAACCTGCAGCGGCAGGTGATCCACGGCACCAAGGACGTCGGAAAGAAGAAGGTCGATTCGGCGGAAGAAACGATGAAGGACATCAATCCGTTCATCGAAATCGTGAAGTACGAAGTGCCGCTGACGAGTGCGAACGCGCTCGACATCATCAAGGATTACGACATCGTCGCCGACGGCACCGACAACTTCCCGACGCGCTTCCTGGTGAACGATGCGTGCGTGCTGCTCGACAAACCCAACGTCTACGCGAGCATCTTCCGCTTCGAGGGCCAGGCGACCGTGTTCTGCAAGGAAGACGGGCCGTGTTATCGCTGCTTGTATCCCGAACCGCCACCTCCGGGCCTGGTTCCGAGCTGCGCCGAAGGCGGCGTGCTGGGCATTTTGCCTGGTGTTGTCGGATTGATCCAAGCGACGGAAGTCATCAAGTTGATCCTTGGCGAAGGCCAGCCACTCAAGGGCCGGCTGATGCTTTACGACGCGCTGGCGATGAAGTTCCGCGAGCTGAAAATCCGGCGGAATCCGGAGTGCTCCGGCAAGTGCACGGTCGTCAAGGAGCTGATCGATTACCAGCAGTTCTGCGGCGTGCCGCACGCCGAAGCGCCGCTGCCCGCGCCGGTATCGGCCACCGACATCGAACCAGGCGACGTAAAGAAGCTGATCGATGCCAACGCCGATTTCGTCCTGATCGACGTGCGCGAACCGCACGAATATCAGATCTGCAAGATTCCGACGGCGAAACTGATTCCGCTAGGCGAACTGCCGAAGCGGCTGGCGGAGCTCGACAAAAACGCCGACATCGTTATGCATTGCAAGATGGGCGGCCGATCGGCGAAAGCCTGCGACCTGCTGCGCCAAAACGGATTTGCGCGTGTGCGTAATATGACAGGCGGAATCCTCAAATGGTCCGACAAGGTCGATCCGTCCGTGCCCAAGTATTAGTATTCTGCGGCGCCCTGGCTTACTTAGGCTTGGGCGTCGATATGGTTACGCTCGCGTCGGGGTTCGTCGATCCCGTCGGGAAGGTGCGCCCGCAGGATGAGGCGCTGTATTCGTCGATCTCAATCGGCATGGCCGAGCGCGGCGAGTGGCTGACGCCGCGGTTTCTGGGGCGTTTGGCGTTTGTGAAGCCACTGGGTGCGTACCTGCCGGCGGCGTTTTCCGTCAAGGCATTCGGCATTTCAAACTGGAGCCTGCGGTTGCCGTCGCTTCTATGCGGCGCGGCGTTGCTGACATTGCTGTGGTCATGGAAGGGCTGGGGCGCGATGTTGCTGGTAGCGGCGAATCCGCTCTTCTTTACTCTGGCGCGGCGCAACATGACCGACGTCCCGCTGGCATTCTTCGTCGTGCTGGCAATCTATCTGTGGAAGCGTTCCGACCAAGGCGCCGGCCTGTCGCTTGGCGTCGCGGTGTTAATCAAAAGCGTGGCTGGACTCACACCGCTGCTTTTCATGTGGCGGTTTCGGATCGCGATGATCGCGGCGGCCTTGATCGCGCCGTGGCATCTATATCAGCTGGCTGTAAACGGCGAGTGGTATTGGAAGGAACACATCCTCGACGAGCACCTGGCATGGGGCCTAGCCACGCCCGAGAACACAACGGCCGAATCGCATCCCATGTTCTATTTGACCCGCGCATGGGCGATCGATCCGCTGCTGCTGCTACTGATCCCGCTCGCCATTTTTCGAAGCAAGGAGCGCTGGTGGATTTTCGTGAGCATCGCCATGCTGGCCCTTTTCGGCTATCGAAACGTGACGTACCTGTTGCCGGTCTTCGTCGCGTGCGCGGCCCTCGCCGATGCGCCCGTGTGGCTCGGCGCGGTCGCGCTTGCGGCCCGATTGGCGCTCGGCGTTATCTCGCACGCGCCGCCCGAACCGGTGCCGCCGCTGGCGGCGCTGGAGCGGTATCGGTCCCTCAACCGGCCGAACGGCTTGATCGTCGTCGGCGTTGAAGACGAATTCGTCGCGACAACGATGGGGCTGCCCCGCGTGCAGTACGCGTTGCCGGGCGACGCAAGAACACTGGTAAAGACGAACATCGATTTCGTTGGCCGCGGCATCATCGCGTCGACTTTCACGAACGCCCCCGCGCCGAAAGAAACCGTGATCCTCACCAAGGACATCTTCCAGTTCGCGCCGCCACGCGATGTCCTCACCCGCGCGGAACACGCCGGCGGACGGAAGCCCATCGTGCAGTCGGGAGGCTGGGTTATTGTGCAGGGAGCGGATCGATGAACGATTCGGGGGCTGTCTACAAAGCGGATACACTGATAGTGGGATATACGACTATCCGCACAGGAGGCTCATGCCTGACGCTACCGCTACCCGCCTTACCATCAGTTGGTCGAAGGATACAGATTTGGCGCTTCGTTCCTATCTCGGTTCGCAAGGATTGAAGAAGGGCGCAATCTCCGAGTTTATTGAGGATGCCGTCAAATGGAGCTTGTTCCACCAAACCGTGGAGGAGGTCCGTCACGCGTTCGACTCCGTGCCCGCGAGGAACCTAGAGCAAAACCTGACATAATATAAGCGCTCTGGAAAATACGGCGGCGAAAAGAGATGGCGCGACCATACTCGGATGATCTGCGTTCGAAGTTTGTAGCGGCCTACG
>Ga0194128_10011150_pt1 | contig 10479 bp, 8 predicted proteins | sample TA2KigCa65mmetaG_FD_148650 | JGI IMG/M metagenome (GOLD analysis project Ga0194128, IMG submission 148650) | Freshwater microbial communities from Lake Tanganyika, Tanzania - TA2015037 Kigoma Deep Cast 65m | ecosystem: Environmental > Aquatic > Freshwater > Lake | place: Tanzania: Lake...
ATCTACCACTGGCTGGCCGGTTGGAACGGAGCCCCGACCCCCTTCACATGGAAGGCCTCCGCAGACGTTATCCTCGACAAGGTGCGCCGTTGTAAAGAATTATCCAAGACAGGAGACTAGCAAGTTGATCGAAATCTTGAGAAGCAAACTCTAAAAGGGAGCACATATCCTCCTAGCTTTGGAGGTTTCGATTTATGGAGAAAGCCGGAAAGTATAACGAGGTGCTCGCCCTTCAGTGCGCGGAAGTCCAAACCCGCAAGCAATCGAACCCAAAGCAAACTCTGGCGCAAAGACCACGAACTCAACTCTCTGCCAAGTTCCGCCTTCACCAACACTGGCTACGACCGCGGCCACCTCGCAACCGCCAACATCCCCGATTCCGCGAACACGTTCCTGGCGAGTTACGCGATTACCCGAGACCCGGCTCTCAACCGGGGCCAGCGGCGCATGCTCGAAAATGAAAGCCGCGAACGTCACGCGGGCCAAGTCGTCACCGGCGTAGTCTATTCAAACTACGCGAACCAAAGGATCGAATGACCGTGCTTCATCTACAAAATCGCACACCTGCCCGACGGCCAGATCCTCGTTCACTTCGCCCAAAACGCCACCTCCCGCCCCGTGCCGAACTAACAACATCCTCCCAGGCCGCCTTTGAGTCCTATGCCTCCAGGCATCTGCAGGCGGTTAGACGCACTGATGTGGGACAACAAAAATGTGGAAATCCAATTAAACCTACAATTGTAGTTGTTTTCGTTCACAGCCTTCTAAAATAATTCTATGTCCAGTTGAATCAGCAACTTACAGGCTTTTCCGCTCGACCAAGATGCTTAAGAGCTTGACGCGCGTGCTAAACTGAAATAGTAAATGGGCCTCTGACGCCAAAATGCGTCCGAGGCCCTTCGCTATTTCAGGAGTAAATCATGGAAAACGAAAAGTTGTCCAAAGCCGAACAGGCTCGTATCAACGGGCCCAAGTCGACGGGCCCGAAAACGCCCGAAGGCCTCCTGCGCTGCCGCCAAGCCAGCCTGAAGCACGGATTGTGGGTCGCTGACTTCTCCACCCTCCCGCACGAAGAACAATTGTCGTACGCCGCCATACTCACCTCGGCCACAGACCAATTCCGCCCGCGCAATAGCGTCGAATCCGCCATCGTCGGACTCCTCGTCGACGCCATCTGGCGTTCCAGCCGCCTCGGCGCCCTCGCCAACGCCGGCATCGACCGCGAGATGTGGATCATCAAAAACCAGACCACCATCGAGCACGAAGCCGGCGAACTCCACCTGCTCGCCGAACAAGCCTCGAAATCCGTGCCGAAACTCGAGGCCCGCGCACGTCATTACACCCGCGAAAGCACCCGGCATCTCGATCTTTTGAAGAAACTACAGAACTGGCCAGTTTCCACCGAAGCCTCCCAGCTTGCTAATGAAATCAGCGAGTTGCGGACCGAAGACGTACCCGAACCTCCCAAGAAAGAGCCCAAAGAGCCCTTCGAACCCAAGGCGGCCCAAGAACCCGCTCGTAAACCCGTACAGAGCGCCAATTCCAAGCCCCGGAAGGGTAGCGTACCAAGGAGAAAATGAGCGGATCGTACAAAATTCGAACAGAAAACTGGCGAGCCGGAGTAGCCGTTCCGGGCACGGCGCCCGAGGTGTGTCCAAACGCAGCCAACGCCACAACCGAGGCCCTTTTAAACCGCGACCGGGAAGGCGCGCCCACCGCCTGCATTACCAAACACCTCGGCTTCACCCCAGACAAGTTACAATCCGAAGCCCTCGACGCCACCGAAGACCGCGTCCTGTTGCTCTGCACGCGCCAATGGGGCAAGTCGACCATCGCCGCCGCCAAAGCGCTTCACCACGCGCTATCCACGGAAAAGGCGTTCATTATTTTCGCCAGCGCCTGCAAGCGCCAATCACAGGAACTCGCCCGCAAATGCAAAGAATACGCCGAGCAACTCGGCCTCCCGGCCAAACGCGACGGCGAAGGCTTCACGCTTCCAAACGGCGCCCGCATAATCCCGGTGCCGCAGAGCCCCGAAAAGGTGCGCTGCTACTCCGCGCCGTCGTTAATCATCATCGACGAGTCCGCCTACGTTAAGGACGAAATGTTTCAGACCGTGACACCCATGTTGGCCACATCAAACGGAACGCTCTGGATCATGAGCACCGCCGGACCGCAACGCGGCTTCGTCTACAAAACCTAGCTCAACCGCCCCGAAGACTGGAAAATCGTCAAAGCCACCGCGGACGACTGCCCGCGCATCGGCGTGAAATTCCTGGCCCGCGAACGCGCCGCGATGGGCAAGACCGTCTTCAGCCGCGAATATCTCTGCGAATTCGTCGCTGGTCATCAGCAGTTAGTCAGCCAGGAGGATGCCGACGCGATCTTCGATACAGATTTCTAAAAGGCGGACAAAAACCGCCGCCGAGCCGAACGGTTCAACGCCCCACGCTCGCTAACCCTTCTTATCCGCAAACAAGATCGACTTGCCCGGCAAGATCGAAAGGTAGTCGGTAATCGATTTCGGCTTCGCCGCCTTCGACGAATCCTTCGCCATCTTCCGCTCCATCATCTGATACGCCAGACGCTGGAACTCTCGGCCCAACTCGGAGTTCGAATCGACCGGCTTGCCCGCCGTCAGCGCCCGTGTCACGCCTTGATAGTCGTTCGGCAAACATGCCAGCACCGGCAATCCGAGCAGATCTTCAATCTGGCTCACGGAAATCGGCGCCCGCTTTTGCGACCGGTTCAGCAGCAGTTGAATGCGGTCGGCCAGATCGAGTTGCCGCAAATAGTGGTACCGCTCGCGCGCCAGATGCAGCGCCGAGATCTCGGGCGTCGTCACCAGGAAGACCCGCTTGGCCTCCTGCATGATCTCGATCGAATACTTCTCCATGTTGCCTGACAGATCGACGCAGATCGACTTGTAGTTGCGACGGCTAAACTCCACCATGCTCCGCACCTGCGCGCCTTCGATCCGGTAGCCCGGATTCAATCGCCCGGAGTGCAACACATCCATTTGACCGATCGACGTCACCAACTGCGGCCACAGCGCTTCGTCGAGCTTGAACGCATTCTCGGCGGCGTCGACAATCGAGTAGTCGTTGTCCAGCTTCAACATGAACCGCTGCATACCGCTGTTCAGGTCCATGTCGATCAGCACCGTCTTCGTATCCGGCAGCCGCGAACAGGCATGCGCCGCGTTCATCGCGATCGTCGAGGTGCCCACTCCCGGCTTCGACGGCAGAAAGGCGAACAGATACTCTGATTCAAACGGCTGTAACGGCTTCCGCTCCAGGTTTTCCGTAACCCGAAGGACAGTCTCTTCCGCCTCCGCCCTCTGGAACGGCCAGGCCAAATACTCGCGGATTCCCACCCGCATCAGCGAAATCAGCGCCTGCGGATCGGTGTCCTGCCCGAACGTTACGATCTGCATGCCGGGCATCGCATTCTCAATCCGCGCGGCCATGTCGAAGGCCACGTCCAAATCGTGCAAGCTCATGAAGACGACCTGCGGCGAATGAGCGCGCAGCGCCCGCACTAGGTCGATCTCGTTCGGATAACGATCCACCCAGCGGACGATGACAACAGACTTCAACTCATTCAGACAGTCTTGCAGATTCTCGGCCAAGCCCTCGTCCGGGCAAATAATCATTCCTCGTAGCATCGCGGTGGTCCTCTCTGTCTCGCTTGCGGGCGAGCCCCAGAAGTTGGCTCATCTCCACTCGGGCGGAAGATAGCCTACCACCGACTTATCGGCGGGGTTGGTCGTTTCCTTTAGGCCGCCGTCAGGTTAAATGCTCACGCACACGTACTTCAACTCGGTGTACTCGTGAATGCCGTACCGCGATCCCTCCCGGCCGATCCCGGATTCCTTCATCCCGCCAAACGGCGCCGCCTCGTTCGAAAAGATCCCGGTGTTCAGCGACAAGACCCCAAACTCCAACGCCTCCGACACCCGCCACGACCGCCCCAGATCCCTCGTGTACAAATACGCCGCCAACCCGAACTCGGTATCATTGGCCATCGCGATCGCCTCCGCCTCGCTCCGGAACCGGAACACCGGCGCAACTGGCCCAAACGTCTCCTCCCGCGCCAACCGCATCGAAGAGTCCACGTCGGCCAGCACGGTCGGTTTGTAAAACGTCCTGCCCAGCGCATGCCGCGCACCGCCGCAAACAACCTGCGCCCCTTTTGCCACCGCATCGGCCACATGCGCCTCCACCTTCGCCAGCGCCTTTTCATCGATTAGCGGCCCTTGCTCGGTCACACCCGTCAAACCGTCACCGACGCGCAGCTTCCCCGCCGCTTCGGCCAACCGGGCGACGAACGTATCGTAGATCGAGTCCTCGACAAAGAACCGGTTGGGGCACACGCACGTCTGCCCGGTGTTTCGATACTTACTCGCCACCGCGCCCGCGATAGCCGCGTCCAGATCGGCATCCGCGAATACCAAAAACGGCGCGTTCCCGCCCAGTTCGAGCGAAATCTTCTTCAGCGTCCCTGCACACTGCGCCATCAACTTCTTGCCAACGGCCGTCGATCCCGTAAACGTGATCTTCCGCACCGTCCGGTTGGACGTCAACTCGCCGCCAATCGCCGCCGCGTCCGATCCCGTGACGAGATTCAACACCCCCGTCGGCACGCCCGCGCGCTGCGCCAGTTCCGCCAACGCCAGCGCCGACAGCGGCGTCTGCGGCGCCGGCTTCACCACAACCGTGCACCCCGCCGCCAATGCCGGCGCGACCTTACGCACGATCATCGCCGACGGAAAGTTCCACGGCGTGATCGCCCCGACCACTCCCACCGGCTGCCGCAACACCAGCACACGCTTATCCGTCTGATGCCCCGGGATCACATCGCCGTACAACCGCTTCCCTTCCTCGGCGTACCATTCCAGAAAAGACGCCCCATAGGCGATCTCGCCCCGCGCCTCTGCCAGCGGCTTCCCCTGCTCGGCCGTCATCAATCGCGCCAGTTCTTCCTGATTCTCCATCACCAGATCGAACCAGCGCCGCAACACGCCGGCACGGTCCTTGGCGGTCCGCGCCGCCCAAGCGGGGAACGCGGCCGCGGCGGATTCAATTGCCCGGCGCGTCTCGGAAACGCCCATATCCGGCACGGAACCGATCACCGCACCGCTGGCCGGGTTGATGACCGTCATCACATTCCCCGATTCGGCCGGAACCCATTCTCCGTTAATGTATCCGTGCGAACGCACCAACGCCGAATCGATCAATGTGGAAGCCATAGAATTATCTAACCACGAGAGCGCGGAATCGCCCGTCGGCGAACGATACGCCGCCTTACCAATCGACAACCGAACCGTCGTCGGTGTCATAAGCCGTACGATACGGCCTCGGCTCTCCGACCTGCGCCATGAGCTTATCCTCGTCAATCGTAATGCCCAATCCCGGATCGGTGAGCAGCGGCCGGTAGCCATCTTTCACAGGAGGCAGCGGCTTCTTCAATAGATCGGTGTACTCGTTGTCGCCCCGCTCCTGAATCAGGAAATTCGGTACTGCCGCGTCGATCTGCAAACTCGCCGCCAGCGAACACGGCCCTTGCGGATTGTGCGGAGCAATCGGCGTGTAGTAAGCCTCGGCCATGCCCGCGATGATCTTCAACTCGGTGATACCGCCCGCGTAACAGATGTCGGGCTGCAGAATCGTCGCCGCGCGCTTTTCGAGAATTTCCCGGAAGCCCCATTTGGTGAAGATGCGCTCGCCGGTCGCGATCGGCACATGTGTCTTCTTCGCCATCTCCGCCATGACATCGACATTCAGCGCCTGCGCGATCTCCTCGTAGAACCACGGCTGATACGGCTCCAGCGCCTTGATCAGCGACATCGCCGTCGGCGGTTGAATCGCGCCATGGAACTCCACGCCGATATCGACGCCCTTGCCCATCTTCTCGCGCAACGCCTTGAACCGCTCTACCACTTCGTCAACGAACTTCGCGCCCTCGTTGTATTTGAACGGCGAGCGAGCGGTACCGCGCAACCCGACCTTCATCGCGTTGACGCCGGTCTTCTCGCTCACCGTGCCGTACACACGCATCCGGTCTCGGGTCGGCCCGCCAAGCAGCTTGTACACCGGCACGCCGTAGACCTTTCCCTTGATGTCCCACAACGCCTGATCGATGCCGCTCGAAATCGCCGTCTTCACCGGCCCGCCGCGATAGAACGCGCCGCGATGAATCGCCTGCCAGTGATGCACCACCCGGCACGGATCCTGCCCGATCAGGTAGTTGCCGACTTCGAGCGCGCCCGCCGCGCAAGCCTTCGCGTCGTCCTTCAGCATCTCGCCCCAACCGGTCACGCCCGCGTCGGTCGAAATCTTCACGAACACCCAGGAGTTCTTCAACACGAAGGACTCGATCTTGGTCACCTTGATGTTGTCGTTCGGACCAACCGCCGCCGCGTCGGTGCGCTCGCAAGTGAACATCGCGTCCAGGCCGGCCAGCGCCGCGCCCTGCAAGAAATTTCTTCGATTCATGTCTCTCTCCTAAAATTGAATGCGAGCCTGCACCTGATAGAACCGGTTCAGCGACGAGGTCTGGCTCAAGATTCGCCCAAAGTTGGTTCCCACCACGTTCAAGTCCGGACCCGCCATCTGCGAACGGTTCTGCACGTTGATGAAGTCGCCGCGAATCTGTAATCTTACACCTTCATAGATCCTAAAATCACGCAGGATGTTCACGTTCCACTGATTCAAACCATCCGCGCGCAGGCCGTTGAAAAATCGCGGGAACACGCGCACGTGAAACGCAGCCGGTTGATTGGCCGCCACGCGCTCCAGTGGAAGGTTTGTGTTGAACCACTGCTCCAGCGACTTGGTTCCCGATGTGGCCTGCGCTTCGAAGCCGTTGACATCGCCGTTGTAGAACAGATTCCCCCATGACAGCAGAGGTCCCGGCTGGAATTCGTACGTCGCCGAGACCTGGAATCCGCCAAGCAGATGATTCAAAATCCCCGTCTGCAGGAACTGCCGCCCGCGGCCAAACGGCAACTCGTAGATGCTGGTCACGGTAAAGCGGTGCGGCCGCGCCGTGTCGGACGGCCAGAAGATGCGCGGCGCGCTTTCGAACTCGTTTTCGATGATGGTCTTGTTCTCCTGCATCATGCGCGTATACGACGCGTTCAAGTTGAAGCCTTTGGCGAAGCGCCGCTGGAAATTCAGTTCGAGCGCGTGAGTGCGCATCTCGCCAGCGGGCACGGCGTTGTTGTTCAAACCGTTCATGTGCGGGAACGGGCGCAGCAGCCGGTTCTTGGCAATCGTCGCGCTTTGGAACTGACCCAACGTCGACAGGTGCTGATACAGCGTCGGATTCGATTGCTGCAAGCTGGCGAAATTGCTCAGCAGAAACGGATTCGGAACCTGTCGGTTCATCTCCGTCGCGATCGCGTTGTTGCGCGTGTTCCCCGTCGCCCAAAATCGCTCCGGCAATGCGTCCTCGCGAACGGTCACGTTGATGCGGTCGCCACGCTGGCCCCAATAGGCCGCTTCGATCATCATGTCTTTCCCCAACTCGCGCTGCATCCCAACGCGCCAGCGCTGCACACGCGGATGCTGCCGGTCGAAGCCGGTGTAGGTGAATCCCTGTCCGGCGCGAGCCATCGAACCCAGCGCATTCTGCAGCGGCACGTCGAACCGCGTCCCGTCGCGCCGCACCGGGAACGGATCGGTCAACGGCGACACGCCGCCAATCGGATTGCCCGCATTCCAGGTTTGTCCGAAGTCGTTGGTCAAGACCGTGTTCGTCGCGCGCGCGTAGCCAAACTGATCGGTAGCCTGATTCATCACATTCAGCGTGTCGAAGTACACACCGTACCCGCCGCGCAGCACCGTCTTCGGATTCAACTGGTACGCCGCCGAAAATCGCGGCAGCCACATCAACTCGTTCGCCCACAACCGCCGTGGCGCGCCGTTCTGTCCGGCATACACAGTCCCACCCTTGACGATGAATTGGCTCGCCGGCAACTCCGGCAACGGATTGCGGGCATATGCCGCCTGCGCCGCCGCCGCAATCGGCAACTCCAGGTTCGGATCGAAGTACGTCAGCGAACGGTTGAAGCGCTCCGTCGGGCCTTGCTCGTATTCGATTCGCAGTCCAAGCGTCACGGTCAACTTACGCGACACACGCCATGTGTCTTGCCCGTACCACGCGTAGTAAGGATTCATCAGCGCGAAGGTGTCGTTGGTGTCGACCGACATTCCCGTCGGCATGCCGAGTTGGAAGGTCGCCCAGGTCAGCCCCAGCGCGCCGGCGGGCGCGAAACCGTCTTCGTCTTTCCGAACGAAAGTGTTCGCGAACGTGAAGTTTCCCGAGGTCAGCCCGCCCGTTTGAATCTGCGTGCGGAAGTGCTGGCGAAAGTCAACGCCGCCTCGCAGCGAATGGGATCCTCGCACGTGCGAGAGATTGAACTTCGCGCTGGTCTGTCGTCCGATCGGCCCCGGATCGACCGGCGTGCTCAATAACATGTCGCCGTTCCAGAACGTCATGCCCGGCCAGATCACCCGAGGCAGCACGCAACTGCCGGCGCATTTGGCGTCCATGTAGGCGGGCAGCCCGACATCGGTCGGTTTGTACTTCCGCGTGCCGAGCCGCTGGTTTTGCGTCAGGAACCGTGTCGTGTCGACCGAAATGTTCATCACCGTGGCCGCACCTTTGGTGAAGGTCCAGTCGGCCAGGCCGCTCAGAGTCGGCCTCTTCTCGTTCCAAGCCATCAGGCCCGGTTCGGTGGCGAACGTGAAGTCCTGCGCGTCTTCGAGGAAATGGCTCTTCAGCCAGCGGAAGAAGAACCGGTTGTTGGCCGTGGCCTGATAATCGAAGCGGTTGTTCCACGAGTGATAGGCCACGTTGTTCGGCATGCCGTTGGCGAGGTAGTTGTTAAAGGGCTCGCGGCGCGGATCGGTTGGGTCATTATTGGCGATCGGCATCCGGCGGTTGTAGAACTCCGCCATCGGATTGCGGATACGCGCCTGCGGCAGGATGTTGCCGGCGAAAGGAGTGCGGACGACGTGGCCCGCGCGCGCCGGATCGGGCCGCGTTGTCAGGGGATCGTAGACGGTGTATCGCACCGCGTCCACCGGCAGCAGCGCCGCGTAGTTTCCCTGCCGCATCGCATTGGTCGGCACGGTGTAGTTCAGTTCGCTCGCTCGGGCCGATTGCAGATTCTTCAACCACGAGTAACCCAGAAAGAAGAACAATTTGTTGCGGCCGTCGAACAGCCCCGGAATGCGCACCGGGCCGCTGATCGTCTCGTGTGTGTTGTTGGTGTGACCGGGCAACAGCATGGGCCTCGCGGCCAGCGCGTCGGCGCCGGCGATATCGCCGCGCCCCCGCAGCGTCGCGACTTGTTCATATCGCGCCTTTTTCACGAAAAACGGCGCCGCGTTCCAGCACTGGTTGAAGTACTGATACGTCGCTGAACCGTGAAAGGCGTTGGCGCCCGACTTGGTCGACATCGAGATGTTGAGGCCCGTCGCGTGCCCGAACGACGCATCGAAGTTCGACGTTTCGATGCGGAACTCGTCGACGACATCGGGACTTGGCATCACCGACACGCGCCGGTCGGTGCCATTGGTCGACGCCCCATCCATCGACCACTCGTTGCCGCCGACTCCGCCGGCCGCGTTGTACTGCGAGCCGCCCCCGACCTGTCCCTGCACCAGAAACTGGGTCGTCCCGGGCACCTGCACGCCCGGCGAAAAGCGCGTCAACATCGTGATGTTGTTGCCCAGCACCGGCAGATCCATCACCTCGCGGTGCGTCATCGACCGGCCCGTCGTCACCGAACTTGTGTCGAGCATCGGCGCCTCCGCCGTAATCGTCACCGACTCGCTTGTGCCGCCGACTTCGAGCGCCAGGTCCACGCGCAACTGCTCGCTGATACCGACCGTGATGCCCGAACGCACCAACCGTTTGAAGCCCTGCATTTCGACCGTAACCGAGTAGACGCCCGGAAGCAGGAGCGGAGCTTCAAAGTATCCGCTCGAATTGGTGGTCAACCGCACCGGAGCGTTTGTTCCGGTGTTGGTCACCGTGACCGCAGCCCCGGCGATAACCGCCGCTTGCGCATCCGTTACGATGCCCGCCAAGTTGCCACGCGTATCCTGCCCGAAAGCGGCCACCGCCGCCAGCATCAAAATCAGAGTTCGCATGAATACTCCCAATCCAAAGTGTTGACCGCGCATTGTTTATATAGTAGTGTACACAGCCCCCGCAAGTTAGATTCTAGAATCGAAGATTCTAAATCAGAGTACTGCAACAAACGAAGTTACGCAGCGAGTAACTTGACGATGTCCTCGATAGCGCGGTCGGCCTTGTAGTATGCGTTTTCGAGTGCGGAGTGGGGTTTGTGATCGGGCGACGGCCGATGGTGAAAGCGGCTGTTGGCAAGGGGGCCGCACAAGCGTTTGTGAAAGAACAGGAACAGTAGTGCCACAGTAATGCCTTTGGTGGTGAGCCTGTAGG
>Ga0194128_10011156_pt1 | contig 10476 bp, 10 predicted proteins | sample TA2KigCa65mmetaG_FD_148650 | JGI IMG/M metagenome (GOLD analysis project Ga0194128, IMG submission 148650) | Freshwater microbial communities from Lake Tanganyika, Tanzania - TA2015037 Kigoma Deep Cast 65m | ecosystem: Environmental > Aquatic > Freshwater > Lake | place: Tanzania: Lake...
ACCCCCCCCGAAGCCGCCGGCGTCGAATCCACCCGGGGCGCCGCCGCCGCCGGGGATGCCTCCGCCCGCGCCCCCCTCGCCGCCGGTGGCGGTGAGCGCAGAGACGCCGCCGCTGCGGCCGCCGGCCGGCGCCTCCTGCGCGCGCTGGTACTCGACGAGCGCACGGCGATAGTCGAGCAGCGCCCGGAGCTCGGAGTTCTGCGCGGTCCCCAGGTCGCGCTGCGCCTGCACGACGAAGAAGTTCGTCGAGAGGCCGACCTCGAACCGGCTCTGCTCGGCCTCGAGGCGCGTCTCGGCGAGCTGCCGCGCGGCGAGCGCGGCTTCGTACCGCTTCTGGCTGTTCTCCACCTGAAGGGCTGCGTTGGTCACGTCGGTGGCGACCTGCAGCTCCAGCGCGCGGAGCTGCGCCGTCGACTGACTGACCTGAATCCGCGCGCGGGCGTAATTCGCCTCGGCGGCGCTCGCGCCCAGCGGATAGGAGAGGTTCAACTGGAGGTTCCAGGTGGGGTAGTCGCGCCCCGTCAGCGTGCGCCAGGCGTTGGCGTAGCCGCCGGCAACCGCCCCGATAACCTGGCTGCCGAGGCCACTGCCCTGTCGGATGTACTGCGTGCCGCCGAGCCCCTGGGCGCCGTAGCTGGCCGCGAGCTCGAGGTCGGGCAGCATCTCGTTGCGCATGAACCGCAGGGTCAGGTTGTTGGCCTCGATCTGGCGGCGCGCCTGCGCGAGGTCGGTCCGGACCTCGAGCGCGCGGCGGACGGCGCTTTCGACGTCGAGCGGCTCGGGCGCGTACACGGGCGGATCCACCGGCCGGATGGCCGCACGCCAGAGCGGATCGTCGGTGCCGCTGACGATCAGGCGCTTCAACGCGAGCTCGGCGGTCCGCCACCCCGCCTCCGCCTGGGCGAGCGCCTGCCGCCGCGTCGCGGCCTCGGCGTCCGCCTGGACGACATCGAGGGGCGCCATCGTGCCGATTTCGACCCGCGCCCGGTTGTCTTCGACGAGCTTCTCCGCGAGCTCGAGCGACCCGCGTGCGACCTCGACCGCGTCGAGCCCGTATAGCAGCTCCGAGTAGGCGTTCCGCACCGCGGCCAACGTCGTCGCCACGAGGCCCCGCAGCTGGATCTCGGAAATGTCGCGGTTGATCGCCGTCACGCGCAGCTGCTGGCGAGTGTTATCGACGAGCAGCCCGCGCAGCAGCGGCTGCGTGAGCAGCAGGCTGAAGTTGCTCGTGAACGTCGGGTTGAAGTTCGCGAAGATGTTCGACGTGACCTGCTTCCGGTTGTTGAACAGGAGGGAGACCGCGCCGCCTCCCCAGGGGAGCGACTGGAGGATGCCGGCGTTGTAGTCGGTCGTGTCGTTCTGGACGATGATGCCGCCGTTCAGCTGGTTGGTCGGGGGTAGCGTCACCGCCCGCTGGTTGAACTGCGAGGTCGCGACCGGATAGTACGCCGCGCGCAGCCGCGCGAGCGTCAGGTCGAACGTCTGGGGATTCAGACGCTCGACGATCAGCTCCAGGTTGCGCTCGAGCGCCCGGGCGGTCGCCTCCTCCAGCGTGAGGTCGACCGGCAGGCCCGGCGGCGGGGCCGGCGCGGCGGGCCGCGTCTGCTCCTCCCCGGCGCGTGCGGCCAGAAACCGCTGTCCCGCGACGCGGGCGATCTCGTCGAGGCGCTCGCGGTCGGGGCTCTCCTGCGCCGCCAGCGGCGCGGCGCCAATCCACGCGGCGACCAGCAGCGCCGCGCGGGGGCCGGCGGGCAGTCGACGACCCTCAGATCCTGAACCGATCCTGCAGATTGTCATGGGAGTAGCTGGAGAGCGAGCTGTTCTACTGCGGACTGCGGTTTGGCTCGAACCCGCGTCGGTTGCGTTCGTTGGCGAGCGCCGTGAACTTGGCCCACTGATCCGCGGTCAGGCTGCGGCGCATCCGCAGCAGCATGAGCGTGCGGGTCTTGTTCAACTCGGCCCGGGCGGCCTCGACGACCCCCATGTGTGCCATGACCGAGGCGTCGTCGCCCTTCTCGATCAACTGGCTCAGCTGGTCCTCGGCTTGGTCGAGCCCCCGCATGTGCTCCCGCAGCTTGGGCTGGTGCTTCTGGAAGATCTCCTCGAGTCGGCTGGTCTGCTCGGTCGTCAGGCCCAGCTCACGCTGGAACCGCTCGTCCTGCCACCACTTACCGCGCTGCGCGAGGGCGGGGGCGGTACAGAGCACCACCAGGGCGACGGCGGCCACCGCACGGCTGAAGATTTTCGAGACTTTCACTGTCAACCTGCCTCACAATACGGCAAGCGTGCCGGGGCTGTTTACGCCCCCCTGAGTCGGGCGCTATATCAATACCACGGCTTATGGCCGCGTCGCCTCCCTGCCCGCCCTGCTGGCACGGGGCTTGCGGACGGATGGGCCAGGCACCGGGACGGCCTCAGTCGGAAGGGGAAGAGCCGGATGAGACGCATCGTGGTAGGGCTAACGGCCGTCGCCGTGCTGCTGGCGGCGCTGGCCGCCGCCGCGCAGCAGTCGTTCACCATACGCGGGCGCCTGGGCGCCACCGACCAGGAGGCCCAGGAGGGCTACTTCGCCCTCGACAGCCAGACCATGATCGTGGTGAAGCCGGGAAGCGACGTCCACCAGTATCTGCGGTCGAAGGTCGGCCAGCGCGTGCGGATTACGATCGAGCCGGAGACCGGGTCCGAGTAGCGCGGGCGTTCAGGCCTCGGGTCCGGCTCCGTTGGCCAGCTCGTCGAGCCGCCGAATCGCCGCCGCCACCAGGTTGTCGGGCGTCGAGGCGCCCGACGTCAGCCCTACCGTCACGGCGCCGCTTTCCGGGAGCCAGTCGGTCGTCAGCACCTCGTCGGCGCGGCCGATCGGCTTGTGCCGGATCCGGTGCGCCGACACGAGCCCCAGCGGATCCGCGATGTGATACGTGGGGACGCGCTGCGCGCAGATGCGCGCCAGGTTGCAGGTGTTGCTGCTGTTGAGCCCGCCGATGACGACCATGAGATCGACCGACTGCGCGTCGAGCAGCGCGCGTACGGCGTCCTGCCGGTCCTGCGTGGCGCTGCAGATCGTGTCGAACGCACGGAAGCGTGCGGGGAGCCCGGTCTCGCCGTAGCGCTCCTGGATGGCCCGCCGGAGCATCTCCCCGACCTCGAGCGACTCGGAGCTGAGCATGGTCGTCTGGTTGGCACAGCCGATCCGCTGCAGGTCGGCATCGGGATCGAAGCCGGGCGAGACCGCGTGCGCGAAGCGCTCGAGGAACTCCTCGCGGCTTCCCCCGCGGCGAATGTAGTCGCAGACGAACCGGGCCTCCTCGCGGTCGAGCACGATGAGGTACCGGCCCACGCCCGTGTGGAGCGCCTGCGACGCCGTCGCCCGCGTCTCCTCGTGCCAGTATTTCCCGTGGATAATCGAGGTGAATCCGTCTTCCGCGTAGCGCCGCACGTTCTTCCAGACGTTCAGCACCGACCCGCACGTCGTGTCCACGAGCACGCAGCCGCGGGCGTCCAGGCTCCGCAGCAGCTCGATCGTGACGCCGAACGCCGGAAGGATGACGACGTCGTCGGGTTCGAGCGCGTCGATCGATTCGCGGGGGTCGCTCAGGAAGCGGATACCCTGCGCGCGCAGCTCCGCGTTCACGTGCGGATTGTGAATGATCTCGCCGGTCAGATACACGGTGCGGTCGGGGAACCGGCGGCGCGTCTGGTAGGCGTAGTCGACGGCGCGGTCCACGCCGTAGCAGAAGCCGAACTCGCGGGCGAGATGGACGGTGAGCCGTCCGGACGCGTACTGGAAGTCCGCCTGCTCGACGGCCTCAATCAGATCGCTGTGATAGCTGGCCCGGAGCGCGTCGGCGACCTCCTGCTTGAGGTCGAGCCCCTTGCGGAAGATTAGCGGGGGCACGAGTCCATTATCGGGTCTGGGCCGCAACCTCCCACACGCGCGGCGTGAGCTCGTCGAGCGGCCGCAGTGCGGACCCGGCCGTGCCCTCGACGGCCAGCTCCATGCGGCCGAGGAACTCTTCTTCCGAGAGCGGTGCGGCCACCAGCTGCAGCGCGTCGGGGTCGGCGTCGACCAGGGCGATCGCCGACGGCCCGCCGGGGAAGCGGTGGGCGACGTGCTCGGCGACGAACCCGATGAGGAGGCCGGCCGCGGCGGCGGCGGCGATCCACCGGGTGCCCGGACGCCCCCGCAGCGCCGGCGGCTGTCCGTGCGCAGCGGGGAAGGTGATCACGCGGCCGTGCCGCGCCTCGTGCTCCAGGCGCTCGAGGATGTGGGCGCGCTGCTTCGCCAGTCGATCGGCGGTGAAGTACGCATCGGCCTGGGCGGCGACCACGCCGCCCGCGTCGGCCAGCAGCCCGGCCAGACGGCTGCGGCGCGCCTCGCACGCCGGGCAATCGGCCAGGTGCTGCATTTCGGATGCCGTCGGCGCGGTGCTGCTCTCGCTCCCGCCGCAGGCGCCGTCGAGGGAGACGTCGAGCAGTCGATCGTCCGACAGGTGTGTCCGGTCTTTCGTCATCTCTCGTGCTCCAGCAGGGCCCGGAGCTTCCGGATGGCCCGGAACAGGTGGACGCGCACGGTCGCTTCGCGCAGGCCCAGCGCCTGGCTGACCTCGCTGGTGGTGTGCTCGGCGACCTGGCACATCGTGAACACGATCCGCTGCCGTTCGGGCAGCTGTTCCACCGCCCCCGCAATCTTGCGGCCGCATTCGCTGGCGAGCAGCCGCTCTTCCGGGCTCGGCTGCGGCGCGACCGGCTCGGGCGGCTGGGCGTCGACCGGCGTCGGCAGCACCCACCGCAGGCGGCGCGATCGCGACTTCCGCAGGTCGAGGCACCCGTTCACGAGGATCCGCGTGAACCAGACGTCGAACGGCAGCTCCTCGCGATAACTCGTGATGTGCGCGAACACCTTGACGAACGCGTCCTGCACCGCCTCGTCGACGTCGTGTACGTCGCGCAGGTACTGATACGCGATGCGGGTCGCGCGCCGCTGGTGCGCGGCCACGAGCTCCGCGAACCGTTCGCGCGCGCTGTCGCGCCGGCCGGCCAGGACGAGCGCCTTGATCTCGGCCGCAAGCGCCGAATTGGGCGAGACCGGCGCGGGCGGCGCGGTCGCAGGAGCGATCATCCGTTGCGGAGTCGTTCTAGACATGAATACGGCTGCCCGACGCCGACGTTTACAGTCCCACTTACTATACTCCAGTCGTCGGGCGGCCGTGGCGGGAGCCGGTCGGCGCGCCGCTCGCGGGGAGCGGTCGGGGGGCGGGCCGTGTTGACTTGCTCCGGACGCGGCCGATACCATTCGGATTCCCTTATGGCCATCCAGCTTCAGCGTGCTCGCGGTCTCGAAATGGTCGGCATTCTCCGGTCCGGCCCTGTGCACTGGAACCTGAGCGTCCCGGCGCTCTGCGAGGCCGCGGTCCGCCGCCAGGAAGGGCTGTTCGCCGAGCACGGCCCGCTCGTCTGCAACACGGGACACCACACAGGCCGCTCGCCGAACGACAAGTTCTTCGTGCGGGAACCCGAGAGCGAGACGCACATTCACTGGGGCGAGGTGAACCGAGCCGTCGAGGCGGCGAAGTTCGACGCGCTGCATCGCGATCTGCTCGCCCACATCCAGGACACGGAGCTGTTCGTCCTCGACGCGTGGGCGGGCGCCGATCCCGGGTACCGGCTGCCGGTGCGCATCGTCACCGAGTTCGCGTGGCACAACCTCTTCGTCCGCAACATGTTCCTGCCCGAGAACGATCCGGTGAAGCGCGCCGAGCACGCGCCGCAGTTCACCGTCGTCGACGTGCCGAGCTTCTCGGCGGATCCGGCCCGGCACGGCTCGCGTTCGGACTGCTTCATCTTCGTCAGCTTCTCAAAGCAGCTCGTGCTCATCGGCGGGACGAGCTACGCCGGCGAGATGAAGAAGTCGATCTTCACCATCCTCAACTACCTGCTGCCGCTCAAGGGCGTGCTCTCGATGCACTGCTCCGCCAACGTCGGCCCCGCCGGCGACACGGCCCTCTTCTTCGGTCTGTCGGGCACGGGCAAGACGACGCTCTCGAGCGACCCGGAGCGGCGGCTGCTCGGCGACGACGAGCACGGCTGGACCGACCGCGGGGTGTTCAACTTCGAGGGCGGCTGCTACGCGAAGACGATCAAGCTGTCGGCGGAGGCCGAGCCGCAGATCTACGCCACCACGCGGCGCTTCGGCACGCTCCTGGAGAATGTGGTCATCGATCCCGACACGCGCCGGCTCGATCTTGACGATGCCTCGCTGACCGAGAACACGCGCGCCTCGTACCCGCTCGACTACATCGACAACGCCATCCTCACCGGCGTGGCGGGCCATCCGAAGAACGTCGTCATGCTGACGGCCGACGCGTATGGCGTGCTGCCGCCGATCGCGCGGCTGACGCCGGAGCGGGCGATGTATCACTTCCTCTCCGGCTACACGGCCCGCGTGGCGGGAACCGAGAAGGGATTGACCGGCGCGAAGGCGGTCTTCAGTACGTGCTTCGGCGCGCCGTTCCTCCCGCTCAACCCGAACGTGTATGCCAGGATGCTCGGCGAGAAGATCGCGCGGCACCAGGCGCAGGTGTGGCTGGTGAACACCGGCTGGACCGGCGGCCCGTACGGCGTCGGCAGCCGGATGCGGATCGCGCACACGCGGGCCATGATCAACGCGGCGCTCTCGGGCCAGCTCGATCGCGTGAGCTACCGGGTGGACCCGGTGTTCAACGTCGAGGTGCCCACGACGTGCCCGGGCGTGCCCGACGCCGTGCTCGATCCGCGCAGCACGTGGTCGAACCCCCAGGCGTACGACGAGCAGGCGAAGAAGCTGGCGGCGATGTTCGCGGAGAACTTCACGCGGTTCGAGAAGGATGTGTCCGCGGACGTCAAGAACGCGGGACCGCGGGCCTAGTCGATCGTTCGCGCGTCACGGGCCAGGACGCGAGCAGCGAGAAGCGTGAACGACGACCCGCGGTACGAACCCGTCATCGGCCTGGAGATTCACGCCCAGCTCCGAACGCGGACCAAGATCTTCTGCGGGTGTTCCACCGCCTTCGGGGCGCCGCCGAACACGCACGTCTGTCCCGTCTGCCTCGGCCTTCCCGGCGCACTCCCCGTTCTCAACGGACAGGCCGTCGACTATGCCGTCAAGGCCGCGCTCGCGTTCGGGTGCGAGGTCCAGCCGGAGTCGATTTTCGCGCGCAAGAACTACTTCTACCCGGATCTGCCGAAGGGGTACCAGATCTCGCAGTACGAGCGCCCGCTGGCGCTCGGGGGCGGCCTCGCGATCGCGGCGGGCGGCGGCCGACGGATCGGGCTGACGCGCATCCACATGGAGGAGGACGCGGGGAAGTCGCTGCACGAGGGGTTTCCCGACTCCGATCGACGCACCTATCTCGACTACAACCGGAGCGGCGTGCCGCTCATCGAGATCGTGACCGACCCGGACCTGCGCTCGGCCGCCGAGGCCGCCGAGTTCTTCGCGCGGCTCCGCGACATCCTCGTGTGGCTCGACGTCAACGACGGCAACATGGAGGAGGGGAGCCTCCGCTGCGACGCCAACGTCTCGGTGCGTCCGGTCGGACAGGAGGCGTTCGGCACCAAGACGGAGGTCAAGAACCTCAACTCGTTCCGGTACGTGCAGAAGGCGCTCGAGTACGAGATCGATCGGCAGATCGATCTGCTGGCGGGCGGCGGGCGCGTCGTGCAGGAGACGCGCCTCTGGGACGCCGGCAGCGGACGGACCCACTCGATGCGGACGAAGGAGGAGGCGCACGACTACCGGTACTTTCCCGAGCCCGACCTGCCGCCGCTCGTCGTCGACGCGTCGCGCGTCGAGGCGGTGCGGGCCACCATGCCGGAGCTGCCCGAGGCGCGGCGGCGGCGCTTCGTCGCCGCCTACGGCCTCCCCGAGTACGACGCCGGCGTGCTCACGCAGTCGCCGGCGCTGGCCGACTACTTCGAGCAGGCGGCCGCCGAGGCGGGCAACCCGAAGGCGGTCAGCAACTGGGTGATGGGCGAGCTGCTGCGCACGCTCCACGAGCGCGGGACGAGGGTCGAGGCGGCGCCGCTCGCGCCGCGCGCGCTGGCCGGACTCGTGCGTCTCGTCGATCGGGGGACGATCAGCAGCTCGATCGCCAAAGAGGTCTTTGCGAAGATGTACGACTCGGGCCGACCGGCCGACGAGATCGTGGCGGCCGAGGGGCTGGCGCAGATCGGCGACGAGTCGGCGCTCGCGGCGATCGTGCGCGAGGTGCTGGCGGCCCATCCCGACGCCGTCGCGCAGTACCGCGCCGGCAAACAGGCGACCTTCGGGTACCTCGTCGGGCAGGTGATGAAGCGCAGCGGCGGCAAAGCCCACCCGACGCTCGCCAATCAGCTGCTCAAGCGCGAGCTCGACGCGTAGCGGAATCGCCTGCGCCGCCGCATGCGCGCCGTCGCCCCGTGGTATACTGCGCTCACTCCAAGCCGTTGGCGCCAGGTGCACAGGCAGCGTGATCGAGACGCATCACCTCTCGAAGCTCTACAGCCGTGGGTTGTACGCGCTGCACGATCTCAATCTCACCGTCGACAAGGGTGAGTTCGTCTTCCTGACCGGGCCGAGCGGCGCCGGGAAGTCGACGTTTCTCAGGCTGTTGCTGGTGCAGGAGAGGGCGAGCGAGGGCGAGATCTTCGTCAACGGCCACAACCTCGCGAAGCTGTCGCGGCGCGACATCCAGGAGTACCGCCGCGGCATCGGGTTCATCTTCCAGGATTTCAAGCTCATTCCGTCGCGGACGATCTTCGACAACATCTCCTTCGTCGCGCAGGTGCTCGGCGTCCCGCCGGCGCAGCAGAAGCGCAAGGCGTTTCAGGTGCTCAAGTGGGTCGGGCTGCAGCACCGGATGAACGCCTACCCGCACGATCTGTCCGGCGGTGAGCAGCAGCGCATCGCAATCGCCCGGGCGCTCGCGAGCGAGCCGGTGCTGCTGCTCGCCGATGAGCCGACGGGCAACCTCGATCCCGACCTGTCGCTCGAGATCATGAACCTGCTCCGGGAGGTCAACGCGGGCGGCACGACGGTGCTCGTCGCGACCCACGACCGCGAGCTGATCCGGCTGGTGGGGCGCCGGACGATCACGCTCGACCAGGGGCGCGTGGTGGAGATCGGATGAGGGCGATCGACTACTCGCTGCACGAGGCGTGGGTCAGCCTCTGGCGCAACCGCGCCGCCGCCGCCTTCGCGATGGTCGCGATCGGGCTGGCGATGATCGTCCTCGGCGCGCTCCTCCTCGTCACCTGGAACGTCGAGCGGCTGCTCGCCGAGTGGTCCTCGGCGACCGAGTTCTCGGTCTTCCTCGACGACACGGCCACCTCCGAGGAGCGCGGCGCGATCGAGGCGCTCATCGACGACAGCGACGTGGTCGAGGCGCGCGAGTACGTCTCGAAGGCCGACGCGCTGACGCGGTTCCGGCGGGAATTTGCCGAGCTCGCGTCGCTCGCCGACGGGTTCGACGACAACCCCTTCCCGGCCTCGGTCGAGGTGCGCGTCCGCCCGGAGGCGGAGGCGGACGGGCGGGCCGAGGCGCTCGTCCGGCGCGTGTCCGCGCTGCCGGGCGTCGCCGACGTGCAGTACGACCGCGAGTGGCTGGCGCGAATGGCCTCCGGGCTCGACGCGCTCCGCGGCATCGGGTTCGCGCTCGCCGTCGTGATGGCGCTGGCCGCCGCCGTCACGGTTGCGAGCGTCGTCCGCCTGGGCATGCAGAGTCGGCGCGATGAGCTCCAGGTGATGGCGCTGGTCGGGTCGCCGTTGACCTTCATTCGCGGGCCGTTCGTCGCCGAGGGGGTGCTCCAGGGGGGATTCGGCGCGCTGGTGGCGCTCGGCCTGCTGGCGATCGGATCCGCCCTGGTCAACGTTTCGTGGGGCGCCCAGCTGGCGATGCTGCTGGACGGCGGCTCGCTCCAGTTTCTGCCGGCCCGGCTGTGCGCCGCCCTGGTGGCCGGGGGCATGCTGGTCGGCGGCGTCGGCGGGTTTGCCGCGTCCCGGCATGCCCTCTGAGGGGTCGCCGCCCCTCGTTTGACAGCCACGGCGGATGCTGGCTACACTGAGAGAAGCCAAAACGTATGGCGGTGTCCCGGAACCGGGTGTCACGATTTCTCACCGATTCGCGTCCGCAGCCAGATTCCGCACTGCATTCTCTATCCGATTTCTACCGCGAGGAGTTCCTCAAATGTCAGCGCTGCCTCGATGCGCAGCGCGAGTTCTACTCCGAGCGCGCGATCAGCGAGGTGGAGCAGGCGCTCACGAAGGTCATGGCGCAGCTCGATCGCCTGTGCGCCACGGCCGAGGCTGACAAGGTGGTCAGTCGCCTCCTCCAGCAGTTCGATACCGTCGCCCGCTTCTCCGCCTGGTCCGATCCTCGACAGATTCACTGACACAATCCCTCGATCGTCTCCGCCGCGACCTGCTGACCGTGGTGCGCGCCGGCCTTGCGGCCGTCGACGCCG
>Ga0194128_10011158_pt1 | contig 10475 bp, 8 predicted proteins | sample TA2KigCa65mmetaG_FD_148650 | JGI IMG/M metagenome (GOLD analysis project Ga0194128, IMG submission 148650) | Freshwater microbial communities from Lake Tanganyika, Tanzania - TA2015037 Kigoma Deep Cast 65m | ecosystem: Environmental > Aquatic > Freshwater > Lake | place: Tanzania: Lake...
ATGTAATTCCTTCATTTCCCCTGACCGGAATTTGCCGCACACTGGAGCCCTACCGTGGTGGCCGGGTCAAGCGTTTGTCGCGATGGGCGCTGGCCGGCTGCTTGCGTTGACGGGTTTGGAAAGGTCTGGGCGGAGTGTTCGGACGGATATCGCGCACGGTCGTTGACATCGTTGGGACGCTGTTCGTCCTGACCCTGATCGGCGTGGGAATACTCGGGTGGCTGTTGTCGCAGGGCCCGATTTCGCTCAGCTTTCTGACACCCTTCGTCGAGCGCGCGCTCAGCCGTGACGACGGCACGCTGGACATCGACATCGACGACACGGTGATCGCTTGGGCCGGCTGGCGTCGCACCGTCGATCTTCAGGTGCGTGGGGTTCATGTGCTGGGGGCAGGCGGCCGCCTGATGCTTGAGGTGCCGGAAGCCTCTGTCAGCTTCTCCGCCCGAGCTCTGCTGCGCGGCATGATCGCGCCCACGGCCATCGACGTGAGCGGTATCAGGCTTCGCCTGCAGCGCACCCGGGATGGCGCCATCCGTTTCGGCTTCCCCGGTATCGGCGCGGAGGAAGATACGACTGGGCCGGTGTTGCTGAGCGAGTTGCTGGCCCCGCCAGATCCCGATCGCAGCCTCGGCTACCTGCGCCGTTTGAGCATCATCGAAGCCAGTGTCGACATATCGGACGAGGCAAGTGGCCGTACCTGGTCGGCGCGCGACGCGGAGATCACTCTGCTGCGCGATCAGGCCGGGCTGCGGGCGGAGGTTGTCGCCGCGGTCGATCTGGGGTCGGCCAGGCCCAGCCGGGTGAACGCGACGGGTGTCTACCACGCGGCTGCCGCCCGGCTCGCCGCTTCGACGCAATTGCTCGATCTGGATCTCTCGACGCTCGCTGCCTTCGATACCGTCCTGAAGCCGCTGGCCGGGATCCACTTGCCAATCTCTGGCGCCGTCGACGTCAACCTAGACTCCGAGTTCCGAGTGGTCGACGCCCGCTTCAGCTTCAGTGGCGAGGGCGGGCACCTGACGGCGAGTTCCTTTGATCTGCCGCGGGACGCCAATGTGCGCCGCTTTGCCGTGCGCGGCACCCTGCCTCGCGGCGTGCATGAAGTAGACGTGACGGAGTTCGTGCTCGACCTGGGTGGGCCGCTGGTTCATCTCCAAGGGCGCCTCAGTGGACTGGGTGAGAAGCCGCGCATGCAAGGCCAGGCGGTCGCACGGAACGTTCCGATCGACGACCTGCAGCGGCTATGGCCGCGTGGTGTTGGCAAGAACGCACGCGACTGGATCGTCCAGAACCTGTCGGGCGGCCGGGTGAGCGAGGCCCGTGCCGTCTTCGCTGGTTCCGAGGGCGCCGCGGGGTGGATCGTCGACAAGGTCGACGGCACATTGCACGCCTCCGGCGTCGACATCACCTATCTGCGGCCGATGCCCGCGATCCGCGGCGTCGAGGGGCGGGCGACGTTCGATGTTAGCCGGTTCGACATCGTGACGAGCGGCGGGACGATTGGCCGCCTGCGCGCCGGCGAGGGCAAGGTGGCTCTTTACGATCTCGACACCGATATCGAGAAGGCGGCGATCGAGTTACCGGTCGCCGGCCCGGTGCGCGAGGCCGTCATCCTCGTCGACGGTCCGCCTCTGGGCTTTCTCAAGAAGATCGACCTCAAGCCCGAGGATTTCGGCGGCGATTCGGCGGTGCAATTGGCCTTCAGATTTCCTCTCAATAAGGATCTAAAAATCGACGAGGTCGATGTCCTGGCGACCGCGGACATCACCCGCTATACGCAGCGTAACGCGGCGCTCGATCAGGACGTGCGCGATGGCGAGCTGAAGCTCCGTGTCGACGCGCGAGGGTTCGATATCAGCGGACGAGTCGTTCTGGGTTCGGTGCCGGCGGCGGTGGAGATGCGCCGCGAGTTCGCCGACAATGCCCCGATCCTGGCGCGGACCCGCGCCCGAGGCCGGCTCGGTGCGGCCGAGCGCAAGGCATTCGGGCTCGATTTCGCCGAGTACATCGACGGGCCGGCAGATTTGGCGGTCGAATACGTCGAACGCCGGGGGATGCGCGGCGAGGTGCAACTCGAGGCCGTGCTGAACGACAGCAAGCTGATGCTGGCGCCATTCGAGTGGGAAAAGGCGCCGGGCAAGCCGGCAACCGCGCGCGCGCGGGTGGCGATCGATAGCGGTAAGGCCGTCTCTCTGCCGGAGTTCTCCGTCCAGGCTGGAGACCCGAAGACAGGCGGTCTGGTAGCGAACGGCACGGTCACGCTGGGTGCCGACGGGAAGTCGATCGCGGCAGCCGATCTCGCGGCCTTACGCCTTGGGCTTACCGACGTGCGAGGCTCTTTCGTCCGCCGTGGCGAGGTACTGGTGTTCTCCGGAATCGGTCCGGCGTTCGATCTCGGGCCCTTCTATCGGGACAAGTCGCCCCGCCAGGCTGACCGGGCGCCACTCGAGCTGAATGTCGATGTCGAACGGCTCTACTTCGACACGGACCGGCTGCTGTACGCCGTGCGTTTCGACGGTTTGCGTACCAGCGAGCGTTGGGAAACTGCCGATCTTGCCGCGCGTACCGGGCCGGAAATGGCGCTCAATAATCAGGTGTCGCTGCAGCTGAAATCTGATGCCGGCCATCAGACCCTGCTGGCCCGGATGGAAGATGCCGGAGCCTTCCTGCGCGCGGTCGATATCTCGTCCAATGTGGTGGGCGGGCGCATTGAAGCACAGGGGCTGACCGATTCCGCCAAGCCGGGACGTCCGCTGGTCGGCAAGCTTCGCATGAGCGAGTTCCGGACGGTCCGCGCGCCGATCCTGGCACGCGTTCTCAGTGTGGCATTGCTGACCGGGATACTCGATTCGCTGACCGGCGAGGGTATCCGTTTCTCGGGTCTCGAGGCCGATTTCGCCTATGCCGATCCGCGCCTCGAGATCCTCGATGCCAAGGCGTCCGGGCCGTCACTGGGCGTGACAGCACGCGGTGCGATGGATCTCGACGCGGAGACCATCGAGCTCGACGGCACGATCGTGCCGGCCAATGCCATAAACAGTCTGCCCAGCCGAATCCCCATCATCGGCGATATCCTGACGGGCCGCGGCGGCGGCATTTTCGCGGCCAACTACAGGGTTACCGGGCCGATGGGCGAGCCGCGCGTGTCGGTCAATCCGCTATCGGTGCTCGCTCCGGGCTTCCTGCGCAACCTGTTCGGCGGCCTGCCGGGGACGTCGCCGACCGGTTCGACGCCGCCGTCGGAGCTCGATCCCGGCAGCCGCAACTAGAGTCTAGACCGCCCGAACGAGGGCGTGCCGCTTCTTGCCGGCGGAGAGCTTGATCGATCCGTCGAGGTTCAGCTCGCCGGTGCCAATAATCCGGGCCTCGTCCGTGAAGGCCTGATCATTCAGCCGCGCGCCGTTCTGCTTGATCAGGCGGCGCGCTTCACCATTGCTGGCCGCGAGGCCGGCGCGTCGGAACAGTTCGAAGGCCGGAATGCCCTTGTCCAACTCGGCGCGTGGGATCTCGACCGTCGGCAGGCCGGCGGCGGAAGCGCCTTCCTCGAACGTCCGGCGGGCGGTGTCCGCGGCCTCGAGCGCTGCGGCGTCGCCGTGGCAGAGGCGCGTCGCCTCCGTCGCCAGCACCTTCTTCGCGTCGTTGATTGCGGCGCCGCCGGCATTTTCCAGGCGGGAGATCTCCTCCAGCGGCAGGTCGGTGAACAGCCTGAGGAAGCGGCCGACATCGGCGTCCTCGGTGTTGCGCCAGAACTGCCAGTAGTCGTAGGGGCTGAGCCGGTCGGCATTGAGCCACACCGCACCCTGCGCCGTTTTTCCCATTTTGGCGCCCGAGGCGGTGGTCATCAGTGGCGTCGTGAGGCCGAACAACGAGAAATCGTTCAGGCGCCGGCCAAGATCGACACCCATGACGATGTTGCCCCACTGGTCGGAGCCGCCCATCTGCAGCACACATTTGTGCCGCTTGGCCAGTTCTACGAAGTCGTAGGACTGCAGCACCATGTAGTTGAACTCGAGGAAGGTCAGCGGCTGATCGCGCTCGAGCCGCAGCTTGACCGAGTCCATGGTCAGCATGCGGTTGACCGAGAAATGCCGGCCGACGTCGCGCAGCAGCGGGATGTACTTGAGCTCGTCCAGCCAGTCGGCATTGTTGGCCATGACCGCGTCGGTCGGGCCGTCGCCGAATTTCAGGTACTTGGCAAAGATCGACTTGATGCCCGCCATGTTGCGAGCGATGTCGGCGTCCGACAGGAGCTGGCGGGCCTCGTCCTTGCCGGAGGGATCGCCGACCTTGGTCGTGCCGCCGCCCATCAGCACGATTGGCTTGTGGCCGGTTCGCTGCAGGGCCCGCAGCATCATGATGGGGACGAGGCTGCCGACATGCAGCGAGTCCGCGGTGCAATCGAAGCCGATATAGGCAGGGATCGGCCCCTGCAGGGCGCGGGCGTCGAGCCCTTCGGGGTCCGTGATCTGATGCACGAAGCCGCGCTCGCTGACGGTGCGCAGAAAGTCGGAGCGGAAAGCTGTCATGGGCGGGTCGTTTACCATGGCGCCTCCCTCGGCCACAATCGCTGCCCATGACCGATTCGAAGCGCTGGCGAGCGATCGGCTTGATGAGCGGGACGTCGCTCGACGGGGTCGACGCGGCACTGGTCGAGACCGATGGCGAGGCCCAGGTTTCCTGCGGGCCCTCGCTGACCTTGCCATACACGGCGAAGCTGCGCGAGCGGCTGCGCCGGTCCCTGGGCGGCCGGGTCCCAGTCAAGGCGGTCGAGCGGGAAATGACCGCTGTTCATGCCGAGGCGGTCGAAGCGTTGCTCGCCCGGGCCTGCCTCAAGCCGGAGACGATCGATGTGGTTGGGTTCCATGGCCAGACCGTCGTTCACCGCCCGGCCGAGGGTGTCACCTGGCAGATCGGCGATGCGGCGGCACTGGCGGCGCGTGTCGGGATCGATGTGGTCGCCGATTTCCGCAGCGCAGATGTGGCGGCCGGTGGCGAGGGCGCGCCGCTCGTGCCGGTCTTCCATCGCGCTCTCAGCGAGTCCCTGGCACGGCCGCTCGCAGTCCTCAACGTCGGCGGTGTCGCCAATGTCACCTGGATCGCTGCTGACGGGGAACTCCTGGCCTTCGACACCGGCCCGGGTAACGCGCTGATCGACGACTGGATGCTGACGCGCACCGGCAGGCCGCTCGACGTCGACGGCGCTTGCGCGGCACGCGGCAAGGTCCATGAAGCCGCGTTGACCCGGCTGATGGCCCACGGCTACTTCAGCCGCCGCCCGCCGAAGTCGCTCGACCGCAATGCCTTCGATCCGGCGCCGATCGAACAGCTCTCAACCGAAGATGGGGCGGCCACGCTCACCGCCTTCACGGCCCGCGCTGCGGCCGAGGCCACCCGGCATTTCCCCTCACCGGTGACGGCATGGATTCTGACCGGCGGCGGCCGACGTAATCCGGTCTTGCTGCAGGCGTTCCGTGCCGCACTGCCGGGTGTGGCCATCAAGCCGGCGGAGGAGGTCGGCTGGGACGGGGATGCGCTGGAAGCCCAGGCGTTTGGCTACCTCGCGGTGCGTTCGCGGCGCGGCCTGCCGTTGAGCTTTCCCGGCACGACGGGCGTGAAACGGCCGACCGTTGGCGGTCGATATTTCCCCGGCCCGTCGCATCGCGCAGCATCAATGTAAACGCGGGCACTTGGCGGGCTACTTGGCGCCCGCCTTTTCCTTTTCGCGGGCGCCGGCTTTGGCGGCCGGCTTCTCTTTGTCCTTGTCGCGCGTCTCTTTCTCGGCCGGCTTCGGCTCCATCGCCGTCTCGATATAGTCCTCGGTCTGCGCCTCGAGCTTGTCGAGCTTGCCGGTGAAGAAGTGGTTCGCGCCCTTGATGATGCGGTAGTCGATCTCGATGTCTCGCTGCTTGCCGAGCTTCTCCACGAGCTTCTTGACCGACTCTTCGGGCACGACCTCGTCCTTGTCACCCTGCAGGATCAGACCTGATGAGGGGCAGGGGGCGAGGAAGGCGAAGTCAAAGATGTTGGCCGGCGGCGCCACGGCGACGAAGCGGTCGATTTCGGGTCGGCGCATGAGCAGTTGCATGCCGATCCAGGCGCCGAAAGAGAAGCCGGCGATCCAGCACTGGCTGGCGTTGGCGTTGATCGACTGCAGCCAATCGAGCGCCGAGGCGGCGTCGGTGAGCTCGCCCTCGCCACGCCCGAAGCTACCCTGGCTGCGGCCGACGCCGCGGAAATTGAAGCGCAAGGTGGCAAAGCCCTGACGGATAAAAACCTGGGTGAGGGCGTAGATGACTTTGTTGTGCATCGTCCCGCCGTGTTGGGGATGCGGATGCAGCAGCAGGACGACTGGACGCCGTTCGCCCTTGCCAGGACTGTAGCGACCTTCCAGGCGGCCTTCGGCGCCGTTGATCAGAACTTCAGGCATCGCAGCGTGGCCTAGCGGTCTTTGGAGGGCAGTTGTTTAATAACGAACGCTATGAGTCGGATAATATTGGTATTCATATTATAGCCTTTGACGCCAATCTTGACTGCCCCAGTCGGGAATACTATCTTGCAAAAGTCGGATAGCGCTGACTAGCCGTAAATCGTTCCGTGTCTTGGCGGGACGTTGACCTAGCGGTCGCGGCGCGCATCATAGGTAGTTGAGCCCATGATCTTCAAGGATATTAGGGACGACATCGACGCGATCCGCGCGCGTGACCCGGCCGCACGGTCTCGACTGGAAGTGGTATTATGCTACCCCGGTCTGCATGCCGTTGTTATGCATCGCCTGGCTCATTCCGCCTGGAACGCCAACCTGAAACTGCTGGGCCGCTTCATCTCCCATGTCTCGCGCTGGTTGACGGGCATTGAGATTCATCCGGCGGCCAAGATCGGCCGCCGCCTCTTCGTCGATCACGGTATGGCCTGCGTCATCGGCGAAACAGCCGAGGTGGGTGACGACGTGACGCTCTATCAGGGCGCCCTGCTGGGCGGTATTTCCCTGGAGGCGGGCAAGCGTCACCCGACGCTGGGCAACGGTGTCATTGTCGGCGCTGGCGCCAAGATCCTCGGCCCAGTCACAGTCGGCGATGGAGCCCGTATCGGCTCGAACGCAGTGGTGCTCAAGGATGTGAGCCCAGGCTCGACCATGGTCGGCGTACCCGCGCATCCGGTCATCCGCCTACCGGCGAAAGATCGGGCGGATTTCTGTGCCTACGGTCAGGATCCCGATCTGCCCGATCCGGTGGCGCGTGCGCTCGACGGGCTATGCAGCGACGTAGTGGCGATGCGGGCGCGAATCGCAGAACTCGAGAACCAGGTCGCGGTGTTGCGGGCTCAGGGCGAGCCCGAGGGCGTGGCCATGCTTGGCCGGCCCGAGGCAGCGCTGGAACTGGCGAAAGGAGAAAGGCCGTGAAGCTCAGCACCAAGGGCCGCTATGCCGTCATGGCGATGGTCGATCTTGCCAGCAACAGCAAGGGTCAGCCCATTGCCTTGGCCGACATCGCCGAGCGGCAGGAAATTTCGTTGTCGTACCTGGAGCAGCTCTTCGCCAAGCTGCGCAAAGGCGGGCTGGTGAAGAGCGTACGCGGACCAGGTGGCGGCTACCTGCTGGCCCATCCGATCGAGGAGTCCCGCGTCTCTGACATCATTGTCGCGGTCGACGAACCGATCCGCGCTACGCGTTGTGCGCCGGGTTCTCCAGCCGGCTGCCGGAGCAACAGAAGTCGCTGTCTCACCCACGATCTGTGGGAAGAGCTCGGCAACCAGATTCACCTCTATCTGAGCTCAGTCTCGCTTGCCGATATCTGCAACAAACAGGTGCTTGGCACATCGGGGGTCATCTCCCACACCTCGGCACCCGGCCACGCCGCCGATCCCGCCTCCCGTGCGAGTGCAGCGGAATAAGGAGCTGCCTATCCGGCCATGACACGCCCGGTTTACCTCGACTACAACGCGACCGCGCCGCTCAAGCCAGCGGTCATCGATGCGATGACCGCGGCCCTGAGCGAGTGCGGCAATGCCTCGTCGGTGCATCGCTTCGGCCGACTTGTCCGCCGCGCCATCGAGGCGGCGCGCGATGAGGTTGCGGCCCTGGTCGGCGCCGAAGCGCGGCAGGTCATTTTCACCAGCGGCGGCACCGAGGCTAACAACCTGGCGATCAGGGCGGCAGGTGCGGGACGGCGCATTCTGGTGTCGGCGGTCGAGCATGACTCAGTGCTGCGGGCCGTTCCCGGCGCCGAGATCATCCCGGTCGACGCGCGCGGCGAGGTCGATCTGGCCGTGCTCCAGGCGAAGCTGGAGGACGACCGGCGGCCGGCCCTTGTCTGTGTGATGTTGGCGAACAACGAGACCGGCGCCACGCAGCCGCTCGCCCTGGTCACCCATCTAGCGCACGCCCATGGCGCGTTAGTGCACTGCGACGCAGTGCAGGCGGCCGGAAAGATGGCCATCGATGCGACGCGCCTGGAAATCGACACCCTGGCGCTGTCGGCGCACAAGCTCGGCGGACCGCAGGGTATCGGCGCGCTTATCGTGCGAGACCATATCGAACTGCATCCGATGCTTCTGGGCGGCGGGCAGGAACGAGGCTGGCGGGCCGGCACCGAGAATGTGCCGGCGATCCGCGGTTTCGGCGTCGCGGCCCGGTTGGCGCGCGAAGAACTACCGGCGATGCAGGCGTTGGGCGCCTTGCGCGATGTCATGGAGCAGCGCCTGCGGCGCTTGACGCCGGACGTTGTGGTGCTGGCCCCGGGCGCTGGCCGTCTGCCCAACACCAGTTGCGTTGCCCTACCTGGTGTTCTGGCGGAAACGCAAGTGATGGCGCTGGATCTGGCAGGGATCGCGGTAAGCGCCGGCGCGGCCTGCTCGTCGGGCAAGGTGCGGTCGTCGCATGTGCTACGCGCCATGGGCAATTCGCCTGACATAGCCGGCAGTGCGATCCGGATCAGCCTCGGCTGGCGCACGGCGCCGGAGGATATCGAGCATTTCGTGGATGCCTGGACGACCATGGTCGCGCGCATCCGCGGCAACCAGCACGCCGCACGGGTCATCCCCGTGCCGGCCGCTTGACGCGAAGGGAAGAGCAATGGCGACGGTACCCCAGGCCACGGTCGTGAAGAAGACCAGCGGCAGCAATCTGCCGAAGCGGCCGGTCTATCTCGACTACCAGGCCACGACGCCGACGGACCCGCGCGTGGTCGAGGCGATGATGCCCTACTTCGTCGAGAAGTTCGGCAACCCGCATTCGCGCAACCACGAGCATGGCTGGGAAGCCGAGGAGGCCGTGGAGAAGGCGCGCAAGCAGGTCGCCGAGCTGATCGGCGCCGACGAGCGCGAGATCGTCTTCACCTCCGGCGCCACCGAGTCCAACAATCTAGCCATTGCCGGTGTCGCCCGCTTCTACAAGGACCGGAAGGAGCATATCGTCACGTTGCAGACCGAGCACAAATGCGTGCTCGATACCTGCCGCCATCTCGAGATGGAAGGTTTCAAAGTCACCTATCTGCCGGTTAAGAAGGACGGGCTGGTCGATCTCGACGTGCTGAGAAACGTGATCACCGACAAGACGGTGCTCGTCTCGGTCATGGCCGCCAACAACGAGATCGGCGTCATCCAGCCCCTAAAGGAGATCGGCGAGCTGTGCCGTGCGCGTGGCGTATTCTTCCATACCGACTGCGCGCAGGCCTTCGGCAAGATTCCGCTCGACGTCGAGGCGATGAAGATCGACCTGATGAGCATCTCCGGCCACAAGATCTATGGACCGAAGGGTATCGGGGCGCTCTTTGTCCGGCGTAAGCCACGTGTGCGTCTTGTTCCGCTTATTCACGGCGGCGGCCAGGAGCGTGGCTTCCGCTCTGGCACGTTGCCGACACCGCTTTGCGTTGGGCTGGGTGCCGCGGCCGAGATCGCCCGCAGGGAGATGGCGGACGAGACCGCGAAGCTGCTCAAGCTGCGCGACCGGTTCTATAAGTCGGTCACCAGCCGGCTGCCCGAGGTCTACCTCAACGGCGACATGGAGCACCGGCTGCCGGGCAATCTCAATCTGTCGTTCGCCTATGTCGAAGGCGAAGGGCTGATGATGGGCATCAAGGACCTGTCGGTCTCGTCGGGTTCGGCCTGCACCTCGGCCTCGCTCGAGCCGTCCTATGTGTTGCGGGCGCTGGGCGTGACGGAAGACCTCGCCCACACCAGCCTGCGTATCGGCTTCGGCCGGTTCACCACCGAGAGCGAGGTCGACTATGCGGCTGATCGCATCGTCGAGGCGGTGACGAAACTGCGTCAGATGAGCCCGCTGTGGGAAATGGCGCAGGAGGGTATCGACATCACCAAGATTCAATGGGCGGCCCACTGACCCCACTGGGGGTTGGCAAGGGCATGCTATAAGCGGAATCGAACGGAGACGAGCATGGCATACAGCGAAAAGGTCATTGACCACTACGAGCACCCGCGCAACGTGGGGTCGCTCGACAAGAACGATCCGGGTGTCGGCA
>Ga0194128_10011159_pt1 | contig 10474 bp, 8 predicted proteins | sample TA2KigCa65mmetaG_FD_148650 | JGI IMG/M metagenome (GOLD analysis project Ga0194128, IMG submission 148650) | Freshwater microbial communities from Lake Tanganyika, Tanzania - TA2015037 Kigoma Deep Cast 65m | ecosystem: Environmental > Aquatic > Freshwater > Lake | place: Tanzania: Lake...
TGGCTTGAGATATGCCGTGCTTGCGGCAAAGCTCTGCAATGGAGTATTCCCCTCGCTGGGCCTCCATTACGATTACTAACTTTTGTTCTGAAGAAAAAAGACGCCTTGTCTTGCGGCGGATCTCTTTAATGAAGTTCTCTGTAGTTTGTTTTGGCTTCTGTTCCATGTCATTATTGGTTTAATTGTTAATGATGGAAACACTCTACTATTTTAGACTATATTTAGTCCACTTTATGCTGACGATTTACAATGGAAGGCAAGAACAAATACTCCAAAAAAGAGCACTCATTAAACAGCAGTCCCTGAAAAGACGAAAACAACTATTTTTAAAAGAAAAAATCCTACATTTAAGCAACGAAACCCTCTACAACTAAACTGTCCACTTTCTTTGACGACATACAGGCCTTCCAATTATAAAACGTGGCTTCGCTGACGCCCAGTTCGCGACAAACCTCACGAGTGGAGATGCCTGCTTCTTGTTTTTTTAGGGCGGAGACAATCTGTGCCTCCGTAAATCGGGATTTTTTCATGACAGTTTAAATTTAAGATTAATATTCAAGTTTTAAACCGTCTGTTTTTTATGGGTACTTACAAAAATGGAGCGGGACTTAACAAATAATGCAGACGACTACTGGACAATTGAAAACGGACAAATGGTATGGGGTAAGGCAGGATTTTCAACAATTACCTGTAGTATTGAAAACGGTAAGCTTTCTTGTGTAGGATCTAATAACAATCGTACAGAATGGAATTTGGCTGGTTTTAGGAAAAAATAAAATTATATTATTTTAACTCTTTTAACGCTTTATTAAACATTGAAAATGCACTGTCCCCAGCATCTTTTGTAAACTCCTCAAGCTTTTTCAAATCATCATTCATTTGATTATCTTGATAATATTTAATTTTTTTCTTTAATTTCTCATAGTCTTCATTAAGATACTTATCAAAAATAGATTTAGCATTTTCTTTATTCCTATAATATACATATTGAAGATTATAAAAAGCTGTTTTCCCCTTTTCAGATATGCTCATCTCATCCTTGAAATCATTATACCATTCAGTATCAAATTTCTTGAATCGCTCGTCCGCATTCTTCCAATCATTTTCTTTAAAATTTTGACTACTCGATGAAATTTCATCAATAAAAGATTTATATTGCTCCAAATATGCATCCTTTGTCATTGTCGAACACGATGATAATGAAAGCATCACTATCGTTAAAAAAAAATAAATTTTTTTCATAAAAACTTATTTAAGTAGTTTTTTGATTTTTTAACTCAAATTCTTGATAAGCAGGTAAATAACTATACCAATGATAAGTAGTAGAATCAATATAATCATTGGATTCAGATAAATCAATAACACAATTATCAAAAGTGAAATCAAAATCCAATGCCATATATTAAATTTCGACACATCCATATCATATAGAATTTATTTTTACCTGCTTAAAGTGTGATTGAACTTCATTCCAACCTGCTTGAGTTCCAGCCATTACTTAAGCATTTCATTTGGAAATAAGCTAGCGTTAATAAATCGTTCTTCAACAAAAATGTTATTCTTTTCCTCTTGAGACAGCAGTTGAAACGATTGCTGTGCTTCTTGAAGAGAGCTAATAACAAATGCTGGGAGCATTGACTTTGTGCGAAAGAATGTAAGTGATGAGTCGTTTTGATTAAAGTTATTTGCTGTTGAAAAATTTTCATTTGGATTCAAAAATTGTGATTTGATAGTCCGAATGATTTGAATCGAGTTTTCATCATTAAGATTAGGAAGCGAAAGATTTAAATTTTGAACTGACGAAATAGCTCCAACAGGACTATAAGTAGAAAGAAGCGTAATGGAAGTCATACTCAAAAAGGATAAGATACTTTCAATATTATCGTCTCTCTTATGTGGTAATAAAGACAAAAGATCAGGCGACTTAGATAAAAAATCAATAACGCTCAATTTATCCAAAATTCGTATTTCATCTGCTGAATTACAAAATTGTTGTATTTCATCACACAATTTATTAAAGCCATGATCTATTGACATCACATCCCTTTGGTCATAAAAAAATTCTCCCAAGCTTTTTTTGCCATTAAATAAGTATAGATGATCTGTGTTTATTCCTGAAGCGATCGATTGAATATCAGACATGCCACAAGCATGCTTAATATTGAACTTATCAGTAAATACAAGCTCTTCTAATTTATCTACGATACTAAGCCTGTATTTATCTAGTTTATCTTGCCAGCGGCGAAGACCTTCAATTAAAGAATCATTTACGAAAGAATTCATTTCATTTATGAATTCACGATAAACCTTAAACAGCTCAGTTTGCCTATATACTTCGAAATAAGAATCGTAAGCTCTCAAAAGATTACCTATTTCAACTTTTCGCTTCTCTTCGGCCTCAAGCAATTGAGCTTGAATTTCATTTAATGGATTTAGTATGTTGCCTTTATACTTCAATAAAGAATAAATCGCATAACTCACAGCAACAAGTGTTGCACCCTTTAAAGAGGTGACGTAGTCTATATCAAGATATTTGTTTAATAACAATGAAGAAATAACCATAAATAGAAGCAAAAGCGCTGGTAAAATAGCAAAATAGACTTTTCTGAACTTCTCCCTTGCCTCAAGCATAAGAGTCTTAGCCTCTTTTATTTTTGCTATATCTTTATCCAAAATATTTATTCCCAATTCTGTTTCAGCAATCTGCTCCAAAATTTTTTCAGCTTTTAAATCGCGAGATTTATTGAGTGAATCACTTTGTAGCACAACAAAGTTTTGCCGTTCGAATTCATGTTTTGTTGATTCAAAAGCATCCTGGAATGTATTAACAGCTGCTTTAAGATCAGCATATTGATTTTTTAACAGTTCTAGCTGGGTGGCATCTGCTCCAAAAGTAAACAGGGTAGCAGAATCTCGAGAAATTCCACGGCTCAAATCAAAATCATCAGGTAAAACAGAAACCTTTTTTATGAAAAAAGAATTATTTAAATTAAGGTCCTTGCTTAACATGTAGTCAAAAGGAATATAACAATAGCCATTATCCCCCCACTCAGCACTCCATGAATTTTTCACAATAAAATATCGCTCTGCGTCAGAATAGCCAACACATAACATTGCATGTGAGCCATGATTTTCATGTGCTAACTCATCTTGCTTTGGCATCGGAACAATGCCTCTAGCCCCTACAGACTGAAATGAATCAAAAAGCCTTAGTCCAAAAATGAATGGATACCCTTCTGCTAAACACCCCTTTAAAGAGTCTAAATCTGTCTCCAATGAACAAACTTCTAAAGCCTGATAATTCAATGCTTCATCGTATGCCTTTTTTGCTGGCCTTGCATTCACTGCATTTTTATTATAAGGCCAGGTCGTCTCTGTGCATAAGCCTGATTCAGTATGCAAAATTGATTCTAAACAATGAAATATTGAAGAACCAGTGTCCTCATTTTGGCTTGATGTCTTTGTACGTGCATTGAAATAAACAAATAACCGACTGAAGTTCTTACTTTCATTTGTAGCTCTATTTACAAAATATTCAAAACCGCTAACAACAGCGTTTGCCGCACAGCTCTTTAGTTCCAGTTGATTTTCGACAGGTGTCATGTAATTGCGCAAATCAATGAACTTAGGACGTTGATCATTAGGCAATGTTGGCTTATAAGCTTGGATTTCGCTCGGTAGCGCCTCACTAAATTCAGTGAGGCCTGACAGGTCAACATCAACCCCACTAATATTAAAAAAAAGATGTTGTTTGCTTTGCTCCTTAATGCTAACTGATGGTTCCTTAAAACCGTATAACCTTTTTTCGAGAACTTCGATTTCCTTACTTATGTATTCAAGTTCTGCATACTTATTTTTTAATAAATTTTCGCTGGATAGATACTCTAAACTAAATATTTTTTTTGTGCCCTCAGGCAAAAGATCTCGAAAATAATCAGCGATTTCGTATCGTGCAATAGCAAAATTAAATTGACTTGACTCTATTTCACCTTTGAAGAATTCAGCTGGATGCTTCCCACACAAGAGATAGGAAAAAGCTAACGAATTCCGATAAGCAAGAACACCCTGAGAATCAAACTTTTTCTTTATCTCCTGTGTTAGAGCGAGTTTATCCTTTTTTATTCTTTCAGACAATTGAAAATTGAGATGAGGCAAATAAGTTACTTTGAAATACCCTCCCGCGGAGTCAAAATGATTGGATTTGGCTAACTTTATCTCCTGGAGCAATTGGGCTGTCCCCTTTTCCGCTAAAAAAGAAATATTATCCAGCTTATTTGACTTAGAAAAACTGACATATTCTTCATTTTCAAATAATTTCTGTTTATCATCCCAAGCTTTTCCCTTAGTGTATCTCACAACTTCTGCAGACAGATTTCGGTAATCAATTTCTTGATTACTGTACTTTATCAATCCATCTACAATTTTGATTTGAATTTTGTCCTTAAGGACATTAACTAATCTCCTTTTTTTGTAGGTGTAAGAGCTATACCCTAAAGAAGAAAAAATACCAAGCTTATCAAATGTTGCAACAAGATTACTTTGCCTATTACTGGATAAAAGTTCGATATCGGATTCAAAAACTCTTGAAAAACATGATTTTAAAATAGTATAAATATTCAAAACATCACCGACAAATTGATCATTTTCATTTTTATTAGAAATCAGACTGAAAAGGCTAACTAAATCTTGTTGCCTCTCAATAATAGCGTCGCATTCTGTTAAGCATGCGAAAGTTCGCTGGTAAGATCGTGCAACTTTTTTTATACTGCCCGTTTCAATTTCAGGAAGAAGTCCAACAAAATAAAGATTAGTATTAATTTGACCCTTCCGCTTTGAAAAATTATCTAAAAGCCAAGTTAACAGCACTGAGTCTGACAGCTTATAAGTAGGAAGAATAACAAGAATATTTAAGAAATTACCTACTGTAATGTTATAGTCCGCTTTTAGTATATTATTATTCAGCAAAGACTTTAACGAGTTCTCTTTACCCCTTAAAATATTATTAAAAGAATCTTTACTCCTTTCAAATTCTTGCCAAAAATCGGGAGCGTTCCAACTATCTTCCTGATTGTACTGAATTAATATATTACTATCATTATCTCGTAGTGATAAATTATCGTCTAACTGTAAGAGGCCTAACTTTTCGGAGATCAGTTGCATTCCCTGAACTCCATATGTTTCATCTAAATCACGGAGGTACGACAAAAAAACCTCTTCGCCTATGTGCGAAGAGGTAATTAGTAAAGTAGGGTTAATTTTCATGTCTGCAATGGGTCGTTTACTCTATTACAATGAGGCAAGCTCATTTCCTACAACAAATGTTTTAATGAAATCGTATTCTTGCTCTACTAACTTTTTTGTACCTGCATATTCTTGGCCGTTGTAACTAATATCGGATAATTTATGATTAGCATACTCCTGAACATACGTACTAGGATTTTCAGCTAGCATTTTAAACACAGTCTGATAAATCAGTATATTATCCTTAATACGCCTTTTAACCTCTGCAATTAGCTCCTTACTTAACTCCATGTCCTTAAAAATTTTATACGCCCTAAATCGATCAGAGAATCCGAGATCGACCATTTTAGTATTTTGAAGTATACTTCCGGTTCGTGAATAGACGAAATAATTTCCATTTTTTTCTTTGTCAAAAAACAGTCCCCCCACTTCACGGCCATTATCTTTTTCCACCTTCGTGGCGACAATAGCCAGAACCCATGCTTTTAAAGTATTCTCGTCACTCTTTGGAAAAATACTGTAATTAAAGTTTATTATTTTATCAGCCCAATACTTGTTAGAGAAGACGAGTTTTTTTGCCTCAGTTCCCTTGTTTTGAAATTCTGAGTCATAAGAGCTAAAGTTACCAACCACAAAAGCAGGGACTCCAGACTGATAGCAACCAACTACAATGCGTTTTTTATCGTACGTGTTAGAAAATTCTGGATTTTTATTCAAATGATTGAAATGCTCATTAAACGCATCCACAAGCTTTTTCGGCCGGGTCTTTGACTCATTTTCTTCTTTTTTATCGGATTGCTTCAATGCCGAATGATTTTTATCGTGAACACCGATGGTGAAAATTTCTGCTTTGTCAAATGTCTCTGAAGAATTTAGGTTGCGCATAATTCCCACAGAATTTTTAAGCTGCTTCACCAATTTGTCCAGCTCCTGGATATCCATAGCTCCAAGCTCATCTAAAATTCCAGTATTTTTTAATTCCCCGTACTTTTTTAAACTGTGGGTGTACTCCTTAAAGATCTCGTAAAGTTGGTCTACGGAATTACTGCCATTGACCAGATTGGTCAAATTGACTTTATTTAAAAACCCAGGAATATCAACATCTTCTTTACCAATATTATTTCGCTCGATCGCATATTTATCAACAAAAATGCAGAACGGATCTAAAGAATTTCTACTTTTAATAGCCTGTAATTCAGAATTTACACGCGTAGAAAGTAGTCCCATCTGAACATTAAAATTATCAATATCAGCCAATAACTGCTCTGACTTCTCAATAATCGATTTGTAAAATAAAGAAGCTGCTACTCTTCTCTCCCTTTCATAAATGGCTGTAATTTCTAAATTAACAGTAGAGACATACTCCTCACAAGCGCTTGCAATTGCTTTGCTTCGATTGGTAAGTACATTCCAACGGCTGATAGACTCAGCTGTTTTAATATCTGAGATTAGGGTTACATATACAACTTCAAGATCAAGTATTTTTTTATCGAATGAGGCCTTTTCGGTATTCATTTCCTCCCGCATAGCGCTCATTCTCCCAATAAAACTATGTAAGAACATTTTTGCAAAGCCAATACCCCCCCGCAAGGACATTTGCTCATCTATAAATTTTTGTAAAAGATTGAGTTTTTCGCCTTGAAAACGAGCAAAGCTTCCATTACTGCCGTAAATTTGAGTATTTAAGGCTGTTTTCTGGCTTTGAATCCAAGCATCCCTTTTATTTTTTATCGCAATATTCGCATCATCACTAAATTCATCAATGTTGCTAAATAAAATTCTCGGCTGACTATCGGATATGGCAGATATTACCTGGTCATCATTGCCATCTTCCTTAATTTGCCAGAGGGCGACCTTTTCTTCAATATCCTGATTAATATTGCCTGTCACTCCAGCATTCGAAGTGATGTGCTGCGATAATAAAGAGATCTGATTTAAAGCAAAATAATTAGCAAGTTTGTCTGTATCCAAGAACATTTCGGCAGCACCCATTCCAAAATAGCGCATTTGCTTCCCCCTTACCTCGAGTCCCGCACCAATTGTTTCTAAATTATCTAAAGAACTGGCTCCTGCGCCTCCTGCCCGACCACTAATAAGATATAAATTTCTTCCAATAAAAGATGTTAATTCATCGACAGAATTGTAAATATTTCCATTGTTCGAACGATTATTGACAAGGAAAAATGAATTATAAAGGTTATCCTTATCAATTTTATAGTCTGTTGTTGCATTAACGTTTGCAACACGACCTGGGTCCATCGGATCGCTATAGGACTCGAGAATATTATCGGCGATAAACTCATATTCAGTAATCCCAGTAATAGCATTGGGCTTACAATTTTGTGCAGCATAACCAAGACTACTATAAACATCAGGAAGTAAGCCGATGGCTGTTATCTTTTCTTCATTTGTTAAACCAGGTATAAGGCCTCTTAACATGAGTGGAAAATCTATAAAACTACCAGCACCGGTTCCGCCAGCAAGAGAAAAAACTACCATAATCTTTATCGTCCCTTCCGTAACACTAAATTTATCATCTTGTCCGGTTCTCCAATTTCTGACACTGTTAATAGCGTTTGATAAAGTAGTTGTAAAGTTCATGTTGATCTGGCTGAGAAATGCTAACCTTCCCACAGATCGAAATTGACCAGCTCCCTCGACAATAGAGGTTCTTTTCTCCAATATGCCTGAAGGAAGAAATTTAGTCACCGAGGGATTCGCTTCAGCATACATCCTCACATTTGGCATCATCATGTAAATAAACTCATGATTGTCAAAAAAAATTACCTTCCCTGAGTTATCCTTTATAGAGACTTTATCTCGGGTGTCTGTATCTAAGACAAGAAATTTTATCATTGGTGGAATCTCTCCATAGTTCTCTAACATCATGGCCTTAGTTTTCAAAATGGATTTTGCTCCAGTGCCACCTAACCCGATGTAAACGGTCTTCGCTAATTGAATTGACATAGTAGGTATTTTAAATTGTTTGTTTGTGCTTTATGTTGGAATAAATGAAATCAAATTTCAAATTTGACTCAAGCTTTGTAACAGAATACTCACAAGTATCGTAAAGTGTGTTTTGCCCAGCAAGTCTTAGGGAATTATCGGATACACTGATTCTATTTCGTACACCTTTTGGGGTCTTCTGAGGACTGATTAAAATAAAAGAGTTTTTGCCATCATCTAAGGCCATTATACGCTTCTTACCAATTTTACCTGAAAAAAAAGTAGAAAAAAATCCTTGCATAGAAGATTTTGGGGCGCTACCGCTGTAGATGTAGTACATCCTGAATCCGTTCAGTTTAATAGCACCTTCTGGTGTATTAATAGTGCCAGTCATCTTAGGGAAAACCTTATTTCGTATAACTAAAGACCAAATTAAAATACACGCTATGAAAATAATCAGCGAGTAGATTATATACTTTTGCCAACTCGGCATCGGCACCACATACTGGGCTTTTACGTCAGCTACATTTGTTTTAATAGATATGATATTCGTTGAATCGCCATAGGTAATGTTTTCTAGCAAATCAGAGGAAGCATTTACCAGCATCAAAGCTCCTGTATACTCTTTTTCGGTAGCTCCGGAAGGAAACTCAATCCCAACTTTGACTTTACCGTTTGGATCAATATCATCAGGGGTAATTTTAAACCTACCATTTACGACACGATCAGAGAGATAGAACGTAGCGTCGTTAAAAGGTCGCCCGTTGGCATCAACAAATTCAAACTCCAAGAAGGCATTTCGATCGGCACGTGCGGCGCTATTAAAATCGATAGAGATCGTTTTTTCTTTTCTTGTTTGGGGGTTCACTTCCCCATAATCTAGTTCTCCTTTTTTTATAGACTCGCTACACGAGACCATTAATACGACCGTAAGAGCGGCTAAAAAATAAATTCTATAAAATTTCATTCTTAATCAATTTTTATATTAACTTTTTGCACGGGCCTCGGGCGTTCATATCTAAAGATCATCTGCATGGAGGGGGGGTCAAACTTTATTGTTGAGTCAGCTGAGAAAAAGGTAATGGTGGCGGCCTCGTTTAAATTAGTCACTCTTTGCATTTGACTTATTGTAGTTCGCGGCCAATCAACAAAATTTAATTCAAAATCTACACTGTTGCTGTTATCTCTTGTTAGGACCATTGTGACATCTAAAGAGTAACTTGGATTTCCAAAACTGATTGTTGCAGTAGGCGAAAAGTTTTTTCTAAGATCACTAGAAGGAGACTTTTTGAAGCGAACTATTTTGGATAAGCCCTCTTGAAGATTAATAATAGAACTAGAGGTTTGTGGTATTAGGGTGTGATCGTAAACTGGTCGCCAACCATTGGGGTCTTTACCAATGATGTTAATATATGTGCCACAGCCTGGTGGAAACGTAACACGATTATTTGCGTTGATAGAAATAAAAACGGTAAAACTAGAATTGAGCGCCCAAACACATTTCCTGTCTATCAAAGTTTGTAGGCAATTTCTTCCTTCAGGACCATAAGCGATGTTCTGTTCCCCATCAGTATACAAGTAGATAGTATTAGTCTTAGACCTGTCGACAAATTCATACGCCTTTTCGTAGGCTGCACAAATATTAGTATACCCTCTAATCTGGGGATCAATTACATAAGAGTTAACAAAGTCAATAGCATTAGCTTTACCTTGGGTATTAGAACGAAAAACCTTCATATTATCTAAAATATCAGTAGTGAATGGCAAAATGCGTATGGTACTGTTATCATTTTTGAAGGTGCTGATGAGCTCTTTCAAACTATTTCTTACGCTTCTGTCAATGTTGCCCGCCTCCCTATATCCTGAAGGGGTGGAACCCACCATTGAAGCAGTTACATCCCATAGAATAACTCTATTCAACTCAGTTAGGTTTGTTTGTGCAAATGAAGAAGAAAAGAGAAAAAGTACAAATATTAATTTTATAACTTTCATTAAATCAGGCATATTTGGAGGTTGTTAAGTGTAGGTTTATCATTAAATACAGTGGTTGTTTTAACTTGATCCTTTACTATAAATCTACTGTAAGCATAGTAAGCAAGGACCAGAAACAAAAGAAATAATAAAATCTTGAAAAGCTTTTTAAAGATCAAATAGATAAATGAAACGATAAGTATTATTGAAAGTACTGAGGATAAGGTTGTAGTAAACATGGTGTTCTTTCATTTGGCTAAGACCAATATAATATAAATATATTACAAAGCAAAATTGTAAGCTCCCCTTATTTTGG